>Ga0182030_10002309_pt1 | contig 40382 bp, 32 predicted proteins | sample 812S3MmetaG_FD_121299 | JGI IMG/M metagenome (GOLD analysis project Ga0182030, IMG submission 121299) | Permafrost microbial communities from Stordalen Mire, Sweden - 812S3M metaG (Illumina Assembly) | ecosystem: Environmental > Terrestrial > Soil > Wetlands > Permafrost | place: Sweden...
CAACGATCCCCCGGCACCCATCAGCCGCGGGTCCCAGCAGATCATGGGAACCGTGGCCGGCTGGAAGCATCTTATTGAAATCGTCAACAGCCCCGCCAACGGCATCACCTTCGATTGCGGCGTTACTCGTGAGATGGGCGAGGACCCGGTGCAAGTGGCGGATTACTTCGCCAGCCGCAAGCGCATCAACCATTGCCACTACCGCAACGTGCTGGTAGTCAAGCCCTATGAAAAATACCAGGAAGTGTTCATCGACGCGGGCATGGGCGACCTGTTCGGTGTGATGAAGGCTCTGGTGCGGAACAAGTACACCGGGACGATTTACCCCGAGCACCCGCGTGCGCTCGACACGGACCGGGACCGCATCGCGCCCGGCGGCCGCATCGGCGGCTATCCCGGCGGCGGGGGCCCCACCGGGATTACCTACAGCGTGGCGTATGCCCGGGCCATGATGCAGGCGGCTCTGGAGTCGGTATAAGGCGCTGCTTAGTGGGGCGGGTTGGCGACCTGAGGACCGGTCCGGCCGGGCACCGCCCCGCTGTTCCTCACTGGGGCCAAACCACGCCCCGACCCGGATTCCATAGGTCATGGATGAACAAATCGAGGGCGGCGGCCGTGGCTATGCTATACCTGTCGCCCTGGTAGCGATGTTTGTCTTTCTCGCCTGTATCGTCAGCCCACCCTCTTTGATGGACGACGTGGACGCGGTACAGGCGCAGATTGCCCGCACCATGCTGCAATCGGGCGATTGGGTGACGGCGCGCCTCGACGGCGTCGCCTATCTCGAAAAGGCGCCCCTGAAGTACTGGACGATCGCGGTGTCGTTCCGGTTGTTCGGTGTCCACGATTGGGCCGCGCGGATACCCATCGCTCTGTCGGCGGTGCTGCTGTGCCTGGTGACGGCGCGGTTCGGGGCGTGGGCGTTCGGACGCCGCGCCGGCCTGTATGCGGGCCTGGCGTTGGGGACGTGCGTCGGAATGTTCCTGTTTACCCGCGTTCTGATCCCGGACGTCATGCTGACGCTGGCGATCGCGGTGGCTCTATTCAGCCTGCTGCGGGCGCTCGAAGAGGGGGAAACGCACCCGGCGCGATGGGCGCTTTGCATGTGGGCGTCGTTGGGCGCCGGACTGCTTTTGAAAGGTCTGATCGCCGGAGTGTTTCCCGTGGCGGCGGGACTGCTCTATCTTGCGATTACCGGGCAGTTATGGACTCGGGAGACATGGCGGCGCTTGCGGCCCCTCCCGGGGATGGTACTTTTGCTGGCCATCGCGGCGCCGTGGCACGTGCTGGCAACTTTATCGAATCCTCCGTACTTCGATTTCACCATGCACAGCGAACGGGGGTCCTATCATGGATTTTTCTGGTTTTACTTTATCAACGAGCACTTACTGCGCTTCTTGAACCGGCGCTATCCGCGCGATTACAACACCATGCCGCGGCTCTATTTCTGGATTTTTCATCTGTTATGGCTTTTTCCGTGGAGCGTGTATCTTCTCACGCTGGCGAAGCTGAAATATCGCGGCCGGGACCGCGCGGCGCGGGTGCGGCTCCTGGCGCTCTGTTGGACGGGCTTCATTCTGGTGTTTTTCACTTTTTCGACGACCCAGGAGTATTATTCGATGCCCTGCTATCCCGCGCTGGCGCTGCTGCTGGGATCGGGTCTCGCGAGCGCTACCGGGAGGTCCCCGCGAATGGCCGCTTACGGTACCCACGCGGTAGCGGCGCTGGCGACTCTGGCGGCAGTCGCGGTAGCGGCGATTCTGTGGATGGTGCGGGGGGTGCCCACGCCCGGCGATATTGCCGCGGCCCTGAACCAGCGCGCCGACGTTTCCGTGTACACGCTTTCGCTGGGGCACATGTCCGATTTGACGTTGCGGGCATTTGCCTATTTGCGGCTGCCGCTGGCGGTGGCGGGCATCGCGTTCGCGATCGGAGCCGCGGGAGCGTGGCTGGCGGCGCGGCGCGGGACCATTCCGGCAGCTGCGCTGACGGCGATGATGATCCTGTTCTTCCATGCGGCACGGCTGGCGCTGGTGGTGTTCGATCCGTACATGTCGTCGCGGCCGCTGGCGGAAGCGCTGGTGGCGGCTCCGCCTGGAACGCTGATTGTGGACGATCAGTATTACACGTTTTCGTCGGTGTTTTTCTATACCGATCGGAGGGCGCTGCTGCTCAACGGCCGGGTGAACAACCTGGTCTACGGATCCTATGCGCCGGACGCGCCGAGGGACGTGTTTATCGACGACCGCGGTTTTCAAACACTGTGGACCGGGCGCGCGCGTTACTACATCGTAGTGGAGGGCCCGCAAGTGCAGCGGCTGGCAAGGCTGGTAGGCGAACAGGCACTGCACACGGTGGCCGCAAGCGGCGGCAAATTCCTTTTTACCAACTGGTAAAGGCACGCATCTTGTGGCCGCGCAATGCCAGTTTTACCCCCGCGCGGGTAACCCGAGCAGCCGCGCGGCATTGTCCCGGTAGACTTTGCGAAGAACCTGCTCCGACAAGCCGACGCCATAAATCCGCCAGCGGCCTTGCGGTGGAATGCGGGCCGGGGCGTAATCGAAATACTCGTCCTCGGTTTCGAGAAAACGGTAATAGATTTCGTAGAGGGCGTCGCCGAAACTCTGTTGCGGCGTGCTCGAACCAGCGCTGGCGTCCGTGCCGAAGACGATCCGGTCCTGGTACTTGTCGAAAAACTTGCGGGACATGCGCGGTTGACGCCCCAGCTCGCCGATCCTAGCCGCGATATCCACGTGCATGTTCGGGTGGCTGTCCAGGCACTCGGAAACGTAGGGGAGGTCTTCGGCATCGGCAACGTGAAGGCAGACGAACTGAGTACGCGGATGGCGCCGCATGACGTTGCGCCGGGCCTCCTGCAACTCGCGATTGCCGGGAAAGTCTTTTCCATGAAAAGACCAGCTTGGATGCGCGTGTAATTCTTCCCAACGCTCATTGAAGCGGTCGATGGGCAAAAAGAAGGCTTCGGGGTCGGAGATGTGAATGGCTACGGGCATCTGCAACGCTCCCGCCGTGTCCCACATGGGGTCGAACCGCGGATCGTCGATGGGAACCAGCTTGTCGGTTTTCCCGTCGCGCAGGTAGAGCCCGAGTGTTTTGAGGATCTTCAATCCCAGGGCGCCGGCCCTATGGCTGTCTTCGATCAGGCCGGCCTGTAGCTTGGCGTAACCGGGTTCGGAAGCTCGCGTCCACGCCGGCTCGGTAAAGACGATGAATCGGCCCGGATGCGCTCCCGGCAGTTTGGCGAGCGCTTCCCGCAACCCGTCGCCATACCCCCCGGTGACGCTCACCATCGTCCGGATGTTCTTACGATCCATGACGGCCAGACAGTTGGCGGGGTCCATGCTGAACTGGATTCTGTTGGGGTCGCCGTGGCTCACACCGGTGATGTGGGTATGGAAATCGATGACCGGGAAGCGGGAACGCGGCACATGCGTCTCGGGAAGGTGCAGCATGCTCCTGGGTTCGTACCGTTTCAGCGGAAGGTCCGTGCCGGCTGTCTCAGCGGCGGGCGACGGCGCGTCCGGCTGCTGCGCTTGAGAAACCCCGCGCGAGGCGAGCGCGGTCGCGCCCAGCGTCATCCACTCTCGACGATTCATCGGTCAGAGTGAGTGTATACATTTCAGCATCGAGTGTCAAACCGGGCACAGGCGATGTCAAACGCAAAATGGGAAAACGGGTCCGGAAAACGCGGAAAACGGGTCAGCCTGAACTTGCACTTTCTCATGCTGCCGAAAAAGGCGCAATCGGCTCCGTCCCCTTTTCCGCTTTGCTCATCTCCCGGCTCGGCCGCCCTCGCCGCCGCCACTGCCGGCCGAATCGTTGTTCCATTTCCTTTACAAACTCCATCCCTCCTGACGGGGCCGACGCGTAGGTCGCCCGTTGGAGTCGCTGCCATTGTCGAAGATCGTCCGGCTGGCGCTGTAGTTCTTCCCAGCTCCCTGCTCCGCCCCGCTTACCCCAATCTTGCCAGTCTAATAGCGCGATTTCCTCGGCCTCGGGCCCGCTCAGGTGCGCCCTCGCACTCGACCACGACCACGCTTCCGCGCTGCTGAAACAAAATCGGTGACAGGTGACAGGACAAAATCGGTGACAGGCTACGTGTTTCCGACAAGGACAAAATCGGTGACAGGCTACGTGTTTCCCAAACAAGATCGGTGACAGGCTACGTGTTTCCGACAAAATCGGTGACAGGCTACGTGTTTCCACCCGAGTTATTCGTCGGATTGTTTATGGGGCTCGGCAGTTCGTTCGCGGTGTTGGTGGTCGCCGAAATGTTGGGCGTGAAGGCCGGATTCGGCTACTACCTGCAGTGGGCACAAGGTTGGGCTGCCTACGCTAACATGTACGCCGCACTGTTGCTGATGTCTCTCTTGTTTTCGGGACTGATCACGCTCCAGTTCAAGGTGCGCAATCGGCTGCTTTCCTGGCAACGGGGGTTGATGCGTTGGTAACCGCGGCACCGGAGTCGGGACAATTCCAGCATACGCTGGGCATGCGTATCGAACTGCGTGGCGTTAGTCACGAGTTCGACCTTCGCGGCACGCCGTTGCCGGTCCTCGACCGCATTAGCTTAACTGTCGATCGGGGCGAATTTGTCGCTCTTCTCGGACCGAGCGGCTGTGGAAAGTCGACACTTCTGCGGTTGATTGCCGGTCTGGAACCGGCAAGTGCAGGCCAATTAAGGGCCGAAGGCACGCAAATCCAAGGCCCCGATCCGGAGCGGGGTTTGGTTTTCCAGGATCCGACGCTGTTCCCGTGGCGGACGGTATGGAATAACATTGCGTTGGGGCTTGAAGCACGAGGCCTGCTTCGCGGCCACTCCGATCGCGTTGACGACGCGCTAAAGTTGGTGGGGCTTGACGGTTTTGAGAGTGCTTATCCTCATCAGCTTTCCGGCGGCATGGCGCAACGTGTGGCGTTGGCCCGTGCCTTGGTGAATCGACCGAAGCTATTACTTCTTGACGAGCCACTGGGAAAGCTCGACTCCTTGACCCGGATGACGATGCAGGGCGAATTGGCCGGCCTATGGCGGCGCAGCGGATTTACCGCTCTACTGGTTACGCATGACGTCGAGGAGGCAGTGCTATTGGCCTCCAGAGTGATCGTGCTGAGTGGACGCCCGGCGAGCATCAAGGCGGAGAAAGGAAGTCTTCGACGATCGCTAGCTCGAAATGTTCGCGCAGAGAACTATTCGCTCGCTCGGCGGCAACGCTGGGGGTCGTTTCAACTGGGATTTTGGCGTTCGCCCAGGGCCCGCACGGTTCGGGTGCCGGCTTGGAGCGGTCGCCGGATCTTGATCGGTTCAAGCCCGCCGGTGCTCCCGACGAAGCGTACTGGCGCAAGGTTCGATCACAGTTCACCTTGCGGGACGACCTGGCGTTTCTCAACACCGGGACCTGCGGTCCGGTGCCGAGTGTGTTCAGGAGGTACACGAGCGCTACAGTCGCGAGTTGGCGAGCGATCCGAGTGACAATTTCCGCAGGTCCGAACTAGCCTCCGTCCGCAGACGCCTCGCTGAATTTGTGAACGCTTCGCCGGATGAGATAGCCCTGACACACAGCACTACCGAGGGTATGAATTTGTTCGCCTACGGCCTGGACTGGAAGGCTGGCGAAGAGGTGATCCTCGGCACCCAGGAACGCTTCAGCGAGCATGAAGCCTATCAGGCTCTCGAGAGGCGATACGGCATCCGGATCGTCTGGGTAGACATTCCTGCCCCACCCGACAGCGTGGCGCAACTCGTGTCGCTATACGCCCGGGCGATCACCCCGCGGACTAAGGTGCTGGTGGTCAGCGAGGTTACGTACACCTCCGGTCTGCGGGCGCCGCCCAATGATCTGACCGATCTGGCGCACAACCGCAACGTGCTGATTTCGGTGGACGGCGCGCAATCCTTCGGCGTGGTTCCACTCGACGTGAAGGCGATTGGAGTGGACCACTATGCCGCGCCGGGCCAGAAATGGCTGTTGGCCGGCACGGGTACTGGATTCTCCTATCTCCGCAAGGATCTACATGAAAAGGTCTGGCCTCTTTGCGGCTACGTCGACGACAACGGTGAGGGCGGTCATGGTTCCCCTCCCGGTAATCGTTACGAACGCGGTGGGCAGGTGAACATTCCGGCATCGCTCGGTGTCGCGGCCGCGGTGGATTTTCAGAACGCCATCGGCAAGGACAACATACAGGCGCGTGCAGGGCAATTGACGAATCAACTGCGCAGCGGTCTAAAACAGATCGCGGGCGTAAATCAATTGACCTCGTCCGATTCGCGGTTATCGGCGGCGATTACGGTATTCACAGTCAGGAACGCAGCAACGGCGCAGGCGCTGAAGTACCTTCGTGAACAAGAACACCTACAGGTCCGGGCTGTTAAAGTCGGCGACGTGGACGCGATCCGTGCGTCGACGCATTTCTACAACACACCACGGGAGATCGATCGCCTGCTGTCCGGTGTGAGTTATCTTGCCCAGAACGTGGCGGAGTCTGCCGGCCCGGCGGCGCTGTGATGAAACCGCGACTGGTGCGCGTGCCCTATAGCCTCGCTCACTGTCGTCGCTGGTTTCAACCCTACCCCCCAATGGCATTCATTGAGAACGGACTGTCCATGGTTCCAGGCATGTGCTTGCCGGACAGGTAGTCCAGCAACTCGCCCGCGGCTGAGTTGTCTCCGCGCTCGCGGCGTGCGTCGGCGAGATCGAAAAGCAGCGGTTCGCCGCCGGTCAGCTTGACGCGTTCGATGCCGAACCACTGTGCCAGCCACGCCGCGAGGTCCGCGAGTTCGTCTATGGGCAAGTGAGCGGAATTGTGGATCCCACCCGCCGGAATGCAGTAGCGGCAGCGGAAATTGCACCGGTCTGTGACGGAGAGGCGCAGCGGGCCGGCCTTCATCCAGCCACCTGAACCGTTTCGAAGCCGGCCGCCGGGATCAATTGCCGCTCCGCGCGCAGCCATCCCGACGTGAGAACCTGGCATCGCAGCCCACCACGCCCGCGCAACCAGCGTTCCGCGCCGGGGCCAAGCGCTCGATCCATCCAGTAACAGGGGCGGCACTCTTCCACGCCGCGCAAGACGACAGTTTGTAGTTCGAACTCCACCCCGATCAGCGTGTTCAGGTCCGTTCCGCTCACCACGAGGTTGCGGCGCAAAACTACGATGCCGTCCCCGGCGCGCTTTGAAATCGCCTGCACCGGGCACGCATCAATACAAGATGGTTTGGCGCAGTGCATGCACGCCTTCGACGCCGCGATATTCGTCACGTCCGGGAACCGGCCCTCCCAGTGAGTCTCCACCCGGCGCCACTTCGGACCGAGTTCGATGCTGTTCGTCGCCTTACAGGCGACTTCGCAGGCCTGGCACTGCACGCATCGCCCCGCGTTGATGAGAAAGCCAAGTTGCTTCGCCATGTCTATGCCTTCCTCACCTGGACCAGAGTCCGGCTCGTCATTGCCGTGACCACCGGGTCGTAGGCTTTCTTGGGATCCGTGCTGTACATGGTGTTGGCGTTTGCGCCTCCGCGGAGCAGCGGATAATACAGTTTGCCCAATTCGCTGCAACCCTGCCACCCGTGCAGCATCATCACCGTATCCGGCCGGATGCCCGGGCTCACCTCGGCCTTCACCTTGAGTTGGCCGTGCGGCGATTCGACGATCACCCAGTCGCCGTTCGCGATCCCGCGCGATCCCGCGGCATCGGGATGGATTTGCAGCGTCGGATCCGGCATGACTTCGCGCAGATACGGCACGTTGCGCAACCACCCGGCGTTGTAAACTTTGGATGTGTGGAAGTCGGAAAACGTCAGTGGATACTTGGCAAGCAACTCCGGAGTCGCAGTCGGACTTTCGGGCGGCTCGACCCACACGGGTAGCGGACTGAATCCATTCTCCTCGAAAGTGGTGTTGTAGATCGCCACTTCGCCTTGAGGCAGGTAGGGCGCCTTGGAGAGCCGTGTACTGGGCGATTTGAATACCTGCTCGTGTTTCTCATACACGGGCTCGCGCTTGGGCAACGCGATGCCGGTCGGCTTGGAGCGCAGGTCCGCTAGAGTGACGCCGTACGGCTTAAGTTGCTCATCCATGCATTCGGCGATGCTTCCGTTCCAAAAGTCCCTGCCGTAGCCCATGCGCACGCCGAGATCGATCCAGAACTCGTAGTCGGACTTGTAGTCGCCGCCCGGCTGTAGCGCCCTCGGAAACTCCGGTCCGACCAACTTATCCACCCACTCCTTGGTGTAGCGATCCTGCAGCCCCAGCGGCTCCGCTCCGCCACCGCCGCGCCCTCCAGCGCCGCGTCCGCCGCCGCCCCGTCCTCCTTCGCTGAAGACATCGCCGCCGGGTCTGTCGAGGTTGCCGGTGATGGCCATCAGGATCGCCACCGCACGAATTGCGCTGTTGCAACCGGCAGAGAACTGGTGGATTTGCCCCGGCGATCGCCTCGCGGGCCAGCGGATCGACCAGCGCCATCGCTACGCTGACCACGCAGCCGGGAGTATTAATCGATAACAGCGGCAACCTTTCGGTGGCCGGCAGCAAGCCCGCCATGCTATCGGTGAGCATCGATGGAATCAGCAGCATGAGTCCAACATTGCGACGCCGATCTCGAGCAACCAGGGGGATTTGCGCCTGGACCAGAACATCAATTCCAAGCAGACGGCCTTCGCCCGCGTGACTTACAAACGGCGGGCCGTCGAGATCGCCCCGACCGGGACAGTGATGACGGGCCCGATTTCCCAACCGGAGAACGACTTCTCGGTATCGGGCGCTTATAACTACGTCGTTACGCCGCACCTGGTGAACGAACTGCGCGCCGGGTATACCGGCTCGAACTCTTCCACGGATTTCGGCCTGAGCGCAGCCACGATCCAGAGCGAGCTCGGGTTGCCGCTTCCGGGTCCGCCGCCTCCGGGAGCGGCCGTGCCGAACTTCAATATCTCCGGCTTCACCGCCACCAGCGCGACCTACACCCAATTCTCGCGCACGGCCACGCGGCAGTTGATCGATAACGTCACCTGGACCCGCGGTGGCCACACGCTCAAGATAGGCGGAGACTACCGTTACCTGACCGGTTACTACAACGGCAACTTCGCCTCCACGCGCATGGGACAGTTTAACTTCAACAACTCGGTTACCGCTTCGACCATTGGAAATCCCTTTGCGGCTTTCCTGCTCGGGATTCCGGACTCGGACAGCGTGGCCACCGTCACCGCCACCGATGCCGATGCCCACGCGCAACATTACGCTGCATTCGTGCAGGACGATTGGAAGGTCAGCCCGCGGCTGACTCTGAATTTCGGCCTCCGCTACGAATACCATCCCATGTTCAGCGACTCCCTGCACAACACCGCCACTCTTCTACCCGACTACGAGTCAGTCGTCAACGGATCCCTGGTGCGCGGTGCGGTGGTAGTTCCGGACGCGCGGATCAACGGGCTGGATGAGGACCTGGTGAACTCCGTCACGCCCACACCGTTCGTGACCCAGCCAGGTGGGGCTGCCGCAAACCCTGCGCAACTCCCAGAAGGCCGATTTCGCCCCGCGCTTCGGATTTGCCTGGCGCCCGTTGGGCAACGACCGTACGGTGATCCGCGGCGGCTACCGCAAGTACATCGAGACGCTGTTGGGCGCCGCAATGTTCTCGCAATGGGGCGTTCCGACCAGTTACAACGGCCAGTTCACCAACAGCTTCGTCAACGGCAAACCGACTTTGACCTTCCCCTATCCGTTCCCCTCCAGTCTTGCGGCGGCGCCCGGCACGGCGCAGTTCCTGGCGGGCATCGATTCGAATTACAAAGACCCTTACGTCCAGCAGTGGAACTTCACCGTGGAACGCGACCTCGGATTCAGCACCGCCGTGCGCTTGTCCTACGGCGGCAGCCACGGCTCGGAGCTGGGCTACTACATCGACGGCAACCAGATCCCCGCCAATACGGTTGGATACTCGGCACTGGCCGCTTCCGGGCTGTATCCTTCGTGGCCCTACGTGAAGCTCAATATCAACGGAGCGCGCAGCAATTACGACGCGTTCACGGTGGTGGCCAACCGGCGCTTCTCGCGCGGGCTGCAAGTCTATGCGGGCTATATCTACACCAAGAACCTTTCGAACGAGGCGGGTTACAACCCCACCGCGTTCACGGGTGAAAACGGCGGCAGCGTCTCGGACCGGTACAACATCAATCTCGATTACGGCAACGTGGCGTTCACGCGCCGCGACCGGTTCCAGGCGAACTTCTTGTATGACCTGCCGTTCGGGAAAGGCCGCGGCGTGCTGAACCGCGCCAACCGGGCGCTCGACGGCATCGTGGGCGGTTGGGAACTGGCCGGAGTTCTGCTCTTCCAGACCGGGCCGTTCCTCACCGTGACCGTGCCGGGAGCCGATCCTGCGGGGAACAACTTCGATAACAGCATCGGCAGCGGAGGAGGCGGCGTGGGCAGCGGGCGGGCCGATATCGTCTCGGGCGTCCCGCTCTATCCATCGGTTCAAAGCGCCAGCCTGTGGATCAACAAGGCGGCCTTTGCCGTGCCTCCCAACAACATTGGCCGCGATCCTGATTCGCCGGTGGGCGCGGTGGTCGGTCCGGGAACCCAGTCGGTCTCGGTTTCGCTGTTCAAGTCCAAGGATTTCCAGCGCGGCGCCAGGATCGTGCCGCTCGACCGCGAGCGCAGGATCGGGCACGTCGCTCCGGGCGTGGATGTCCCGCTCCGGCCGTTCTTCGGCGGGATGGGTGTGGCGCCTCCGCCCTCGATGGGGAAGATCCGCAGCGGTCCGCCGGGAATTCACGCCGGAAACCTCGACAACCGCGACCTGGCGGAAGGATCGACCCTTTACATTCCGGTCCACGTGGCCGGCGCGCTCTTCCAGGTGGGGGATGGACACGCGGCACAGGGCGAGGGCGAGGTGGACCGCCACGCGCTCGAAACCTCGCTCACCGGAACATTCCAGTTCATCGTGCGCCACGATATGCACCTCAAATGGCCGCGCGCCGAAACTCCTACGCACTATATCGCCATGGGACTCGACCCGGATCTCAACGAGGCGGCCAAACTGGCGATCCTGGAGACGATCGACTTCCTCATGACCGAAAAGAAGATGAGCCACGATGACGCTTACGTTCTGGCGAGCGTGGGCGTGGACTTTGTGATCACCCAGTGCGTGGATGGCACTCTAGGCGTCCACAGCCTGATTCCCAATAGTCTTTTCCAATCGCGAAACTGAACGGTGTGGCCGGTGGCTTGGCATCGCGAAGCGGGACCGATTCCCAATCTCGCCCAAGCCGCCAGGCGCGCCGACGGGCGCATCGAATACGGCAGCGAATTCGAGATCCTGGCACCGGAGCAACCATCGGCGGGCAATCGCGTCTTGCTCTTCGACGTTGAGAACCGCGGCCACCCGGTCACCAACGGGTTGTACAACACGCCCGTCGATCCCGCGGGGCCTCAGCCGGATATCGGAAACGGATTTCTCGAAGACAACGGTTACACCGTCGTCAGCATCCACTGGGAAGACGGCCACGGAATCCGCCTTCCCACTTATCCGGGAGCCGGCGGCAAACCGGCCCCGCTGCTCGCCGTGGGATTCGCGGCGATTCGCGATTTCGCCGCCTTTCTGCGTTTCGAGACGGCGGACAAGGCCGGGACGCCCAATCCCCTGGCGGGGGCGATCCGTCGGGCCATCGCCTCGGGATCGTCGCAGACGGCGCGCGTGTTGAAATCGTTCCTGTTTGCGGGGTTCAACCGCGCGGAAAACATCGACCGCTTCGTTCGGTCAGCGGAACACGCTGCTGCCAACCTCCGTGTTTCATGCTATTCGCGACGAGAGCCCGGGCGAAGAGCCGCTCATCGATTTCCGCAACATCGTGACGAAATACACGGGCTTCACCCCCTCGAAAGGCGAGGACGACGTGGCGGAGTACATTGCCGGCCGTTTGCGCTCGAACGGGCTGACGGACGTGAAGATCGAGGGCTTTCCAGCCGACGGCCGAAAATACTACTGGGCGTTCGTCGGCGAACCCGCATGGGAAGGCGAAGTCGGCATCCTGGACATGGTGAAACCGCACGGCCAGCGCATCGCCGATTTCGCCGTCGCGCGGCAGGTGCTCGGGCGCTACAGCACCAGCGCCGATGTCACCAGCGAAGTCATCGATGTCGGCGAAGGCGTCGGCGATTCCGACTACGCCGGCAAGGACGTGAAGGGCAAGATCGTGCTCGCCTCCGGGGGCGCCGAGTTCGCGCACCGCCTGGCCGTTTGGAAGTATGGCGCGGCGGGACTGCTGATGTCGCGCGCGGGAGTCGAGCGAGGCCGAGCGCCGCCTGGCCGGGTTCGTGCATTGGCGATCTCGGCGCCACCCGGAGCAGCAAGGTACGGGTGCACGTGAATGAATGCCGCATCGCTGACGCCATCCTTTCAGGCAAAGCGCCGCAACCGGACGGGAATGTGACACCCGTCTCGATCCGCCTGCTGATCGGCCATGGCGCGAGTGTTGTCAATCAGGCGGGAGATTCCAACAAGATCGCCCGCGCGCTCGATTCGCTCGACTACATCATCTGCGCCGACCAATTCCCCACCCCGTTTTCCCGTTACGCCGACCTGCTCCTGCCCGCCACCACGGTCTTCGAGGGCCACGATTGCGGTTTCTACGGTCAGGCGGGTCATGCCATTGTTTATAGCGAAAAGTGCATAGAGCCGATGTACGAATGCCGGTCCGATATCGCCATCTGGGGCGCCGTAGCGAAGCGCTTGGGCGCGGGCGAAGCCTTCCATTCCGACTGGGAGGATGAGGACTGGATGCGCGCGACGCTGAAGGCTTCGGCAAGCGCCTCGGGCCGGGCCGATCTCACCTCTTCGCCGGCCCGCTTGACCGACTCGCGCGAACCGCGGCCCGGAAGAAACCTGTCAGACTGGGGGGACCGACACGGCCTTCGCTGTTAGTTTCAACGCGGGAGAAAAACGGGTGAGGAGGGTTGCTGCGCAGGCGTGGCGCGACAAGCGGTGTTTTTGATGCGCAATGGTGCACGACCCCAAAAGCCACACGGGAACGTTTGTTCCGGCGCCAGGGAAAGCGACCAACCGTCGACCCGGCCGGGCCGGCGAGATGTCACGCGTCGAGTATACGGTCAAGGTCGCGACACAGGTCGTAGGGATCCTCCAGCCCGACCGATACACGAAAAATCCCGTCGCCGGCGAAGCTACGGCAGCTCTCGAGTGCCGGCCCCGATAGCGTGAAGGAACTGCGAAGCAGGTCCTCGGTGGGCAGATAGAATACCAGGCTGCGCTGTTTGCCGAGTGAAACGGCACAGGTGAAAACCCGCGCACGACACGCGAATTGGCGAGCCACTTCGGCTCCGTCGCCTTTCACTTGAAAAGTGAGCATCCCGGAGAAACTCGTCATCTGCCGGCGGGCCAATTCATATTGCGGGTGCGAAGGAAGTCCAGGATAGATCACGCGGTGGACGCGCTGGTGAGATTCCAGGTGGGCCGCCACAGCCATGGCCCCTTCCGCGTGGGCACGCATGCGAAAGCTCAGCGTGTGAATTCCACGGCGGATCAGCCAGGCGTTGAACGGGCTGAGGGCGCCGCCGAAGTGAATCAGTGCGTGCTGGCGCAGCTTCGCCAATCCGGCGCGCTCTCCGATCACGACTCCTCCAAGAGCATCGCCGTGCCCATTCAGGTATTTGGTGAGAGAATGCACCACCCAGTCCGCGCCCAACGCAAGCGGGCGAGTAACAACTGGAGTGGCGAGGGTGGAATCCACTACCAGCGCCGCGCCGGCTCGGCGGGCGATCTGTGCGACCGCGGCGATATCGGTCAACCGGAGGATCGGATTGCACGGCGATTCGGCCCATAGGAGCCGCGTATTCGGCCGGACCGCGGATTGCACCGCATCCAGGTTCGAGAAGTCCGCCGTAGTCACCTCGATGCCGAAGCCGGGGATCGTGTCGCGGCCGAGTTCGGCCATTCCCGCATAGCAGACATCGCTCAACACCAGATGGTCGCCGGCGCGCAGTGTGCCAAGCAGCAGGCCCGAGGCTGCCGCCATTCCACTGGCGAAGCAAAGTGCATCCTCGCCGCCTTCGAGATTTGCCAGCTTGCGAAACTGGCGCTGTCCGGGTTCACAGCGATCAGGGCTCTGACCTGCGGCAGGAACTCTCCGACCTCATTGGTGTCGACCGTGACGCGCTCCGCCCCAATTTCGCTCAATCCAAAGAGACCGCCGTATTTGATCGCCTTGGCCGCCTCGGTATTCAGGCGTCCCATCAATTCGCCGTTCTCGCTGTCGCTGTTCAGGCTCACCAGTACACCCTTCTTCTGCATGATGGCGGCGTTGTAATTCGCCTGCAGCGCCGAGATTCGTCTCGGCGCTTCCTCGATGCGCGGGTCGATCGCCGAGCGCGCCCGGCCGACCGCTTCGGGCCTCCAGACATCGCGGTGGTAGATATCGATCAACGACGGGAAGTCCCAGTAATTGTCGTACGCTTCGTAGAGAAAGTAGAGGCGGTTGAGCATGCCGTGGCCCCGTTCAGTGTCCATCGGAACTCCAGGCGCGTAGACCTCCGCCCGGGAGCGGTGGCACACACGTATCGAGAGTGCGCAATCGTAATTTCGAAACCACGTAAAGTGAGAGGCGGGCGGATCTGGCTCTCTGGCGTATGCTGGAAGCTTATGAACTGCTTCCGAACCGTATTGCTCTTTCCGGTCTGCGCCATCGGACTGGCCCAGAATCCCGCCGGCCTGGTCAACGACCCGTCCATCCGGGCGGCTTTTGCCGCCATCGAGCGCAACGAACCGCGCATGGTCGAGGAACAGATACGGGTGTGCCAGATTGCCGCGCCGCCGTTCCACGAAGAAGTCCGCGGCCGCGAGTTCGAGCGCCTCTTCCGAAGCGCTGGCCTAAAGGACGTCCGCATCGACCGCGCCGGCAACGTCATCGGCGTTCGCCCCGGCCGCTCCGCCCACCCCAACCTGGTATTTGCGGCCCATCTCGACACAGTTTTTCCGGAAGGCACCAACGTCCAGGTGACGCGCGACGGCACGGTGCTGAAGGGGCCCGGCATCGGCGACGATTGCCGCGGCTTGGCCGTGCTGCTCGGCATGATCGCCGCGCTTGACGAAGCCCACGTGGAGACGCCCGGCACCATCACCTTCGTGGCCGACGTCGGCGAAGAAGGCCTGGGCGACTTGCGCGGCATGAAAGAGCTGTTCGGGGCCACCCTGAAGGGCCAGATCGACAAGTTCGTTTCCATCGACGGCATCGGCCTGGGGCTCACCCACATCGGCGTCGGCAGCAACCGCTACCGGGTCACATTCAAAGGCCCCGGCGGCCACAGCTACGGCGCTTTCGGAATGGCCAATCCGATTCAGGCCATGGGCCGGGCCATCGCCAAGATCGACGCCTTCGAAGTGCCCGCCCAGCCCAAAACCACCTTCAACGTGGGCCGCGTGGGCGGCGGCACCTCGGTCAATGCCATTCCGTTTGAAGCCTGGATGGAGGTGGATATGCGATCGGCCGATCCGGCTGCGCTGAAGGCGGTCGACGAGAAGTTTCAGGCGGCTCTCCATGCCGCCGTGGAGGAAGAGAATCAGCGCTGGCACAATCGCGGGCCGATTTCGGTTTCCGCCGAACTGGTAGGTCTCCGCCCCGCCGGCCAGACGCCCAAGGAGAGTCCCATCGTGCAGACCGCGCTGGCCGTCTCGCGCGCCCTCGATATCGCCGAGAGTTTGCACGAAGGTTCGACCGATGCCAACGTGCCTATGAATCTCGGCATCCCGGCGATCACCATCAGCGGCGGCGGCGCCGGCAGCGGCGCCCACTCGCTCAACGAGACTTTCGATACCAGGGATTCCTGGCGCGGCACCCAGCGCGCGCTGCTGCTGGCGGTAGCGCTGGCGCGATAATACAACCAGGAGAGGCCCATGCTGGAACACACCCGAAAAAGAACCGCCGTCCCCGAGCCGCCGTCCGTTACCACCGGCCCTCCCGCGGCTTTCCAATGGCTGACCACGCGCATTGGCGAGGAGCGGGAACGCCGCCGCCGCGAAACCGAGATTCAAGACCGATTGCCCGAGGCGCTCCGCGAGCTGTACGAGGTTCTTTGCCGCTGCGTGGAAACCTATCGGGACGCGTTCGGTCCGGAGTCCGCCGAGATTTCGTTCCTGGCGTCGAAAATCCGAATCGCGGTGGCGGAGGGCAGGCCCAATAAAGCCGGCACCACGCCCGCGCTCCAGGTGGAAGTCGTCATCGACGCTAAGATCCCCGGCTTCATGGTCCACCATGGCTCCGGCTCGCTCGAAATCCGGGTCGACATTTTCTCCGGCGCCACGCCTTCCTATCGCGACGGCGACCGATATCTCAATATGGAAGACCTCACCCGCCGCATCCTCGACCCGGTCTTCTTTCCCAAGCTGCCGGAATGAAGCGGGCGGTTCGCCTCAGTCGCGAGATCCGGAAGACCGCAGTCCCGTAGCCACGGCCGCGCGTACCCCAAATTATCGTCGTTGCCGCAACTTCAGTATCCTGTAGGAAGGCACCATGCCGTTGGCGTTCGAATGGGACCCGCGCAAAGCTCGATCCAACCTCAGCAAGCACGGTATAAGCTTTGCCGAGGCCACTTCGGTATTCAGCAATCCGATGGCGCGAATTTTCCCGGACGAGGAGCACTCCGGAGAAGAATCGCGCGAGATCATAATTGGATACTCCGCGGCAAAGCACCTCCTGCTCGTCTCCTTTACGGAGACGGATACAGGCCGGATTCGCATCATTGGCGCTCGCGGCGCCACGAAGGCAGAACGGCACGATTATGAAGAGCACCTCACAACCTAAGCCCAAGGCGAAGCGAACCGCTGAACTTCGAGCCGAATACCGCTTCGACTACGCCAAGGCGAAGCCAAACCGATTTGCCGAGCGCACCCGGCCGGGATCGATCGCGATCCTGCTCGATCCGGATGTGGCGCGGGTGTTCAAGAGCGCGGAGGCTGTCAACACAGTTTTGCGAGCGCTGGTCGCCGCCATGCCGCCAAGAAGCGCCGCGACGAATCGCTAGCGCAGTGTCCACAAAATAGGTGGGCAGGCGCGCGAAGGGAAGAGCCGCCTGAAAGGCGGCTGCAGCCATGATTGGCTGCCCCACAGCGGAACGCAACCAAGAGCGCCGGGATGAGTCCCGGTGCGGTAGACCGGGGGTCCGCGCCACGAAAACACTAGCGCGAGCTACTTGCCCGCGACGTACTGCTTCCAGCGGGTCGCGATATCCGCGCTCGCGGTGTCGCCCGGGTGGACAATAACCCGATAGCGGAAGCGCAGCTTCTGGCCGGCTTCCACCGTGGTGGGGCTCTTCGGTAGCGACGGATCGAACACCGAAACGCCGAACGGGTTGGCGGCGAACAGGCCGTAGGCGCGCGCGTGCCAGCGCACCGGGTGGTGCGGGTTATCGGGGTGATCCAGGATGGCGATGCCGACTTTCTCGTCCCCGATGGTGCCCCAGTAGTCGCACCAGTCGCTGGGCTTGCCCCACAGTTGCTTTTCGCCGGTGAGCCCGTCGGCATTGGCGATGTGGCCGGTGCCCTTGTCTTCCTGCAGCACCGGGCGCATGCGGATGCCGAATGCGCCGTCCTTGGTGTCGCCGAAAACCACGTTTTCCGCCGCCGTCAGGGTGATGTCGAAATCGATGACTCGCACCTTTTCGCCGCCGTAGAAGGTCATCACCCGAAATTCGGTGAGCAGCTTGTGGCCCTCCAGGTTGGTCCAATCGAAGGTCGTCGCGATGGACCCGCTCTTTTTGCCGTTCCTTACAGAATCCACCTTCGCCAGCACGATCTTGCCGCGGTTGGGCGTGGTGTAGGAGGCTTCGTTGTTCCAGAAGTCCAGCCCGTTGACGCTGTCGTGGGCGAACCACAGGCCGCGCTGGTGCTGATGATCGGGCTTGGCAATGGAAGCTTCCTCGGCCACTTTCTCCATCGGCCACATACGCGTGACGTAAGTGCCGGTGGCCGCCCGCAACGGATGCAGGTAAGGTTTGGTCACGTCCTTACCCGCCATATAAAAGGTGGTGAACGGCTTGCCGCCGATGTCGATGGCGATGGTTTCGGCCGCCGCTGTGATTTTGACCTGGCCCACCGCCGGCACTGCCAGGGCCGCCACTACAACGAGGGGATAGAAGGCTTTTCGCACCCTTCTATCGTAATCCCACGAGGCCGGTGGCCTGAAAGCCGGCGGTGGGCGCTTAACCGATCCGGGGATTTTGCGGTTTAGGCGTGCAACCGCTCCCTCGCGGTCGCGGCTCGGTAAAGGGTGCCGCGTGTTGGCAGTCACTTACCGAGCCGCGACCGCGAGGGAGCGGTTGCCAGGGGCTAACTCTCCACATCGGTTAATCAAGCACTCACGTTGCTGCGCTATCCTCGAAGTTTGTACGCCGCACTCGACTTCCCGCACGCCGCCGCCGCTTTCGGAGCCTCCTTCCTGGCCGGAGCGATCAATTCGGTGGCCGGCGGCGGCACGCTGATCTCTTTTCCCACATTGATCTGGCTCGGGCTCGATTCGGTGGGGGCCAACGCCACCAGCACGGTCGCCATCTGGCCCGGCACGGTGGGCAGTGCCTGGGGTTATCGCAAGGAGTTGCGCGGCGCCGACCCGCGTTTTCTGGCCATGGTGGTGCCCAGCCTGGCCGGCGGGCTGCTGGGCGCCTGGCTGCTGCGGTTCACCCCGCCGGCATTGTTCGACCTCCTGGTCCCGTACCTGATTCTGTCCGCAACCCTGCTGTTCATGGTCCAGGAGCCGTTGCAGCGGCTGCTCAAGACCGCCGATGGGGCGCGCCATCGTTCCCGGCGGTGGTTCGTCGGCAGCTTGCTCTTCCAGTTCGTAGTCGGCCTGTACGGCGGTTATTTCGGTGCCGGCATCGGCATCCTCATGCTGGCCGCCCTCAGTATTCTGGGCCTGGACGACATCCACGAAATGAACGCCCTCAAGGTGATCCTGGGCGGTTCGGTGAACGGCATCGCCACCGTCTATTTCATCTGGGAACGGATGGTCCATTGGCCTTACGTGCTGATCATGGCGGTGGCCGCGATCCTGGGCGGCGTGGGAGGAGCCGGTACCGCCCGCCGCATGGGCCGCACCGCGGTGCGCCGCGTGGTGGTGGCCGTCGGCCTGCTAATGGCCGTATCGTTGTTTCTGAAAGCGCACTGACCCATGCTGGGACCGCTGTTCGATTCACCGTCCTTCGACCGGCCGGCCCTGGCGGAGCGGCTGGGCGCCATGGCCGCCGAAAAAGTCCTGATCGGCACCAGTTCCTGGAAGTATGAAGGCTGGTTCGGACAGATCTATGCCCGCGAGCGTTATTTCGAGCGCGGCCGGTTTTCCAAGCGCCGTTTTGAGACCGAATGCCTGCGCGAGTATGCCGAAACCTTCCCCATCGTGTGCGGCGATTTCGCCTTCTACCAATTCCCCGAACCGGAATTCTGGCGCCGCCTGTTCGCCCAGGTGCCGCCCGGTTTTCAATTCGCTTTCAAAGTGCCGGAACAAATCACCTGCAAGATCTTCCCCACTCACCCGCGCTACGGCTCGACGGCCGGCAAGGAGAATGAAGGTTTTCTGGATGCCGAACTGCTCAAGCAGATGTTCCTGCGTCCGCTCTGGCCCTACCACCGCCAGGTGGCGGTGCTGATCTTCGAATTCGGTGCCTTCAGCCGGCGCAGCTTTCCCAGCTTGCCCGCCTTCCTCGACCGCCTCGATCCGTTTCTGGCCGCCTTGCCCCCCGAATTCCGCTACGCCGTCGAGATCCGCAACCCCGATTACCTGGCGCCGGAGTATTTCCGCGGCCTGCGCGCCCGCCGCGTCGCCCACGTCTTTAACGCGTGGTCGAAAATGCCGGAGCTGGCCGTGCAAATCGCGCTGCCCGATTCGGTTACCGCGGAATTCACCGTCTGCCGCGCCCTGCTGCGGCGCGGCCGCGCCTACCAGGAGGCCGTGGACAAGTTCGCCCCTTACACCGAAACCCAGGATCCCAATCCGGAAGCCCGCCAGTCCATGCGCCTGTTGATCGGCCGCGCCCGCGAAGACCGCCAGTTCCTCTTCCTGTTCGTGAACAACCGCCTGGAAGGCAACGCCCCGCTCACCGTGCTGTCGCTGGCGGAACCATAGATAGGCGCCTGGAGCAGGACCGGCGGGATATTTCAGGTGAACGCTGGAGGCGGATGAGCGGTCAGCGCGGTCCGCCGCAGGGTGTTTCGGTAATGGCGTGAATCATCGCCCAGAAATTCTCCATGGGTGTGTCCAACTGCACGTGATGCGTAGGTCCGAGGATCAGGCCCCCGCCGGCGCCGGTTGTTTGGAGCCTGGTCCGCACTTCGTTGCGCACGTCTTCGGGGCTGCCGAACGGCAAGGTGTGCTGTTCATCGATGGATCCCCAGAAGCACAGCCGGCCGCCGTACTCGCGCTTCACCCTGGCGGGATCCATGGAGGCGGGCTGGATCGGGTTCAAGACATCGATGCCGATTTCGATCAGCTCCGGAATAATGGGATAGATACAGCCGTCGGAATGGTAGGCAATCTTGAGACGCGGGTTAATGGCTTTCAGGGCGGCCACGAAATCGGCCATGCGCGGCTTCAGGTAGCGGCGCCAGTGTCTGGGCGAGATGAGCATGGCATTCTGCGTGCCCACGTCATCGCCCGTCCAGATCATGTCGACGCCCATCTTAGTCAGTCTCTCGGCGGCGGCCAGGTGGTAGCGATAAGGAATGTCCAGGATGGCGTCGGCGAGGGCGGGATCCTGGACAAAGTCCATCATCAGTTGCTCGTATCCGCGCAGGGCCCAGGCGGTCTCGAAGATGGTGGTGACGGTGACGCCGACGATCCAATATTCGTCCTGAAAATCGCGAATCAGCCGGTCCGCCTCCGCATAGAGCTCCGGGCGGCCGGGATCGGGCGCTTGGTAAGTACTTAGCCGGGCGCTGTCGGCCAGGGGCCGGGCGATCATTTCGGTGTAGTGACCGGGCCCAAACCGGGTATCGTAACGGAACGGTTTCCAGGTGACGCCCCACTCGTCGGTATAGGTTTCTCCGGCCAGATAGTAGGAGTTAGCCCAACCGACGGAAGTGAGTAACATGTCTTCATCGACAGCCCGTTCCAGCTCATACGTGTTGCCGCCTCCGTGCGGGTTATGGACGTTCCTTCCCTGGATCCGAAGGTCGGCGCGCAGGCGGGCGGCAAACTCCGGGGTGAAGCTGACCTGCATGGGACAACGGTCCGGTTCCCGGTGGTCCAGCGCGGCGGCTACTCGTTCTCTGTGTCTCATATTGGTTCCCGCAACCAGACGAGCGGGTATGGTTTCCATTCTAATCCCGGGCCGGTCGGGAAACCAGGAAATGGAGTGCTTAACCGATCTGGGGATTTCGCAGTTTAGGTGCGGAGACCGCTCCCTCACGGTCGCGGCTCGGTTACGGGCGCCGCGCGTTTGCAGTCACTTACCGCGGGAACGGATTCCCCCGGATCGGTTAAACACCCCAGGGAATCGAGGTTGCAGGGCTTGACAGGGCGCGGCAAGAAGCCGTACCATCTAGCTGTCGGTAGTCTACATGTCGAAACAACAATCAGAGGTGCCTTACGGCACGCTGGATCTTCTGATCCTGAAAACCCTGGAAACGATGGGGACGATGCACGGCTACGCCATCGCGCGTCGCATCGAGCAGGTTTCCGGAGAGACCCTGCAGTTGAGCCAGGGCTCGGTTTATCCCGCCCTGATCCGCCTGGAGCAAGAGGGCTGGATTCGCGAGGAGTGGGGGATTTCGGAGACCAATCGAAAGGTCAAGTTTTATTCGCTGACCAGGACCGGGCGGAAGCAGTTGCTGGCCGAGGTTGCAAGCTGGGAGAAGGCCACGGCCCTGGTGGCCCGTTTTCTGGAGGCTTCCCGATGACCGTTCGAAGGGTGTGGGAGGGTCTGCTGGCGCTGGTGCGGAAGCGGCATCTGGACGCGGAGTTGGACGGCGAGATCCTGGCCCATCTGGAGTTGGCCGAAAGGGACGCGATGGCGCGCGGTTTGCCGCCGGATGAAGCCCGCCGGGCGGCGCGGCGCAGCTTCGGAGGAATCGAACAAGTGAAAGAAGCGCATCGCGACCGGCGCAGCTTTCGGTGGATCGAAACGCTCGTCACCGACGTTCGGTACGGTCTGGCGGCCCTGCGGCGCGCGCCCGGCTTCACCGCCGTTGTGGTGGGCGTGCTGGCGCTGGGGATTGGCGCCAACGTAGCGATGTTCAGCGTGGTCGACGCCGTCCTGTTCAAGCCCCTTCCGTTTCCGGAACCCGACCGCATGGTTTGCGTATGGGAAGCGCCGCGGCCGGGGATCGTTAACGCGACCAGCGCTCCGGACTTTTTCGATTGGAGGCGCCTTTCCACCGCGTTTGAAGCGCTCTCGGCGGAGGTGGATCTCTCGGCGGCGCTGACCGACACGGGTTCGCCGCGGCGGCTGCCAGGCAAAGCCGTAACGGCCGAGTACTTCCAGGTGTTCGCCACCGGTGTCCGCCTCGGCCGGACTTTCGCGCCGGGAGAGGACCGGCCGGGAGCCGCGCCCGCGACCGTTCTCAGTTACGCCGCCTGGCAAAACGACTTTGGCGGCGATCCCGACATCCTGCGCCGGCGGCCGGTTCTGGACGGCGAGGCGTATCAAGTCATCGGCGTTCTCGCGCCGGGCGCGTTCGATCGTGACGAGACCAGGTTCTGGAAGGCGCTGACCGTCAATCTTAGCCGGGAGTCGCGAGACATCCATTGGCTCACCGTATACGGGCGGCTTCGCCGCGGCATCAGCCTGACCCGGGCCAATCGGGAAATGCAGACCATTCACGGTGCGCTGGCGCAGTCGAGGCCCATCGACGACCGGGAAGCGGCGATCGTCGTCGAGCCGCTGGCCCGCCTGCTGGTCGGCGCCAATCTGCAGCGGTCGGTGTACGTGGCTTTCGGTGCGGTCGCGGTGGTGCTGCTGATCGCGTGTGCGAACGTGGCCAATCTACTGCTGGCGAAAGGCGCCTGGCGCGGCAGGGAGCTTGCGGTCCGAGCCGCGCTCGGCGCCGGCCGCGGCCGCCTGATGGCGCAACTGTTCACCGAGAGCGCGGTGTTGTGCCTGCTGGGAGGCGCCGCGGGAATCGCGACTGCGTGGCTGCTGATCCGCCTGGCGACACCGATGTTGTCGGATTCTCTCCCCTTTACCGCGGAGGTCGGCCTGGATCTTCGCACGCTTTCGTTCGCCGCGGCCGCCGCCCTGGGAGTGGCGCTGCTGGCGGGCACGCTGCCGGCTCTGCGGGCTTCGCGTGGCAGCCTGGCGGAGCCGTTGAACCGGTCGGCTCGCGGATCTTCCAGGGCACACGCCGGTACGCGGCGCGCCATAGTCATCGGCGAAGTGGCGCTCTCGCTCGTGCTGGTGTGCGGCGCTCTGCTGCTGTTGAAGAGCCTGCTCAAGCTTCAGCAGCTCGATACCGGCGTGCGCATCGAAAACACGATTACCATGTCGGCGGAGCTTCCGGTGGGCGCCTACCCGACGCCCGAGAAGGCCGCCCTCTTCTACCAAGCCATTGCCCAGCGGCTGCGAGCCGTTCCGGGGGTCTCGCAAGTGGGGATCTCGACGCATTTGCCCCTTCAGTGGATCGGCAACGGAGAGGCGATCGAACTGGCGGGAATGGAACAATTAGTGAGGGTGCGGTTCAAGCGCGTGGACCCCGGCTACTTCGGCACATTCGGAATTCCCGTCGTGGCCGGCCGCGGCATCGCCAGCCGGGACCGCATGGGAAGCCCGCGCGTGGTCGTCATCAACCAGGCTCTGGCCGCGCGGCTGGCGGAGGTTGCCGGCATGAAAGATCCGGTGGGCAAGGTGGTTCGCGTGAGCTATCCGGCCTACGTGGAGAAGAAGGAATTCATCCCGGAGGTGGAGATCGCCGGCGTGATTCGCAGCGAGCGCGTATCATCGCCCGGCAACGCCGATCCGCCCGTCGTGTATGCACCCTTGGCGCAGGCGCCCGCGCCAGAGGTCAAAATCGTCCTTCGCACCGAAGCCAGCACCGCCGTAGTCATGCCGGCCATCCGCGAAGCCGTTCGCGAAATCGACCCCAGGCTGCCGCTGGGAGACGTGGCCACGATGGAACAGGTCCGGGAGCGTACGCTCTCGGGCGCCAGCCGGCCGGCGTGGGTCATCGGCGTGTTTGCCGCCATCGCGGTTCTGCTGGCAACGATCGGTCTGTACGGCGTACTGTCTCAGGCGGTGACGCATCAGCGCCGGGAAATCGGCATTCGCATGGCGCTGGGCGCGCGGCCGTCCGACGTGCTCGCACACGTGCTGTGGAACGCGCTGCGCATGGTCATGGTGGGGCTGGTGCTGGGACTCGCCGGAGCTTTTGCGCTGACGAGAGTCATGAAGAGCCTGTTGTTTGAAGTGTCGCCGCTCGATCCCGTCGCGCTCACGGTGGCATGCTTCTCGATGACGCTGATCGGCCTGGTGGCGGGATTCCTTCCAGCCAACCGCGCGGCGCGCATCGACCCGGTCACAACGCTTCGCGAGGAAGGCTGAGCCACCGCGGGGCGGTCGATTGTGAATCGAAACAAGGCGCCCTTGAGCGCTACGCCCCGGGAGTTTCCCTGTCAGCCCGCCGTGGAGACAGCCGGTTGGCAACCTCGACTGCGCCGCTCAAGTCCGCCGCGAAACCGTCCGCGCCGATGGCCATCCAGAGCTCGGGTTTTGAACGAAATGCCGAGCCGCCTATCAGGACGCGCAGTCTTGACGAATGGGGACGAAGATCCCGAATCAGACTGACTACATTCGGCACGTTGGAGAGCATGGTAGCCGATATGCACAGCAGATCCGAATCCTGCGCCCGAACCGCATCGACGATGCCGGCATGCGGGGCATCGGTGCCAAGAAACTCCACGTTCCATCCGGCATTTTCAAGCACATCGGCCACCATGTTCGCGCCGATCTGATGCAGTTCGCCCGCGACGCCGGTGACAATGGCTTGGCGTGGCGGAGCCGATGGCCGCGCAGGCATGGCGCGGGAGTATATCCCGGCCATCACGAACTGAGTGATCGCGGTAGCCCGGTGTTCGACGCTTACCGATATCTTGCCCTCTTGCCACAATCTGCCGACCTCGTATAGAGACTCCTGGAAAACTTGGGCATAGATATCGAAAACGCCGGCGCCGTTTTTGAGCGCCTCTTCCACGATGCGGACCGAGCCGGCTCTCGCCCCGATCAGAATGGATTGCAGATAAACGGCCCGGGTCAGAGACAGGGGAGTGTCGGGGCAGGCGGGGCGGGCCTTGTCCCGGTCGCACGCCGCGCGGCCGGCCTCCATCATACGGGCGATCACCGCCTGCTCCTCCGGAGACAGTCCGGCGCCGAGGGCAGTCTCGATCTGCATGAGATTTTCGACCAGGAAGCGGCTGGCGACGGCGCGAGACTGCAACAGGCGGGCCGCCCACTCGCAGTAATCCTCAAACGCCTGGACGCTGCCCGCTTCCACGGCGCCTCTCAGGAAATCGATATGAAACCGCGCGTCCTCGATGCCGAACTTCCGGGCTCTCTCGCCGTATTTCGACAGCCATTCGGGATGTCTTTCCAGAAACGCCCGGGTAACCTGTTCGGCGATCTCAGGGGTGAGTTGCTGCAATCGGTCGCCCAGCGCCGTTCTGTCGTATGGAGGCAAATCGCGTTGAGGCGAGTCGTTCACTCCGCCGCCCCACCCTTCAGCGTGCCATTCGCGCCGGCAGCCGCTTCTCCGGCGATGGAAATCGGCTCGCCCAGCAGCGCAAATGCCTGCCGGACATCCAACTCGCGGCGATGGAGAACGCGGAAGCGTGACATGGCGACGATCATGGCGAGAGCCACCCGGTGCGCTGGAGTACACTCCTGAAGCGCTCGAATTCTTCCGCCGCACGGGGCAGCAACTCGCCGAAACGATCCAACCGGCCGGCGACGGCGGTCCGCTCCATCTCCCGGGCAATTGCGGCCAGACCGCCCGCGGAAACGGTTGCCGCCGATCCTTTGAGCGCATGCGCCTGCGACCGGGCGCCGGGCCGATCCCCCTCGACGAACCGCTGCCGCAGATTGCTGAACTGCGCCGGAACGGTGCCGCAGAACTCTTCGACGATGGTGCCGGCAAGCTGTCTGTCTCCCATGAGCCGCTTCAGCAGAGCTTCCGAATCGAAAATCGCTGAAGAAAGCTGGGCGGCGGCAGGTTCGGCGGATTGGACCTGGATGCGGGGATCGGGCGCGGGAAGCCACTTGGCAAGCGCCGCGGCAAGGATCTCGAGGTCCACGGGTTTCGAGAGAAAGCCGTTCATCCCCGCGCGCATGCACCTGTCCCGGTCACCAGGCGCCGTATGGGCCGTCATCCCTATGATTGGAAGGCGCGAATTGCCGGATTCGCGAACACGCCGCGTGGCTTCGTAACCGTCCATCGCCGGCATCTCGGCGTCCATCAGAACCAGATCGTAGCCGCGCTGCCGCAGCGCTTCCATGGCTTCGGCGCCATTGGCGACCGCGTCGGCCTGGTAGCCCAGCTTTTCCAATTGCGCCAGCGCCAGCGCCCGATTCGTCGGATTATCGTCGGCTATCAGGATTCGTTCCGCATGCCCCGTAGCGCTTACGCCGCGCGGCACCGCGATGCCCTCTCCGGCCGCCGGTTCCGCCGGGAACGACGAGACCTCGGGCGGCGTCTCAAACACCGCGGTGAACCAGAAGGTGGAACCGTTGCCTTCCCGGCTCTCGACCCCAATCTTCCCGCCCATCAACTCGACCAGTTGCTTGGAAATGGCCAATCCCAGGCCGGTGCCGCCGTATCTGCGTGTGGTGGATGCGTCCGCCTGAACGAACGGCGAGAACAACGCCTGGGCGCGGTCCGGCCGTATTCCGATTCCCGTATCGGCGACGGCGAAGCGAACCGTCGCGGTGCCGTCCCCCCGGCGCTCGAGCGCGGCATCCAGAACCACTTCTCCCCGCTCGGTGAACTTGATGGCATTACCGGCGAGATTGGTCAACACCTGTCGCAGGCGGTTGGCATCGCCGCGCACCAGCCGCGGCGTTTCCTCCGATACGCGCGCATGGATGTGGAGCCCCTTCGCGGCGGCCAGGACACCCAAGAGCTCGACGACGCCATCGACGGTGTGGCGTATGTCGAAGTTCAGATTCTCGAGCACGATCTTCCGCGCTTCGATCTTGGAAAGATCGAGGATATCGTCGATAAGGGCCAGCAGGGTCCGCCCGCTGGCCTGGGAAATGGCGGCGTAACGCCGCTGCTCCGGCGAGAGGTCGGTTGCCAGCAGCAACTGAACCATTCCCAGTACGCCGTTCATCGGGGTCCGGATCTCGTGGCTCATGTTGCGGAGAAAGTCGGATTTTGCCTGGGCGACCTCTAGCGCGGCGGTGCGGGCTTCCGCAAGGGCCTCGTTGGCCCTCTTCAACTCCTCGGTAGTTCTTAGCAGTTCGGAGTTGTTAAGCTCCAGTTGCTTGCTCTTTCTGGCGTTCTCACGGCTGAGCGTCGCGAAGGAATTGTTCAACCGGAGCCATGCAGTTTCGGAGTCCTCCGAAGAGCTTCGCGCGGGCACGCCGATCATCGCAAAATGCCCGCAAGACATCGGTGCGAGAGTGCAATCGAGTGTCGACGGCACATGGCCCGGCGTTACAAAATTGAGCGGGAATGAGCCGTCGCCGGTCTGGGCCGGCTGTAATCGCTCGCTGAGCCTGGCAGCGTCGGACTCGACGAGTTTATCCCAGATACTCTCGTTCTCGAGGTGGTCCGGACTCAGACCAACCAGGTGCGCCATGGCATCGTTGCACGCGACTATGTGGCCGCTGGAGTCTAAGGAGACAAGATAAACATGCCGATGGCGGTTAAGACAATCGACCATTGCCCGGCAAGACTCGCCGGCATGTTCGGCCCACCACGTCGGCGCGTGACCCGCACTGCTATGTTTCCGCATCGTGCGCCGGCGAACCCAAATCCAGTGCCGCCTCAAACTCGATCGAACCGGGCCAGGCACGGCAACCAGCAGTGAGCCACAAGCTTATACTCTCTCAATCATAACCGATTCGCGTCGATGCGAGCTCCATCCCCATCTAAGGCAGGTGCTTAGCCGATCTGGGGGAGTTAAATGCACTGAAGACTTACCCGACAGTCGATCGCCGGGACGGATCGGCGCGCAGGTTTCCTCTCGTCGCCCGTTCAACGGAAGGGGGTTGCCGGTTGCAAACCCGCCCGTAATTGGTCCAGTGCTTGCCGTAACTGGGGGTCGGGCCGGATGCGCAGGGCCGCTTCATACTCGGCAATCGCCTCCGGCAGCCGGCCGGGCGTCTGCGCCAGCGCCCTCCCCAGGTTGACGTGCGCTTCGGCGAAATCGGGCTCGCTCCGCAAGGCGGCCTCAAACTCGGCAATCGCTTCCGGCAGCCTGCCGGGTGTGCGCATCAGCGCGTTCCCCAGGTTATTTCGGCAATGGCCTCGGGCAGGCGGCCGGGGATGCGCTCCAATTCCCGTGCCAGGTTGTAGTGTGGCCGGGCGCTTCCCGGACAGACGCTCACGGCGCTGGTCCAGAGACTGAAGTCGTCCCGCCAGTCGAAGTTGCGGGCGTAGGTGCGCGCCGCGTACACCACGCACAACACTCCCAGCGCGGCCCAAACAACGGGCCGAGTCGCGGAACGATCGAAGAAGCGCAGCCGGGCAAGCGCGCAAGCGACGGCAACCACCGCGCCGGCCAGGCCCACCGAGGGCAGGTACAGAAACCGCTCGGCCATGATGCTGCCGATGAGGACGATCAGGTTCGAAGCCGGTAATAACGCGACGAAAAACAGAACCAGGGAAAAGAGCGGCGGCTTCCCCGTACGGCGCGGGCCGATGGCCGCCAGCACGGCAAGGAGCGCGGCGCCGAGCGCGGCCGCCAGCGCGAAAAGCGCCTTGGCCTCCTCCCAGTTCGACGCCCTCCAGCCGAACAACGGCACCCCGTTATAGGAATAATCCGCCGACAAATGGGCCGGCCAGAGGAACAGCCAACGGTAATTGCCGACCACTTCAACGGCCGTGAACCGCGCCGTCCAGAGACTCGCGCTTACCAGCGGGTTCTCGCTGAAGTCGATCAGCATGCGCGTATCGAAGCCGCTGCGCAGCCAGAAAAAGGCGGCCAATGGGAGCGCCACGGCGGCATAGCCTGGCGCCCGCTGGCGCCACCCCGCGCGTTCGCGCCACGTCACGTCGTATAACAGCATGATGCCCGGCAGGACGGCGGCGCTCTCCTTCGAAAAAACTCCCACCGCCTGGGCGGCGGCGAGGCCTGCCATCCACGCCATCCTGCGCCGCCCCTGGGCCGAGGCGCCTCGCACATGGCACAAAAGACCCGCCAGTACACCCAAGGCCGCCAGCAGGTCCGCGCGCCCCACGATATTGGTGACCGATTCGGTGAGCAGCGGGTGTAATCCCCAAATTGCGGCCAGCGCCAGGGCCGGCGCGGTTTCTCCAAGTACCAGGACGCCCAGCGCATACACCAGCGCCACGTTCACCTCGTGCAGCGCGAGATTGACGATGTGGTAACCCGCCGGACGCGGGCCATTGCCGAGCACCGCGTAGTTCAGCAGGTAGGAGAAAGTGGTGAATGGCCGATAGAGCCCCGCCGTGGTGTTGACATACCAATACCTTCCAGTCAGAATAAACGCGGCATTTTCGGGCGTTGCCTGGCGGATACGGGGATCCGCCCCAATCACCGAAGCATTGTCGAATACCAGGGCACTGCTGAAGGAATTGGAATTGGCAACCAGGACTAGGGCCCCAACCGCCAGTAGCCCTAACCGATGCCCGCGCCAAGTCCGGGTGGTTCCCCGAGGCGCGTAGCCCCGCGTGCCGGCTGGGTGTGACTCCTCGCGCAGCCTCCGCCGCTTGCCCGTCTCCCCCACTTAACGCGCAAGTATAGCTCTTATTTCGGCCGAAAGATCCGCCCCGCCGCCGGCCGAAAACAACACGCGAGAGTCCTGATACGGTAGTTCCCCGTGCGGGATATAACGCTAATTCCAAGGGCCAAACGCACGGTACCCCTTGACAGAAGCATTGCCGTGAGGTACTTTTGACCACGGAATCTCGCTTTCACGATATTCAGGGATTTGTATCGCTAAATGGGTGAGGAGTTGTTCCATGTCGAGCAGAATCCGGCTTTTCCTATTATTCATCGCGGCTGTCGCCTCGCTTATGGCGCAGACCGATCGCGGTGTCATTACCGGCACTGTTAAGGACGCCAGCGGGGCGGTTGTGCCCAACGCGAGCGTTACCGCCGTACAGATCACTACCAACACCGCCTTCAAATCGACTACGACCGCGGCGGGAGATTACACGATACCGTCGCTGCCGGTGGGCACCTACCGGGTCCGGGTCGAGAGTTCGGGCTTCAAGGCATATGTGGCGGACGATGTTGACGTCCAACCCGGCTCGACGTTGTTGGTGAACGCGACGCTGGAGGTAGGCACGGCGCAGCAGACCGTGGAGGTTGTGGCCAACGCGCAGTTGCTCGAGTCCGAATCGGCTCGCGTGGCCACCGAGGTATCGAACCAGATGGTGGACGAGCTGCCGGTGCTGGTCAATGGCGGCGTGCGCAGCCCGTTCGATCTATCGGCCACCACGGCGGAGGTGAACAACGTCACGGTGCAGAACGGCACCAGCGAATATCGCGTGGGCGGCGGTCACGGCGGCGCGTATGGCATGACGCTGGACGGTACTACGGTTACCACCGCGGGCCAGTTGGACAGCAACGGAGTCACCTGGACGGCGTACAACACGCCTTCGGTGGACGCGCTCACGGAATTCAGCGTGGTATCCGGCGGCTTCAAGGCCGAGGTGGGCCACGCATCCGGCGGCGCGATGAGTTTCGTATCCAAGTCGGGAACCAACGAGTTTCACGGCGACTTATATGAGTTTCTGCGCAACCAGGATCTGGACGCCAAGGGGTACTACGGCGCCACCAAGCCGGTCTACAAGCAGAACGACTTTGGAGGCACGGCGGGCGGGCCGGTATTTATTCCCAAACTCTACAACGGCAAGAATAAGACTTTCTGGTTCTTTTCCTACGAGGGGTTTCGCAACCGCATCGGCGCCACGGTGAGTCCGTATAGCGTACCGTCGCAGGAAATGTACAGCGGTAACTTTCAGTACTTTGTGAATGCCACCGGGGTGCCCTACCAGATCTACGACCCGGCCACCACCACCCTGGTGAACGGCTCGTACGTCAGGACGCCTTTCGCCAATAATATGGTTCCGACGTCGCGGATCGACCCGGTCGCGCAGTCGATCGACAACTTTGTGCAGCCGTTGCTAAAAGCCAACGTGGCGGCCCAGCCGGGGACCTCGACCTACGTTCGCAACAACTATATTTCCGCCGGCAGCACCATCTCGCCCAACAACAAGTTCAGCATCAAGGGCGACCAGGTACTCACCTCCAAACAGAGGATTTCATTTTTTTACGAGCACACCCTGGAGCATGACCTGTTTGGCCCGACCGGCGCTCCCGGCCTGCCCAACCCGCTGGCTGGCAACCCCGGCTATAACGGGTCCGACGTGTATCGCCTCAGTTACGATTACACCATTACGCCGACCTTGCTGAACCGATTCTACGCGGGCGGCAATAACTGGTCGCAGAACCACGGCTCGTTCGCCACCTGGAAAGGGGCCGGACAAACCGGGGGACTTACCAACCTCTATCCGACCAGTTGGCAGAGCAAGGGCATCTGCATCCCGAATTATCCCGCCTGCGGCGACGACTTTCCGCAACTTACCTTCACCAACAGCGAGTTCACCGCCTGGGGCGTGGCCGCTCCCAACGGTTCCGATAACATCGTCGTCGAGTTCCATGACGACCTGACCAAGAGCTTCGGCAAACACACCTTTAAGGGCGGCTACTTCTACAACACCACCCACTACGACGGTTTCGGGGAACAGAATATCGCCGGCAACGTGACTTTCCAGGATTTGAATACCGGCATCCCGCTGAACACCAACCAGAGCGTCGCTGGCGGCAGCGCGTTTGCCTCCTTCCTGTTGGGGCAGGTTTCCAGCTATTCGCTCGACACGCCGCGATTCCTGGCCACTCAGTTCCGAACCAACCAGTTTTATATCCAGGACGATTGGCGCGTAACGCAGAAACTTACCTTGAATCTTGGCGTGCGCGTGGAAATGAACGGAGCGCCGCTGGTAGCCAACGGCGATGCCAGCGATTTTGCTCCGGGCTTGGCGAATCCGGGCGCGGGCGGGATTCCGGGCGCGCTGATTTTCGCCGGTCACGGTGCGGGGAGGACCGGCAGCGACACGCTGGTGCCTGGCTGGAAGGGCTATGGACCGCGGCTCAGCCTCGCCTACTCGTTGAATAATAAGACGACCATTCGCGCCGCCGCCACTCGCAGCTACGGGCCAATCACGTACGTCGGTAGTTCGTCGCACAACCTGGGAATCGTGCAGCGGCTCACGGTTACCGACCAAAGCCAAGGTCTGAACCCGCTTTGGGTATTGCAGAATGGCGCGCCGGCATGGGCACAGGTGCCCGATATCAACGCCTCGGTCGGCAACGGCTCCAACGTCCCTTATTACAATGGGAAGGCGGCGGTCACACCGTCCGACGACCTGAATTACGTCTTCAATATCCAACGCCAGGTAACGAACAGTTCGGTGGTGGAGATAGGCTACTCGGCCATGTTCGCCTCCCACATCCAATCCGCGATTCTGGCGTATAACCAGATCAACTTCAACGATCTACCGGCGAACGAAAGTCCGTTCACGGCATCGGGGCGCACTTTGTTGAACTCGCTGGTGGGTGGAACCGCCGCCAACGCCGCCGGAGTGGTTGCACCCTGGTCGGGCTTCAACACGCTCTGGGGCACCGGGGCGACCGTGGCGCAGTCCCTGCGTCCCTTCCCGCAGTATTCCACCGTCGATACTGTCAATGGCCAGGGAGACCGCATCGGCCACTCCACCTATAACTCCCTGGAAGCGAAGTTCACCAAGCGGTATGCCTCCGGTCTGACCATACAGGCCTCCTACGTGTTCTCCAAGCTTCTGACCGACGCGGATAGCGGCGGCAGCGAGCCGGAGAACCAATACGACCGCGCGCTGGAAAAGTCGATTTCCTCCTACGACCAGACGCACGTACTGAAGATAAACTATTTGTACTCGCTGCCATTCGGGAAGGGCAGAAAGTACCTGGCCAGCGGCGGTGTGGCTTCCGCCGTCCTGAGCGGCTGGCGCTTCGGCGGAATCGATGGATACTCCAGCGGCACGCCCATCGGTCTGACCACTACCATTAGCTTCCCCATTTTCAACGGAGGGAATCGGCCCACGGTAGCCACTAACCAGGGCTGGCGCGGCACTTACTCGGGAAAATTCGATCCCGCGAAGGATAGCTTCTTCCAACCGGTTTCGTGGTTCGGCACGCAACCCACCACCGCCCTTGGCACCGACACGCGGTACAACCCCGATTGCCGTTACTTCCCGAATTACAATGAGAGCCTGTCGCTCGCCAGGAGCTTCAGCCTGAAAGAGCAGAAGCGCCTGGAGTTTCGATGGGAGACGTTCAACATCCTGAATCGGACCCAGTTCGGCCCCGTCAGCAGCGGCTCCGTTTCGCTGCAGAACGCCAACTTCGGTAACTGGGCTTCGCAGGCGAACTCCCCGCGCCGCCAGCAGGTTTCGTTGAAGCTCTACTGGTAATCGAATCAAGTCGATTCTCCGGTGGGCCGGCCATGGCTGGTCCGCCGGAACTCATTCCGGAGACAAACGGAGTATCATCAGGTTGTTCGAAAGGGCGAGTTGTGCAGTCGGAAGGCGGCCGGAGCAATCCGGCAGAGAGGTCGGGGAAGACGATCATGTTTAAACGCAACGAAAAGCTGGGACGGCGGGACCTGTTCAAGGCCTCGGCCGGGATCATGGGTGGAGCGCTGTTATCGCGGGAAGCTGCGGCCGAGCAGGCGGCTCAAAAGAATGTCAATATGAACTCGAGCCCGTCGGCGCTCAAGATCACCGACCTTCGAGTCTGCGTCGTCGTGAAACCCGGGCCAAGCCCTTGCCCCCTCATCCGCATAGACACCAACCAGGGCGTGTATGGAATTGGGGAAGTCCGCGACGGCGCCAGCCCCACTTACGCCCTGTTTCTGAAAAGCCGTTTATTGAATGAGAACCCGCTCAACATCACTTATCTCTGGCAGAAGATCAAACAGTTTGGTTTCCATGGCCGGCAGGCCGGCGGCGTAGTGGCGGTGGAAGAGGCTCTCTGGGACATCGCCGGCAAAGTGTACAACGTGCCCATCTACCAGATGCTGGGCGGCAAGTTCCGCGACCGCATCCGGATTTATGCCGACACCACGGAATCGGACGACCCCAAGATCTATGCGCAGCGTATGAAAGAGCGCAAGGAAGTGATGGGCCTGACGTGGCTGAAGATGGACCTGGGGATTGAATTTGTCGCCAAGACTCCCGGCACGCTGACCCATCCCTCGGAGCAGACTGAGTGGGAAAGGCGAGCCTTGCCGCATCCATTCATCGCCAACGAGGTGACGGACAAAGGTATCGACATGCTTTGCAGCTACGTGGCGGCCATCCGCGAGGCTGTCGGCATGGAGATTCCCCTTTCCATGGACCACCTCGGCCATTTGGGCGTCAATTCCATCATCCGGCTTGGAAAGGCCTATGAAAAATACAACCTTTCCTGGATGGAAGACGTGATCCCGTGGCAGTACACGGACATGCTGGCGCACATCACCGCCGAGAGTCCTACTCCGATCAACACCGGTGAAGACATCTATCTTAAGGAAGGCTTCATCAACCTGTGTGAGAAGCACGCCGTCAGCAAGATTCACCCGGATATTTCCACTTCCGGCGGAATCCTGGAGACGCACAAGATCGGCGACGCGGCTTTCGAGTTGGGTGTGCCCATGGCCATGCACTATGCCGGCACTCCCGTCGGCGCCATGGCGAGCGTTCACTGCGCCGCCGCCACGGAGAACTTCCTGGCGTGCGAAAACCACTCCCTGGACGTGCCCTTCTGGCAGGACCTGGTGGAAGGCATCGAGAAGCCCATCATCAACAAGGGATTTATCAAGGTTCCGGACAAGCCCGGCCTCGGCATCACTTTGAACGACGAAGTGGTGAAGCAGCATCTGGCGCCCGGTACCGGTTATTTTGAGCCCACTCCGCAATGGGACCACGAGCGCTCCGGTGACTGGCTCTGGAGCATGATCAAGGCGGAAGAAGCAGCAGCCAGCCGTCGAGCTTGATCCGGAAGGAGGATAACACTCACCATGATTCGGAAACGAGATTTCGGCTACATGGCGCTCGCTCTGGGCGCCTGGACTTTGCCCGTTCTTGCGCCCGCGCCCGCCCACGCCCAACTGTGGACCTGGACCCGCGAGCAGATGATCGATTACACGCCAAACTGGTCCGGGGAGCGCTTTGCCGACGGGCGGCCCAAGGTCTCCGATGGTTTGCTGCAACGGGCCCGCGGCCTGTCGAGCGAAGAGATCATCATCAGTTTTGCTCCCCCCGGCGCCGCACCGGCGGGCGGAGGGCCGGCGGCGGGAAGAGGCGGTAACGGCATCCCCGGCATGGGTTTCGGCCGTGGTAACCCTTACAGCCAATACGTTGGCGACTGGATGGTTCCGCATCCCGACAAGAAGATGGTGGGCCGCGTGGTCACCATGGCTTTCCTGCCGGCGCGCCCCGACCTGGATGCGGTAACGAACGCCAAGGCTAAGGCGAAGGGCATCGACCGGCTGGGGAACCAGACCGTGATCGATATGCTGCAGCCCGGCGATGTGCTGGTGGTGGACCTCTACGGAAAGAAAGAAGGCGGCACCATCGTCGGCGACAATCTCTTTTACTACATCATGAAGGCTACCAAGGGTGGCGGCCTGGTAGTGGATGGCTCCATACGCGACCTGGAAGGCATCCGCGAGATCGAGATGCCGGCCTACTTCCGCAGCGTGCATCCGAGCGCCATTGGCGGCGCCACCGTGGCCGCGGTGAACGTTCCGGTTCGCATCGGCGACGTGACCGTAATGCCTGGCGATGTGGCGATCGGCGATCCCGAGGGCGTCACTTTCGTCCCGCCGCAGTTGCTTGAGGGGATCGTGGACCGGGCCGACACCATCCACGTTCACGACGAGTGGACTAAGAAGAAGTTCGACGAAGGTAAGTACAAGTCCACCGATATCTACGGCAGTCCGCACGACCCGGCATTGATCAAGGAATACCAGGACTATCTCGCCAAGCGCCTGGAAGAGATCCGCAAGAGCAACCCGAAGTAAGCTCGAGCGTGCGCGTCCTAACAGCTTGAATTGAGCCCCAATCGGCTCTGACTCTCGCAAATGGCCTCCACCGGCACATTGTACGGTGGGGGCCGTTTGTCTTTGTCATGATAGTAAGGTTACGAGCATGAAGCATAACTTGCACCTGCGTAGTGTGGGAATGACCTTCGCCGTCGCGGCCGCCGTAATCCTGGTGGGGCTGGATGCCACCCCGGTACCGGCGCAAGGGCCACCACAGCCTGAAACTCTCAAAGGTCCGTGGAACGATCGGAGTTTGTCACCCGACCGGAGAGCCGACCTGCTGATGGAGCGGATGACTCTCGACGAAAAAATCCGATTGCTCCACGGGACCGGCGGTTTCGCGCTTTCCGGACCGCGATCGAACGGAGGAGCCGGCGTGGTCGAAGGCATTCCGCGGCTGGGACTTCCCGATCTCCAGTTGGCCGATTCCGCGGTGGGAGTGAGGGCGGCGGCCGAGCGTGGCCGCTACGCCACCCTTTTGCCCTCCAGCATCGGCGAGGCCGCCACCTGGGACCTCGAGTTGGCCCATCGCTACGGAGACCTGATCGGCCGCGAATTGCGCGACCAGCAGTACGACGTCTCGCTGGGCGGCGGTATGGATATCACCCGCGAGCCGCGCAACGGACGCAATTTCGAATACCTCGGCGAAGACCCGATCCTGGCCGGAAAAATGGCGGCCCAGTTCGTTCGCGGGCTGCAGAGCAACCAGGTGATCGGCGACGTGAAGCATTACGCCTTCAACGACCAGGAGACCGGCCGCAACATCGGAAATGTGCTACTGGGCAAACGTGCCATGAGGGAAACCGATCTGCTGGCATTTGAGATTGCCGTAACTGAAGGGCAGCCGGCGATGGTGATGTGCTCCTACAACAAAGTAAATGGGGATTGGGCTTGCGAGAACAGTTACCTGCTGACCGATGTGCTAAAGAAAGCCTGGGGATTTCAGGGCTTTGTGATTTCCGATTGGGAGGCGACGCATTCTACCGCCAAAGCCGCTTTGGCGGGGCTCGATAATGAAGAACCCGGCAGCCGCTACCTGGGTGACGCCTTGAAGAAAGCGGTGGAAGCGGGCGAGGTCCCCATGGCCCGTCTCAACGATATGGTGCATCGCATCGTGCGGACGGAGTTTGCCATGGGTGTGGTGGACAATCCTCCGCTTGGCCGGGTGGTCGATCCATTCACCGGAGCCGATACCGCCCAGCAGATCGCCGAGCAGGCTTCGGTCCTGCTGAAGAATTCGGGCGCGCAGTTACCATTGAACGCCGCGGCGCTGAAGTCCGTGGCAGTTATCGGGTCGCACTCGGATACCGGCGTGCTTTCCGGAGGCGGCTCGGCCCAAGTGGACCCGCCCGGCGCCGGCCCCACCCCCTGGGCTGGGCCGGAAGTCTGGTTTCCCTCTTCGCCGCTCAAGGCGATTCGCGCCAAGGTGCCCAAAGCCAGGGTCGTCTTCGACCCGGGCTCGAATCCGGCCGCGGCGGCAAGCGCGGCCAAAGCCGCCGATGTCGCCATCGTTTTTGTCAATCAACCCACCACCGAAAGCCGCGATTTGCCCACGTTGACCCTCCCCGGCAACCAAGACCAACTGGTGAGCGCGGTGGCCGCGGCCAACCCGCACACGATCGTGGTGCTCGAAACCGGCGGTCCCGCCGCCATGCCGTGGATCGGGCAGGTCAGCGCGGCCATCGAAGTCTGGTATCCGGGCATACGCGGGGCCCAAGCCCTGGCCAACATCTTATTCGGCGATGTTAATCCCTGCGGCAAACTGCCCGTTACCTTCGCCAAGGCCGACGCCGATTTGCCCCACCCGGCCATCCCCGGCATGAATCTGCTTCCGCCGTCCGGTAACGGCCGAATGCCGGATTTCGACATCGACTACACCGAAGGACTGAAGGTCGGCTACAAATGGTTCGACGCCGAAGGCAAGGAGCCCCTGTTCCCGTTCGGCTTTGGACTTTCCTACACCAGCTTCGCCTACTCCAATCTGAAGGCCGCCATGGACGGCGTTTCCGTCATCGTCCGCAACACCGGCAAGCGGGAGGGCGCCGAGATCGTCCAGGTATACGTGGGACTGCCGCCCGCCGCGAACGAACCCCCCAAGCGCCTGGTGGCATGGCGAAAGATTCGCCTGGCGCCCGGCGAGCAGAAAACCGTAGCCTTGACCCTGGAGCCGAAGTTTCTGTCCATTTTCAATGAACAGAAGGACGCCTGGGAGTTGTTGCCCGGACAGTACAAGTTCTTCGTCGGCGGGTCTTCACGCAACACCCCGCTCACCACACTGGTTGCCAAGCCCCAATAATGTCACGCGTGTGACAGGGGCAGACCATCGTTCTTTGTGGTCTGCCCCATCACGTTCATCAGGCAAACAGCTCCTGGGCCCGGCTCAACTGCGCCGCTACACGCACCCCGTTCGGGCAATGGACCGCGCAGGACGCGCAATCGCTGCAACGGACATTCTGGTGCTGGGCGGACATGCGTTGGAAGTTCTCCCGTCCCAATGGGAACTGGCCGTATCCGTCCGCGTACATCACGAAGCGCACCATGTCGGCCACTGGCAGGCCTTTTGGACACTCGCCGCTGCACTTGCCGCACATGCGGCAGAAGTACGGTCCGATTTCTTCCAGGCGGGCCGACAAAACCTTGGCGTCGGCGTCGTTGAAGCGCTCGGACATCGCTTTGAAATTCTGCTCGAGCTGGTCGATATCCGTCATGCTGGGAACGGTGGTGGCGATGGAGGGGTTGTTGATCGCCCACTTGAGTGCCGCCGGAGCAAAGCCAGCCGGCCGTTGCGGCTGCGGCGCACCGCGGCGTCCGGCTTTGGCCATTACCTTCATGGCGATCACGCCTATGCCAGCCTGGTGCAGCTTCTCGATCGCCGGGCCGTAACTCTTATCCGAGGCGAAGTTGTATTGCATCTGCACCACTTCGATTCCGGCTTCGATCACCCGGTCCACCACCGCCGGCAGGTTGTGCGTGCTCATCCCCACGCAACGGATCTTGCCCTGTTGCTTGGCTTTGCGCTGCGCCGCGACCAGCTCATCGGTAATCTTGGCCGGGTCGTCGTAACCGTGAAGATGCCATACGTCCAAGTGGTCGGTGGAGAGTTCCTTCAGGCTGGTGTCGAGCTCCGCCAGAATGCCGTCTGGCGTGTGAGTATCGCACTTGCTGGCCAGGAAGATATCCTTCCTCTTAGCTCCCAGCGCCGCTCCCACCATGCGCTCGTTCTGGCCGCCCTGGTAGTTACGGGAGGTATCGAAGTAATTGATACCCATGTCCACGGCCCTGGTAATCACGGTCGGGTCGGAGGTGATCATGCAGCCGTAGCCCACGGTCGCGACCCGTAAACCGGTCTTTCCCAAAGTCCTATATTGCAGCGGCGCGCCGGATGACGACGGCGCGGACGATTGCGGTTGCGCTGGCCGGGAATCCGCGGAACGGGATGCCGACGCTACGGCTGGTAAGGTTAAGCCAGCCACCAGAAAATTACGGCGAGACGGGGCGTTGCTCATGAGTACCTCCAAAGAGAAAAGGATGCTAACATCTCATTGTATTCCCGGGTTAAGGACCTCGTCGGTATATTTTCCCGAGGTCCGAGGGAAAAGGCTGTAAGTGGGAGGTAAAACGTTATGGACAAAGGTTTTCCACGCAGGAGTCTGTTTCAACTGGCTGGAGCCGCGGCGTTGTTGCGCAGCCGCGTTCTCTCGGCCCAGTCAGGGCAAACCACGGGCCAGGCGCCGGCAGCGCCGGCTGGACCCAGGCCCGGTCGCGGACCGGCAGGATGGTCCTGGGGTGGCAACCCCGAGCCGTTCCCCGGCCTGGACCGGAAATCAACAGTGGCGCTAACCCATGGAGACGACCGCCGCAAGAACGTGTATAACGCCTTGATGGCCGTCGATAAGGACCTTCAGCCGAAGCTGAAAACCCGCAGGTACGTAGTCATTAAGCCGAACTTCGTCAGCACCGAGAACCAGTTGGCGGCGAACCACGTAGACGCCGTTCGCGGAATTCTGGATTATCTGTCCGAGCGTTTCAAGGGGCCGGTCGTCGTCGCCGAATCGTCGGCTGGCGATA
>Ga0182030_10002310_pt1 | contig 40379 bp, 36 predicted proteins | sample 812S3MmetaG_FD_121299 | JGI IMG/M metagenome (GOLD analysis project Ga0182030, IMG submission 121299) | Permafrost microbial communities from Stordalen Mire, Sweden - 812S3M metaG (Illumina Assembly) | ecosystem: Environmental > Terrestrial > Soil > Wetlands > Permafrost | place: Sweden...
CCACGATGACGCTCATGGCGTAATCCAAATAGGATTTACGCATCTCGTCCTCGAGATTTACGGGCAAAATTTCGCGTGCGATCTCGGCCATGAGCGAGAGTCCGGGTGAGCCTTTGGGCTACGTATTATGAGGGTTTAAGGGAGGCGAGACCGTGTCTCAACATCGGCCAATTCTAGCACAGGTCCACGTAGGTCTTAAGCCCCGATCAGGCTTTAGCCGATATACTGTTTCCCATGCCCGCAACCCCCTCCGACGTGAACATCAAGGCCCGCTGGATCGCCCCGATGAACGCGGCAGGCGAGCTCCTCGAGGCTCATACGCTGGTGATCAGGGACGGCCGAATTTTGGACGTGCTTCCGCATCAAGCAGCCGCGGAGCGCTATTGCGCACGCGTTGAGCTCGACCGGCCGGATCACCTCGCCATGCCGGGATTGGTGAACGCGCGCACCCGTCTCGCGATAAATGGCGTCGATCCGCCCATACAGGGTTTGCGGGCGGATCGCGCCCTCCTCTGCATCGCCCGTATGCTCAAAGCGGGAATCACCTGCTTCGGCGGTACCGGCTATTTTCCGCGCGAGGTGGCCGGCATGGCCATCGCGCAAGGTCTGCGCGCCGTGATCGGCCTGCCGGTCGCGGAGCAGGCGAGCGCCTGGGCACGAGGCCCGGGCGAATACCTCACGCGTGCACTGCAGCTGCATGATGAATACAAGGGCCATCCGTCGATCTCCACGCGCTTCGCGCCCTTGGGCGCCGAAGCGCTCGGCGATGACACGCTCGCGCGCCTCGCGATATTGTCGGCCGAGTTGGACGCGGGCCTTCTCGTTTCGCTGCACGAGTCGTCGCATGAAGTGGAGGATTCCCTGCGCCGCTGGGGCAAGCGGCCGCTGCAGCGCTTTTCGGATTTCGGACTGCTGGGCCCCACCACGACAGCAGCGCACGTGACCCAGCTTGATTCCGCCGATCTTGACCTTTTGCGCCGTTCCGGCGCAGCCGTCACGCTATGTCTGGAGTCCGCTCTCACGCGCGGACAGGGCCTGCCGCCGATCGAGGCGCTCTGCGCCGCGCCGGTGCGCGTGAGTCTCGGCAGCGAGGGCGAGCCCTGCGGATCGGGTCAGGATTTGTGGTCGGAACTGAAGCTCATGGCGCTGCACTTGCCCGGCACGAGCCCGGTGAGCTGGCTCCGCGCTGCCACCCACGGTGGCGCGGCTGCGCTCGGGCTCGAGTCCGAGACCGGTACCCTCGAGCCCGGCAAGTGGGCGGACGTGTGCTGCGTCGATCTTTCGGAACCCGCAACCCAACCACCGGACGACCCGCTGCTGCGGATGGTGCTCGCGGGCGGTCGCGGTCTGGTGAGCGATGTGTGGGTCGCCGGGCGCCACCTGCTCGCCGAGCGTTGCTTCACGCGGCTGGATTGGCCGACCCTCGCCGCCCGCCTCGCCTCGCCGCACCCACCCCAATCGCCTGCGCCGCGGCCACCCCACACCACGGAGACTCGCCAATGAATTCACCCACCTCCAATGTCGACCCGGCGGAGCTTGCCAAATTCTCGGGCCTCGCCGGACGATGGTGGGATCCGCGGGGTCCCTCCCGGCCACTGCACGATCTGAATCCGGTGCGCCTGCAGTACATCGAGCGGGCAGCCCCCCTCGCCGGCCGCAGGGTGGTGGACGTGGGGTGCGGCGGTGGGATCCTCTCGGAGGCCATGGCTCGCGCCGAAGCCCGGGTGCTCGGCATCGATCTCGCGCGCGCCGTCCTGGACGTGGCGGAACTGCACGCCCTGCAATCCGGAGTCTCGGTGCATTACCGTCAGCTCGCGGCAGAGGCCCTCGCGCAGGAGCAGCCGGGAGAATTCGATCTCGCGACATGCATGGAAATGCTCGAGCATGTGCCCGACCCCGCCGCTACGGTCGGCGCTCTCGCGAAACTCGTGCGCCCCGGTGGCGACATCGTGGTGTCGACGCTGAACCGTCACCCGCGCGCCTTCGCGGTGGCGATTCTCGGAGCGGAATACGTTGCGCGAATCCTGCCTCGCGGTACCCACGAATACCTCAAGTTCATCCGACCCTCCGAGCTCGCCCGTTGGGGACGCGCGGCGGGGCTCGAGCTCTTCGACCTCGCGGGCATCGGCTACAATCCGATCACCCGCGCGTTCCTGCTCTCCTCCGATACCAAGGTCAATTACCTCGCGCACTTTCGCAGGCCGATGTGAGATGAGCCTGGTGGCCGTGTTGTTCGATCTCGATGGGACGCTGCTCGACACCGCGCCCGACATGGTGGGCGCGCTCGATGCGCTGCGCTGCGAGAATGGCCTGACGCCGCTACCCTTTGCGCAGGTGCGCGCGTCGGTGAGTCACGGGTCTGGACGCCTGGTGCGCCTCGGTTTCCCCGATGCCGACACGCAGCGGCAGGCCGTTTTGCAGCGCCGCTATTTGGAGATCTACAGCGCCGAACTCAGCGCGAATACGCGGCTGTTTCCCGGCATGGAAGCAGTCCTTGCCGAGCTCGCGGCGCTGCGCCTCGCGCTCGGCATCGTTACCAACAAGCCCGCCTGGCTGACCGAGCCGCTGCTCAGACAGCTCGGCCTGCGCGATCAATTCGTGTGCGTGGTCAGCGGAGATACCCTGAGCGAACGCAAGCCTCATCCAATGCCGCTGCTGCATGCGGCGAAGCTCGCCGGCGCCCTGCCTCCTCAGTGCCTTTACGTGGGCGACGCGGAACGCGACGTGCAGTCCGCGCGGGCGGCCGGCATGCAATCTGTGGTGGCGACCTACGGCTACCTAGCCGAGGGAGAGAATTGGCGCGACTGGGGAGGCGACGGCGCCATCGCGACGCCGCAGGAGCTTCTCGGCTGGCTCGGCGAACGCGGGGCGCACGAATGAGCGTCGACGGAACCTGGATCGCGCTGCTCGCTGCCGCCATCATCGGTTGCCTGGTGGGAGGTCTCGCCGCTCTTCTGTTTCGGGCGCGGCGCGAACAAGCGCTTCGCGTAGAGCTCGAAGTGCTGCGCGCGCGGATCCGCTCCGATGAGTCCGCCGCTGCCGAGCGTGACCTGGCACTCGCGCGCATGCGCGAGCAGCTGCAGGGAGTGTTCGGAGAGCTGGCCCGCGACAGCCTGAAAAGCAACAGCGAAGTGTTTTTACAGCTTGCGCGCGAGCGGCTTGGATCTCAGGCGAGCGACGCGGCCGCCGCGCTCAAGCAGCGTGAGACCGCGATCGAGTCGCTGGTGCAGCCGATCCGCGAGACTCTGGCCCGTACCGAGGCGCAGATACAGAGCATCGAACGCGCGCGCATCGACTCCTTCGCCACCATCAAGGCCCAAATGGAAAGCCTGGCGAGCGGCCAAAGCACGCTGTCGCGCGAGACCCGGAACCTCGTGACGGCCCTTCGCCGGCCGGATGTGCGCGGACGTTGGGGCGAGATCACGCTCAAGCGCCTCGTGGAGCTCGCCGGCATGAGCGCGCACGTCGACTTCACCGAGCAGCATCGGCTGATGACCGATGAGGGAGCAATCAGGCCGGACATGATCGTCCACATGCCGGAGCGGCGCGATATTGTGGTGGACGTGAAAACGCCCCTGGACGCCTACCTGGCCGCGGTCGAGGCGCAAAGCGACGAGGAGCGCGCCCGCGAGCTCAAGCGCCACGCACAGCTCGTCGCAGCACGCGTGCGGGAGCTTGCATCGAAGAGCTACTGGGCACAGTTCGAGCACAGCCCGGATTTCGTGGTGCTATTTCTACCTGGCGACCAGTTCCTATCGGCCGCGCTCCAGGAGAATCCGGAACTCATCGACGAATCGCTGCGCCAAAACGTCATGCTGGCGACGCCGACGAGCCTGGTCGCATTGCTGAAAGCGGTCGCCTACGGCTGGAAACAAACGGCGCTCGCCGAGAACGCGGAGGAAGTGCGCCGTCTGGGCGAGGATATCTACAAGCGGCTCGCGGTATTCGGCGAGCACCTGGCGCGGCTCGGCAAGGCGCTCGGCGGAGGCGTCGACGCGTTCAACAAGGCGGTGGGTTCGCTCGAGCAGCAAGTTCTACCGGCCGCGCGGCGCTTTCCGGAACTCGGGCTGCGCGTGAATCGCATGCTTGAGCCGCTCGACCCCATCGAGGCGCTGACGCGCACTCCGCGCGTCGCCGCCGCCACGGGCTCCGAATCCGACGCCGATGGGCCCGCCGCTGAATCGCCTTGAGGAACCGTATCGGAGCCGGGCCGCGCCCGGCGGCTCGGTGCGTTACTGGAGCTGGTTGTTCGCAGCGCCTGAATCGCGCGAGCCGTTGATCGGCGTTTACGCCCTGAGCGCTGAGTGGCGCGCGTTGATGGATCCCGCCACCGGACTCGAGGCGGCGCGCATCAAGCTCGCGTGGTGGGGGGAAGAGATTGCCCGGCTGGCGCGCGGCACCCCGCTGCATCCCATCACGCGATTCCTCGGCGCATTGCCGCGCGCCGTGCAGGTCGATTTCGCGGCATTGAACGTATCGCTCCACGCAGCTGCCCGGCAGCTCGCCGGCGCAGCACTCGAACGCGGCACCGACCTCGAGCCGCACGGTGCCGCGCTCTGGGCGACTCCGCTGATGATCGCCGCGCGGCTGGCGCGCGATGACGGGAGTGCCTGCGAACCGGCAGTGCAGCGTGCGCTCTCGGCATTGGGCGCGGCGCAGTACCTGCAGGAATCGGTCGCCGTTTACCGGCGCGATGCGCTCCACGGGCGTGTAATATTCCCGGTCGATGAATTGCTCGCAGCCGGCATAGAGGATGAGGACCTGGCCGCCGCCTCGCCGCCACCCGCCCTGCAGGCCTATCTGCAGGACTTGCGCGCCCGCGCTGCGCGGCTGTTCAGCGCCGCAGCTGACGGATTACCCGAACACGAGCGGCCGCGGCTGCGCCATCTGCTGGTGCTGGCGGCACTTGGCGCCAGCCATTCGCGAAGCGCCGCGGAACGCAGCGGCGCCTTCCGACCGTTGGATTTATATCAGGCTTGGGTCACGGCCCGTCGTGCCATGCGCCAGGCAGCGAAGCAATGAAGGACATCATGTCGCTACCCAAAAATTTCCACCCCCCTCCCGATCTGCTCGCCGGGCGAAGCGTGATGATCACCGGTGCGAGCGGCGGCTTCGGCCGTGCCCTCTCGCTCGCCTGCGCGCACGCGGGCGCGAGCGTCATTCTGGTCGGGCGCAACGGTGCGAAGCTCGATCGGCTCTATGACGAGATCGAGGCGCTGGGCAAAGCGCAACCGGCCATCGCCGTGCTCGACCTCGCCACCGCCACGGCTGCCGAGTACGACCGCCTGGCGGACACGGTGGGCCAGGAATTCGGCAAGCTCGATGGGCTGGTGCACGCCGCCGCGCTGCTCGGCGATCGAACCCCCCTGGAGCAATACGACGTTCCGACGTGGTGCCGGGTGTTGCACGTGAATCTCACTGCACCGTTCATCCTCACCCAGGTGCTGCTGCCGAACCTGCGCAAGTCCGCCGACGCCTCGATCATCTTCGTGAGCAGCGGGGTCGTGTACAACCCGCGCGCGTTTTGGGGGGCCTATGCGGTGTCCAAGACCGGCCTCGAGGCGATCCGCAGCATGCTTTCACAGGAACTCGAGGGCGAGGGGAACATCCGGGTCAACAGCGTCAATCCGGGGCGGATGCGCACGCCGATGCGTGCCGCCGCCTACCCCGCGGAGGATCCGAACACTTTGCCGGACCCGTCCTCCGTGGCAAATTCGTTCCTGTATCTATTGAGCGCTCAAGGAAGCGACATCGACGGGCAATATTTCGACGCGCAATGAATCGAAAGGAGCGCAGGAGATGAACAACTTCACATTCTTTGCGGCGGTCGCAGGGCTCGTGCTTGCGCCGGTCTGCCTGCTCGCCGACTCTCCGTCCGGCCCCCCGCTCAAGCCTCTGGAGGGCGATTACGTCATTCCCGATTTTCATTTCGCCTCGGGCGAAGCGTTGCCGGAGCTCAGGATTCATTACAGCACGCTCGGCAAGGCCCGGCGCGACGAGCACGGCCAGGTCACCAACGCGGTCCTCATACTGCACGGCACGGGCGGCAGCGGACACAGCTTTCTCGTGGACCGATTCGCAGGCGTGCTGTTCGGCAAGAACCAGCCGCTCGACGCAGATCGCTACTACATCATCCTGCCCGACGGCATCGGTCACGGCGCCTCCAGCAAGCCGAGCGACGGGTTGCACGCGCGCTTTCCGCAATATACGTACGAGGATATGGTCTCGGCCCAACACGAGTTGCTGACCCAGGGTTTGCACGTCGATCATCTGCGCCTGCTGATGGGCACTTCGATGGGTTGCATGCACACCTGGCTCTGGACCGAGCGCTATCCGGGGGCGATGGACGCCGCGATGCCCCTGGCCTGCCTCCCGGTGCAGATCGCGGGGCGAAATCGGTTGTGGCGTGATCTGCTCATGGAGGCGATCCGGACCGATCCGCAGTGGCTGCAAGGCGAATACCGAACTGAGCCGATGGAGGCCCTGCGCTCCGCCGCCGGCTATCTGCTCATCGCGGGAAGCGCGCCCATCCAGATGCAGATTGCGCTGCCCACGCGCAATGCGGCCGACGAATTTCTCAAGGTGTACATGGACCGGCAGCTCCCCCAACTCGATGCCAACGACCTCTTGTACCAGGTGGGCGCCTCGCGCGATTACGATCCCTCAGGAGCGCTCGACAAGATCCAGACCCACATCATGTGGGTCAATTCGGGCGACGATTTCATCAATCCGCCCGAGCTCGGGATAGCGGAGCGCGAAATCAAGAAGGTGAAAAATGGCCGCTTCGTGCTGCTGCCCGCCTCCGACCAAACGCACGGGCACGGTACGCACACGTGGGCCGCGGTCTGGCAGAGCTACCTGAGCGAACTTTTGAGTTCGAGCGAGCCTGCGAAGGCTGCGGCACTCCCGCCGCCGGCCGGCCGCTGAACGGCGGCGCAGTACCGTGTCGGATCAATTCCCGGCTGGTTCTGCCGGGGCCTCGACCGCGTCGATCTCGTGCATCAGTGCGCTGCGCTCGCCCGCCGCCATGACGCGCGAGTGTCCTCGCGGCAGGTCGCGTGACAGGTGCACCGGACCGAACCGCACGCGCATCAACCGGCTGACGATGATGCCGCGCGCCGCCCACCAATGGCGCACCTGGGCGGAACGAGTGGCGCGCACCGTGACGTTGATCCAATGATTGAAGCCCTCTCCGTATTGGGCATCGGCCTTCAGGATGCTCAAGGGTTCGCCCTCGATATCTGTCGCGGCACGAAACTCCTCCATCAAGCCGTCGGTAAGCGGCCCGCGGACGCGGAGCACGAAGTCGACCGTGAGCGCATGTGCTCCACGGGAAACCCGATGCGCCCATGAACCATCGTCGGTAAGGATCTCGAGACCACCATCCACCGGTGGCAGCGGCTGAATGGCGAGCCAACGTCCCGAGGCGCGTGATTGTTTCCATTGCTCGGCGGCCCGCGACGTGGCCTCCTTGAAATCGAGGGCGGTGCCGGGAGAGCGGTGGAACAGCAGCACGTGCGACTCCCCCCCCTTGGGCGCTGCATGCAGTCGGACCGACCGCCCGTCGAGGGTGATCCGATCGCGAGGCGCCAACCGCGCGCCCAACTCCGGCACCTCGCCGTTGATCTTCAAACGGCCTTCGCGAATCCAGCGCTCCACCTCGCGCCGCGAGCCAATTCCGGCCGCGGACAAGAGCTTCTGCACGCGGACCGATGAGTCAGCGGTTTCGGATTTGCCGGCCCTACGCCCGGGTGGCCGCTCGCGTGGCCGGCGCGCCCGCATCAATCAACGTCATCGCCGGCGCCGCGGGCAACCAGCCCCCGGACCCGCGGTTCGGCTTCGGCGGCATCGAGCTCGTCGTCTTCCGATGCAGAATCACCGTCGGCGCCCGCCGCCGAGTCAATCGGGCCTTCGGTCGATTCCGAAGCCGGCCTGCCATCCCCCGAAGCGCCGGCGGCGGCTTCGGCGTGCGCGCCCTCCACCACGCCCTCCGCCCCGGGCAGTGACAACTGCACGCGCAGGTCTTCGAGCTCCTTCAGCTGCGCAAGAGTCGGCAGATCATCGAGTTTCTTCAGGCTGAAGTAATCGAGGAATTCGCGCGTGGTGCCGAGCAGTTCGGGCTTGCCGGGCACGTCGCGGTGTCCAATCACCCGAATCCAGCCCCGCTCCAGCAACGTCTTGATGATGTTCGGGTTCACCGCCACGCCGCGAATCTGTTCGATCTCGCCGCGGGTGATCGGCTGCCGGTACGCCACCAGTGCCAGAGTCTCCAGCAGCGCACGCGAATATTTTGCCGGCCGCTCCTGCCACAAGCGCGACACGGGCTGCGCCACGGCGGGCCGCACTTGGATGCGAAACCCACTCGCGACCTCGACGATCTCGATGCCGCGTGCCTCGTATTCGTCACGCAACGTCGCGAGTGCACCCTGCACGGCCTCATCGCCCGTCCCGTCGCGCTCGTCGAACAGCGACTCGAGCTCCTCCGTCGTCAACGGCCGGCCGGATGCCAGCAAGGCGGCTTCGATTACATTGCGCACGTATTGATCGTTCATGACTCTCTCGTGGGATCTTCGCTGACCGGGGCGTCCTTCGCGACGGCATCATTGGCGACGGCATCATTGGCGACGGCATCATTGGCGGCGGCGTCCATGACTTCTTCGGTCACGAGCTTCAGCCGCCTGGCGGGGTTGCCGAGACGAACGTGCAACGGCCCGTAGGCCTCGGATTGCACGATGTCTATCAGGCCCTCCTTCAGCAGCTCGAGGATCGCGACGAAAGTCACCGTGACCCCGCGGCGGCCCTCCTCCGGCCTGAACAGGCGGACGAAATCCAGAAAGCCGCTGCCATCCAGGCTTGCCAGCACGTCGGTCATGCGCTGACGCACCGACAGCGGCTCTCGCTGCACGTGATGATGCGCGAACATGTCGCTGCGGGCCAGCACTTCCTGGAACGCGAGCAGCATTTCCTGGAGCGTCACCTGCGGGGGAATGCGCACCACCTTGCGGTCGACCAAATCGGCCGACGCCACCCAGGTATCGCGCTCCAGCCGTGCGATGCGGTCGATGCCCTCTGCCGCCCGTTTGAAGCGTTCGTATTCCTGCAGTCGGCGCACGAGTTCCGCCCGAGGATCGGCTTCCTCTGCGTCCGAGGTGTGCACGCGCGGCAGAAGCATTCGCGACTTGACCTCGGCCAGCGTCGCCGCCATGAGCAGGTATTCGCCGGCGAGTTCGAGCTGCAGCACCTGCATCAACTCGATGTAGCGGGTGTACTGACGGGTGATTTCGGCGATGGGGATATCGAGGATGTCGAGGTTCTGCCGCCGGATCAAGTACAACAGCAAATCCAGCGGACCCTCGAACGCCTCGAGGAATACCTCGAGCGCTTGCGGCGGAATGTACAGATCCCGCGGCATCTCGGTGATCGGCTGGCCTTCCACCACCGCGAACGGCATCTCCGCCTGTTGTTGAAGGGTGGCGCGCGCAGCGGCGTGCGCTGCGTCCTGCGCTGCATCGTGCTCGAGCGTCGGCGCAGCAGCGGGCGCTTTCGGTACGAGCGTGAGGTCTGGTCTCATCAAGCCTCCCGGGGCTTCAACGGTAATTCAAGGCCATGGCCTGCCGTACGGCATCCATGGTCTCGCGCGCCGCAGCGCGTGCGCGTTCGCAGCCTTCCGCGATAATACCCCGGACCAGCTCCGGATTCTCCTCGAACTCCTGGGCCCGCTTGGTGATGACAGAGATTTCCTCCACGATCTTGTCGATCAACGGCGCCTTGCATTCCAGGCATCCGATGCCCGCGGTGCGGCAGCCCTGTTGCACCCATGCCTGAGTGTCGGCATTCGAATACACCTTGTGCAGATCCCATACCGGACATTTGTCGGGGTCGCCGGGGTCGGTCCTACGCGCGCGCGCAGGGTCGGTCTGCATCGCCTTGAGTTTCTTCGCAACCGAATCCACCGGCTCGCGCAGGCCGATGGTGTTGTTGTAGGACTTCGACATCTTGCGGCCGTCCAGCCCCGGGACCTTGGGCGTCGCGGTGAGCAACGCTTCGGGTTCGGGCAAGATCGCAATTCCGATCCCTTCGAGGTAGCCGAACAACCGATCGCGGTCTGCGACCGTCAAGCGGGCATTGGCCTCGACCAACGCCCGAGCCTTCGACAGTGCTTCGGCATTGCCCTTTTCCTGATAGTCCTTGCGCAGCGCCCTATAGATCGCGGAATTGCGTGTCCCCAGGCTCTTGATTGCTTTTTCGGCTTTTTCCTCGAACTCAGGCTCGCGCCCGTAGATGTGATTGAAGCGCCGTGCGATCTCGCGCGTGATCTCAACGTGCGCCACTTGGTCCTCGCCCACCGGAACGTACTCCCCGCCGTACAGCAAAATATCGGCGGACTGCAGCAGCGGATAGCCCAGGAATCCATAAGTGGTCAGATCGCGGTCGGCAAGCTGCGTCTGTTGATCCTTGTAGGAAGGAACGCGCTCCAGCCAGCCGAGCGGAGTGATCATGGACAAGAGCAGGTGCAGTTCCGCGTGTTCGGGCACCCGTGATTGAATGAACAGCGTCGCCACACCGGGGTTCAGGCCCGCCGCCAGCCAGTCCACCGCCATGGTCCAGACGTGCTCCTCGAGGCGCGACGTGTCCTCGTAGCCCGTGGTGAGCGCGTGCCAGTCGGCGATGAAGAAATAGCACTCGTACTGGTACTGAAGCTCGATCCAGTTTTTCAGAGCGCCGTGGTAATTCCCCAAATGCAACATGCCGGTAGGCCGCATCCCGGACAGCACGCGCCGATTCTGAATGGGGCCGCTCATGACCGCGCGCCCAACAGCGTACTGATCACCCGGCCTACCAACCGAAAGGCGGGATCGAACCACCATCCGAGCAGGCCGAGCAGGGACAGGGCGAGTACGAGGAACATTCCCACCGGCGCGAGCTTCTCCAGAGGTTCGCCCCACTTCGGCGGCAACAGGGCAGTCAGCATGCGCCCGCCGTCGAGCGGCGGCACGGGCAGCAGATTGAACACGGCAAGGAGCACGTTGGTGAGGATGCCCGCTTGCGCCATCAGCACCATCCAACGCTCGACCATCTCATTGGCGTGCAAATGCAATACAGCCGCCAGGATCAAAGTCCAGCCGAGCGCCATGACGAAATTTGCGCCGGGGCCCGCCAGCGCGACGACCACTGCCGCGAGTCGCGGTTGACGCAGCGCCTGAGTGGCCACCGGCACGGGCTTCGCCCATCCGAAAATCAGCCCCCCTCCGAGCGCCAGCAGAACGCCCGGCACGAGCACCGTACCGACCGGGTCGATGTGACGCAGCGGGTTCAAGCTCAGGCGTCCCAGAAGCTCTGCGGTGCGGTCACCGAAGTACCGCGCAGTCCAGCCGTGGGCCACTTCATGCAGGGTGATCGCGAAAAGCACTGGGATTGCATAGATTGAAATGTTGCCAAAAAAAACAGGTAAATCCAATGCTTACACTCGTTATTTATTTAAAAACACGAGCATTTTAGCCCGCATCGCGCGACATTATACGGGCACGGAGCCGCCAAATGCGGTCACGTCACCTCGGCCCACCCGCACGACTTGCGCGCCCGCACCCGACAGGTCTATGACGGAGGTCGGCACGAGGCCGCAGTTGCCGCCGTCGAGCACCAGATCAACGCGCCGATCGAGATGCTCGTAGATCTCCCGGGCATCGGTGCGAGGCATGTCCTCGCCGGGCAGCAGCAAAGTCGAGCTCATCACCGGCTCGCCCAGCTCGGACAACAGCATCTGCGACACCGGATGGTCGGGAACCCGCAATCCGATGGTGCCGCGCCGCTCGTGCTTCAGGCGGCGCGGCGTCTCGCGCGAGGCTTTCAGCAGGAAGGTGTACGGGCCCGGCGTGTGGGCCCGCAGCAGCCGATATTGCCAATTCTCCAGCACGGCGTACTTGCCGACCTCCGCAAGGTCCCTGCACACCAGGGTGAAATGGTGATGACGATCGGTCTCCCGAATGATGCGGATACGCTCGAGCGCAGCCTTGTCGCCAATATGACAACCGAGGGCGTAGCAGGAGTCCGTCGGGTACACGATCACCCCGCCGTTGCGCAGGCAGTCGGCTGCCTGACGAATGAAGCGCTGCTGAGGGGATACCGGGTGAAGTTGCAGATAGATGCTCATGAGTCGAAGGTATGATACCTACATGAACCAGCTACTCGAATGGTCGCCCCTCATCGTCTTTTTCGTGGTGTTCGAGCTTTTCGGCATTTACTGGGCCACTGCGGCGTTGATGGTGGTCTGCACCGTGGTCATGTTTGCCCATCGGATTCGCGCCGGACGGTTCAAGACCATGCACGTGATCACCGTTGCCGTGCTGCTGGTGCTTGGCAGCGCGACGCTCCTGCTGCATGACAAGCGTTTCATCCAGTGGAAGCCGACGGTGCTCCTGGCACTCACGGCCGCTGCATTTCTCGGCAGCACGGTCGTCGGCCGCCAGCCCCTGGCGCGGCGCATGCTCGAGGGGGTGTTCAACGAGCCCGTGCAGGTCGCACCGAGGACCTGGCTCCTGATCAACCTCGCGTGGGTGGCCTGGTTCGCGGCGCTCGCTGCGGCCAACATCTATGTCGCGCAAAACTTTCCCGAAGGCGTCTGGGTGAAGTTCAAGGTGTTCGGCATCACGGCGGCGATGCTGGTATTCATGATCCCGCAGGTGCTCTGGTTGAGCGGAAAAGTGAAGCCATCGCACTCGGAGGCCACGCCGCCATGAACCACGCGACCCGCGAGGCGCGGCTGCGTCAACGGCTAATCGATGCATTTCGGCCGCTGCAACTCGACATCGCAGACGAGAGCCATCTGCACGCAGGCCACGCCGGGGCAGCAGGAGGCGGCGGCCACTATCGCATCCGAATCGTTGCCGAAGCCTTCCGCGGCAAGCCTGCGGTGGCGCGTCACCGGATGATCTACGCGGTGCTCGGCGAGCTCCTGCAAAGCGAGATCCACGCGCTCGCGATCGACGCCTCGCCTCCCGCGGACGTACCGCCAAACGGCTGAGAGATCGCTCATTTTTTAGCCAATCACGCAGAATTATCTTAAACTTCCGCCCCCGGGCGCATCGGCCACCTCGGCCAAAGTCGCTTATTGCCTAAAGGACCCAAATGAGAGCATTTCTTCGAACGCCGGCGCTCGCGCTATCGACCGTGGCCGCCCTCGCCTCGCTGGCCGCGTGCAACAAGACGCCGCAGGCAGCCGGTCCGCCGGCGGCGGCAACGCCCCCCTCGGTGGCCACGGTCAACGGCACCGCGATCACACGCCCCGAGTACGACTTGTTCGTCAAGGATCTGCTGCAGGGCAAGCAGCAAGAGCTGACCGCTGATCAAAAGGGCCAGGTGCTCGACGATTTGATCAACATGCAGCTGCTCTCCGACCAAGCTGTAAAGGACGGGCTGGAGAACGATCCGGATACGGTGGCCCAGTTGCACCTGTTGCACCTGAAGGTCATGGCGGACGCGGAATCGCAGAAGTTCATCAAATCGTTCCAGCCCACCGATACGGACCTCAAGGCCGAGTACGAGACCGCCGTCGCGGCCATGGACAAAACCGAATACAAAGCGCGCCACATTCTCGTCGCGAGCAAGGAGGAGGGCCAGCAAGTCATCAAGAAGCTCAAGGGCGGCGCCAAGTTCGAGGATCTGGCAAAGGCGCAGTCGACCGATACCGGTTCGAAGAACAATGGCGGGGACCTGGGCTGGTTCACGACCTCGCGCATGGTCAAGCCCTTCGCGGATGCCGTGGTCTCGCTGAAAAAGGGCGAAATCAGCCCGGAGCCGGTACAGACGCAGTTCGGCTGGCACGTGATTCAGCTCGAGGACATTCGCGACAAAGCACCCCCGCCGTTCGATCAGGTCAAGCAGCAGCTCACCAACCAGCTGATCCGAAAGAAGCTGCAGGCGTACGTCGCGGATTTGAAAAAGAACGCGAAGATCGACAAGACGCTCTGACGCCGGTTCATTTACGCGATCGAATCAAGCGGGTCTCGAGGCCCGCTTTTTTTATGCTCGTGCCCCGGCAGCGGACTATTCCTTCAGAAGATCGCTGAACGCTGCCTCATCGAGGATCGTGATGCCGAGTTGTTGTGCCTTGACGAGCTTCGAACCCGGGTCGGCTCCGGCGACGAGATAATCGGTCTTCTTCGATACGCTGCCGCTTACCTTCCCGCCGCGTTGCACGAGCGCATCGCGCGCCGCCTCACGTGTCATCCCGCCGAGAGTGCCGGTCAATACGAAGCTCTTGCCTGCGATCCGGCCCTCGGAGGCCGGACGCTCCACGGGGGGCCAGTGTATGCCGCTTGCCAACAGCCGCCTGAGGAGGCCGCGATTTTCCGCGCTCTCGAAATAAGCATGGATGTTGCGCGCGACGACCGGCCCCACGTCGGGCACCTCCTGGATCTCATCCTCCGACGCGTCGCTCAACGACTCCGCATCTGAAAAATGCCGAGCGAGCGCGAGCGCTGTCGCCTCGCCGACGTCGCGTATGCCCAATGCATATAGGAAACGCGGCAGGGTGGTGCCTTTCGCAGCGCCGATTGCTGCGTGCAACTTCTGCGCCGATTTTTCACCCATTCGCTCCAGGGTCTCGAGCTGGGAAACCTCGAGATCGAACAGATCGGCCGGCGTTTTCACCCAGTCGCGCTCCACCAGCTGATCGACCAGCTTGTCACCCAGCCCTTGAATATCGAGCGCGCGGCGCGAGGCGAAGTGTCTGACTTCTTCTTTGCGTTGTGCCGGACAGCTCCTGCCCCCCGTGCAGCGCGCGACCGATTGATCCGATTCACGCACCACCGGCGAGCCGCACACCGGGCAGCGCTTCGGCAATTCGACGAGTTCGGCCCCGTCGACCCGGCGCTCCGGCAACGTCCGCACCACCTCGGGGATCACGTCCCCGGCGCGGCGGATCACCACGGTATCGCCCGGTCGTACATCCTTGCGCTGCATCTCGTCCACGTTGTGCAAGGTGGCGTTGCTCACGGTCACTCCGCCCACGAATACCGGTTCGAGACGTGCCACCGGCGTCAACGCCCCGGTGCGTCCCACCTGAAATTCAATGCCGCGAACGGTGGTGAGCGCCTCCTCGGCGGGGAATTTATGCGCAATGGCCCATCGCGGTGCGCGTGATACGAACCCAAGCCGGCGCTGCAACGTGATGTCGTCCACTTTGTAGACGACGCCGTCGATCTGATATTTGAGTTTCGCACGCGCCGCCCCCATCTCGGCGTAGTACTCGAGACATCCCTCGATCGACTCGACGGTGCGCGATTGCGGACAGATCTTGAAGCCCCACCGGCGCAACGCCTGGAGCACTTCGCTATGGTGGCCCGGGATCGCGCCTCCCTCCACATGGCCGACGCCATACACGAACAGATCGAGCGGCCGCGCTGCCGTCATGCGCGGATCGAGCTGACGCAGGCTCCCGGCAGCCGCATTGCGCGGATTCACGAGCGCCTTCTCGCCGCGGGCCAATGCTTCCGCGTTGAACCGTTCGAACCCCGCGATCGGCATGAACACCTCACCGCGCACTTCGAGCGTCCGCGGGACATCGGAGCCCCGCAGCTTGAGCGGCAGCGCCTTGATGGTGCGCAGATTCTGCGTCACGTCTTCTCCGGTCTCACCGTCGCCGCGCGTGGCGCCCTGCACCAACGATCCATTCTCGTAGCGGGCGCTGATGGCGAGCCCGTCGAGTTTGGGCTCCGCGGAGTAGCGGATCGATTTCGTCTCGGGCAGCCGTTCGCGAATGCGCCGGTCGAAATCCCTCACTTCCTGCTCGCTGAACGCATTGTCAAGCGAGAGCATCGGGACCCGATGCTTGACGGCGCCGAAAGCGGCCACCGGCGCGGCGCCCACGCGCTGGGTCGGGGAGTCCGCGGTGCGCAGCTCGGCATGCTCAGCCTCGATGGCGGAGAGTTCCACCATCAGCCGGTCGTACTCAGCGTCCGGCACCTCCGGATCATCGAGAGCGTGGTACCGGTAGCCGTATCGATTCAGGAGTTCGCGCAACTCGGCGGCTCGAGCGGCCGCCTCGCCCTTGGACTTGCCCGCCTGAGTTGCCGAGCCCATGAGCGCCCTAGCGGGAGTTTTAAGCCGGACTGCCGGCGGCCGGGCGCAGCGCGGATGGATTCAGCAGGGCCTGAAACCGCGCCACGTCTTCGCGCAGCGTCGCGATACGTTGCGGGGAGAACGGCATGCCCTTTGCGTCCTGAATGGTTCCGGAAAGTTCGCGCGCCAGTTCGCGCGCCATCGCGAGCAGCGCATCGACGGCGTGCAGGGGCTCTAGCGGGCCGGGCAACACCGCGAACATGCTTACGCCGCGAAACTCCTGCTCCGGCATGGTCGCGGCATCGAAAGTCCCGGGCTCGATCAGGCTTGCGACGTAAAAGATACTTTGACCATCGGCGTGCTTGCGGTGATACACCTGATAGCGCCCGAATGCCAGACCATGCCCCTCGAGCACGGCCATTAGATCCCGTCCGCTCCAGCGCTCGTCCCCGACGGCACAGACACGCAGCGTGACGATCTTTTGCTGTTCGCTGAGGTTGGCCGCGGGGGGCTCGACTGCCGCCAGACGATCGCTGTTCTCCGCACCCGGAGCCAGATTGAGCGGCGCCTGACTCGACGCCGCAGCCGTTGCCCGCGGCGGCGGGGCGGCGGCCGCGGATGAATCCGGGAAGGAGTCAGCGTCCGTGCGCGGCTCGGCACGTGACAGGACCTGCGTGGGCCGCACATCGGCGACGGCCTCATCGCCGCTGTCGATGTCGATGTCAATGTCGACCGAATGGTTTGGATCCCCCGACAAGCCCGACATGGATGAATCCATGTAATCCACTTCCTCGACCTGTGCGTGCTCGGGCTGTCTATGCGCCTTCATCGGAAGATCGAGAATCGGCACCCGCTCGAAGTCCGCCGTCCGAATGCTCAGCGGCTCGAGAGGCGATATCGCGCGCTCGTGCCGAGTGTCCGTCCGGTCCCGCGGTTCTGCGTGCTCGCGAACCTCGGACCAATCCGCCGACCCCCGCTCGGAGCCCTCTGCGGCCGGCGCGAGGCTTTGCAGCGGCACCACCGTCGATTCGCGAAGCTCGGAGTTTCCCGGAGCCTGGCCTGAGCGGCGCGTGGACCACCACCAGATGGCGGCGATCGCCACCGCGCCCAGACCCGCCAGTATCCAACGCAACTGCGCCAAGTTCGGTGCCTACATCGCAGCCATGCGCACCGCCTCATCGACATCCACCGCCACCAAGCGTGAAACGCCCGGCTCGTTTTGCGTGACGCCGACCAATTGCGAGGCCATTTCCATGGTGGTTTTGTTGTGGGTGATGAAGATGAATTGCACGTTGCGCGACATCTCGCGCACGATGTCGCAGAAGCGGCCGATGTTGTTGTCATCGAGCGGGGCATCGACCTCGTCCAGCAGGCAGAACGGCGCTGGATTCAAGTCGAAAATCGAGAACACCAGCGCGACGGCGGTGAGGGCCTTTTCACCGCCCGACAGCTGATGGATGGTGCTGTTGCGCTTGCCCGGCGGCCGGGCCATGACGGAGACGCCCGCAACCTCCGACTCCTCCCCCGTCAATTCCAGGTAAGCATGCCCGCCGCCGAACAGGCGCGGAAATTTTTCCTTGAGACCCGCGTTGACCCGATCGAAAGTGTCTTGGAACCGCGAACGGGTCTCTCGATCGATCTTGCGCATTGCGGACTCGAGCGTCTCCAGCGCGTCGGTGAGGTCCTTGCACTGCCGGTCGAGGTATTCCTTGCGCTCCGATTGTTCCTTGAACTCCCCGATAGCGGCGAGATTCACCTGACCGAGGCGCTCGATCCTTCCCTTGGTCTCCTCCAAGCGGGCTTCCCAGGACTCGCCAGTGGCTTCGGCGCCGAGTCCGGCAAGCAGCTCCGCAAGCTGGAAGTTGGTGGCGGCGAGCTGCTCGGCGACGCTCTCGCGGCGCACGCGCACTTGTTGCGCGGACAGCCGTGCCTCATCCAGAGCCGAGCGAGCCGACTCCACCTCAGCATCGAGCGATGCGCGTCTCGAGTCGCGTTCGCGGAGCAATGCGTCGAGCTCCTCGCTCGCCACGCGGGCGGCGTGCAGCTCGGCCTCGACTAGCGCGCGCACCGTGAGAGCCTGCTCGATTTGCGCAGCGAGCGCGGCAAGCGGCTGCTCGCCGTCCTTGAGTTGCCTGAGCAGGTCGTCGCGGCGCTGCGCGAGCTCGAGCATTTGCTTGTCCAACCGGGAAATCGAAGTCTCCAGGGAAGAGTGCGCACTGCGTCGCGATTCCACCTGGACGGCGAGCTCGCGCGCACGCTGCTGGGCGGCTTGCATCGCCGCGCGTGCGGCGGCGAGCTCCGCGCGCATCCGCTCCCGATCCTGTTCGAGCTCCACCCGCTGAGGTTCGAGAGCCGCCAGGGCGTCGATCGCGGTTTCCATCCGGCCGCGTGCTGCGCGCAGCTCCATCTCCGTACGATCGAGTTCGGCACGCACGTCGGCGAGGCTGGTCTCGAGCTGATGAAGCCGGCGGGCGGTATCGGCTTTGCGCGCCTCGGCCGCGTCGTGCTCGGCGCGACGGTCGACGTGCTCCCGATGCAGCCGGTTCACCTCCGCTTGCAGCAGGTCGCGCCGATCCTCGTATTCACGCACCCGGGCGCGGCTGATCTGAATCTCGCGCTCCCCATCGTCGATCTCGGACTCGAGCCGAGACACTTCGGCGCGCAGCGCCCGCAACGACTCCTCGCGCTCGATCACTCCGGTATGCGGCTCACGATCCCGCGATAGACGCAGCCAGTCCGCACCCAGCCATACTCCGTCGCGTGTCACCACCGACTGGCCGGATCCAAGCAGGTGCCGCATCCGCAGGGCATCGGCGAGGCTCTCGGCCGCGAATACAGAACTCAGCACGGAATGCAGGTAGTTTGCGCCCTGTACCTTGTCCTCGAGACTCGCGGTGCCGGACGGGGTCGGCGAATTCGCGGCCGGCGTATGCACCGGGCCTTCGCCGGGGCTGACCACGGCGAGATGGCCGCCATCGAAGCTTCCCAGAAGGTTGGCGACTGCGTCGAGCCCGTCCACGCACACGGCCTCGAGGTAGGAGCCGAGCACGGTCTCCACCGCCTTCTCCCAACCGTGCTCCACCCGCAACTGCTGGGCGACTCGAGGATTGGCATCGAGCGCCTGGGACTTGAGCCACTGCGTTACCTTGCCGGACACCTTGCCAAGCGCTGCTTGTTGCAGCGCCTCGGTCGACACCCGACGCCCGAGCGCTTGCTGGCAGCGCTCGCGCAGTGCATTCAACCCCTGCGTCTGCGCGCGCTCCCGGTCGCGCGCTGCCGTCAATTCGCTCAGCAACTCGGACAGTTCCAAGGCCGCTTTCTCGCCGGCGGCGCGCGCGAGCGACGCCTGTTCGGCGAGAGTCTCCAGCGGGATCGCCGGCTGCGATTGCGCGAGGGCGGTTCGCTCGGCTTCCTGCCGCTCGCGCTGCTGCAACAGCCGATGCTGTTGACTGTCGAATTGCTCGATGCGGGCACGCTCCACCTGGGTCTCGCGCTGGCCCGCCGCGACGGCTCGCGCATGCGCATCGGAGGCGGCCTGCCAGGTGGCGAGCGCGTGCTCGCAGCGCTCGAGATTCGCCGCCGCCGACTTCTCCTCACCGTGCGCCCCTTCCAATTCCGGAACCATGGTGGCGAGCGCGGCCGCAAGCGCCTCGAGCTGGCCGCGATCCCGCTCTATCACGCCGGTGAGCTCATGGACCTGAGCCTGCGCCTGATCCGAGTCCGAGCGCTGCCTGAGCTGCAGCTCGCGCGCATGCTGGATGCTCTGCTCGATGCGCGAGACTTGCGAGCCGGCTGCGTAAAAGCGCTCCTGGATGGCACCGAGTGCGTCCGCCTTCGCGGACTGGTCGACCCGGATGCTCTCGATTTCCGATTCTGCCTCGCGCAGATCCGCGATCGATCGTTGCATCGCCGTGTCGCAGCGTTCGGTGGTCGAATCGCGCACGCCCGCCTCCACGTCGAGTGCCTGCAGGCGCAGCGCGAACACCTCGGCCTGAAGTTTGCGCTCCTCCTCCTTCAGTACCTGATATCTGCGGGCGGTCGCGGCCTGGCGTTGCAAGTGGCGGATCTGTTTGTCCACCTCCTCGCGCAAATCATTCAGCCTGTCGAGATTTTCACGAGTCTCGGCGATGCGGCTCTCGGTCTCCCGGCGACGCTCCTTGTATCGCGATATGCCCGCGGCCTCTTCCAGAAATGCACGCAAATCGTCCGGCCGCGCCTCGATGAGGCGCGAGATCATCCCCTGCTCGATGATGGCGTAACTGCGCGAGCCGAGACCGGTGCCGAGGAACAGCTGCGTGATGTCCTTGCGCCTGACCTTGGTGCCGTTGATGAAATAATCCGATGTTCCGTCGCGGCTGACCGAACGCCGCAGGGCCACCTCGTTGTAGGTCGCGTAGGCTCCCCCGATCTTTCCGTCCGAGTTGTCGAATACCAGTTCCACCGAGGCGTTCCCCAAAGGCTTGCGCGAGGAAGAACCGTTGAAGATAACGTCCGCCATCGACTCCCCGCGCAGATGCTTGGCTGAGATCTCGCCCATCACCCAGCGCACCGAATCGATGATGTTGGATTTGCCGCATCCGTTCGGACCGACGACGCCCGTCAGACTGCTCGGGAACGTGACCGTGGTCGGGTCGACGAATGACTTGAAACCTGCAATCTTGAGTTTGGTTAGGCGCATCAGTTAGGGCCAGCCTCGAGGTGGACGGGAGTGACTAGGCGTCGGCGGGCCGATCGTGCGTGCCGCCGATGTGGCGCGTAGTGTAAAGTAATCGCCATATTCGTAAACCCCCGCCGCGTGATGACAAGCTCCCTCGAGACCTTCGCGAATCCGACCGCCGAACGCGATTACACCATCCGGATGACCATCCCGGAATTTACCTGTCTGTGCCCTAAGACCGGACAGCCGGACTTCGCCACCTTGAAGCTGGAATACGTTCCCGATGAGCGCTGTGTCGAGCTCAAATCCTTGAAGCTGTACGTCTGGTCATTTCGCAACCGCGGTGCCTTTCATGAGGCCGTCACCAACGAGATCCTCGGCGCGCTGGTCGGCGCAGTGGCGCCGCGCTTCATGCGACTCGTGGCTGAGTTCAATGTCCGCGGCGGAATCTATACGACCATCGTCGCGGAGCACCGACAGCCGGGCTGGGCCGCCGCCCCCGCCGTAGTCCTTCCTTAGCGGCCTCGCGGCACTTCCAGGAGCGCTCGAGGAACCTTGGACCCGTGCTCGAAGGGGTGCTGCGACCGCCACGCGCCCCGCTCCGCCCCGCCTCGCTGACGGTCGATTCGGAGGGGAAAGCCTCCGGCGGCGCCCCAGACCGTCCTGACGGGCTGCTGGATTTATCGATTAATCAGGGGGTTACACTGCCGGAAAGATCCGATGCTGCTGCCCTGTACAGTCCGCCATGCGTCGGTATAATCGCGCGCTCTCTCTTTGGAGGCGGAGACTCTTAAATGCCCTCGAAAAAACCAATTAAAGCGGCTAAGAAGCCAGGAAAGGCGATTCCCAAAAAAGCTGTTCGCAAGACAGCCGTGGCCAAAAAGCCAGTGCGACCGCCACCCAGCCCTAAGCCCATTACATCGAAGGTACCAGTGAAACCGCAGAAACCAGCATCCAAGGCGCCGACGGCGAAACCTGCCGTGGCCCAGACCAATCATGTAGCACATCCCCCCCGCGCGAAGGCGCCGGCAACTCCCAAGGGCGAGTCGGGGGATATCTCCGTCCATTCCGAGAAATCAGCTCCGATCAAATTCGACTCGCGCCCTCTGGTGATGCCCACGCGCGCGGTTGCGCCGAGCGAGGACGATGGCGAAACGGAATCCTCCGGCTCGGCCAGCCTGCTCGCGGGTCCGCGCAATGTGAAGCCCTATATTGCTCGCCGCGGCGAGCAATACATGAACAAGGAGCAGTTGGAGCACTTCGCGCGCATCCTGCAGAACTGGAAGCGGGACCTGATGGTCGAGGTGGATCGCACCGTGCTGCACATGAAGGACGAGGCGGCCAATTTTCCCGATCCGAACGATCGAGCCACCCAGGAAGAGGAATTCAGTTTGGAACTGCGCACCCGCGATCGCGAGCGCAAACTGATCCGCAAGATCGATGAGGCATTGAAGCGCATCGAGGATGGCTCGTACGGTTATTGCCTGGAGACCGGCGAGGAAATTGGAATCAAGCGGCTCGAAGCTCGGCCGGTGGCCACACTCTCGGTCGAGGCGCAGGAGCGGCGCGAACGCCGCGAAAAGCAGTACGGCGACCGCGACGACAGGTACCGCTGAGAAGCCGTCGGTTGGCGCAGCCCCCACGGGCTACGTGGGTCGGTTTGCGCCCTCGCCTACCGGCGATCTGCACTTGGGTTCGCTCCTCGCCGCGACCGCAAGCTTCCTCGATGCGCGGGCCCATGGCGGACGCTGGTTGGTGCGCATGGAGGATGTCGACCGCTCGCGCGAGGTGCCGGGTGCGGCCGCGGGCATCCTGCAGACGCTCGAAGCGTTCGGGTTCGAGTGGGACGGGGAGGTGGTGCGGCAATCGGAGCGCAGTGAGTACTACACCGCCGCCATCGAGAAGCTGCGTGCCCGGGGGCTCACGTTCGAGTGCTCCTGCAGCCGTCGGGACCTCGCCGGCCACGAACGCTATCCCGGCTACTGCCGCGGCGGTCCCAGAAATATGCACGCTGCGACTGCGACCCGCCTGCGTATCGAGCCCCGGCCGGTGACCTTTTCGGATCGCATCCAAGGGAACCAAACCCAGGACGTGGCCTCCGTGGCGGGAGATGTCATTTTGAGACGGCGGGACGGATTCTTCGCCTATCTGCTCGCGGTGGTGATCGATGATGCTGCGCAAGGCGTCACCCACGTCGTGCGCGGTGCCGATCTGCTGGACGACACGCCCCGCCAGATCTATCTGCAGCAGAGCCTGGCACTGCCGACGCCGCAGTACGCCCACGTTCCGGTGCTGTTGGAAGCCGACGGATCCAAACTCGCCAAGTCGGCCCGCAGTGTCTCATTGCGTGAGTCGTCGCCTCAGGTTCAGCTGATCAGGGTCCTACAAATCCTCGAATTGGCACCCCCCGACCTGCTGGAGGGAGCTCCGATTCGCCAACTTTGGGCCTGGGCCCAGGCTCATTGGGCCTTAAATCGGCTGCGGGAGCGCCCCGATTCGCGATTGCAGGGCCAAAGCCGCAGCGATACGCCGCCGGGAAAACCCCGCTTGCCTTAGCGCTGCATTGCGCTATCCTTGAATTGCAGTAGCAAACGACTGGTCATGGTTCAGGCACGATCCGGCATCCTCCGGTCACGCGTCCGTACCAACACGAGCGAGGAGCCTATGAGCGATCCGCGAGTGATCAAAAAATACCCCAACCGCCGCCTCTACGATACCGTGGAAAGCAGATACATCACCCTGGCAGATGTCAGACGCCTGGTGGTGGAAAAAATCGACTTCGTTGTGGTGGATAAGAAAAACAATGCCGATATCACACGCAGCATTCTGCTGCAGGTGATTGCCGAGCAAGAACACCTACCCGAACCGATATTGACGCAGGACTTCATGGTCAACGTCATCCGTGCCTACGGAAGCGGTGCGCAAAACGAGGTGAGCGGCCACCTGGAGCAGACGCTGCGCCAGTTCATCGGCCAAAACATTCCATTGCGGGAGCGCATGAAGACGTTTTCGGGAGCCGATGCGCCGCGGCCGCGGCCGGCCGATGAAGGCTATAAAACACTGGCCCCCGTGCGCCTGCGCGATACGGAGAAGGAACGGGAGGACTCCAACCTCATCAAGTAGTGCGCCCCCCGGCGCTTTCACCAGATGACGCAGCGATCCTTCTTGACCATCGGTCCGGGTCCCGCGATCGCAAAAGTCCGCTGAAATTCCGGGCTGTTGCCGAGCGTGCCGTTGGCGCGGTCGTCCGCAGGAGGATGAGGGTCGGTGGTGACCAATTCCTCAGCTTGTCTGGGGCGGATGGCGCTCGCCCATGAGTGCGCGAAGGCGATGAAGAACCATTTATCGGGCGTGAAGCCTCCATCCGTCCGCGGTGCCAACTCCGACGGGGCGACAGACCCGACCACCGCCGGTTGTCCGGATTTGGCATCGGCCGCATGCAGCGCTCGCCATGCCAGCACCAGTCCGCCGAGATCGGCGGTGGCCTCTCCGGTCACCAGCTCGCCCTGCACGTGCAGGCCGCCCGCTACGATAAAACCCGAATACTGCTGGGAAATGCAGCGCGTCGCCGCGCGAAATTTCGCAAGGTCCGCCGGCGCCCACCAATCCTTCAGGTTTCCATAGCCGTCGAACTGTGCGCCTTCGTCATCGAACCCGTGGGTCATCTCGTGGCCCACGGTGGCGCCGGTCGCGCCGAAATTCACCGCCTCTGACCAGCTCACCTCAAAATAGGGCGGCTGCAAAATGCCCGCCGGCACGTTCAGGCTGTTCATTGACGGGTCGTAATAGGCGTTCACCGTCTGCGGCGTCATGTACCACTCGCTCCGATCGACGGGCTTGCCGATCTTTGCAAGCTGGCGTTCAAACTCGAATGCATTGGCGCGCATGACATTGAGCACGTACGGCCCCCGATCGATTGCGAGCCCGCTGTAATCGCGCCATCGGTCGGGATAGCCGACGCGCAACTGCATGAGGTCCAGTTTCGCCGTCGCCGCGGCGCGCGTCGCGGGCGTCATCCAAGCGAGCGTCGAGAGATCCTCACGCAGCGCGTCGCGCACCCGCGCAACGAGGGCGGTCGCCGCCTGCTTGGCCGCGGGCGAAAAACGCTGCGCCACATAAATCTCGCCGATTGCGAAACCGAGGGCCTGATCCTCGACGCGCAGCACACGCAGCCAACGGGCCTGCAATTCCTCGGCGCCGGTGAGCGCCGCGGTCATGCGAAAATCCTCCTCCACGAAGGGCTTGGAGAGATAGGGTGCGTACGTATCCAACAGCTGCCAACGGAGGTAAGTCTTCCAGTCCTCAATCGAGGTACGCTCGAGCTCTCGGTCGACCGCACGAAAAAACTCAGGCATGCCGATGTTGAGCGAGCTGATCTCCGGATGTCCCGCACGCAGCATCAACACATGCCAGTCAATATGCGGGGTGAGCACCTGAGCCTTGTCGAGGGTCATTGGATGGTAGATCGCGTGCGGATTTCTCTGATCCACGTCCGACATCGACGCATCGGCCAGGCGGGTCTCCAATCCCATCACGCGCCGGGACTCGCGCTCTGCCAACGCCGGCGCATCGCCGGACAGCACGAGCATGCGCGCCACGTGCGCGACGTACGCGGCGCGCGCCGCCTTGAACGTGGATTCGGGCTTCAAGTAATAATCGCGGTTCGGCAGCCCCAGTCCACTTTGAGCGGCCACCGCGATCACCTGGGTGCTGTCCTTGAAATCCTGCATCTGACCGAGCGACAGGGGTGCGGCCACGCCGATCGTCTGCAAATGCGCGATCTCGTCTCCGACATCCACCGCCGTGCGGATGGCAGCAATGCGCGCGAATTCCGGCTCGAGCGGTTTGAGTCCCGCGGCATCGATCGCCTTCTCGTCCATGCCGCTCGAGTAAAAGTCGGCAACCTTGCGCTGCTCGCTTCCAGCGGGTGCATCCTGCCTGCCCAATGACTCCACCAACCCGCGGATGAAAAATTGATTGGCCTGTTCCAGTACGGAATCGACGCCCCAGTAGGAGCGGTCCGGAGGAATGGGATTGGCCTTGAGCCAGCCGCCGTTGGCGAATCGGAAGAAGTCGGTGCCTGGCGCCACCGAGCGGTCCATCCAGCCAAGATACAGTCCGTCGGAATCCGCTGCGGTCCGGTCCGTATCGGGTGCGGCGCCGCAAGCGCTCGCCCAGAGCGCGGCTACAGCACCAAGACAGAAAAGCGCCGACCCGAGCGCTGCTCCTCGCGAAGCTATGGGGAAGCGGCCTACCTCAGGCCGCGTCGACATTGCGCATGGACAGGCGGACACGCCCCTGGCGGTCGACCTCGAGCACTTTCACGCGCACGACGTCCCCTTCCTTCAGCTTGTCGCCCACGCGCTCCACCCGCTCTTCGGAGATCTGCGAGATGTGTACCAGCCCGTCCCGGCCCGGAAGGATGGTCACGAAGGCACCGAAATCCATCAGCCGCGCGACCCGCCCTTCGTATATCCGCCCCACTTCCACGTCGGCGGTGATCAATTCGATCCGGCGCTGCGCTTCGCGGCCCGCTGCTCCCTGTACGGAGGCGATCTTCACCGTGCCATCGTTTTCAATGTCGATGGAAGTGCCGGTTTCCTCGGTGATCTGGCGGATCACCGCACCACCCTTGCCGATCACGTCGCGGATCTTCTCCGGATCAATCTTCAGGGTAATGATCGTGGGCGCCCACTCGGACATGTTCTCGCGAGGCTTGGAAAGCACCTTGTTCATTTCGCCGAGGATGTGCAGCCGTCCGGCGCGGGCCTGATCGAGCGCCACCTTCATGATCTCGCGCGTGATGCTCGTGATCTTGATGTCCATCTGCAGCGCCGTGATCCCGTCTTTCGTGCCGGCCACCTTGAAGTCCATGTCCCCCAAGTGATCCTCGTCGCCGAGGATGTCGGTGAGCACCTGGAAACGCTCGCCCTCCTTCACCAGACCCATGGCGACGCCCGCCACCGGTGCCAGGATCGGGACGCCCGCATCCATCAAAGCAAGACTCGTGCCGCAGACCGACGCCATGGAGCTCGAGCCGTTCGACTCGAGGATCTCCGAGACCACGCGGATCACGTAGGGAAACCTCTCCAAATCCGGCATGACCGCCTTGACGCCGCGCTTGGCGAGGTTGCCATGGCCGATCTCGCGGCGCTTTGGCGAACCCATCATCCCCGTCTCGCCCACGCTGAACGGCGGGAAATTGTAATGCAGCATGAACGGTTCTTTGCGCTCGCCGGTCAGTCCGTCGATGATCTGCGCATCGCGTCCGGTCCCGAGCGTGGTCACCACCAGCGCCTGCGTCTCGCCGCGCGTGAACAAAGCGGAGCCGTGGGTGCGCGCGAGCACTCCGGTGCGGATGTTGATGGGACGCACGGTCTTCGTGTCGCGTCCGTCGATGCGCGGATGGCCCTGCAGGATTCGCTCGCGCACCAGGCGATATTCCAAATTGAAGAATTCGGTGCCCACCTGATCGGCCGTGAACTTCGCTGCATCGCCGGTCGCGAGTTTTGCGAGCGCGGCCGTCTTGATCTCGCCGATTTTCGCGTAACGCTGTTGCTTCTCGGTGATCGCGTAAGCGGCGGTCAGATCCTTCTCGGTGAGGGAGCTCACCGCGGATTTCAATTCCGTGTTGCCTTCGGGCGCGATCCAGTTCCACTTCGCCTTGCCGGCTTCGGCAACGAGATCATTGATGGCTTTGATCGCGACCTGCATCTGATCGTGGCCGAAGACCACCGCACCGAGCATCACTTCCTCGTCCAGGCCCTTGGCTTCGGACTCGACCATGAGAACGCCTTCAGCCGTTCCCGCCACCACGAGATCGAGCTTAGACTCGGCAAGCTGCGTGGCCGTCGGGTTCAACAGATATTTGCCGTCCCGGTATCCGACGCGCGCCGCGCCGATCGGGCCCAGGAAAGGCATGCCGGAAATAGCGAGCGCCGCGGAGGCGCCGATCAGCGAGGCGATGTCGGGATCCACTTCCGCGTTGACGGAGAGCACCGAGGCGACGACTTGCACGTCGTTGGTAAAGCCCTCCGGAAACAGCGGGCGGATCGGGCGATCGATCAAACGGGAGGTCAGGGTTTCCTTCTCGGTCGGCCGGCCTTCACGCTTGAAGAAGCCGCCGGGAATTCGGCCCGCCGCGTAGGTTTTCTCCTGGTAGTTGACCGTGAGCGGAAAGAAGTCGCGACCCGGCGTCGGCTTCTTGAGTCCCACCGCCGTCACCAGCACGACCGTATCGCTCATGGTCACGAGCACGGCACCGTCGGCTTGTCGCGCAAGCTCCCCGGTCTCGATCGTTACGGTGTGCTCACCATACTGAAAACTCTTCTTGGAATGGCTCACGTAGGCCCCTTCTATCGAATGTGATGACGACGACGCGCCGGCGGCGACGCCGCGGCGGTCAAGTGTCCGCGCAATTCTGTGCCTATCGGCGCAGCCCCAGTTGCTCGACGACCTGAGAATACTTGTCCGGGGTGCGGCTCTTCAGATAGTCGAGAAGCTTGCGGCGCTGGTTGACCATCTTGAGCAATCCGCGGCGCGAAGCATGGTCGGCCTTGTGCGTGGTGAAATGCTGGCTCAAGCCGTTGATGCGCTCGGACAGCAGAGCAATCTGAACCTCGGGGGAACCGGTGTCGCGCGCGCTGCGCTGAAATTTACCGACGACTCCGCTCTTTTCTTCACGAGTAAGTGGCATGGAAATCAAACCTCAATCAATAACTTAGACCCTTTAGGAAGGCGCGCATTGTACGCGCCGCACGACCAGCGCTCAAGCTCGATTCGTCAGGGCGGAAATCAGCCGCAGTGGCACCAGCCGACCGGCGCCCTCTACCGCCCCCAAGCCGAGAAATCCGAGGCCCGGCGCATAGATACGCACCTTTCCGGGCGCTTCTCGCGGCACGGCGATGGTCTGCCCCTGGCGAAAAGCCTGCACCCCATCGCCGGTCAAATCGATCCTGGGCCAGTTCTCGAGCGCCGCATCGACGGGCAACAGCAACGCCGAGCGCTCCTCTCGGGGCATGCGGTCCAAGGCCTCCAAGGTCCATTGCTGCGCGTCGTTGAAGGGCGCCACCCCCAGTCGGCGCAGGCCGATCAAGTGACCCAGGGTGTCGAGCTGAGCAGCAAGATCTTCAGCCAACACACGGATGTAAGTCCCTTTAGTGCACTGCACATCAAAAGACAGGTCGGGCGGCTGCCAGTCGATCAGGCGCATGGCGAGGATCCTGATCTGACGCGGCGCGCGCGCGCGCGTTTCACCCGCCCGCGCGTACTCGTACAGCGGCCTGCCGTCCTGTTTGAGGGCGGAGTGCATAGGAGGGATCTGCGAGTAGTCGCGCGGGAACTCCGCGAGTGCGCGCTCCATCCGCGCTCGCGACAGTGACGGCAGATCGCGCCGTTCGATGACCGCCGATTCCAGATCCGCGCTCGGCGTGCGTTCGCCCAGGCGGACGGTGACTCGGTAGCTCTTGTCGGCATCGAGCATCAGCGCGCCGAATTTGGTCGCCTCCCCGAAACAGATCGGCAACATGCCCGAGGCGAGCGGGTCGAGCGAGCCGGTGTGACCGGCCTTGCGCGCATTGAACAAATATTTGACTCGCGCCACCGCACCCGCGGAACTCAGGCCGAGCGGCTTGTCGAGCAGCAAAATCCCATGCACATCCGCGGGCATCAGTCCGCGTCGCCACGCTTGGTGACCGAGTCGATGAGCTGGGTCAACCGCACGCCGTGCTCGATGGAAGTGTCGAGCTCGAACGTGAGCGTCGGGGTGTAGCGGATCATCAAGGACTTGGACAAGGCGTTGCGCAGAAATCCGGCGGCACTCGTGAGCCCGCGCTGCACTTGCGGATCCGGCCCCTCCTTGCCGAAGATCAAGTAGTACACCGTGGCGCTGCGCAGATCGCCGGTGACGTCGACGGCCGTGATGGTCACGTTGCCGATGCGCTCATCCTTCACGTCGCGCCGCAGGAGCTCGGTGAGCTCGCGCTGAATCTCGGCGCCGAGTCTGCGGGCTCGCGGATTGTCCTTGGCCATGGCGATATGGAGCGCCGCGCCCGCCCTACAGCGTGCGCGCCACTTCCACCCGCGAATAGCACTCGATCTGATCACCCTCTTGCACATCGTTGTAGTTCTTGACCCCGATGCCGCATTCGGTTCCGGCGCGCACCTCGTTCACGTCGTCCTTGAAGCGCTTCAACGATTCCAATGCTCCCTCGAAGATCACGACGTTCTCGCGCAGCACGCGGATCGGGAAATTACGGCGAACGTAGCCGTCGATCACCATGCAACCGGCCACGGTGCCGAACTTGCTCGAGCGGAACACGCTACGGACCTCGGCAAGGCCGACGATCTGTTCCTTGACCTCCGGCGCGAGCATGCCGGTGAGCACCGCACGGATATCGTCAATGGCCTCATAGATGATGCTGTAGTAGCGCACGTCCACGCCGTGATCCTTGATCGCGGCGCGCGCGGCGGCGTCGCCTCGAACGTTGAAGGCAATGATGCGCGCCTTGGAGGCGGCGGCGAGAGTCACATCCGATTCGGTCAGACCGCCGACGCCCGAGGACACCACGTTGACGGCAACCTCGCCGGTTGACAGGCCGTTCAAGGCGTCGCGCAGGGCCTCGACGCTTCCCTGGACATCCGCCTTGACCAAGAGCTGCACCAGGTTCGGCTTGTTCTCGCCCATCGAGGAGAACACATCCTGCATGTTGGCGCTCTTCTGGGCGAGCTTCACGTCGCGCGACTTCGCCTGGCGATGGGTCGCCACTTCGCGCGCCTTGCGCTCGCTCTCCACCACCAGCAGCTCATCGCCCGCGTTGGGCGCGCCGGAAAGACCCAGCACCACCACCGGAATCGACGGACCCGCCGACTCGACCGGCTTTCCCGCCTCGTCGAACAACGCGCGCACCCGGCCGAACTCCTGGCCGATCAGCAAGGGATCGCCGAGCTTCAACGTGCCGCGCAGCACGAGCACGGTCGCAACGGCGCCGCGGCCCTTCTCCAAACTGGACTCGATCACGTACCCTGCCGCAAGGCCCGCGGTCGGCGCTTTGAGCTCGAGCACTTCTGCCTGCAGCAACACGCTCTCGATCAGTTGATCCACGCCCTGGCCGGTGCGAGCCGATACGTTCACGAAAATATTTTCGCCACCCCACTCCTCCGGAATGACGCCGTACTTGGTGAGCTCCTGCTTGACCTTCTCAGGATCCGCTTCCGGCTTGTCCACTTTGTTGAGCGCTACGACGATGGGCACTTGCGCCGCCTTCGCATGCTGGATGGCCTCGATGGTCTGGGGCATGACGCCATCGTCCGCGCCCACCACCAGAATCACGATGTCGGTCACCTGAGCGCCGCGGGCGCGCATCGAAGTGAAGGCGGCGTGGCCCGGGGTGTCGAGAAATGTCACCATCCCGCGCGCAGTCTTCACGTGATACGCGCCGATGTGCTGGGTGATGCCCCCGGCTTCCCCCGCCGCCACCTTGGTGCGGCGGATATAATCGAGGAGCGAGGTCTTGCCGTGGTCGACATGACCCATGACGGTAACCACCGGCGGGCGTGGCAGCACCTCGAGGGAGGTATCGGTCTCGCCCTGCAAGTCCTCCTCGATGACGTTGTCCTTGCGCAGCACCGGCGTATGGCCCATCTCCTCGACCACCAGCATCGCCGTATCCTGTTCGATGGTCTGGTTGATGGTCGCCATCACACCCATGTTCATCATGACTTTGATGACTTCGGTCGCCTTGACGGCCATCTTCTGAGCCAGCTCGCCCACCGTCATGGCCTCGCCGACGGCCACTTCCCGTATGACGCGCGCCGTCGGCATCTCGAATCCGTGTTTGGCGTCCGCATCACTCCCCATCGAGCGGCGGCGCCCGTCGCGGGATTTCTTCTTCTTATGACGCGAGCTCACGTCGCCGACGATGTGCAGCTCCTGGCGGCCGTAGCGGGTTGCCTTGTCGTCCACTTCGCGAGCCGCCTTGCCGGGCTTCGCGGGCGCGGTGGTCGCGGCCTTGCGTTCCTTATCCGCCTGTTCCCGGGCCTGCGCCTCAGCCTGGCGTCGGGCGTCCTCCTCGGCCGTGCGTTTGCGATTCTCTTCATCGCTGCGCCGCCGGTTCTCCTCTTCGAGCCGCTCGCGGTCGACGCGCTCCTTCTCGAGGCGCTCGTGCTCGGCGCGCTCTAGGGCCGCCTTTGCCTGTTCCTCGTTCTCGCGCTGACGATCGATCTCCTCCTGTTGGTGCCTCGCCTGATCCTCGAGCACCTCGCGTTTGACGTAGGTGCGCTTGCTGCGCACTTCCACGTTGACGGTGCGCGCGCGGCCCTGCGGGCTCGCGAGCTTCAGTTCCGACTGCGATTTGCGCCGCAACGTGATCTTGCGGGGCGAGGCATCGGCCTGTGCGTCGTCGCGGCCGTGGCTGCGGCGCAGATGCGTCAGCAACTCGTGCTTCGCATCCTCGCTGATCATGTCCTCGGCGCCCTCCACCTTGATCCCGGCCTGATCAAGCTGCTGGAGCAGCCGGTCGACCGGCACCTTAAGGACCTCGGCGAATTGCGCGACTGTTACATCTGCCATGCGAACTCCTAGGCCTTCACCGCTTTATCTTCTTCCGCGAACCAGTGCTTGCGCGCATCCATGATCAGTTCCGCAGCCTTCTTCTCGTCGACTCCACCCATCTCCACCAGCTCGTCGACCGCGAGGTCGGCGAGATCGTCACGGGTGCGAACTCCCTTGCGCGCCACGGTCTTTGCCAGCGTCTCGCCGGCGAGCTCGATGAGCTCGGCCGTCGGTTCCGCGCCGTCCATGGATTCCTCGCTCGCAATGGCCTGGGTGAGCAGCACGTCGCGGGCGCGGGTGCGCAGCTCCTTCACGATCTCCTCATCGAACTCCTCGATGGCGTTCAACTCGCTCGCCGGTACATAGGCGATCTCTTCGATGGTCGAGAAGCCCTCCTGCACCAGGATGCTGGCGACATCGGCGTCCACGTCGAGCTGCTGCATGAACGTCTCGCGCAACGCGAGCGATTCGCTCTCGCTCTTCGCCTCCGCCTGGGATTCGCTCATGACGTTAAGCTCCCAGCCGGTAAGCTCGCTCGCCAGGCGTATGTTCTGACCGCCGCGGCCGATGGCCTGGGACAGCTTGTCCTCCGACACCGCGATGTCCATCGAGTGCGAATCCTCGTCCACCACGATGGAGGTAACCTCCGCCGGCGCCATGGCGTTGATCACGAACTGCGCGTTGTTCTCGTCGAACGGGATGATGTCGACGCGCTCGCCGGCGATCTCGTTGGATACGGCCTGCACGCGCGAACCGCGCATGCCGACGCACGCGCCCACCGGATCGACACGCGGATCGTTGCTGCGCACTGCAATCTTCGCGCGCACGCCCGCATCGCGGGCCGCAGCGAGGATGTTGATCAGTCCCTGTCCGACTTCAGGCACTTCGAGCTTGAACAGCTCGATCAGAAACTCAGGCGCGGTGCGCGACAGAAAAAGCTGCGGGCCGCGCGGCTCGGACCGCACTTCCTTGAGGAAGGCCTTGATGCGGTCCTGCGAGCGCACGGGCTCACGCGGAATCATTTCCTCGCGCGCGATGTAGCCCTCCGCATTCGAGCCGAGGTCGACGTAGATGCCGTTGCGGTCGACGCGCTTGACGATGCCGCTTACCAGCGTGCCGGCGCGATCCTTGTACGCATCCACCACCTGTGCGCGCTCGGCTTCGCGCACTTTCTGCACGATCACCTGTTTCGCAGTCTGCGCGAGGATGCGACCGAATGGCACCGACTCCATGGGCTCCTCGACGTAGCCGCCCACCTCCACGTCCTTGTCGATATCGCGCGCGTCGTCCATGCGCAGCTCACGCTCGGGCACCTCCAGCTCGTTCGAGTCGTCGGCAAACACCTTCCAGCGGCGAAACGTATCGTAGGCGCCGGTCTTGCGGTTGATGGCCACGCGCACGTCGAGCTCTTCGCCGTGCTTCTTGCGGGTCGCCGATGCGAGCGCCGCCTCTAGCGCGTCGAAAATGATTTCCTTGTCGACGCCCTTCTCATTCGATACGGCATCGACCGCCATCAAAATCTCTTTGTTCATAGCCCAAGACTCCTAATCATTCAGCCCGGCCGTAATCTTGCTTTCTGTATCCGATCGAGGGGCAACTCGTGCGAGCGCCCGTCGACTTCCATCACAATCGCCTCGCCCAACACCGACTTCAACGTGCCCGCAAAACGTCGCCGCCCTTCGATCGGCAGCTTCAGCTCGACAAATATCTGCTGCCCCAAAAACCGCTCGAAATGCGCCCGCTTGCGCAGCACTCGATCCAGTCCCGGCGAGGACACCTCCAGGGTGTAGTGGCCCTTGATCGGATCCTCTGCATCGAGAACCTCGCTCACGACACGACTCACGGTCGCGCAGTCGTCCACCGAAATTCCACCCTGGCTCGGCACACGGCTCTCATCGCCCGGTGCCCAATCAGCGCCGGCTGCCCGGTCGTCCTCACCGCCCGCGCCCGCGCGGCGATCGATATAAATACGCAGTGTTCCGCCGCGACCTGCCTGCGCGAATTCGAGCTCCAGCAGCTCAAAGCCCAGCGCCTCGATCGGCGGCTCCAGCAAGCGCATCAAGGAGTCACGCATGATTCGCAAACCTTCGGGATACCTTCAGCGCAAGCCCGTCGGGACACCCCTCGGCGGACCCTTGCAGAACTCCCTCACCAACGCGCTTCGCCGATCGAAGACTCGCGCCACAACAAAAAAGGGGACCATCGGCCCCCTTGTCTTCCAACGAAAAAGCCCCTCCGAGGGGCTCTTCGATTCAGCACACTTTACGAACGCTCCATCAAGAACCGCTCGCTCTGGATCAAGACACCTCGATCCATGCCGAGGGCGGCGATTATAGGCAAATCGGCGTTGAGCGTAAACCCTATTCGACGGGAAATCGAAGGTCCCAAACGACTGGGGCCGCATCGCTGCGGCCCCAGTACTCGGTCAACTCAAAGGCTGTTACCAGCGCTTCGGACCACGCGACCCGCCGCCGCCACCACCGCCGCCGCCACCGCCACCGGTGCGCTCCTGCGCTTCGTTCACCTTCAGCGCGCGCCCTTCGACATCGTGGCCATTCAAGGCCTGCATGGCACGCGCCGCATCGGCGCTGGCCATTTCAACGAAGCCGAACCCGCGGGGCCGACCGGTATCGCGATCATTGATCAGCGCGACAGATTGGACGGGACCGTGCTTCTCGAACAGCGCACGAACCGCGGACTCATCCATCGAGAACGGAAGATTGCCAACATACATTTTCGTCATGTGAAGAATACCTACTACAAAAGAAACAATCGGCGGGTCAAAGAAACCCAGTTTAAGGGCAATTCGCCAGCCACCTTGGATCGAGGAAACCTGCTTTGTGGGTTGTGGCCAAGGTGACGCCGGAGCGGCGCGCTGACCAGAAACGGACCAAGTAGTAATTCACGAACCGCCCCGCATACTACAGCAAATCCCTCAAAGGTACGAATTTTACGGGGTGCGACCTGGACTTTTAGTCCCTGCGGTGCCAAGCCGATACCACGGGCGCAAGCGGGCGCCGCCGACTCAACACCGAGGGGGTGGATTGCACCCAATCGAGCTGAAGACCTGCTGCAATGCACAATTTCGTCGCGGCCTGTGCTTCTTCCGCGCCATGGTTCACCATCACAAAACACCCTTCGGGCTTGAGATTGAGGCGGATTCTCCGGATCAACTGCTCGGGCCGCAACAAGCTCAAGGGCAGACGCCAGGCGAGAATCGCCCGGGGCGTCAAGAATGGGAACCAGGCGGTGATGAGGTCCGCCGGCTCCGCGTAATGGAGGTAGTCGGCGACGATGAACCGGGCGTTCGGCAGTTGACTTACATAGCCTGCGGCGTAGTCGCTGCGCGTGCGGCCGTCCCGGTACAGTCGATAGCCTTCGACTTCCACCCCAACCAGCTCGCGCGGCTGGAAAAAAGCGGCGAGCGCGGCGGCGTACCAGAAGCTCGCGCATCCCACGTCGCAGAGGGTGCCCTGCGGCCGCACGCGCGCAGTGCCCGGCCACGCGTGGTCCAGGATGTCGAGATATTCGTAGTTATTGAGGCTCGTCTGCGTGGCGAGTGCTGACTCGAATCGCGCCTGGTAACGATCCCTCAGGGCCGCTATCCTGCGCGACTGTTCGACGGGCAGCGCAGGCAACTCGCGGGCGGGAGTTTCACGAAAAGTCCCGCGCGACCAGCGAACCCGTTCGGACACACCGTACCAGAAGCGGTGCCGCAAGGATCTCAGGCGCTGGAACAGGGAGAACACCGGTGAAATGCTATTCGCGCCGAGGCGCAGCGTCGAGGGGCCCTACGTGAGCGGCGCGGCCGCGCGCCCGACCGGGCTGGTCGCTCATGAGCGATATTTCTGGCACGACACCGGGAGCGGCGCCGGGTTTTCCAGCACCAATCAGTACATGCAACCGGACCGCCACCCCGAGGCGCCTTCCACCAAGCGCCGACTCCTCGCGCTCCTGGAGGTCAGTGGCCTCGCCGATCAGCTGGTGAGGATCAAGCCGCGCCCGGCCGAGCGCACGGAGCTGCTTTCCTTCCACACCGCCGCTTATGTCGATCAAGTGCGGGCATTGTCGGCCGCGAACGGCGGTGCTCTCGGGGATAGCGTGACAGTCGGCGCGGGCAGTTATGAGATCGCATTGCTCTCTGCGGGCGGCTGTCTGGAGGCCGCCGATGCCGTGCTGAGCGGGCGGGTGCGCAATGCCTACGCGCTGGTGCGCCCGCCGGGACATCACGCGGAAGCGGGCGCAGGCCGCGGCTACTGTATTTTCGGGAATCTCGTGCTGCTGGTGCGGCACGCCCAACGCGTGCACCGGCTGGAGCGTGTCGCGGTCATCGACTGGGACGTGCACCACGGAAACGGCACGGAGAGCGCGTTTCTCGACGATCCATCGGTACTCACGCTGTCGATCCACCAGGAACGGTGTTATCCCATCGACTCCGGCGATCTCGACGTAACCGGTAACGGTAAAGCAGCAGGGACCAATGTGAACATTCCGCTGCCGCCGGGTTCGGGCCATGGAGCCTATCTCGCCGCCTTCGACCAGGTCGTGCTGCCGGCACTGCATCGCTTCCGGCCCGAGCTCCTCGTCATCGCCTCCGGGCTCGATGCCAGCGCCCTGGATCCGCTCGGCCGGATGCTCTGCACCAGCGAGACCTACCGGGAAATGGCCTCGCGCGTCACGGCCGCTGCAGACGATTTGTGCGCGGGACGGCTGGTTGCCACGCACGAGGGGGGCTATTCGAACGCATACGTACCCTTTTGTGGCTTGCCGATCCTGGAGGAATTCTCCGGCATCCGCACCGCGGTGACCGACCCGTATCTCGAGGAGCTGATGCAGATGGGCGGCCAGCGGCTGCAGCCGCACCAGGCGTCCGTCATTGCGCAAGCCGCCGCGCTGCTCGAAGGGGTGCCCACGCGGCGAGCCTGATGAGGGGCGATCAGCCCCAGACCGACTTGTGCAGCGAGGCCACCCGCTGGACCAGCGTCGTCGGATCCAGCGGCTTCACCAGATAGTCCTGGAAGCCCGCAGCCAGAGCGGCGCTGCGGTCCTCCATGCGGGCGAACGCGGTGAGAGCAATCGCCGGCAGTTTGTCGGGACCGTAGCCCAACGCGCGCAATCGTCTGAGCAGCTGGTAGCCATCCTCGCGAGCCATGCCGATGTCGCTGATCAAGATGTTCGCCTTGCTTGCCGCAATCGAGTCGATCGCCCTCTCGGCATTCGCCGCCTCGACCACGGTCGCCCCGACGTCGTTCAGAATGCGCCGGGTGAGTTCTCTTGCGTCATCGTCGTCCTCGACCACCAGCGCAATGACCTTGGAGAAGTCGACGCTGCGCATGATCTGGCTGTCGCTCAGGGAGGGTCCCGATTCGTTGCGGCTCAGGGGAAGGTCGAGTGTGAAAGTCGCACCCTGACCCCTGCCGCGGCTCTGCGCTTGAATGCAGCCTCCATGCACGTCCGTCAGTTGTTTCACGATGGCCATTCCGAGCCCGAGGCCGCCGTGGCTGCGGGTCGTCGTGGCGTCCTGCTGGCTGAATCGCTCGAAAATGCGCGGCAGGAACTCCGGCTCGATACCCTCGCCGAAATCCTGCACGATCAGGCGGAACGCATCGCCGTGCCGTCTCGCCGACACCTCGACCGTGGATCCCCGCGGTGAGAATTTGATTGCATTCGTGAGCAGGTTCCAGGCGATCTGCTGCAAGCGCGCCGGGTCGGCCTCGATGCGAACGCTCTCCTGGTCGAAGAAAGCCCGCAGCTCCACACCGGCAGCGAGCGCCGCATCGTTCACGCTCTCGAGTGTGGCCCTCACGATCGGATACGGATCGATGGTCTCGATCACCAGGCGCACTTTGCCGAAAGTGATTCCGGCATAGTCCAAAAGGTCCGAGATCATGCGTGCCTGGATGCGTGAATTGCGCTCGATCGCCTGGAGGCCCTGAGTTACCGATTCTGGGAGCCCCGGTTTGCGGTTCAGGAGCGTCGCCCACCCAAGGATGGCATTCAGCGGGTTGCGCAACTCGTGCGACAGCGTCGCGAGAAACTCCTCCTTGAGCCGGTTGCTGCGTTCCGCGGCGGCGCGGGCCGCGCGCTCGCCGGTCAGCAGGCTCTCGCGTGCACGTTCCGCGTGCAGCTGCGCGCTGACATCCTCGGCCACCAGGATGCGCGCGCCCGAAATCTTTTCTCGTGCGATTTGCGCTTGGATTTCCGCGAGACTTCCATCCTTGTGCCTGATGGTGAAATGACCCGAGTAGCGTTCGTGGATCGTCGATTGCAGCATCGCGAGCTGGCGCTCGTTTTCGGGGGACTCGCTCAAACAGAGCGCGAACTGCCGCCCGACCAGCTCGTACGGTGCATGGCCCGTCAGGGCGCAGTACGCCGGGTTGACGCTCTCCAGCTTGAGGCCATCATCCAAAACCGCGATGGCAACCGGCGCCAATTCGAACATCGCCCGCAAGCGCGCATCCACACGGCGCCCGACCAAATCGGCGTGCCTGGCAAAAAGCAAAGTCCTGACTGTCGCGATCAGCACCGGTGCTTCAACCGGGCGTGTCAGGTAGCTGTCCGCGCCCGCCTCGAAACCCTGCGTGTAATCGGCTGATTGCGTGAAGGTCGCCGAAAGGTGCAGGACCGGCAGCTGGGCAGTTTTCGGAGACGCCCGGATCAGCCGACAAACCTCGAATCCATCCATGTCCGGCAAATTGATGTCGAGCACCACGAGATCCGCCAGCGGCGCGGCCTCAAGGGCCGCTGATCCGGTGCTTGCCTCGAGCACCTCGTAGCCCGCCGAGCGCAGCACGCGCGACGTGGCATAGAGCGCCGCGGGATTGTCGTCGACCACCAAGATTCGGATGGGAGCGGATTTTTTGGTGATCTCGTGTTGATGGATCATGACGCCGCGCCATCCGCCGAATACCGGGCGGGGATCCTCACGGAAAAGCGCGATCCCTTCCCCACCTCGCTCTGCGCCGCGACGCTGCCGCCCAAGAGCTCCGCGAATTTTCTGGCGAGCGACAATCCGAGACCGGTGCCGCGCAGGCGCTTCTGAATGCGGGTATCGATCTGCACGAAGTCGGAAAACAAGGCCGGCAGGTGTTCCTTCGAAATGCCGATGCCGGTATCCGTCACCGCAAATTCGACCATTTCGCCGTCGAATAGCCGGGCGCTGACCCTCACCTCCCCTTCAGTGGTGAATTTCAATGCGTTGGAAATGAAGTTCCTGAGGATTTGAGCCAGCTTTTTGTCGTCCGTATAAATCGGCGGCAGTTGCGCGGGCTCCTCGAATACCAGCGATACGGAACCCGCGCCCACGATCGGCCTGAACATGCCGCGCAGCGCCGAGAACAGATCCACCATCTCGAACCATTCCGGGGAAATCGAAATGCGTCCCGCCTCCACTTTGGCAAGGTCCAGCAGGTCGTCCACCATCTCGGTCAATTCGCGCACGCTACCCTGAACGAACTTGAGCTGTCGTTCCTGCTCCCCGGTGAGCGGGCCATCGAACCGGCCCAACAAGATATCGGAGACGCTGGTGATCGACGCCAGGGGTGTGCGGAACTCATGACTCATATACGACAAGAAACGGCTCTTGAGATCCGCAGCTTCACGCAACTGCAGCGCGTTCTGGTCCAGTTCGGCGTACAGCGCCACGACACCCTTGTTGGTCTCCGCAAGTTCGACCTGCAAGCCATCGAGCTCCTGCTGCAGACGCTGGATTTCCGCTCGAAGCGCATCTGTCTCGCTCATGATCGATGACGCGCGACCAGGACCGTGGCATCGTCGCGCTGGCGCGCGTGATCTCGGAACAGGGCGCCGGCAATGACTGCGGCGTGCCTCGAGCGCAGACCCGGGTAGTCGGCAAGGTGCCAGCGCGCAGACAGGCCGTCCGAGTGCATTACCACCACCGTATCGTCCTCATAGGCATAATCGAATTGCCGCCGGCGGGCAGATTGCAGGCCGAGCGTGCCGTTCAACGACACCATCCCCCTCGACCGACTCGGCTCGATGAGGAAGCCGGAGATGTTGCCCACACCGGCATAGTGCAGCTTGCCCTCCGGCACGCGCAACCGCGCACATGCCCCGACCGCGCCCCGGCCACCCGACAGGCGCAGGTCGAGA
>Ga0182030_10002311_pt1 | contig 40343 bp, 38 predicted proteins | sample 812S3MmetaG_FD_121299 | JGI IMG/M metagenome (GOLD analysis project Ga0182030, IMG submission 121299) | Permafrost microbial communities from Stordalen Mire, Sweden - 812S3M metaG (Illumina Assembly) | ecosystem: Environmental > Terrestrial > Soil > Wetlands > Permafrost | place: Sweden...
GCCGGTGCCGCCGCGTCCGGAGCAGGAGCCGGAGCCGCGCCACCATCCGCGGCCGACACGGCTGGGGCCGGGGACTGTGTGGCCGCGGATGGCGCCGCCGCGGCAGCGACCGCGGAGCTCGGGAGAGCGGTATCGCCCCCGATCAGGGCAATGGTGTTGAGTGGCGGCAGCGTTGCGGCGAGCGACGCATCGGGCGCGCCGTCGAGGTAAAGTGCGATCTGACCGGCATTGGCGACGACCGCAAGGTGATGCCAATTGTTTGGCGCCAGTGGCGCGCCGCCGCTGCTGCGCTGCACGTTGCCCGCATTGGTCACCTCGACGAACGGCACGCCATTGTCGAGCCCGATCACCAGACCATTGGCGCCGTCGCGCCGGCTGTACAGCGCCGCATTCGGCTGCAACGCGGCCGGCCGGATCCAGGCCGACCAGGTCAGCGCCGCGTTATCGGTCAAGGCAAGGGCCGGCGCGGCCGGCAGCGTCAGCGGCGTCCGCCCATCCAGGCGCAGGCCGGTGCCGATGATCGAGCCGTCGGCGGGTTGCCCAACGCTCTGCGCATTGTTGCCCCAGACCGAGGAATCCAGTGCCGGCGTGCCGCGCTCGTTGAAATGATAGACCAGCAGCGTGTCGGGATCGTAGGTGCCCTTCGGATCGCTGGTCGCGACCGCCTTCTTGTTGTTGGAATAGAGCCAGATCTCGGTCTTGGCGCCCGCCTGCAGGTTCGGCACCGCGACCCAGAGCAGCGCCTCGCCGAGCAGCGAGTCGTATTTTTCGATGTGGTATTTGAGCGGCGTCTTGTCGTCGCCGGCGACGAAGCGCAGATCGCTGCCGTCATCCTTGGCCGAGCCGAAACGGAAATTCCCCAGATGCAGCCGGATCAGAACCGCCGTGGTCCCGATCGGATCGGTGATGTTGGCGCCCGACGCGCTGGCGTCGATGGTGATCTTCTTGCGCAATTGCCAATCGTCGTTCCACCACGCGCGTGCCGGCGACGGCAACAGCGCCAGCCCGAGCAGCAGGCCCGCCAAAACCCTGGCGCCGGCCTGGCGCAACCTCGATCGCCTCGCCGACGCCGACTGACCCGCCCCACCCATGCGACCCCATCCCATTGTCATCAGAATTCACCCCAGATCCGGAAATTCACGCGCGGATTGTTCGCTTGCGTGTAGGCTTGGCTGATCATCGGCATCGAATAGGCGACCATGCCGTTGAGATAATTGAACATCTTGAAGCGGGCGCCGATCCCGTAGCTCCACAGGTCGAACCGCGACTGCTGCTCTGGAAGCGGTTGCAGCACCACCGCGGTGCCGGCGTCGGTGAACGCGAACAGCCGCCAATCGTTGAAGACCGTGAACCGCGCCGGACCCTGCCCGGTCTCATCCTTCATCTGCTTCTGCAGCAGCGCTCCGACATTGGGACTGCGCAGTTCGAGGTTGCCGACGACGCCGTCATCGCCGAGCGTTTCGGATTCCAGATAGCCGCGCACCGTATCGAGGCCGCCGACGCTCAGCTGTTCGCTGGAGACCAGCGGGCCGTCCGCGACCTGGCCCTGCACCTTGCCGTAGAGCTGGAAGCCCTCGGGCAGTTCCTGGGTGTGGGAGACGTCGACGTTGAGATGGGTGAAGCTCGGCGAGGCGTCGAACCGCTTGTTGTCGAACGCGACCGAGTCGTCGCTCAACGGCCGCAGATTGTAGGTCACCGCGGCGTTCAGCTGGGTGGTGAACTTTTCGTTCTGGAATGTCGCGCTGTAGCTGGCGACCACCGGATAATAGGTGACCGGCGAGGAGAACCCGGAGCCGCTGAGCGACACGGTCTGTTCAAAATGCTTGAAGTCGACCCCGGCCGACAGCGTCTGGAAGAAATTGTCCCGGCCCGGCAGCGTCATCACCGCGCGGCTGCCGAAAATCTCGCCCGGGCCGACGATATTGGTGCCGCCGACGGTGGCGACGTCGCTGTTGGACTTCACCGCATAGAACAGCAGATTCAGCCAGTCGACGTCCTGGACCCGCGCCAGGTACGATCCGGAAAACACTTCCGCGTCGCTTGGACGCTCCGGCGCCACCTGATAGCTGAAGCTGATGGAATCACCGCGTTGCCACAGATCATCGTAATGCACGGTGTCGACCAGGCGCAGCGCGGTGGTGTTGGGAGACTGACGATTGTTGACCTCGGAGCTGGCGTGTATCGGCGCGGTGTCCTCGACGTTGAGATCGACGTCGACGGTGCCCGGCGTGACCCCGGCGCGTAGCGCAGGAGTGACACGCCGGTCGGGCCACTGGTTCAGCGCGACGATGTCCTTGGTGACATCGGTGAAGTTCGGAACCGCGCCTTCCTTCAGCGACGACGCCCTGCCCTTGATCCTGTCGGTGTCAAAATAGCGCGAGTTCTTGACCCGCAGCCGGCCAACCTTCAGTTCCGTCACCTTGAGGGTGATCACCTTGCCTTGCGCGTTCTGCTGCGGAACCGAGACGCTGACGGTTTGATAGCCCTTGTCATGATAGGCCTTCTCCAGCGCGGCGCGCGCCTTCTCGACGTCATCGGAGGTTCTGTTCGGGCCGAGGAACGGATAGATCGCCTCTTCGATATCGATCTGCGCCAGCGTATCGGCGCCCTCGACCGCGAAGTCGTCGATGTCGAAACGCTGGCTCGCGGCAGGTTTTTGTGGCGGCGTCGTCGGGCCGGTCGGCGCACCCGGCGCCGGATTGGCCGCGTTCGACCCCGGCGGAGTTTTCTCGGCCGAAGCAGGGCTCGCCGCAAAGGCCGGCGCTGCGGCAGCGAGATTCCCCGCCATCGCCAATGCCGCAACCCCCTGGCAAAGCAATGCCGCTCTCGCTGGCGAGCGCCAGCGAGTATCATAGCCACTTGCACTTTGCACGAACGCCCGCTCGCCTCCTGAAAAGCCACACGCCGTGCCCCGCGAATGCCGCGGTCACGGCTGCCTCACTACAGAAGACGACTGAGCCAAGCCTAACCCGCAAAATTTTCCGGCGAATCCGGAAAAATTTTTCCGCTTTTTTAAGAATTCGCTGGGGGCGCGTCGCGCCTGCGCCCGAGCTTCAGCCGATTCGGCAGCCGACGCTTCGGACCGCCATCAGAACGTGATGCGCGGAGCCGGCGGCGCCCCGGACCGGCAAATCAGCCTGACCTTGTGCTCAACTGAGAAGCACGATGCCGCCTGGCAAGGACGTTGCTCTGACGCCGAACAATTGCTGGACCTGGGCCACGAAATTCTCAAGCTTGTTGAGCTGAAACGTCCCGTTGACCAGGCGGCGCTTGAGGTCCGCATTGGCAATGATGATCTGGCCAGGTCGGTAGCGGTTGACCTCGTTCACGACGCTGGCCAGCGGCCTGTCACGAAAGATCAGCAGGCCCGCCTGCCATGCCGTTACCTGCTCGGGATCGACCGCGACCGACGCCTCGATCCCCGACATCGAATAGGATACCTGTTCGCCCTTGTGGAGCCGCACCGCGTTGCCGCCCTGGGTCACATCCACCAGGCCATCCAGGCATGTCACCGAAACCATTCCATCCAGACACCGCGCGTTGAAATCCGCTTCTGCCGCCGTGATCCGGCCGTTGGCGGCCAGCATCACCAGCGGCCTCGAAGACTGCCGCTTCGCCGCCACCGAAGCTTCGCCGGAAATCAGCTCAATCTGGGTATCGTTTTCCGCCGACCGCAACGCGACGCTGGTTTGCGTGTTCAATTCCAGCGCAACGTCGGCGGTGACGAGGACCTTGCGCTGCTCTCCCTTGCCGGTCCGGTAATCGGCAGACAACTCCGCGAGCGAAGGCCACAGCCCGAGCGGAGGACGAACCACCATGTATCCCGCCGCGGCGGCGGCGATCGCGCCGCCAAGCACGGCGCGGCGCGCCATCATCCGAGGCGGCCTTTGCATGGCGGGCGCTGCATGGCCTGTGGGTTGCTGGTCGGCAAGCTCCTGGGCCGCGATTGCCGCATGGCGCAGCAGCCGGGCGGCCTTCTTGAAGGCCGCCTCGTGCCCGGGGCTCTGGTCACGCCAGATCTGCAGGGCGTCGATGTCAGCCCTGGTCGGCTCGCCAGCCTTCAGTCGAACGACCCAATCGAGGGCCTCGTCCAGCAGCAGATCGGGCTCTGATATATCGCCAGGCACGGTCACGTTTTATCGCTCATCCGCAGCGCCCACCAAACCGAGGTCCCCTCCGGGGCTGAAAATGCCCTTGACTGGACATCTGGACATATAGACGATTCCCATCAATGTTGGGCACTTCCAAAGGGTCGAAGCGGATTCCAGATCGGCCACGCCATCGCTTTACGGCGGCGCCGTTCTCTCGAGAACCTGTTCGCCCAGCGGAGGCTCGATCACTCTCCTGAAAAAAAGGCGCCTATCTGATAGACGACTGGAGCACGGCTATCCCGAAAAAAAAGCCGCCCAGGACTGAAATTTCGCTTTCACACAATCGCGATGATCGGCGCAATCAGGATCGCAGGCGCGGACCGCCATGCCGGCGGGTCAAGGCGTGGCTAAGACGATCGGCGCAATGGCTGAGGGCAAGCTTGAGGTCGCTCTCGATGGTCCGGATGCTGACCTGCAGCCGCGCGCCAACCTCGTGCGGCGGCTTTCCCTCAACCAGAATGCTGCGCAGCACTTCGCGGGGCCGCGCCGGCAGTTCGGCTAGCGCGCGTTTGAACGCCTCGATCTCCGAGCGGGCTTCCACCACCCGCGCCGGGCCCGGCGCCTCGTCGCTGACGTCCAGCAGCGCATCGATTTCGGAGGGGCTGACGCGATAGTTTTGCGCCTTTTGCCGGTCTTTGGCGATGTTGATCGCGGTGCGGAAAATGTAATCGGCGGGGCTGCGGACCGGAGTCGCGTCCGTGACCCGATCCAGCCGCAGAAAGGTCTCATGCAAGGCTTCGTAGGCGAAATCCGACGACCCCAATTGACGGGTGAGCTTCTTGATCAGGTCGTCGTAATTATCGACGAGCTGGCCACGTAACCGCACTCGGTTGATATTCGTCACCTTCCGCGGGCTCCCATACGCTACCCCCGGAGCCTGTATCACTGTCGAGGATACGGTGTTGGTAGCTGTGCCAAGCTAAACATTTATGACGCAATCGGGCCGCGATTGGAACGCGCCGGTCCAACCCCGGCTTGCACGGCTCGCTCGGCGCAGAATGCTGGCCGGGCCACCGCGGATCGGTCGGTACCCCGTTCAGGACGGATCGAACTCCAGCAGCACCTGGATATTGAGCCGCTCGGGCAGATTGGACGGAATCGGCGGCAACGGCTGGGCTCGTCTGATGGTCTCGATCGCCTCCTTGTCGAGCAGCGCCTGTCCGGAGGTCGTTTTGACCCAGACTCCCAGAAGGCTGCCATCCCGCTTCATCGAAAACACCGTCTCGACCGTTCCTTGCAACTGCTGAAGCCGGGCAGCGCTTGGATAACGCTGATAGCGGGCGATATGCCGGAACAAAGCCTGCTGAAACTTCACGGCGGCACTGCTCGGCGGAGCATTCATCGACGACGGCGTCGTGGTGACGCTCTGAGCGGGAGCTTCCGGAGACGAAGGTGCCCGATCCATCGGCTTGATCGCAGCGTCGTCGAAACGCGTGGGGTAAGGGTCATCGACGCGGGCCTCGGTCCGGGAAATGCTGGCCGCCTCCGGTTGAGAGGCGACCGCAACCGGTATGGAGACCGGGTCGGGCCGTGGAACGAGATGAACCTGCACGATGGAGGGCTCTCCTTGCCCGGCCGAACCGGCGGGCAGTTGCAGGCGAAGCCAATAGACGCCGCCGACGAAGCACAGCGCAACCACGGTCGGTACGACGAACAGCCGCAGCAGGTCCGCCGTGGACCAGCTACCCGGCTCATCCGGCTGCAGAGCGGCGGCCGGCCACGCCGACCGCGAAACGCCTTGCTGTCGGCTCGACTCATCGAAACTCATTGCAGGGACTTCACGACAATGACAACACGGACGGGTTGCGGCGTGTTCACGGGCGCCGGCCGGCTGATCGTCACACCGCGGAGTACCGTCGCCACGGCTGTATCGCGATCAAGATCACCTGTCGAGTGGAACAATTCGGTTCGCTGAATGGTGCGTGAGGGATCGATCCAAAGGTCCAAAACCGCACGATAGCTTCCAGCTCGTGTCTTGGCATTTTTCCGAAGCGCTTGCTGAATGTCGGCCTGCACGCTTTCGCTGTAGTCACGCAGTCGAGCCGCGCCGTCGCCGTCGCTCAGTGCACGCGCCCGCAGCGTACCCAGCGACAAATCGGCCGTCGGAAACGGAGCGGAGGGAGGTCCATCACTATCTGCAGAAGCATGAGCGAGGGTGATCGCGTCGGGGCGAATGTAGCGCACTCTTAAATCGGTTCCCGACAGCAAGAGGTTGAGGGCCGCCTCCGGCGTGAAATTGCCTTCGACTGCGCCTGACCTTCGGTCGGCGGCAGAGTTGCTCTCATAAAGAACCTGGACGCCGGTTCTCTCGCCATAGACCTGCAGCGCGCTTGCCAAGGCTTGGGCCGGAATATGGAAATCCATCGTTCCGATCGCATTGGCGACCTGGCGCTCCTCGGCGCCGGCGGCGCAAATGCCCGCGATCACCAAGGCTGCGCAGGTCAGGGCGAGAAACCTTCGGTTGCGGCAATAGTCGCGCCATCCGGCGACGACTCTGCGCCGCACGAGGCGCCAGGGGAAGTGGTCAGACCTTGCGGCCCCGCCGCAGCCAGAACGCGGTTCTGGAGCGGCGCGCCGACCAACGGTCTCGCTCCGGATCCCGGCAGCATATGATCCAATTGCAGTCATCACCCGTGCAGTCATAACCCGGTTTCGGTTCGCCCCTGTCTGCTGCGATCGGCGTCCACCTTTGGCACAGTACCCCCCCGGCCATCGTTCGTCCGGAAATCAATGATCGATCAGCTGCGAGCAGAAGGCGGTTCTACAATGATTATGTGACAGCTGTCCAAGCTGTCCTCCATCGAGGTCCGAAGGGCTTGTCAGCCAGCTCGAGATTACTCGGAATTCATGCCCGGCGGCCGGCAAGCCCGCGCTTGAGACCCATCACGTAGCCGATGACTTCGGCGACCGCATGGTAGTGTTCCACCGGGATTTCATGGTCGATCTCCACGGTCGCATGCAAGGCCCTGGCCAGCGGCACATTCTCCACAATCGGAATATCGTGCTTCTTGGCGATCTCCCTGATCTTGAGCGCGATCAGGTCGACGCCCTTGGCCACGCAGATCGGCGCCGTCATGCCGCGTTCGTAGGACAGCGCCACCGCGTAGTGGGTCGGGTTGGTGATGATCACGGAGGCCTTGGGAACCGCGGTCATCATCCGCTTCTTCATGCGCGCATGCCGCAACTGCCGCAGCCGGCCCTTGATGTGCGGGTCGCCTTCCGACTGCTTGAACTCCTGCTTCATCTCCGTCAGCGACATCTTCTGCCGCTCGTACCATTGCCGGTACTGGAAAACATAGTCGGCGATCGCCACCGCCGCGAGCATCACCACCACGGCGCCCATCAAATGCTTGGTCAGGCCGGTGGTCACGCCCAGGATCGCATCGGGATCGAACCGCACCAGCGATTCAAGGCGGTGGCGCTCCGGCCAGAGCACCGCCGCCATCACGGCGCCGAGCGCCACCAGCTTGAAAATGCCCTTGGCGAAATTCGCAGCCGCCTGCTTGCCGAAGATCCGCTTGGCGCCGGAGGCCGGCGAGACCTTGCTGAAGTTCGGCTTCAGCGACTCGCCCGACCACACCAGCCGGTGCTGCACCATGTTGCCCGCGATCGCCGCCAGCGCCAGCATCAGGAACGGCATGCCGAGGGCGGCGAACAGCATGTATTCGAGGCTCTGCGCCAGCCCCAGCAGGCTCGGCCCGTCGGTGTGCAACATCCATGAATTGGCGATCAGGTTGCGCAGCGGCATCTCGATGCCGCCGATCGATCCGGAGAATGTCGACAACACCAGCGTCGCGCCGGCGATCATGAACCAGGTGTTGACCTCCTGGCTCTTGGCGACGTCGCCGCGATCATGGGCGTCATCCAGACGTTTTTGCGTCGGGTCTTGTGTTTTGTCTGACGAGTCGCTTTCGTCGGCCATGGATCAGGCTTTCAGCTTGACGGCACCAGGTCGTGCATGACCCCGGTAAAATAATCGATGAACGTTCCCATCATCGCCGCCAGCACCAGGGCGAAGATCAGGAAGCCGGCCAGAATCGACAGCGGCACGCCGACGAAATAGACCTGCATTTGCGGCATCAGCCGTGCCAGCACGCCAAGCCCGATATTGAAAACCAGGCCGAATACCAGAAACGGCGCCGACAGCTGCATGCCGATCCTGAAAGCGGCGGCGAAGGCGCGGGTGGCGAGCGCGGCGACATCGCCGGTCGGCATCATCTCGCCGGGAGCAAAGATGGCGTAGCTGTCGTTGAGCGCGGCGATCACGAGATAGTGGCTGTCGGTCGCGAACAGCAGCGTGATGCCGAGCATGGTGAGGAAGTTTCCGATCAGCAGACCTTGCTGGCCCTGGGTCGGATCGACCGAGGTGACGAAGCCGAGACCCATTTGCTGGGCGATCACCGACCCGCCGATCTGCAGGGCCGCCAGCGTCACCCGCGCGGTGGCGCCGAGCACCACGCCGATGATGATCTCGTGGATCATCAGCACCACCAGCGGCACCAGCGAATCGGTGTCGACGTGGTAGGCGGCGCGGTGCAGCGGCAGGATGATCAGCGTCAGCATCACCGCGATCGCAATCTTCATGCGAACCGGAATATTGGATTCACCCAGCCCCGGCAGCAGCATCACCATCGCGCCGATGCGGGCGAACACCAGCATGAAGGTGGCGGCGAGCATCGGCAGCAGTGAGATATCGATGTGCATGATTCAGGCATCATGCATCAACCGCCTATGATTCGCGACGATATCCGCATCATATGGCTCTGCAGCGCGTCGGCCATGAACGGCAGCGCCAGCAGCAAGGTGACGAAAATCGCCAGGATTTTCGGCACGAACACCAGGGTCTGTTCCTGGATCTGGGTGAGCGCCTGGAACAGCGACACCGCCACGCCGACCACCAGACCGACGATCATCAGCGGCGACGATACCACCACGATGGTCCAGATCGCGTCGCGCGCCACGTCGAGGGTTTCAGCACCGGTCATTTCAGATGTCCTTTTTCTCTTTGGTGAGGTGCGCTTGCTGCGCGCGCCTTGAAGCCATGACGCCAAAGCCGCGGTATCCTTCGAAGCGCGGCCGGACGGCCGCCCCCGGGATCGGGGCCGGTCAGATCGCCATCTTCATGATGTCTTCGTAGGCCGCGATCACCTTGTCGCGCACCGATACCAGCGTCGATATCTTGACGTCGGTCTCCGCCACCGCGGTCACGACGTCCATGACGTTGGATTTTCCCGACGCCATCGCGGACGTCTGCGCGTCGGCTTGTCGTCCACCCTCCATGACGCTTCCGATCGCGTCCTTGAGCACCTCGCCGAACGAGGGGCCGCCGGTACCGCTATCGGATCCCTTGGCGGCGCCGGCGCCGCCGCTGCCGCCGCTGTCCAGGATGCGGGCGAGGCTGGCATAGGCGTTGGCCGCGACTGTCGGTGAAGCCATGGTTCAGGTTCCTGTTCAGGACTTGAGGATGTTGAGCGTAAGCGAGATCATCCGGCGGGTGGCGCTGATGACATTGAGGTTGGCCTCGTAGGATCGCTGCGCGTCGCGCATGTCGGTCATTTCGACCAGCGAATTGACGTTGGGATATTTGACATTGCCGGCGGCGTCCGCCGCCGGATTGCCGGGCTCGTGCTTGACGCGAAACGCCGAAGAATCCGGCGCCACCTTGCCGAGCGTGACCACCTTTGCACCCAGTGCGCTATCGAGTGCGGAGGAAAAGGTCGGCACCTTGCGGCGATAGGGATCGCCGCCGGCGGTCGGCGCGGTCGAATCGGCGTTGGCGATATTTTCCGAGATCACCCGCATTCGTCCGGCCTGGGCGCGCAGGCCCGACGTCGCGATCGCCATCGATCTGGCGAAATCTGCGATAACCTGACGGTCTGCCATGCTGTATCCTCTCCGACTTTAATGCGGCCTTCAGGCCTTGCCGATCGCGACCTTCAAAAGATGCAGACGGCTGCTGTAGAGCGAGGTGACGGCGGCATAATCCATCTGGTTGGCGGAAACCTTCAGCATCTCGTCTTCGAGATTGACGGAGTTGCCGGCCGGCCGGGTCTCGAAGCCGACCTTGGTGTTCTGGTCGAAGCTGTCCGGAGCCCCCGACGGGCTCATATGGCCGGCGCTGGTGTGCATCATCGGCAGTGTGCCGCCGGAAGCGCTGGCGCCGGTGAGATCGATTTTCGGATCGACGAGATCGCGCGGCTTGAAATTCGGCGTATCGGAATTGGCGACGTTTTCAGACAGCACGCGCTGGCGTTCCTGATGCCATTGCATCTTGGTGCGCAGCGCCGCCAGGGCCGGAATATCGTTGATGGACATCGCGCCGCTCCCCCTCGCCTCCGCTGCACCGCGCCGCTGGAGGTGGGCAGAATTTGCCGCCTGTATGGTTAACAGCCGGTTAAGATGGGCGGCGGGGGCCGCCGATGCCCGGCGCCGATTCGCTCCAGGCTCGGATCGATCGAGCGCATTTTCGCCACGAATGCTGCGTTAACCAGCCAAACTGTCGGAGTTTGGACCCGAGAAGTCGTTTTGGCCCAGCCGATTCCTGGGTTATTAAGGAACCGGGCGGCAATTCTTGCCGTGGGGAATTAAGAAATTGGGCTGATCTTGGGCTAATCTGAAGGCTTCATTCGACGTCTGTTGTGTCGCTTCCGATCCGCGTTCGACCACACAGCATCTTGAAGAAAGCGCTATTTGCCGGGGACAAAGCATGCAGGCACTGACATTCTTCTTCGCATTCGTGGCCGTCCTGGCGCTGATCGGCGCCGCGGCCTGGCTGGTTCGCCGATTCGCCGGCAACCGCCTGGGTGCCAATACCAACCGCGGGCGGATGCCGCGGCTGGCGGTGATCGACGCCGCCGCCGTGGATGGCCGCCGCCGGCTGGTGCTGGTGCGGCGCGACAACATCGAGCATCTGCTGATGATCGGCGGACCGACCGATATCGTCGTCGAGTCGAATATCGTGCGCGCCATGCCGGGACGGGACCAGATGCCGCAACGGGCGGCGGTCGGTGCTGCCGAACCGCCGCCGCCACGAATCGCCCCGCTACCGGATTCCGGCAGCTGGAACGACGGCGATGGGGCGCGGTCGGACCATTTCGACCACCCCGAACCGCAAATGCCCGAGCCGCCGCCGCGGCCGGCGCGGCCGTCCTTTGCCGACGAAGTGCGGCGCCCGGCGATGTCGGATCGGCGCAGCGATCGCCTCGAGCGCGCCGACCCTTTGGCCGGTTTTGCGCCGGAGCCGCTCGGCGGGCGTCCAGAACCGCGCCCGGAACTGCGCGGCGAACCGATGCCGTCGCGGGTGACCTCGCGCAACGAGCCATTGATACCCCGGCCACCACGGCCGAGCGAAGCGCCGAAGGCGCCTCCGGTTCGCGCCGCCGAACGTCCCGCCGCACCGCCATTGCCCCCGCCCCCGCCTCCGCCGTCGCCGGCGCTCTCGACCGCGGACCAGAATCTCGCCGAGATGGCGCAGCGGCTGGAGGCGGCGTTGCGCCGCCCGGCCGGCGACGCCGGCGAACCGCGGGTCGGCGCACCGCCGGTGGCGCCCGAGCCGCCGCCGGGCCGAAGCCCGCCCCGCAGCGAGCCGGCGGCCCCGCCGGTTACCCCGCCTGCGCCGAAGAGCGGCTTTGAGAACCTGGAAGACGAGATGGCGTCATTGCTGGGCCGTCCAAAGACCCCTTCGTGAGGCCGGGGCCAGTCTCGCGTAGAGTATTATTTTTCGCCATATTGATAGCCGCCGGATCGCCGGCGGCTCCGGCATTGGCGCAGGACATCAGCATCAATCTCGGCGGCCAGGGCGGTGGCGGCGTCAACGAGCGCGCGATCCAGTTGATCGCGCTGTTGACGGTGCTGTCGGTTGCACCGTCGATCCTGATCATGATGACGTCGTTCACCAGGATCGTCGTCGTGCTGTCGCTGCTGCGCACCGCCCTGGGCACCGCGACCGCGCCGCCGAATTCGGTGATCATCGCGCTGGCCATGTTCCTGACCGCGTTCGTGATGGGCCCGGTGCTGCAGAAATCCTACGACGACGGCATCAAGCCGCTGATCGCCAACCAGATCAGCGTCGAGGAGGCGCTGCAGCGCGCCTCGGTGCCGCTGCGCGGCTTCATGCAGAAGAACGTGCGCGAAAAGGACCTCAAGCTGTTCATGGATCTGTCGGGGGAGCCGCCGCCGGCCACGCCGGAGGAAATGTCGCTGCGGATTCTGGTGCCGGCGTTCATGATCTCGGAACTGAAACGCGCCTTCGAGATCGGCTTCCTGCTGTTCCTGCCGTTTCTGATCATCGACCTCGTGGTGGCATCGGTGCTGATGTCGATGGGCATGATGATGCTGCCGCCGGTGGTGGTGTCCCTGCCGTTCAAGCTGATTTTCTTCGTGCTGGTCGACGGCTGGTCGCTGGTGGCCGGCAGCCTGGTGCAGAGTTACGGGGGATAGGCTGCCGGCATTGTCCCGGTCCCGGCCGCCGGTCGGCTTCGACAGGACCGACGACGGTCGTCCTTATTGCCGCAGCATCTGGCGTCTTGGCGCTCCGCTGCATATCGATGTCATATAGGGAATCGGCAGATTCCAGCACCTGAACGCGGAACCCCAACGCATGTTTGTTTCATTTTTCCCTCGACCCAAGCTCTTCTTCCTGTCGGCGATCGTCTGGGCGGCGCTGGCGATGACGTTCTGGTACGGCTTCGCCGACGATCTGGTAGGCACGTCCGAAAGCGCCGTCGGCGTCGCCATGTTCTGGTCGGCCCGGGCGCTCTGGTTCGACCTATATTTTGCCCTCAGCGTCGCCATCTTCGCGGGCGCCTGGATGGTATATGCGCCGCATCCCTGGGCGCCATGGTCCATCGTCGGTACCGCGCTGATCCTGTTCACCTCCTACTTTCAGGTCCAGGTCAGCGTCGCCATCAACAGCTGGTATGGGCCGTTCTACAATCTGGTGCAGGCCGCGCTGTCGAAATCGGCTCCGGTCACGATCGAGCGGTTCTACAGCGAGATCTCGACCTTCGCCGGCATCGCCATGATCGCGGTGGTGGTCGGTGTGCTGACGCGCTTCTTCGTCAGCCACTACATCTTTCGCTGGCGGACGGCGATGAACGACTTCTACATCGCCAACTGGCCGCGGCTGCGCACCATCGAGGGCGCCTCGCAGCGGGTGCAGGAAGACACCATGCGGTTTGCCACCACCGTGGAAGGTCTCGGCGTCAACCTGATCAGCGCCGTGCTGACGCTGCTGGCCTTTCTGCCGGTTCTGGTGAGGCTTTCCAATGACATCACCGAACTGCCGCTGATCGGCTCGATCCCCTATCCGCTGGTGTTCGCCGCCGTGATCTGGTCGGTGTTCGGGACCGGCGCGCTGGCGCTGATCGGCATCCGGCTGCCCGGAATCGAGTTTTTCAACCAGCGGGTCGAAGCGGCCTATCGCAAGGAGCTGGTGCTCGGCGAAGACGATCCGGCCCGCGCCGATCCGCCGACCGTGAATGCGCTGTTCCACGACATTCGCCACAACTACTTCCGGCTCTATCTCAACTTCATGTATTTCAATATCGGCCGCATCGTCTATCTGCAGACCGACGTCATCTTTCCCTACATCCTGCTGGCACCGACCATCGTCGCCGGCAGGATCACGCTCGGCGCGATGAACCAGATCCTGAATGCGTTCACGCAGGTCAGGACCTCGTTCCAGTATCTGGTCAACTCGTGGAGCACGATCGTCGAGCTGATCTCGATCTATCAGCGGCTGCGGTCGTTCGAGGCCAAGCTCCACGGCGAGCCGCTGCCCTCGATCGAAACCCAGACCGAGCCACAGTCGTTGTGACGATCCCGCCGGCCCGCTAGCCCTCGACGCTGAACTGTTTGCCAAGATGGTCGCCGATCTGGACCAGCAACGCCACGCATTCGGGATAGCCGGGCTTGGCGGTGGTCGCCGCGTCGGCCGCGGCGCGGAATTCCCAGGAATCTCCGCTGCGGAGAACGGAGATGACGATACCGTCCGGGCAGTCGGCGTGGACCTTCAGCTCGGCCTTTGCCATCGCAATGAGTTCGGCTTCGGTCTTGGCGGGCTTGCTCATGCTGGCGGCTTCCTCTGCGGTGAGGGAGCGTGACGATTTCATGTCGTTGGCATCACGCTCCGGATCGGCGCAGGTTGCCGCTTCGGCGGCGATCTGTCGAGGGATGACCGCGAGGATGACGCGCTACCTTGCCGCGTTGACCCGCTTCAATCCGACAATCGCCGGCAGCGAGCCGGTCGTGGCCGGATCGGGTTTGGCGGATTCCGGCGGCAGCGCCGCCGCCCTTGCCCCGTCGGGGAATCGTGCCCGCATTTCGCGCAGGAATCCGTCGAGCGTATCGACGCTGGCGGCCATCTTCGCAATCGCTTCGAATTCGGCGTGGTTGGCGCCGCCCGGCTTGCTCGCGGTTTCGAACGCGGCGCGGTCGGCCTCGCCGCTCATCAGCGGTGCATATTTTTCGCGAAAGCGCGCCAGGCCGATGGCATCCTCCGCCAGCGCATATCCGATCACCGCGCGGATCACGTCACCCTTCTCGACCGGGTTCAGCGGTTTGAAGTCGCGCCAGCGATCGCCGTAATACAGTTCGACCTGTTCGGACGCCTCGCGCCAGCGCCGCGCGGCCCAGAAGATGTCGGAGCGCAGCCGGACCGCTTCGCGGCCGGAAATATTCGAGATGATGTCGAGCGCCAAATCGTGGCGGCCGACGTCGCTCTGCGCCCGTGCCTCCAGCAGCAGGCGTTGCTGCCGCAGTTCGCCCGACAGATCGGCGATGCGGGTGGTATTGAGCGCGGCGATGGCGCGGTCCGGCTTGCGGTTGGTCAGGTAGACCATGGCCAGGCGCGCCGCCACCTGCGCACGCGCCGCCCCCTCCAGCCGGTGATCCACCTGGTACTGCAGCAACTCGCTGGCCTGATCGAGCAGATCGACCGCGACCAGCCGGTCGGCGAGCCGGCGGATCATCTCGTCGCCGCGCCGTCCGATCGGCGTCAGTTCGCGAAATTCGTAGAACAGCCCGAGCGCATCGACCGGCGGAAGATCGTCGCCCTTGGCGCCCAGAAACAGATCCGAGAACAGCGCCGACGCCATGTCCTGACCCTGACGCGCGGTCTCGGAATTGGGCTCCAGCCGGTTCGCGGTGCGAACCGCCAGCAGCGCCTCACCGTAGCGTCCGGTATCGGCATAGATCCGCGCCATCATCTCCAGCGCCCTTACCTCGAGCCCGTCGCCGCGCCACATCACCGACGTGGTTTCCAGATCGCGCAAGGCGTCGGCCTGGCTGATTTCGTCGCGCTTCTGCTTCAGCGCGATCTCGAGCAGCTTGGCTTCGGTCGCCGCCGGCCGGTCGGAAGACGCGGTGGCTTCCTTGTAGTCCTGCAGTGCCTCCTTGTCGTGCCCGAGCCCCTCGGCGAGCCGGCCACGCAGCACCATAACCGCAGCCTTCAACTCGGGCGGTACACCGACGATGTCGAGATCGCTGCTGCGTTTGGCGGCTCCGGAATAGTCCCTGACCTCGATCGAGGCGCGCATCGCCTCCTCGATCACAATGCGCTGCAGGTCGACCGGCAGCGAGGTGATGGCGAGTTCGGCGTTCTTGAAATTCTCCCTGGCATCCGCCCACTTGCCCTGGCGCGCATAGGCCAGCGCCCGCCACAGCGGCGAATCGTAGTTGGTTCCGATCGCCGGATTGGCGAGGTCTTTGAGCCCGATCGCGGGACGGCCCATCATGATGCTGCCGACCGCGTGCACGATCAGGGCGACGGGATCCTCCTGATCCGGCTTGGCATCTGCAAGGGCGAGATCGAGAACGCCCTTGGCTTCCGGATACATCGCGCGCGCCAGATAGAAACGGGCCAGATCGATCCGCGCCGGCGTGCGCTGGTCGGACTCCATCGCCGCCGCCGCTTCGACCAGCGCGTCACTCCGCGCGTTAAAGTTCGCGGCCTGGTTCTTGCGCCATTCGTCGACATCGAATACCGGCCGGATCACGGTCGGCGCGCGCTGCGCTGAGACATCGGCCGATGACAGCGTCAGGCCGCCGGGCCTGCCAAGGATGATCTTGTCGGAAGCAATCTCGACGCCGACATCGTCGGAGTTTGGACGAATCGCGACGCCGTGGATCGATTCGAGCAGCGAAAATTCGACGAAATCCTGCCGCTTGATGAAACCGCGAACCGGCGCCGGCGCCGTGACCACCATCAGGGTGTCGCCGGCGTCGGGATCGATCAACCGGTGCAGACGCCCGGGCCGGGACAGCGCCACGGTGACATTGGCCAGCGCCGGATCGGTGATGTTTCGTATCGCCGTCAGCGGTTGGGTCGGCGTCAGCATCACATCGGAAAATGCCAGGGTCCAGGTGGCGCGATCATCCTGATCGCTTGCGGTCAGCGAAGGCATTTGCGGGCGGTTGAGGCGAATGCGGATCGCCTGCCCCTTCTCCAGCGGCAAGAGGCTGACGTCGGCGATGATCGCGCCGCCATGGCTGCGGATCGGCTCGATATCGAGCGGCTTGGTGGAATCGAACACCAGCCAGACGGTATCGGCACGCCGAAACAACGCCGCCGGCGTGGCGGCGGCGAAGCTGAACATCAGGCGCAGGCCGTCGCTATCCCGTCTGGCGCTGACCGAAGCGGCGCTGTCGCCGGCGGCAGCCTCGGCCGGCGGCTGCGGCGCGGCAGCACTGACTGCTGGCGGCATCGCTGCGGCTGCGGGGGCCACGACAGCCGGGGTTTCGCCGGCAGCTCGCACCGGCTTTGCCATCTCGGGTGCCGTCGATGGTTTTGGCGTCGGCTCCGGCTTGATCTCGATGTTGGCCTCTTTCGCGAACAGCTCCGACGTCAGCGGCGGACTCGCGCCGGACGGCCGCGGTGCCGCAGTTCGATCGGCCGGCCTTTCCGACGCCGCGGCCGCGACGGCCGCCGGAGCGGCTGCCGGCGGAGCAGCCGGAGCATGCGAGGCATCCGCGACGGCCAACTGCGCCGACGGCTTGTCGGATTGCGGAAAAGCGACATCGAGAATGTAGTTCTTGTCCTCGCGGAAGGAGTGGACGTCGACATCGCCGATCGTCGCCACTTCCACCGTGGAGGAATCGGCATCGATCTTCTGATTGATCGAGGCAATGTTCGACGGCGCCGCCAGCTTGGCGTCCGCCAGGTCGAAGCGCAGCGGCGCGCTGAACGCCAGCGTGAGTTTCTGCTCGTTCAGCACCGATGAGACGCCGACACCGTCGGGCATCTCGAACACGAAACGGACGAAGGTCGGCTGCACCGAGGTGCGGACGCGTATCGGGGGACGCCTGGTCGCTTCCGCCGCGGCGCGCTGCACGCGCAGCGCGTGTTCGGCGATCCGCGCGCGATCGGACAGTTCCCGGATCACCTCGGCGGGAAGAGGTGGCGGCGGGCCGCTCCAGCCGTCCGGCATCAGGTCGATGAAAACCCTCTCGCCGGCCGTCATGGTGTTGATGGTCACCCGGCGCGCCAGCGACAGCCGGATCGCCAGGCCATCGGGGTCGCGCCGCGCCGCGCCGACATAATCCGGCACCGCGTCGGACAGTTGATCGACCGGAATATCCACCGGGCTTTTGAACCGGATCACGATGATCGAGCCGGCCGTGGTCACTTCCGAATCGACATCCTCGGCAAGCTTGAGAACCAGCCGGGCGTAACCCCCGGCCGCCGAGAACGTGGCCTCGCCCTTGACCGGATCGGCGCGGGCTGCCGTACAAAACATCGCGCCGGTCAGCACCAGGCCGGCCGCCAGCCGCAGCGCGCCGCCGAGCCGACGCCGCGCCGTCCGCGCACAGGCGCGGAGCAGCAAGCAAAATGCAGCGGCAGCCGTCCGCGCCATGATCGAAGGGTCTCTCGGTTCGCCGGTGAATCGGCCGCGGCACGCCCTCGCCCGCAAATTTGAATCTAGAATCGGCGATTTAAGGACTTGTTAACATTCCTGCTAATTGGACTTTGGCGGCAGCATCTTGCCCTCGATTTTGGGAAGCTCGACGGCGGAAGCGGACTTGTCCGAGCCGGCGCGTCGGGCCATTTCGACGGTCAGCCGCTCGGCCGCTTCCGTCGACATCAGGCCGAGGATATCGGACATCTTGCGCGGCGCGATCTGCGAAGCGATTTCGAACAGCACGGGCATCTCGAGCCGGTCGAACACCTTGGCGGCGTCCTTCGGCTTCATCGCCTCGTACATGGTGATGATGCCCTTGAAGCGCGCCGCATCGGCCTCGGTTTTCTGTTCGGTCGCGGTGGAAATCCGCGACTCGGTCGCCTTCAGTTCCTCGACGCGGGATTCGACGCGCTTTTCGGCGGCCTTGAGCAGGCTCTCGCGAATATCGATTTCCCGCGCGCGGGCTTCGAGCTCCTGCCGCCGCGATTGCAGCCGTTCCAGGATCGCGCGCTCCGAGGCCGACACCGGCTGACCCGGCGCGGGGTAGAGCACGGTGCCATCGGGCCTTGCCGTTGCCGGGGCGGCGGGCTCCGGCTTGGCGGCTTCCTCCTTCGGCTTGTCATCCTTGGACTTCTCGTCCTTGGACTTCTCATCCTTGGGCTTCTCATCGACCGAACCGGTGACATCGGCGGCGGGGTCGGGTCTGCCGGTCGGAAAGTTGATGGTCTCCTCCGCCCAGGAGCGCTGGGTCGAGGCCGGCGCATAGTCGAACACGTAGCCGCCATCGATCACCAGGCCGGCGATCTTCAGGACGGCGAAGCCGAAGATCGCGACCATGACCACCGGGATGACGCGAATGTCACGAAAGGATTTCATGCGGCGAGGCCATCAGACCTTCTGCGGTCGGAAAACGCCTGCGCCGCCGCGGCGACCGCCTTGGCCGACGACATGCCGGGAGCCGCGGGCTTCGCCGCCGTTTCCGGCGCCGGCCGCGCCGCGAGCACGATCTTGGACAGCCGCCGATAGACATTGTCGCCTTCCAGCAACTGCTTCTTCAGCTGCTGCGACATCTGGGACGCTGCGGTCAGCTGGTTGCCGAGGTTCTCGTTGACGTCGCGAACCGTATGCTTGAGGCCGCCGATCGCGCGTTCGGCGATTTCGGTGGCGGTGATCAGCTCCGCGATCGTCGCCTTCAGCGAATGCTCATCCGCCTTCAGCCGCTTCAGCCGGGCGTTCAACAGCATGCAGTAGCCGATCGTCATCATCAGCAACAATGCCACCAGGCTCTCGATTGCAATTCCGAGTGAATGACTCATTGGGCCTCCATCAACTTGGTTTGCTCATCGGCCTTCTCGAACATCGCGAAGGTGGTATTCGGCTTGCGCAATTGCTTGGTGACGCGAATCGCGACGCGGTCGCCGACCCGCCCCATCCGTCCTTCGGTCAGGGTTACGTTGCCGCAGCGTACCGACACCAGCGCGTCGGCGCGCATTTCAAGCGGCAAGGTGTCGCCGACCTTGAGCTTCATCAGCTGCTTGAGCGGAATTTCGGCTTCATAGAGCACGGCATCGACCGATATCTGCGCCTGCGCCACTTCGGTCGCAAAATGGCCTTCCCAGACCGGATCGCGGCCGAATTTTTCGCCCATGAACATCTGCAGCAGCACGCTGCGGATCGGCTCGATGGTCGCGTAAGGCAGCAGCAGCTCGATATTGCCGCCGCGGTCCTCCATGTCGATGTGCAGCCGCACCAGAATCGCGGCGTTGGCGGGCCGGCTGATAGCGGCGAAGCGCGGATTGGTTTCCAGCCGGTCGATGCTGAAGGCCACCGGCGACAGCGGCCGGAAGGCCTGCTCGGCGTCGGACAGCACGACTTCGACCAGCCGCTTGACGAGGTTGGTCTCGATAGTGGTATAGGGACGGCCTTCGATCCGCAGCGAGGTCTGTCCGCGCCGGCCGCCCAACAGCACGTCGATCATCGAGTAGATCAGGCTGGAATCCACCGTGGCGAGGCCGAAATTATCCCATTCCTCGGCCTTGAACACACAGAGCACCGCCGGCAGCGGGATCGAATTCATGTAGTCGCCGAACCGCACCGAGGTGATGCGATCCAGCGAGACTTCGACGTTGTCGGAAGTGAAGTTGCGCAGGCTGGTGGTCATCAGCCGCACCAGCCGGTCGAAAACGATTTCGAGCATCGGCAGACGCTCGTAGGAGACCATCGCCGAATCGATGATGGCGCGAATGCCCGAATTGTCGTCGAGGCTGACATCGCCGACGCTGAAGCCGAGCAGACTGTCGATTTCCTCCTGCGACAGAACCCGCTCGCCGCCGTTCTTGCCGCCACCGAAGTCGCGGCTGCCGTCTTCGACCATGGCGGCCCATTGCAGCGCCATGGTGCCGGAGAGTTCATTGGCGGCAGCCGCTTCCGCGGCCTCCGCCGGATCCTCGGAATCCAGCGACGCTTCCCATTGGGCTGCGATTGCATCCTGATCGACCTGATCGTTGCCCGCCATGATTCTAAATCCGTCTCGTCACTGAACGACGATTTCCTTGAACAGCACCGCGCTGACCTCGCTTGGCGAGACCGCCGCATTGACCCGCTTTGTCAGTTCTTCCTTGAGGCGAAACAGCCCCGCGGAGCCGTTGAGATCGCTCGGCCGCAGTTCGCGCAGATAGGTCTGGAATATGTCGGTGACGCGCGGCAGCGTCGGCTTGATCGCCTCGACCTGCTTTTCCTCCTTGACCTCGAGCACGACCTTCACCTTGAGGTATTGCACGCGCTCGCCGGGGATGCCGACCAGATTGACCAGCAGGTCCGGCACCTCGACGAATGAAGGCGGTTTCGCCGGCGGCGCCTCGGCATGCACTTCTTCGCCGTGATGGCGAAAGAAAAAGAACCAGCCCGCCCCGCCGCCAAGGACGACCAGCACGCCAACCGCGGCGATGATCAGCTTGAGCTTGCCTTTGGGAGCGCCGACCGCAGCTTCCGGTGCGCCGCCTTCTGCCTGATCGTTGTCTGCCATCGCCCGCCCGCCGGTTTTCAGAATGCGCTCGATGCCGCCAGGGGCCTTGCACGCGATACAAATGCCGCCCGCGCACATGCGCTCTCTTGGTCGGACGCTAGGGTAATAATGGTTAATGGAACCTTTCGTTTGGCCGCCAGCTAGGAAAAAGTTGCCGGGCAAACATGGTCAACAACCCCTTATTGCCGCCCGGCAAGGCGACCTCAAAATGCCTAAGCCTTTATGTAATCGAAGGTTTTCGACTTGGCACGGCTTTCGCTGTGTTGTCTGCGAACCGCGGGCTTGGGAGAGCCTGTCGGGTTCGCAGCATCCGCAACCAGCCTGGGAGGGCCGCGCGCGGATCATTGAGGGGAGAACCATCGATGGAGAATACGCTTCTCATCGGACTTTCGCGGCAGGCGTTGCTGGAGCGCCAGCTGGACGTCATCGCCAACAACGTCGCCAACGTCAACACCTCCGGTTTCAAGGCCGACAACTCGCTGTTCGAAGAGTTCCTGACCTCGGGCGCCCACGAAGACAACTTCGTGGGACGTGACCGCAGCGTCAGCTACGTCCAGGACCGCGGCACCTACCACGATTTCTCGCAAGGCGCTGCCGACCAGACCAAGAATCCGTTCGACGTCGCCATCGACGGCGGCGGCTTCCTGGTGGTGCAGACGGCAGCCGGCGAACGTTACACCCGCGATGGCGGGCTGCAACTCAACAACCAGGGCCAACTGGTGACATCGGGCGGCGATCCGATTCTCGGCACCGCCGGGCCGATCGTGTTTCAGCCGACCGATCATGACATCAACATCGCGGACGATGGCACCATCACCGCGCAGGAAGGTGCCGGCAGGACCGATTCGCCGCGCGGCAAGCTGCGGCTGGTCAGCTTTCCCGAAGCGCAGAAACTGCTGAAGGAAGGCGCGAACCTCTATGCGGCTGGCGAAGGCTCGGCACCACAGCCTGACGCCAAATCCATGGTCCATCAGGGGTTCATCGAAAAGTCCAACGTCAACGGCGTGGCGGAGATGAGCCGCATGATCGAGGTGACGCGCGCCTACACCCAGATGTCGACCTTGCTGCAGCAGGAAAGCGACCTGCACAAAACCGCGATCGAAAAACTCGCCGAAGTTCCCTCTTAACGTCCATTCAGGAGACAGTAAATGCAGGCTCTTCAAACCGCTGCGACCGGAATGGCGGCCCAGGAACTCAGTGTCCAGGTCATCTCCAACAACATCGCGAACTTGCAGACCACCGGCTACAAGAAGCAGACCGCCGCATTCCAGGATCTGATTTACGAGCATGTCCAAAGGGTCGGTGCCCAGTCCTCGGGGCAGGGCACCATCCTTCCGGTCGGTATCGATATCGGCGGCGGCGTCAAGACCGTTGGAACGCCGCGGTCGATGACCCAGGGAACGCTTTCGCAGACCGGCAACGATCTCGATCTCGCCATCACCGGCGAGGGATTTTTCAAGATCCTGATGCCGGACGGAACCTATCAATATACCCGGGACGGCACCATGCAGCAGGATGCCACCGGTCGTATCGTCAACGCCCAGGGCAACCCGGTGCAGCCGACCATTACGATACCGCAGAACGCCTCGGGCCTGACCGTCAACGCCCAGGGTCAGGTTTCGGTGACGCTGCCGGGATCAACGGCGACCTCCACCATCATCGGCCAGATCGGCCTCACCCGATTCATCAACAAGGCCGGACTGCAGCCGGTCGGCAACAACCTGTTTACCGACACGCCCTCTTCGGGCGCGCCGCAGGACGGCCTCGCCAACGCCGAAGGCTACGGATCGATCACCCAGGGCAGCCTTGAACAATCGAATGTCGACGTGGTTTCGGAGATGTCCAACCTGATTTCCGCCCAGCGCGCCTACGAAATGAACGCCAAGGTGATCAGCGCCGCCGACCAGATGCTGCAAACCGCCTCCGCGCTGTTCCGTTAGGGAAGCTGATCATGATCCTTCGTTCCCTTGTCGTGGCCGTCGCTCTGCTCGCGGCAACCTGCGTTACGGCATTTGCCCAGAGCAGCGACGATGTAATAGCGACGCCGGCGCTACGCGCCAGCGTCACCGTCGAAAGCGACGTGGTGCGGATCGGCGACCTGATCGACAACGCCGGCACCTCGGCGCTGATCGCGATCTATCGCGCGCCCGACCTTGGCACCACCGGCTCGCTGCCGACAGAGAAGGTGCTGGCCGCGCTGCAGGCGCATCAGGTGATCGGCGTCGACACCAGGAACCTCAAGACGATATCCGTGACCCGGCTGTCGCGCGCGCTGCCGGCCAAGGACATCGAGCTGCAGGTCGGCCGCGCATTGGAACACCGTAACGGCCTCGGCGACGCCGCCGACCTTACTCTGACATTCGATCGCGACGTGCAGGATATCCAGCTCGAAGCCTCCAATACCGGCGTGATGCAGCCGGTCTCGACCAGGTATGATCCGCGCAGCGGCCGCTTCGACGTCAGCTTCGAAATCGGCAACGAGGCCGGCACCCTGCCGACGACGTTGCGCTTTACCGGCATCGCGATTGAAACCGTTGAAGCCGCGGTACTGACGCGCGGCGTCGAACGCAGCGAAGTCCTGAAGGCTTCCGACGTGGTGACCGAGCGGCGCCCGAAAGGCGCGGTCGGCGGCGACCTCGCGCTTCGCCGGCTCGCGGTCGGCATGCAGGCGCGCAGGCAGCTGCGCGCCGGCCAGGCGCTGAAGGTTGCCGATCTTGCCAAGCCAGACCTGGTGCAGCGCGACGACAATGTCACCCTGATCTACGAATCCCCCGGTCTCTATCTCACCGTCCGCGGCAAGGCGATGGACGGCGGCACCGAAGGCGACGTGGTCAACGTCCTCAATCTGCAATCCAAGCGCACCGTGTCCGGCGTCGTGATCGGCCGCGACCAGGTCGCGATTTCGGTGGCGGCTCCGCGCCTTCCCGCAGCCTCCGAGCAAGCCTCCCCGTCGGGCTCGGCCGAAACCACCTCGCAGGTTTCGGTCGCCTCCGGCACCAGTTCGCAAGTCGCTCCAAAAACCGAGTAATGTTCATGTACACGTCTGGTATCAATCGCATCGCTCTCACCGGTACCTTGTTGACCATCGTCAGCATCGCAGGTGGCGGCTGCTCCTCGATCGACCGGCTCTCCCAGATCGGCGAACAGCCGAAGCTGACGGCGATCGAAAATCCGACGGCGCAGCCCGGCTACAAGCCGGTGCAGATGCCGATGCCGAAGCCCGAGGCGGTGTCGTACAACGCCAATTCGCTGTGGCGGAACGGCTCGCGGTCGTTCTTCAAGGACCAGCGCGCGCATCAGATCGGCGATCTGTTGACCGTCACGGTCAACATCACCGACCAGGCCAATTTCGCCAACGAGACCCAGCGCAGCCGCACCGCTACCGAAGATTCCGGAATTACCGCCTTCCTCGGCAGCAGCCTGCTGACCGGAAAGGCCGCCACCGTTCTGCCCGGGCGGCTCTTGACCGCGGACGGCACCTCGTCGAGCGACGGCAAGGGCTCGATCCAGCGCCAGGAAAGCCTGCAGACCAACATCGCCGCGGTCGTCACCCAGTTGCTGCCGAATGGCAATCTGGTGGTCGAGGGCAAGCAGGAGGTCCGCGTCAATTTCGAAATCCGCGAATTGATCGTCGCCGGCATCGTGCGTCCCGAGGACATCCAGAGCGACAACACCATCGATTCCAGCAAGATCGCGCAGGCCCGCATCGCCTATGGCGGCCACGGCCAGATCACCGACGCCCAGCAGCAGCGTTACGGCCAGCAGGTGATGGACGTGCTACTGCCGTTCTAGCGCAGGATTTCAACAAGGCCCGTCGCGGACGTGATCCGGGGCGGAATTCGGTTTCGAAACAAAGTTGGTGTCCCGACAGGACGACCCCTTACGAGCTCCCACATCGCATCGCGAACCTAGGCGCAATGCGATGTCCTACGCGGCCTCCGTCAGCTCCCCTGGCGGGGGCCGTGCTCGTTTTGACGGCAGACAGGTTGCTGCTGCAGCCGGCTCAGGCGAAGGCGACCTCGACCGCGCCGAGCCCCGACAGATCCATCGCCACCCGGTCGCCCGGCTTCAGCCACACGGTCTTGACCAGGCTTCCGGTCAGCACGATCTGGCCGGCGCGCAGGCCCTCGCCGCTGTTGGCGAGATGGTCGGCGAGCCACGCCAAGGCGCGGTGCGGATGGCCGAGCACGTCGGCGCCGGTACCCCGCCCTGCCTCGACACCGTTGATCACGGCGCGGCCGACCACCTCCAGCAGTTCGGGCGCCGCCGACCGCGCCACGGGTTTTCCGAGCACGCAGCCGGCGGCAAAAAAATCGTCCGCCACCAGGGTCGGCGCGCCGATGCTCTGCCAGTCGGCATAGCGGTCATCGACGATCTCGATGGCCGGCAGATAGGCCTCGATGGCCTCGGCCACCGCATCGGCCGTGAACGGCGCTTGCGCAGGCTTCAGCCCGCGCGCCAGCCGCACCGCGATTTCGCATTCGACGCCGACCCGGACGAAGTCGCTGGCACGCAGCGACACGCCGCTTGAGTGAACGCCGGCGGCAAACACGCCGCCGCTGCAGGGATGCGGGATATCCAGATATTGCTGCATCACCGCGCTGGTGCAGCCGATCTTGTAGCCGGCCATGGCGCCGAAATCGGCCGCCAGCAAATCGTGGACGGCGGCTTGAATGCGGTATCCTTCGGATTCCTCCTGCGGCGCGGCGTCCCCAACGAGCGGCTGCAGCAGCGTACGGTTGCGGCGGGCACAGGCGATGGTGGCTGCGGCCGCCAGCGTATGGTTCATCTGCGGCGGCCTTTACAAACCTGCAATTTCAAAACGCCAAGCGAAATAACAACGCTAGCCGCGCCGCGCCCAGATCTGACTTTGCCCGAGCGGGCCTATTCGTCGCGATAGACCTTCTCGCGCTTTTCATGGCGCTCCTGCGCCTCCACCGACAGCGTCGCGATCGGGCGGGCTTCGAGCCGCTTCAGCGAGATCGGTTCGCCGGTCTCCTCGCAATAGCCGTAGGTGTTGTCGTCGATGCGCTGCAGCGCCGCGTCGATCTTGGAGATCAGCTTGCGCTGCCGGTCGCGAGCGCGCAGTTCGATGGCGCGATCGGTTTCCGACGAGGCGCGGTCCGCCAGGTCGGGATGATTGACGTTCTCTTCCTGGAGCGTCTGCAGGGTGATGCGCGACTCCCGCAAAATTTCGTCCTTCCACGCCAGCAGCTTGGCGCGAAAATAGTCGCGCTGGCGGTCGTTCATGAAAGGCTCTTTTTCGGAGGGTCGATAATTTTTCAACTTTTCCAAGGCCAGCCCATCTGTACGTGCAAGGCGGACGAAAAAGGGTTCGCCCGCGCGCGCCTTATATAGCGGCGTCATGTGACAGACAATATCGGCCACCGGCGGGAAACTGTGCAGTGCCGGAATTTCCGGCAGGAACCCCTGCGCAAGGCCGCCGGCCGCGGCTGGGGGGCCGGCTCGGAATTGCCGGGGCTAGAACTGACCGGCTTTGGCCAGTTCCACTTCCACCCGCAACTCGATCTCGGACAAGACCGCGTCAAGGCCGGGGTCGCCGGAACTGGATTTGAGGTTGGCGGCCGCGTCCCGCAGCCGGCTGACCGTGGCGGCGTTGAAATTGCCGGACAACAGGCCGATCTTGAGGTCGTCGAGCACGTCGAGCGCCCCCCTGCCGCGCTGCACCGAGCGCTTGCGGCGTTCGGTCGGATCCTCGACACCCTGCATCGCCAGCAGCGCATCGATGTTGGCCGACGCCTTTGGCGCCGCCACGGCGCGGTTCTCGGAGGCCGATGCCGCATCTTCCGGCAGCGCAAAACCGGTCGAGCTGGTGCGCCGGACGCCCGCCGCCGGAGATCCGAAAATCGTGCCGTTGGCTCCGTTGATTCGCATCGTTGTTCTCGCGGTGTGTGGGCGGAGCTTCACCCCGTTATGGTTAACGAAGCGTAAATGACCCGGCAAAATCTGCCGGCAGGGGCAGTTTCGCCGTCGCGGCGGCCGCGCCGCGGCGCCGCTCGCGAATATTTTTCTTAATAATATCAATGCCTTGAATCGGTTACGGGAGGTGGCACGGCGCTCGCATAGTTAATGCCGGATCGCCGGTCATGGGAGTGACGGGCTGGTCCGAGCCAAGACCTCAGCGGGGAGCAGAGGATGCCAAGCGTCTATTCGGGAAACCGGTTTCGGGTGGTCTGCGCTGCGCTGACGGCGCTGGCGCTGTCTGCTGCGCCCGTGGCGGCGACCTCCCGAATCAAGGATCTCGCCAACATCGAGGGCGTGCGGCAGAATCAGCTGATCGGCTACGGCCTGGTCGTCGGCCTCAACGGCACCGGCGACACCCTCAACAACATTCCCTTCACCAAGCAATCGCTGCAGGCGATGCTGGAGCGGATGGGCGTCAACATCCGCGGCGCCACCATCCGCACCGGCAACGTCGCCGCCGTGATGGTGACGGGCAACCTGCCGCCGTTCGGCACCCAGGGTACCAGGATGGATGTCACGGTGTCGTCGCTCGGCGATGCCAAGAACCTGCAGGGCGGCACCCTGCTGGTGACGCCGCTGCTCGGCGCCGACGGCAACGTCTATGCGGTGGCGCAGGGTTCGGTCGCGATCGGCGGTTTCCAGGCCGAAGGCGCTGCCGCCAGCATCACCCGCGGCGTGCCGACGGTCGGCCGCATCGCCAACGGCGCCATCATCGAGCGCGAGATCGAATTCGCGCTCAACCGGCTGCCCAATGTACGGCTGTCGCTGCGCAATGCCGACTTCACCACCGCCAAGCGCATCGCCGCCGCGGTCAACGATTATCTCGGCGCCAAGTGCGCCGAGCCGATCGATCCTTCGACCGTGCAGCTGTCGATCCCCGCCGAATTCAAGGGCAACGTCGTCGCCTTCCTGACCGAGATCGAGCAGTTGCAGGTCGACCCGGACCTGGCGGCCAAGATCGTGATCGACGAACGCTCCGGCATCATCGTGATGGGCCGCGACGTCCGCGTCGCCACCGTCGCCGTCGCCCAGGGCAATCTCACCGTCACGATTTCCGAAAGCCCGCAAGTCAGCCAGCCCAACCCGCTGTCCCGCGGCCGGACCGTGGTGACACCGAATTCTCGCGTCGGCGTGAGCGAAGACGGCAAGAAATTCGCGGTCGTGAAGGACGGCGTGTCGCTGCAGCAGCTCGTCGACGGCCTCAATGGCCTCGGCATCGGCCCGCGCGACCTGATCGGCATTCTGCAGGCGATCAAGGCGGCCGGCGCCATCGAAGCCGACATCGAGGTGATGTGATGCAGATCAATTCGACCAGCACCCATGGCGGCGCAACGCCCAAGGCCGCGATGGCGATGTACCAGGGCCATCCGGATTTTACCCTGATGGACGCCCTGACCAAGGTCTCGCCGCAGGCCCAGGCCAAGGCGAAGTCGACCGCCACCGATTTCGAGGGGATGTTTCTCAACCAGATGTTCGCGCAGATGACCAGCGGCCTCAAGGGCGAAGGCCCGTACGGCGATACCCAGGGCACCGGGGTGTGGCGCTCGATGCTAACGGAACAATATGCGAAATCCTTCGCCAAGGCCGGCGGCGTCGGAATCGCCAGCAACGTCTACCGCGAGCTGATTCTGCATCAAGCCAAAAGCAACAGCCAGACCCAGGAAAACCCGACATGAGCCAGCAAACACAACGGCAGCCGGCGACCGCGCCGATCGCGGTGGCATCGACGCCCGCCGAGATCCGCAAGCTTGCCGAGAACCTGATGGAGGTCATGAGCGCCCTGCTCGGCGTCATCGAGCGTGAAACCGAGCTGGTTCGCGCCGGCAAGGTCCGCGAGGCGATGATGCTGCGGGCGAAGAAAACCGAATTGTCGCACCGCTATACCGGCGCGATCTCGCAAATGAAGGCCAGCCAGAAATATCTGTCGCAGGCCGCCCCGGAGCTGCTGACCACGCTGCAGCGCCATCATGACGTGTTCCGCGCCATGCTGCAGATCAACCTCACGGTGCTGGCGACGGCGCATGCGGTGTCCGAAAGCATCGTGCGCGGCGTCAACACCGAGATGCAGCGGCGCAACATTCCCAACACCTACACCGCGGCCGGACGGCGCGCCGCCCCCGGACCGCGCAACATCACGCCGCTGTCGGTCAGCCGCTCGTTGTGAACGGCGGCGGTCCTGCTGTTTCGCAATAGCAAGGTTTTTCATAAAATTGTCGCGCCGATATCGGGGCGACATTGAGCATGTTTTCTAACGTCGCATTGAGAGGTGCAGGTCAATAGTTGGGATTGGAGGGGTTGGGATTTGACTCGAGGGAGGCCAGGAGGCTGCCATGAGTACGGATTTCAGCATCAAGTCGGTGGGGGCACCGGCTGCTACGCCAACCGCCCAGCCGGTGAGCCAGGCGGCCAATAGTGCCGTCGCAACCGAGCTGCCGGCAAGCCAAAGCGTCACGGTTGCCGACGCCAGCGCCGGCGCGCCTTCTGCGAACGATTACGTATCGCATCAGGTGGTGCTCGATCGCGCCGCGGCCTCGATCGTCTATCAGGTGATCGATGGCAGAACCGGCCAGGTGGTGGATCAGTTTCCCGACGAAGCCGTGCTGCGCCGCCGCGCCTATTTCCACACCCTCGATCTGACCAAAGACCAGCCCGCGCGCCCGCTCGCGACCGACCGCACGGCCTGAGGCCTGCCCGCGAACGCGCAGCCCATCGCGCGCGAGATGCCGCAAAGGCATTTTCGCCCATCGCCCTCCCCGTCACGGACGACGGAGCCCGGCCCGGCAAAAACGCCGGGATATCGAGCGGCAATGAATGCGGTTGAGAGCCGTCAGGGCCGGCCGGACAGACCGGCGGCAATATTAGCGTTGATGTCGATCAGCGACTGCAGTTTTTCCGGATTTGGATTGGCCTGCATTTCGATGGTCCGCTGCATGACGAAGACCGCGATGTTCAGGATGTTCTGACGCACTTCGATCGGCTGGGGATTGTCGTTGCTTTCCGCAGCGCTCATGAAAATCGTCCAAAGCCGGCGGTTGAACAAAAGCGCGGCATGCATCCGCTTGTCGGGGCCGTTCCAGTTGGTCTGGACTTCAACCAGTTTCCTCGCCGCCATCAGCAGCGTCTGGGCCTCGATTTCGCGAGGCGAAGCAGATTGTTGGACGGTACGAGCATAGGCGGCATGGGACATTCAACACCTCAATACGCGGGAAAGGCCGCTGCGACGGTGAGAGGACTTTAGCCGCGCGTCCCTTTCCATATGGTTACGACTTGTACAATCCCGAATTCATTGACCGGGCGGGGTCGCATCATTGGCGTCGCTGCAACGCGCAAAACGGCGGGGTTCCCCCCGCCGTCCGGTTTGCGATGCGATCGAAATCAGCGCAGCAGCTGCAGCACGCTCTGCTGCGAGCTATTGGCCAGCGCCAGCGCCGACACCGCGATCGATTGCCGGGTCGACAGCGCCTGGCTGTTGGCCGCTTCCTGGTTTGAGTCGGCCAGGGTCAGGTTCGAGGCGCCGCTCTGCAGCACGTTGATCAGGTTCTTGTTGAAGTCCTGCCGGATTTCCACGACCGACAGGTTCGAACCCAGCGCGGAAGCTTCGGTGCGCAGCGTGGTGCTGGCCTGGCTCAGCTTCGACAGCACCGCGTTGGCCGAGTTGCTGTCGAGGAAGTCGGTCCCCACCGCCAGGCTCGAAAGACCAAGTCCGGCGTCGTTGAAGGTCACCCCGGTAATCGCCAGCTTCGAGGCGCCGGTCTCGTCGAACGTCAGGTTCAGGGTATCGCCGTTCAAAAGATTGATGCCGTTGAACGAGGAATCCTGGGACGTGGTGTTGATCTGCTGCAGCACCTCGTTGTACTGGGTCACCAGCGAGGCCCGTATCGCCTGCGAGTTCGCGTCGAGGACGGGAGCGGGCCCGGTCGCATTGGCGAAAGCTGCGAACGCCTTGCCGGTTCCTGTCGCGGTGCCGGTGATTTGACCGATCGTCGCGGAGGCCGCGTTGTTGGTGGTCGAGATGGTGATGACGCCGGTGGAGTCGATGCTGGCCTGCAGATTATTCGCCGCCAGCGCCGCATTGAGCCCGTTGAGCGTCGAAACGTCGCTACCGGTGGTGCCGAACGTGATCGCCGTTGGAGTCCCGTTGCCGGTGGCCGCGATATCGAGGGTGAGACCTCCGAGTGCGGTGGTGCCACCGCCGCGGGCCTGGGTAACGCCGGTGCCGAGACCGAGCGCGGCCAGCGCGTTACCGGTGCCGGTGATGGTCAGGTCGCTGGTGGTACCGGTTTGCAATTGAAGCGCACCGCTGGCGAGCGACGACGGGTTCGCGGTGTTGCCGGTGATCTGGTCGATCGCGGTCAGAACGTCCCCGATCGTGCCGGAGGTGACGTTGATGTTGCCGCCGTTGGCGGTAGTGCTGGTGGCGCCGCTGCCGAAGGTGATCGTCTTGCCGTTGACCACCAGCGTGCTGTTGGCCGTTATCGACGTGCCGAGGCCGTCAACCGTGGCGCCCCCGGTCAGAAGCGTGCTGGTCGACAAGGTATCGGCGGTATCCGAATCGGCGAGCGCCGTGCCAGGGGTGGCGGCCGCGTTGGTATAAGCGGTAGGAGTTCCCAGCAGATTATTGGCGGTAGCGCCGGCGACCGCGACCGACGCCACACTGGATTTGGTGTCATAGCCGGTCGGCGACTGCAGCACCTGGCTGGCGATCGACTGGGCGTTGGCGATCAGGCTCTGCAGCGAGGTGAGGCCGGTGTTGGCGGCCTGCAAGACCTGCACGCCGTTGCCGATGCCGTCCAAAAGGTTGCTGATGTCGCTGGCGCGGTTGTTGAGGTCCTGCGCCGTGAAATATTCGGTCGGGTTGTCGAGCGCCGTATTGACCTTGTTGCCGGTCGCAAGATCGTTTTGCGTGGTCGCGAGCAGCGCGGCCGTCGACTGCAGCGAGAGCAGGTTCTGGCGAACCGATGCCGAGAGAACGATTCCGGACATGTGTTAAACCTTCCTAAGTTTATGTCCGTAGTTCTACTGAGCTAGGTTTAAATTAAGGTTAATCCCGGCTTAAGTCGCTTGGTTAACATTTTTCCGCGGCTGCCCCGCTCACGCGCCCGCGCGGGTCTCGCCGGGCCCGGCAACGCAAAACGGCGGGGTTTCCCCCGCCGTTCTTCGTTTGCGATGTAGTCGAGATCAGCGCAGCAGCTGCAGCACGCTCTGCTGCGAGGTGTTGGCGAGCGCCAGCGCCGACACTGCGATCGATTGCCGGGTCGACAACGCCTGGCTGTTGGCCGCTTCCTGGTTTGAGTCGGCCAGGGTCAGGTTCGAGGCGCCGGTCTGCAGCACGTTGATCAGGTTCTTGTTGAAGTCCTGCCGGATTTCCACGACCGACAGGTTCGAACCCAGCGCGGAAGCCTCGGTGCGCAGCGTGGTGCTGGCCTGGCTCAGCTTCGACAGCACCGCGTTGGCCGAGTTGCTGTCGAGGAAGTCGGTGTTCACCGCCAGGCTCGAAAGACCAAGTCCGGTGTCATTGAAGGTCACGCCGGAAATCGACAGCTTCGAGGCGCCGGTCTCGTCGAACGTCAGGTTCAGGGTATCGCCGTTCAGAAGGTTGATGCCGTTGAACGAGGAATCCGCAGCCGTGGTGTTGATCTGCTGCAGCACCTGGTTGTACTGGTTCACCAGCGAGGCCCGGGTCGCCTGCGAGTTCGCGTCGGCGACGGGAGCAGGCCCGGTCGCATTGGCGAAGGCTGCGAAGGCCTTGCCGGTTCCTGTCGCGGTGCCGGTGATTTGACCGATCGTCGAAGACGCCGCGTTGTTGGTGGTGGTGATGGTGAGGGCACCGGTGGAGTCGATGGTGGCCTGCAGATTATTCGCCGCCAACGCCGCATTGAGCCCGTTGAGTGTCGAAACGTCGCTACCGGTGGTGCCGAACGTGATTGCCGTGGCAGTCCCGTTGCCGGTGGCCGCGATATCGAGGGTGAGACCTCCGAGTGCTGTGGTGCCACCGCCGCGGGCCTGGGTAACGCCGGTGCCGAGACCAAGGGCGGCCAGCGCGTTACCGGTGCCGGTGATGGTCAGGTCGCTGGTGGTACCGGTTTGCAATTGAAGCGCACCGCTGGCGAGCGACGACGGGGTGGCGGTATTGCCGGTGATCGCATCGATCGCGGTCAGAACGTCCCCGATCGTGCCGGAGGTGACGTTGATGTTGCCGCCGTTGGCATTGGTGCTGGTGGCGCCGCTGCCGAAGGTGATCGTCTTGCCGTTGACCACCAGCGTGCTGTTGGCCGTTATCGACGTGCCGAGGCCGTCAATCGTGGCGCCCCCGGTCAGAAGCGTGCTGGTCGACAGGGTATCGGCGGTATCCGAATCGGTGAGCGCGGTGCCGGCGGTGGCGCCCGCGTTGGTGTAGGCGCTCGGGGTGCCCAGCAGGTTGTCGGCGGTAGCGCCGGTGATCGCGGTCGACGTCACGCTGGATTTGGTGTCATAGCCGGTCGAGGTCTGCAGCACCTGGTTGGCGATCGACTGGGCGTTGGAGACCAGGCTCTGCAGCGAGGTGATGCCGGTGTTGGCGGCCTGCAAGACCTGCACGCCGTTGCCGATGCCATCGAGCAGGTTGCTGATGTCGCTGGCGCGGTTGTTGAGGGACTGCGCCGTGAAATAGCTGGTCGGATCGTCGAGCGCCGAATTGACCTTGTTGCCAGTTGCGAGGTCGTTTTGGGTGGTGGCGAGCAGGGCTGCGGTCGACTGCAGCGAGAGCAGGTTCTGGCGAACCGACGCGGAGAGAACAATACCGGACATTTTTCATACCTTTCTGGTGTGAAACTGGAGTGCGTAGTCCCAATCTTTTTTGATCGGGCGACCGGGTCACGTTGGAAGCAAGCTTCTAACAAAAAATGAATCGGCCCCGCTCCGGCGGTTTGCCGGGCACGCCGGCACCGCGCCGGCGCGCGATTCCGCGGGCCGCCCCGTTGCAGGATAACCCTGCAAACACTGCACATTTGCGCGGCATCCGGCGCCGTTCACGAAGCGTTAACTACATTAGGAAAGGATTGCGGTCGCATCGGCCAAAAAGCATACCGCGCGTCGGCGACGCGACCAAAGCCGGCACTCAGTCGAATTAGCTGCATTGAAGGCCGCGCCAGACGCGGCAACGGAGAACAGCCATGGCCTTAAAAGTCGAACTCAAGCCGAACGAACGGATCATCATCGGCAACTGCGTGATCACCAACACCGATCAGCGCGCCCGGCTATTGATCGACGGCGACAAGGTTCCGATCCTGCGCGAAAAGGATATCATGACGCCGGAGACCGCCGACACGGTGGCCAAGCTGGTCTATCTGGCGGTGCAGTTGATGTATATTGCCCCGGACCCGCAGCGCAATCACGGCACCTATTTCAGCCTGGTGCGTGAAATCGTCACCGCCGCGCCGAACGCCTGGCGCATCATCGAGGGCATCAACAACAGCATCCTGAGCGGCGATCTGTATCACGCGTTGAAGGAAGCCAAGAAGCTGATCGCCTACGAGAAGAAGCTGTTGGACCACAATCAGGCGATCCAGGACAAGCGCGCCGCCGCCTGAGCGGGAGCGCCTACATCGCCAGCGGCGGGGAACGCTCGACGTCGAGCACCGCTGCGTCGCCGGAACCCGACCGCTGCGCTCCGAATTGCAGCACCGCTGCGAGCAGCGCGTCGATATCGCAGCTGTCGGTGCGGTGATTGACGATAGCGGCCCGTATCGCGAGCTGGCCCTCGATCAGCGTGGTCGACGGCGCCGCGATCCCGGATTCCTGGATATCGGCGACAATATCGCCATTGACCTTGTCGGCGCCGGCGGCGCGGTAGCGGAAGCAGACGATATTGAGCTGAACCGGCGCCAGCAGCTCCAGCCGCGGCTCGGCTAGAATCCGCGCCTCCAGATACCCGGCGAGCGCGCAACTGCGCGTGATCATGGCTCCGAGCTTTTCGGTGCCATAGGTCTTCAGGGTGAACCAGGTCTTGAGCGCCCGAAAGCCCCGTGACAGATCGGGCCCGAGATCGCACGGCCAGGACGAGCCGGCGGCCAGGCCCCTGGTTTCGCGGCGCAAATAGGCTGCCGGGGCGGAGAAGGTGTCGCGGTGCTGCTGGCCGTCGCGCACCATCAGGAAGCCGGCATCATAGGGCACCTGCCCCCATTTGTGGAAATCCAGCGCAATCGAATCCGCGTTTTCAATCCCGGCCAGTCGCGGCGCCAGCGCCGGCGAGAGGATTCCGAGCGCGCCATAGGCGCCGTCGACATGAAACCACAGCCCCTCTTCGCGGCACAGCGTGCCGAGCGCCTGCAGATCGTCGATCGCGCCGATGTCGACCGTTCCGGCCGAACCGACCACCAGAAACGGCTTCAGCCCGGCGTCGCGATCGAGGGCGATCCGGGCGCGCAACGCCGCGATGTCGATACGGTGGAAGCGGTCGACCGGAACGCAGCGCAACGCGTCGCTGCCGAAGCCGGCGAGATCCATCGCCTTGGCGATGCAGCCATGCGCCGCCGTCGAGGTATAGGCCGTCAGCATGCTGCCTTCGTCGCCGACGCCGCGCCGCCGGACCGCCTGCCCGAGCGCCGCGGTCCGCGCCACCAGCACCGCCATCAGATTCGCCATCGAGGTGCCGGTGACGAAAATCCCGCTCGCCCCGCCCGGGAAACCGAACATCGCGCGCGTCCATTCGACGACCTGACGCTCGACCTCGACCGGAATGTGATCGCGCCCGCCGAGATTGGCGTTGAGCCCGGCCGCGAGCATCTCCGCCAGCATGCCGACGGCGGTGCCGCCGCCATGGACCCATCCCATGAAGCCGGGGTGAACATTGCCGGTGGCATAGGGAACGATGAAATCGGAAAATTCCCGATAGACCTCGCCGAGATCGCAGGGCTTGCGCGGCAGCTCGGCGCGAAACCGGGCGCGGACCTGGTCCGGTATCGGTTGCCAGACCGGGCGCTCGCGGATGTTGGCGGCATAATCGATCATGTCGTCGAGCATGCGATGACCCTGGGCGCGGATCTCGTCCCAGTTCTGCGGATCCAGCGTCTCGCTGGATGCGGCTGCCGGCGGCGCCTCGCGCAGGACCCTGGTCATGCCGCGCGCTCCCGGCCGCGCCCGGCGTGGCGGTCGAGCATGGCCGCGAACGCGTCGAATATCCTGCGCATCTGCGGCAGCTTGTAGGGAAATATTGCGGGCGGATCCATGTCGTGCACGATGGCGGTATTGTCGGCCTCGAAAATCAACAGCTTTCCGTCCCTGGTCTCGGCACAGTCCACCGTGAAATAATCCAGGCCGATCCGATCGGCGAGGCCGGTCAGCGCCGCCTGATGGCGGCGCGCGAAGCCGATGTCGAAGGTGCGAAAGAACGTCTCTTCTTCGAGCCGCTTGCTGGCGCTGGCCGACATTCCGGCATTGAGATACCAGATATCCCAGCGATCGGCGATCGCCAGATGGCAGGCGTAGGCCCGGCCATCGACGAAAACAATCCGGCACTTGCGAAACAGGCCATCGTCACCGGAGTAATCGACAAAGCGCGAGACGAAGAAGTCCTGTTCCTGCCGCGTCTCGAGATAGCGCCCGATCGCGGCGCGGTCATCGAGCCTGGCGAGACCCGCCCCGGCGTGCGATCCGCGCGGCCTGACAATGACCGGAAAGGCCAGCTCGGCCGCGATGCCGCCCGGCGTCGCGGTCGAGCGCGAAACCTCCGACAATCGCTCGCGCGTGAGCGCTGCCGTCGCCGGAATTTCGAGCCCTTCGATACCGTCGAGCAGGCGATGCAGTTTGTCGCGATCCAGGTTGCCGACGCGGCGCGGCGGATTCAGCAGCCGCCGCGGCCAGCGCGGCGCGGCCCGGTCGATCCTGTGCAGCGCGTCGCGGCACTCCTCCGAGTCGGACGCGATCACGATGGCGACGTCGTGATCGGGCAGCGGCGCCGGCAGTTCGACGTCGGGAATGACATACAGCGTCATCAGTTCGATGGCCGATTCCTGCAGCAAGAACTCGATCGGCATGTTGCTGCCCATGTCGGTCGCCGCCGCCAGCGCCAGCACCCGCAAACGCGGCTGCGCCACCGCGCATGGCAAACGGAACAATTGATGCGAGGCAAGGATTTTGTCCTGGATCGCGAGACCGGCCTGCTTGTCGCCGAGCAGTTGCGCGATCAGCGACAGGTCGAGCCCCTCGCCGGCTTCGGCGGTGCCGTCGATCACCTTGGCGATCAGATCCTGCCACAGCGGACGAAGATCGGTCCCGGTCACCGCCATTTTCGTCAGCCTGGCGACGCCGATACGGTCGGCGCAATCGGCCGTCGCCGTCGCGATCCGGTCGGGGCAAGCCGATGGCATGTCACGCCGCATCGGTGGCAAGCGCGGGAGCGGCAAACTGCGACGAGATATCGCCGTGGAATACCGACGGGCCGACATGATCGAGACGACTCTCGAGATCGACCCAGATTTCGCCGCCGATATCGGTCCAGCGTTTGCAGAACGCAAAATCCTCGCTGAGATAGGTTCCGGTGCCGGCATCGATCATGCATTCGAACAGCGCAAACCGGTTGCGGCTTCCGGCCAGCGTGTCGACGGAATGTTCGCGGAAGAACTGCAGCGAAGCGTAGCCGGGATGGGCGCACATCTTTTCGAACACCTGGCGTCGGATCATCAGAAAACCGGTCCCGGCGTAGCGCACCCGGGTAAAGCCGTTGACGACGGCGACATGATCGGGATCGTTGACCTCCAGCACGTAATCGAGCGCGGCCGCAGGCATCGGCCGCCGGTTCTCGATCACCCGCCTCACCTTTTCCCAATTGATGCGCTTGATCGGATAGACGCCGGCCACCATGTCGGCGCCGGATTCGATCAGCCGGAACACCTGCTCGGGCGTAAAGCCGATATCCGCATCGATGAACAGAAAATGGGTCGCTGTGGGGTCGTCGAGGAACTGGGTCATCAGATTGGCGCGCGCCCGGGTGATCAGGGCGTCGCCGTCCCGCAGCAGCACCTTGAGGTCGATGTTGGACTTGGAGCGCACGGCGCTCTGCAACTGGAAAATCGAGCTGGCATAGATGCTGGAAACCTGCCCGCCGAAGCACGGCGTGGCGACCACGAGGTGAATTTGCTCGGTCATGAAAGGCTCCGAAAGCGGCGGAAGTCGCCGGCAATTCTCACCAAACAGTAAATAGGCGTGGTTAATGAAATCCTAACGCCGACCCTGCCGGGCGAACCAGCGCCGCCAGTTCGGTGCGCACGCGATCCAGTACGCTGCCGTATTCCCGGCTTGCGGTCTGCCTGAACAGACGCACCGTCGGGTACCAGGGGCTGTCGTCGCGACCGAGCAGCCATCGATAGTCCGGCGTGTAAGGCAACAGGATCCAGGTCGGCTTGCCCAGCGCGCCGGCAAGATGAGCGACGCTGGTGTCGACCGTGATCACCAGGTCCAGGCACGACACCAGCGCGGCGGTCTGAAAGAAGTCCGTCAAATGCGCCGTGAGGTCGATGATGTCGGTCCCGCTCAGGGTCGCCTGGTCCTCCGGCTTCGGGTCCTTCTGCAGGCTGACGAAGGTCGCATCGACATCCAGGATTCCGCCCAACATCCGCAGCGCAAGCGAACGGTTGCGATCATTGGCGTGCCTGGGATTGCCGGACCAGACCAGACCCACCCGCAACCCGTCATCGGCGCCGAGGCGATCTTGCCAGGCCCGCAAGGCAGGCTCCGGCAGCGGTGGCAGATAGCGCGTTGGCGCCGGAATCGTGTCGAGACCGGTCCGGAACGCCAACGGCAAACTCGATATCGGACAATAGAGATCGAAGGCCGGCAAGCCGGCGGACTTGGCAACACACTGCGACACGCCCGAAAGGCCCGACAGCAAGGGTCGCAGCGCTTGCTCGACCGCGAGCACGACGCGCGCGCCGCGCGAGGCCACCATCGGCACATAGCGCGCGAACTGGATCGAATCGCCGAGCCCCTCATCGGCGTAGAGCAGGATGGTTTTGCCCGCGATGTCCTCCTCGCCCGACCATCGCGGCTGCGGGAACTCCGGGAAAACCACCGGAAGCGACGGCAGCCCGAAACGGGCTTCGCGGCCGGCCCAGCCGTCGGCAAAATTTCCGGTCAGCATCTGCAGCAGCGCCAGATTCCAGTCGGTCTCGGCATGATCGGGATCGACGGCTTTCGATTCCGCATAGGTCGTGAAAGCCTCGTCGAAACGATGCAGCTGGGCCAGCGAAAACGCCTTGTTGTTGAGGGCCTCGACGAAGGCCGGCCGGACCTGCAGCGCCGCCTCGAACCACCGCAGCGCCTCGTCGTGGCGGCCGAGATACATGAGGTCGTGGCCGAGATTGTTGCGGACGAACGGATTCTCCGGATCAAGCTGGTGCGCGCGGCTGTTGTCGCGCAGCGATTCATCGAACCTGCCGAGCGCATGGAGCACCAGCGCTCGCATCTGCAAGGTCGGCGCCTGGTCCGGCTGCAAGCGGTCGCAGGCATCGAAACAGACCAGCGCCTCGTCGAACCGTTTCTGCTGTTGCAGCAGGACGCCGCTCTTGTAGGCCGCGTTGCCAAGGCGAGGATCGATCTGGAACGCCCGCTGAAAGCAGATCAACGCGTCCGCCGCGAGCCCCGCCTCGACCAGGGCATCGCCGAAATTGCTCCATAGCCCGGCATCGTCCGGCTGCAGCTGCACCGCCTTGTCGAACACCTTCAGGGCATCGTGGTGACGCCCGAGGTTCAGCAGCGCGGTTCCCAATGTCGTCAGATAGGCCGGCTTTGGGTCTTTCCTGATCGCGCGCGAAGCCCATTCCACCGCATGATCGAACTGCTTGGCATTGAAGCACACCAAGGCCATGAGATGCAGCAGTTCGGGATTCTCAGGGTCGCTCTCGAGCGCCTGACCACAGCAATGCTGGGCCTCGAGATAGCGTCCCGACCGCATGTGCCCGAGCGCGGCCCCGAAGACACTCGGCTCCACGGTCGGCGCAGGGGTCTTCAAGTCGGCTTTGGTGCGCTTACCGGCGGCCCGGCGCTCGCGACGGCTCATCATGGCACTTCAAATCCGACCCTCGCGACGATCTCTAGTCGATTCGACGATATTCGGTAAATGGGCCATGAAATCCGCCGCCCCATCGCGTCCCGGACGCAGCGCCAGCCGCGCCGCCCCGGCGGCGTGGTGCGCTGCAGAGCCGGAGGCTATGCCGCCAGGGCGTACAGGGTGGGTTGGAGGCGACACGTCCCACCGGTACTTTGCATGGGGTTGTCTTCGATATTTTAGCTGGGAGCGAGCACCGCACC
>Ga0182030_10002312_pt1 | contig 40340 bp, 38 predicted proteins | sample 812S3MmetaG_FD_121299 | JGI IMG/M metagenome (GOLD analysis project Ga0182030, IMG submission 121299) | Permafrost microbial communities from Stordalen Mire, Sweden - 812S3M metaG (Illumina Assembly) | ecosystem: Environmental > Terrestrial > Soil > Wetlands > Permafrost | place: Sweden...
AAATTTCCGGCGCATGAAGAGTGGCGCAAATTGATCTACCCGGAAGACCGCGAGCGCCTGGACCGCGAGCTGAAGTTGGCGCAATCGGGGGGGCAGTTCCCGGGGACTCAGTTTCGAATCGTCTGGCCGGACGGCAGCATTCACTGGCTGTTCTCGCAAATGAAGGTATTCTTCGACGAAGCCGGAACGGCCACGCGCCAGGTTGGCGTCAACATCGACGTCACCAGCCGCGTCCGGGCCGAAACGGCCTTGAATCAGTTTTTCTGGGCATCGCCCACGCCAATGGCCATTTGGGGCTTCGATGGCCGCATCCAACACGTAAACTCCGCCTGGGAGCTGATACTCGGATTCACGGCGGCGGAAGTGGCAGGGATGCAGGTACTCGACCGGGCCCATCCCGAGGAGCGCGCCCTTGTCGCACACGAGTTCCAAAGGCTCCTGATCTCCGGGGGAATCATCGGCTTCGAGTGCCGCGCCAGATGCAAGGACGGATCGTACCGCTGGCTTCTGCTGGACTGCGCCGCTCATAAGGATGCGCAGCTCATATATGTAACCGCGCTCGACATTACGAAGCGGAAAACAGCCGAAGAGGCTTTGCGCCAGAGCGAAGCGCGGTTCCGTTCGGCGTTTGAGAACACGCTGTTCGGCATGGCGATCGTCGGCATGGACGGCCGCTACTTGCAGGTGAACCAAAGCCTCTGCCGGATCACGGGGTTCTCCGAGCGGGAGATGCTGCGGACGAATTTCCTGGCAATCTCGCATCCGGACGACTTTTCGGAACAGCAGGAGTTCAGGCACGACCTGATGGAAGGCGTGAAATCCGGCGGCATCGTAACCAAGCGCTATGTGCGCAAAGACGGCGAGCTGGTCTGGGTCTCCGTCCATGTGGCTCTGGTACGCGACGCGCTGGGGAAGCCGCTCCACTTTATTACGCTGGTGGAAGACCTCTCCGCGCGAAAGGGCGCGGAAGAGAATGCCCGCAGGAGCGAGGAATGGCTGAAGTTTACCCTGAACTCCGCCGGCATCGGCCTGTGCCACCGGGAATCCGGAGAGACAACCGCCTCCGAGCAGCAGTTCCGCTTGTACGGCCTGGAACCAGCCGAAACGTGGCTCACGCGCGAACGCTGGTTAGAGTCGATTCACCCCGCCGACCGGGAGCGCGTCGCGCTCGAGCAGAGTCGCGCTCTCGAGCAGGCCGAGCCTTACGACATTCAGTTTCGCGTGGTCTGGCCGGACGGCAGCGTCCATTGGCTTCTGTGCCGGGGAAAGGTCCTTCAGCACGACAACCGCCTCTCGAAAATCGAAGTTACCATCGACGTCACGGCGCGCAAACGCGCCGAAGCGGCGCTCGATGAGTTCTTTCGCCTGAGCCATTCGCCCAAGTGCGTCGTCGGCTTCGATGGATCCATCAAGCGAGTGAACGCCGCCCTGCTCCAAACGTGGGGATTTACTGCCGAGGAACTCGCCCAACGCGCCGTGACTGAGCTCTTTCATCCGGATGACCGGGCGGCAGTGCAGGCTGAGTTCCGGAAGCTGACTGCCGGGGAAGGGAATGCGGAATTCGAATGCCGGGGTCTCCGCAAGGATGGTTCGGACCTCTGGTTACTGTTTTCCGCCACTGCGGCGCCGGACGAGAAGTTGATCTTCGCGATTGCCAATGACATAACGGAGCGCAAGCGCATGACGGCGGCGCTACAGGCGAGAGAATACGTTCTTTCCGAATCGCAGCGCATCGCCCACGTCGGCAGTTGGAGCTGGGAACTTCCCATGGACACAGCCGTGTGCGCATGGACGCCCGAAACGTATCGTGTTTTTGGAGTCTCGCAAGATACCTTTGTTCCGTCCGCCGAGGCGTTCTTGAGTCTGATTCACCCGGATGATCGGGCTGCTATGCAAGCATGGACGGGCGCCTGTCTGGCAGGGGAAGAACCGCCCGACCTGGAGCTCCGCGTCAGCTTGCCGGACGGCGGCGTCCGCTATATCCTGGGCCGCGGGCACTTAGAGCGAGACGCGGAGAACAAACCGATCCGCATGGCCGGCATCGCTCAGGACATCACCGAGCGCAGGCGCATGACGGAGGAGCTGAAGCTCAATGTCCAAAAACTCGCCCGGTCGAACGACGAGTTGGAGCGGTTCGCCTATGTGGCCTCCCACGATTTGCAGGAGCCGCTGCGCATGGTCGCCAGTTTCACCCAGTTACTGGCCAAGCGCTATTCCGGACGGTTGGATGAGACTGCCGACCGGTACATGAACTATGCCGTGGACGGCGCCAAGCGAATGCAGCAGTTGATCGCCGACCTGCTGGCGTATTCCCGCGTGGACAACAAAGAGATTGACCTCCGCCAGATTGACTGCGCGGCGGTGGTACTGGACGCTATGCGGAATTTGCAGGTTGCGATCAAGGAGAGCGGCGCTGTCATCGACTGGGATCAACTGCCCTCACTTTGGGCCGACCAGGGGGAACTTACCCAGTTGTTCCAGAATCTGCTCGCCAATGCCATCAAGTTCAAACAAAAGGATGAGTGCCCTCGAATCCATATTTCCTCAGTGGACAGCGGCGAGGAGTGGATAATTTCGGTCCAGGATAACGGCATCGGAATCGATGCGCGGTATGCCGAACGTGTTTTCCAGATCTTTCAACGCCTGCATACCAGGCAGGAATACCCGGGCACCGGAATCGGGCTCGCGGTCTGCAAGAAAGTCGTCGAGCGGCATGGGGGAAAGCTTTGGGTGGAATCGGAGCCCGGAGCGGGATCTACCTTTCGCTTCACAATTCCCAAACCGAAGATAAACGGAATAGGAGATCAGAGTGCAAACCAGACCGGCCGAGATTCTATTAATTGAAGACAACCCAGGGGACGTGGAATTGATCCATGAAGCCCTACAGTGCGGAAGCGTGGTGAATCGCATCAACGTGGCGACCGACGGCGAGGAGGCTCTGGCCTTTCTGAACCACGCCCCCGGCTTCGAAAACGCCCCGCGCCCCGACCTGATTCTGCTCGATCTGAACATCCCCAAGAAAGACGGGTTCGAGGTCCTGAGCGAGGTCAAGGATCATCCGTCGGTGAGCAGCGTACCGGTCGTGATCCTGACCAGTTCAGAGGCTGACCGCGATGTTGTGAAAAGCTACAACCTCCGGGCTAATTGTTTCATTTCAAAGCCGGTTGATGTGGACGAGTTTCTAGCGGTCGTTCGCTCCACCAGCGAATTCTGGCTCTCAATTGTCAAGTTGCCGGTAAGATCTTAAGATAATTATCTAGTAAAAGCTTAATAATTATCTGGTATGATCTTGTGTTTTGGTGTAAGATATATTCCGCAGGATAGTATTACGATTTATCCTATGGTAGCCGTCGGATTAGATCAGTTCCACTTAGGAGGAATGTCTGGGCTGTCCAGGTGATCTATGTGCGAGCAACGCAGCAGTGCTTCAGAACTAATCGAGGGCGGAACCGGTGAACAGTTGCAACCCCACAGTGACATGGCTCGACTTGATAAGTCACAACATGTCCCTAGCACTATACGGTCTAGAACGTATAGAACTTATCTCAAGCGGCGCGAAGAAGTGAAACGAGACCATGCGGCGGTCTCGGAACAGGCCGCGCTACTGCAACTCGCCCGCGACGCCATCATAGTGACTGATTTGGATGGCAATATCTCGTTCTGGAATCGGGGGGCGGAAGAAACCTACGGTTGGCGGCCGGAAGAGGCCGTGGGCAGGAACGTCCGCGACCTCCTGCAGACCACGCCCCCCATCCCGCTGGAAGACATCCGGGCCGTCATTCACGGCCAGGGGCAGGGGCACTGGGAAGGCGAACTGGTACAGGTTACCCGCGGCGGCCAGACCGTCATCGTGGCGAGCCGCTGGGCGCTGCGGCGGGATGACGACGGGAAGCCAAGCGCGGTTTTGGAGATCAATAGAGACATTACGGACCGCAAGCGGGCCGAAGAAGAACTGTGCCTGAGCCGGCAGCGCCTGGTCCTGGCCATGAAAGCCGGACGCTCCGGGGCCTTCGAATGGGACATTCAAAACAACATCCACGTATGGTCGCCAGAAATCGAGGAGTTATATGGCGTCGCTCCGGGAGAGTTTGGCGACAGGTACGAAAGTTGGGAGTCCCTGCTCTTGCCGGAGGACCTGAAAACCGCAAGAGCCGCCATTCAGGAGTCGCTTCGCTCGGGAGAACTCCGGTCGGAATGGCGCGTTCGCCGTCACAACGATGGCCGGATTCTTTGGTTGGGGGTGCACGCCACGGTCTTCTTCGACGATACCGGCCGGCCCTTGCGGATGGTCGGCATCCACGGGGACATCACCGACCGGAAGCGGGCCGAGGACGCCCTTCGGCAGAGCGAGGAACAATACCGTGCCTTGGTCATGGCCGCGTCCCAGATCGTATGGACGACCGATTCGAACGGTTTGGTGATAGACAACCCTTCCTGGAGGGCTTTCACCGGCCAGAGCGAAGACCAGGTGAAGGGCTGGGGCTGGGCGGACGCGCTTCATCCTGACGACCGCGAACGGATCTCGGCTTCCTGGTCCGAGGCGGTCCGGACACAGACGATTTTCGAGACGGAATATCGGATACGGCGGCGCGATGGAGAATTCCTGGACGTGTCCGCGCGCGGCGTCCCGGTGCTGCGGGCGGATGGCAGCGTGCGTGAGTGGGTCGGAATTTGCACCGATAGTACCGAGCGCAAGCGGGCCGAGGAGGCTTTGATCCGGAGGACCAGGGAGTTGGAACGTTCCAACGCAGAGTTGCAGCAGTTCGCCTACGTTGCTTCCCACGACCTCCAGGAGCCGCTGCGTGCGGTCTCCAACTTCACCCAGCTTCTGGCGGAGCGGTATGCGTCGCAACTGGACGACGACGCCCGCGACTTCATTGCGTTCGCCGTCGACGGCGCCGTCCGGATGCAGGCGCTGATACAGGATCTGCTGGCCTACTCGCGGGTGGGGACCAGGGGCAGTGTTCTTGCGCCGGTCGACTGCAATGAAGCGCTGAGGCGCGCGGTGTCGAATCTCCGGATTTCAATTGCCGAAAACGCTGCCCTGGTCAGTCACGAGGAATTGCCGGTAATTCAGGCGGATGCGTCCCAACTGGTGCAACTCTTCCAAAACCTGATAGGCAATGGCATCAAATTCAGGGGCGTGAACCCGCCCCGGGTCCATGTTTCGGCCGTCTGGCAAGCCGGCTACTGGACCTTTTCGGTGCGCGATAACGGCATCGGCATCGAAGCGCAGTACGCCGAACGCATTTTCGAGATCTTCCAACGTTTGCACCGCCGGGAAGAATATCCCGGCACCGGCATCGGGCTCGCCGTCTGCAAGAAAATCGTCGAGCGCCACGGAGGGAAGATCGGGGTGGAGTCCGAACCGGGCAAGGGATCGACATTTTTCTTCAGTATTCCGTCTGCCGGCCAGGAGGCCAAAGTGGCGACCGGGGAAAAGGAGGTGCCGCAGCATGGGTGACACAACGACGAACGCGGGAGCAGTGGAAATCCTCTTGGTGGAGGATAACCCCGGGGACGTGCGATTGACCCAGGAAGCACTGAAGTCAGACAGTCTCTGGAGTACTCTCCGGGTGGTCCGGGACGGCGTGGAGGCCACGGCGTATCTTCGCAGGGAAGGCGAGTTCAGGGGCGCCGTCCGCCCGGACCTGATCCTGCTCGATCTGAATCTCCCGCGAAAAGACGGCCGCGAGGTGCTGGCCGAGATCAAGGCCGACGACGATCTGAAGCTCATACCGGTTGTGGTCCTGACGACCTCCCAGGCGGACGAGGACATCCTCAAGGCTTATGGGGCGCACGCCAACTGCTACATTACCAAACCCGTCGAACTAGCCAAGTTCATGACCGTGTTGAAGTCGATCGAGCATTTCTGGTTCGCTATCGTGAGGCTGCCACCCAAATGACCCGCCAAGGCATTCACTTGTCGGCCGCTGAAGGCCCGGCCGGTTGTGCTCGTGAGGCTGCCGCCCACATGACTGCCAAATGCATTAACGTCCTGATCATTGAGGATAACCCGGGCGATGCACGGTTGGTTCAGGAAACCTTGAAGGGGAACTCGGACCCGGCGTATCGGCTGGAGTGGGTGGACTGTCTCTCGAGCGGGCTGGCCCGTCTGTCCGCTGGCGGCATCGACGTGCTCCTGCTGGACCTTGGCCTTCCCGACAGCCGGGGGTTGGAGACGCTGTCGCGGATCCAGGCCTTGGCGCCAACCGTCCCGGTGGTCGTGCTGAGCGGCGCCGACGACGAACAACTGGCGGTGGAAGCGGTGCGCAAGGGTTCGCAGGATTACCTCGTGAAGGCCCATGCCGACCGGCACCTGCTGACGCGCTCCCTGCGCTATGCCATCCAGCGCAAGCAGGCCGCCGAGGCGCTCCGGGCAAGCGAAGAGCGCCTGCACCTGGCGGTGGCCGCGGCCAATGAATCCATCTGGGAATACGACCCCGTCCACAGATTACGGTGGAATAAGACATATGACAGACCTTCCGACGCTGCGCCGGAGATGGCGTCGCCGGGCGAACTGTGCGTCTGGCGCATTCATCCCGAAGACCGTGAGGCGGTGTCCAGAAACTTTGCCGAGGCGCTGGAAGGACAGGCCGTCTCGTGGAGCGCGGAATACAGGCTTGAGCGCGCAGATGGCGAATGGTCTCACATCCATGACCGGGCCATCATCGCCCGCGATAGCTCGGGGAAGGTGACTCGTGTTGTCGGAGCGATGCTCGACACCACCGACCTCAAGCGCGCCGAGGAATCGCTGCAAGAGGCCAATCAAAGGCTGCATCAGCTTTCCAGAGACTTGTTGCGCGCCCAGGATTACGAGAGGCGGAGAATCGCGCGGGAGCTGCACGACAGCACGACACAGCTCGTGGCTGCCTTGAGCATCGATCTAAGCCGTCTGCAGGAACCTGGGCTGGAGCCGGACAGCCGCGGACAGTTGCTCGCAGAGGCCAGCCAATTAGCTGCTGCCTGTTTCGAAGAGCTTCGAACCGTTACCTGTCTTCTGCATCCGCCCCTGCTCGAAAAAGTCGGGCTCGCGACCGCGTTGCAGAGCTACGCCCAGGGGTTCAACCAGCGGACCGGGATCCAGATTGAGATGAAAATCCCACCCGATTTCGGCCGGCTCAACAGCGAACTGGAAGTCACTCTCTTCCGCATTGTCCAGGAAGGGCTGGCGAACGTTCACAAGCATTCAGGCAGCCAGTTGGCAGTTGTCCGGCTGGAACGGGATCCACGTGAAGTCCGGCTAGTGCTGCAAGACTGGGGGCACGGCCTTCCCAAGGCGCTGTGCAATCAGGCAGAGGGATTCGTGCGCTTCGGCATAGGCATCGCCGGCATGCGCGAGCGCGCGGAGCAGTTTGGCGGCCGGTTGGAACTTACCTCGAACGATATCGGCGCAAGGTTGACCGTAACTTTGCCTTTGGTGCATTCCAATGAAAAAAACGCGAATATTATTGGTGGATGATCACCAGGTGGTTAGGCGGGGCGTCGCTGGGCTCCTAGGCGACAACCGCCCCGACTGGGAAGTGTGCGGCGAAGCGTCCACTGGCCGCGAAGCCGTGGCTGCCGCCGCCACTCTCAAGCCGGACATCGTGGTGATGGACATCTCCATGCCCGACATGGACGGCCTGGAGGCCACGCGCGAGATTCTGAAAGAAAACGCTGCCGTCCAGATCCTGATTCTGTCCATGCATGAATCGGAACAAATGGTACACGATGTACTCAGCGCGGGCGCCCGGGGCTACCTTCTCAAGCGGGATGCCGGCAACGACCTCATCGCGGCCCTGGAAGCCCTTCGTCAACATAAGCTCTTCTTCACTTCCACGGTGTCTGAGGTGGTGCTGGGCGGATATCTTGGCAGCAACTTCGCCGCAGCCCCCGCGGACGCGCCTTCCAGCCGGATCAGTCCGCGAGAGCGGCAGATCGTCAAACTGGTGGCTGAAAGCAAGTCCAACAAAGAGGTGGCCAACATTCTTCAGATCAGTGTCAAGACTGTGGAATCCCATAGGGCCAACATCATGGAGAAACTCGGCCTTCATTCTGTAACGGAACTGGTCCGCTATGCGATCCGCAATAATATTGTGGAGTGCTGACGGGAATTCGTAAGATTGCTTCCGGGGCTGCCGGCCCGGCAATGAAGCTGTTTCCCCATCTTGACGCGCAACTTCAGAATCGAGAGCCATTTCAACCTGGTGACCTGCGACACATCGATGGCCATCGTTGCGGCGACTTCGCGGCGCGTCAAGCCTTCGTAGTAGGAGAGGACCATCACGTTCCGGTCGATTTCCGGCATCGCGTCGATAGCGTCCCTCAACGAGCGCTGGCACTCTGACCGTTCCAGGGCCGTCGAAGACAGATTCCCGGTTTCATCCGGAATCAACGAACCCAGCGTGCGGTTTCCGTTCCTTCCGGCTGGAGCATCGAGGCTCTCCAACCGGAAAGCGTGCGCTTCCGCCGTGCGCGCGTGATATTCGTCAATGCTCAGGGACCTTTCGGCGGCCACCTCTTCCACGGTGGGATTGCGCAGCAATCGCTGTTCCAGGCTGCTGACGGCTGCGGCCATTTCTTTGGCTCTTCTACGTCCCGGGCGCGGGGCCCAGTCCAGGCCGCGCAGACTGTCCAGGATGGCGCCCCGTATCCTGCGCCCCGAATAGGTCTGTAGTTTGACGCCGCAGGATTCCCGGAAGTTGTCAATGGCCGCAATCAAGCCCAACGTCCCCGAGGAGACAAGATCCTCGAAGAAGACGTTTCCCGGAAGCCTGTTGTGGAACTGGCGCGCGATCAGGCGCACTTGCGGCATTTGTTCCAGAATCGTACGCTCGCGTCTGGCTGCGGCGGTCTCGACTGCGAAATTGCCGGCCTCCTGCGATGTAGCCAAGGGCTGTTGCATTGACATGACTGCGACCTTGTTGCGGCGCTTTATCGGCCTTCCCCTTCCGTCGACACCGTCCCCCAGGCGCAGCGTTGTGCAATCTCCTGCAAGGCTGCCAACCGCGCCATCACCATGCTCTCAGACAGGGGCGGCAAGTCCAGGTCGATGTCTCTCAGGAGCCACTCCAACGGCATCGCGCTGAACAATGTCAGGGTTAGTCCCGCCAGTGCGGCTGCGACCGCCGGGGGGGCGCCAAGGCCCGTAAACGAAAGCAGGCTCGCCGCACACGGTAGCAACGAGCCTGCAACCGCTCCGTAGGAGAGTTTACGGAGAAGCGAAGTGACGCCGGGGTAGTGCTCTTGGACGTGCCCGTCCCATAGGGCCAGCAGAATCACTGAGGCGGCGCACAAGATCCACCCGACTGCCGTGGCCGCAAGGCTGACCCCAAGGGAATTGCCATCTTGCGCGAATGCCAGGATCACCCTGAGGCAGCCTGCGCCCAGTAACATGCGGGCGAGGCTTTTGGGGTGCGGGAGCAGCCGAAACTGAACATCGCTGAAATCGGAGATCATAACTCACTCGCCCTATGGTGCACTATCAGGTTGTCCCAAAAGCCCACTTGAATCCATGCCATAGAACCCCCAGACGCGGGGGGGCGGCGCGGTAGTGGGAATCAGTTGTTTGCGGGAGCGCCGGCGCGCCTGGCCTGCCGGCCAGCCAATACCGTCAGCATCCAACTGACGATGATCATAGGCAATAGCCCGACCACTTCCGCCGGTTCCCAAGTCTGCCCGTCTCTGCAGAAGAATGCTACCGCGGTGCTGACGGTGATGGACACGGCTCCCGTGCAGACCGCCAGGCTGAACCATCGGGGAGTGCCCGATTCATCGAGTTCGCTGTACCGGCAGGCACTCATGAGGATGCCGAGTCCCAGAACGGCGGAGCATATGGCGCTCAGGAAGGACATGGGGGCCCGCGCCTGCCAGGCATAGCTGGGAACACCGGTCATGTAGCCGACGCAGCTTACGGCTCCAATTGCGAAAATGATCGACCCCAAAATCGCGATGGCCCTAAACCGCGACTCGAACCAGCGATGCGTGTGGCGCATCAGCAATGCCGCCGCGGAGAGCACCAGCACCACCGCCGTGTTGGGAGCGATGGCTTGCCAATCTCCCGCTCCCAGGTTGGCCGCGACCAGTATTTCCACTCTCGGCCCCAGCGCGAAGACCCGCTCGGCCTCCACCGTGACTACCATCGACAGGGTGACCATGGCCAGCATCGACGTTACCCGCGGGATCCAGAGGCCGACCCCGATCAAAGCCACCCCGCAAGCCACGAATCCTACGGCCGAGGCGGGCGGAGTGGGAACACTGGCCGGCATCAACTGGGCGAAGGTTGCCCGATGGAAAAGCAGCGCCACCAGGATGGCGATTCCCAACCCGGCGCACATGCCTCCACTCACGATCAGACCCCCGCGATAAACCGGACCGGCTCTATATCCATTCGGCATGAATCGGACCTTAGACTACGGTTAGCGGCGCCTGTCGCGAGCATCCTTGGGTGGGCCGGGGCGTCGCGCGTTGATAGCGTTCCAGCAACCGGATCAGTAAGTCAACGTTCTCCCGGCGCCGGTACAAAGCCGCCAGGTCGGTCTCGGATTTGAATGGTCGACGTGCAATTTGCATCTTAATTACTTAGCTCCTGAATCGAGTTTGCATCGGAAGAGTTGCTTTGCGATATCCCGACAAAGCCCGGTTTCACGGAATGTGAGGCAGCAATCTCTCTGGGCTGCGTTCCCGGGTAAAATGGGGCGGCGCCCCAGTCACCCTCCATTTGCCCCCCTGAATCGTACGGGAACGCTTCTTCGGGAATCGGCGCGCGTACGGATATCGGACGGCACGCCGGCTGGCGTACCCTGACTATGGAGACTCCAATGTTCGCAGAATACGCTCCAGGCGATCGGGAAATTACCAGTGTGGCGGTATACTCCGATCAACCGATCCTCGCGGCCGGTCTTGAGGCCGTGGTGTCTGAGCGGAAAGACTGCACGTTGTCGGGGATTTTTGCGACGCTCGGTCTTTTGATGGAGCATGTCGGCGCCTGCCGCCCGAGCGTGGTTCTTCTCGATGTGACCCCGGCCGTTACATTCTCCACGCTGTCCAACCTGAAACCTTTAGTGGACGTTGCGCCAGTTATTCTCTGGGTTAACGCGGTTTCCACCGAGTTTGTATCCAAGGCGCTGGCGAGCGGAGTCCGCGGCATCCTCCGCCAAAGCCTGCCTATCGAGCTTCAGATCAAGTGTCTGCGTACGGTCGCGGTGGGCGACCTGTGGGTGGAACAGCCCCTTTGCGAAGAACTCCTCAACGCCAGGCGGGTCCGGCTGACTCGACGCGAATACCAGTTAGTGAGCCTGCTCGCGCAAGGCCTCAAGAACAAAGAGATCGCATATGCCATGACGTTGAGCGAGGGAACGGTCAAGGTTTATCTTACGCGGCTCTTTAGGAAAGTGGGCGTCAGCGACCGCTTTGAACTCGCCCTGTTTGCGCTCAACAAGTTTTTAGTAGGCCCGGCGTACGAACTAGAGCCGGCCGGGGAAGTCCTCCCGCGGGTGCGGGCCTCGCCCGCGCTTCCTTTTCGCAACTTCGCAAGCGTGGCATGTCCCGCGGCCGGCGGCAGATGATGAACGTATCCATGACGGACGGTCACTCTGAACTGAAGGATGAGCTTGCCCACTTCGGTATGAGAGTCCTGGGCGCCGGTATTCTCGTGCAGGCTGCGGTGATGCCCCTGGTCCTCTGCGGGGACATGGCTCCTCGAACGCTACCGCCCGCCCTTCTGGCCGTTACGTTTGGACTCGAGGCGGTCTTCGTCCTCTTGATGGCCTTCAAGCTCTCCACGGGCCGGAGACGAATACTGGAACTCTGGCTGTCCTTCAGACTGACGAATGCGATGCACGGGGTGCTATTTGGGCCTGATTGAGGGAAGGCAGTCGAGGAAGGAGAACGGCAAAGTGCACAAAGCGGTATTGTACGCACAGGAAACAGCCCTGACGCGGAGAATCGTCGAGAGCCTTGAAGAAGATCCAAGCTGGGAGTTGGTTGCGCTGTGCACGACTCTGGCCGATTTGAACTTCGTATTGGATCGTGTGACGGTTGATGTCGTGCTTCTGCAACTCACTCCTGAAACGGCCGATCTTGTGTTGGTGGAACGAAAGCTCCAATCGACGCGGAGGGGAGAAGCAGGCGGGTTCCGGGCGTTCCTGTCGCCAACGCCTGAATCGCACCCGGCGTGCCGAACGGCCAAGGACATTATGGGAACAGAGGCATATCGCCGGTTTGACGGCGCCGAACTAACAGACGATGACGGTCGATGTAATACGGTGGTCTGAGCACGTTTCTTAATTAGTTGGTTTCTGTCGCGAAACTCCCGTGCCGCGGGAAAGCAACCGCTCCCTTGCGGTCGCGGCTCGGTACGAAGTCCCATGAAATCAATGGAGCCGTTTCCGAGCCGCGCGCGCCAGCAAGCGGTTCTTGCCTTTTGAGGTGAGTTTCGCGACAGAAATTAGTTAGAAGGCCGCTGGGAGGATTCCGATCTGGTTGAAGTCCATCATATCGAGGTGGAACTGGCAGTCGTGGCCGGATTCCGGACATGGAGGCGGCCATAGCGACTATATCCACCGAAGCGCACTTGTGCGGCGACGGTACAGCACCTTAGCTTAATAATGCTTCCCGGGACCGCAACGGGCGCGAAAGCGCCAAACCTGTAACCGGAACGAACCGCGAAAGACGCTTCGCTCTCTTGAGAAAAAAGGAAGACCTCAATGTCAGCCGTGTTGGATTATCCAGTACCGAGAACAGATCAGAACCGGGAGAACACCTGGGTGAACCGGCTTCTGAACGGTGAGGACTCTTCTCCGGAATACCAGGAGCTGAAGTTCACGCTGCACAGAAACCTTCTGGACCGGATCGACCTGGAGGCGCTCTCCTCCATGGCGGGCGAGCGTGTGCGCGCCATAGTCCGGGCGGCCGTCGCCAAGCTCGTGGAAGAAGAGAAGACACCCCTCAGCCTGGTTGAAAAAGATCGCATCATTGAGCAGGTTCTGGATGAAGTCTTCGGCCTCGGACCGCTGGAGCCGCTGCTACAGGACTCCACGATATCGGACATCCTGGTGACGACGCCGCACCTGGTATACGTCGAGCGCGCCGGCAAACTGTACCGGACGCCGGTGCAGTTCAAAGACGACGGGCACCTGCTCCGCATCATCGAAAAGATCGTGTCGCGAGTGGGCCGCCGCGTCGACGAATCGTCACCGATGGTGGATGCCCGCCTTCCCGACGGATCGCGCGTGAACGCCGTGGTTGCCCCGGTTGCCGTGGACGGCCCCCTGCTTTGCATCCGCCGCTTCGGACGCCACGCGCTCCGAATCGAGGACCTCGTGGCGAAGCTCGCCCTGACGGAAGGAATGGCGGAACTGCTGAAAGGCTGCGTGAAAGCCCGCCTGAACATTCTGATCAGCGGAGGTACCGGTTCCGGCAAGACCACGCTGCTGAACGCCGTTTCCTCCTACATCCCGGAAGACGAGCGCATTATAACCATTGAAGACGCCGCGGAACTGCGCCTGCAACAGACGCATGTGGCCCGCCTGGAATCCCGGCCGCCGAACGTGGAGGGCCTCGGCGCGGTCACCATCCGGCAACTGGTCGTCAACTCCCTCCGTATGCGCCCCGACCGCATCATCGTCGGCGAAGTTCGCGGGGAAGAAGCTCTAGACATGTTGCAGGCCATGAACACCGGCCACGATGGATCGCTCACTACGCTGCACGCCAACACCCCACGCGACGCTCTGGGCCGGCTTGAGGTCATGGTTGGTATGGGCAACGCGAATATGGGGGTTCGCGCCATCCGCCAACAGATTGCTTCGGCCGTCGATCTGTTTATACAGACCTCTCGCTTCAGCGATGGAACGCGCCGCGTCACGCATATCACGGAGGTGGTCGGCATGGAGCAGGACATAATTTCTCTTCAGGATGTCTTTCTCTTCGAGAAAACCGGTATCGCCGAATCCGGGAAGGTACTGGGGCGTTTCCGCGCAACCGGTATCCGTCCGAAGTTCTACGAGCGTCTCAGAACATCCGGCATTACCCTGCCGACGCAACTCTTCCAGACCGTAGTGGAGATCGTTTGACCAACGCGCTTCCACTTGCCGGTCAGAACTCCTGAGGTCGCCCGGCAATTTCAGCCTGGCGGGGAAAATGGGCCGAGCCATTCCTTTCGATGCGAGAGCTTCGCAGGTGGGGCAGGCGGTGCCGCCTGCCCGTCCGCGCTGAATTTGGGGTCGCTGCTCGAATAGGACCGAGCGAAGGCGAGCACCGCCTGCCCCACCTGCGGGCTCACTGCAAATTCCACGACATCGGGAGTTCCGGGCTTAGAGCCGCGGCTCGTTGAAATCGCGCCCGCGATCTACCAGTCCGGCACGTAACTCACCCGCCATTTGGGGCTTTATTATATGTTCCCGGCGGCCTCCGGAGCAGTCTCCTGAGGCGGGCCACCAGTTCGACCAGGTTGAACGGCTTCACGATGTAGTCATCGGCGCCCAACACGAAGCCGCGGCTGATGTCGTTCTCCTGGCTGCGAGCCGTGAGAAGTATGACATGAACCGGAAGGCATTCCTCCCGTATGGCAGCCAAGACCTGGTAGCCGTCCATTAGCGGCATTCCCACATCCAGCACTGCTGCGCGGGGCCTGCACTCGCGGATCATATGCAGAGCCTCGAAGCCCGTGGCAGCTAAGCGGCATCGCATTCCGTGGTTCTGCAGAGTGGCCTGTACCATCGTTCGAACCAGCGGGTCGTCGTCTGCGACGAGAATTTCCGGGGAGGTGCAATCCGGCAAAGAGTTCGTTTCTCCATGCGGACCGCACGATCTCTCCGCGCCCGATATCGTTGGGGTGCTCGAATGAGCCCGCGATATGGCGAAGCCCAGGCGCATTAAAGCCTCCTCAGGCTGCCAGCCGTCAATCAGGAACTCCCGGGCGCGCGCTTGAACCGCGCTGTCCACGCTCATGATATGTTCGCGCCCGCCCACCAGCAGCAGTGTCTGGTCCGGCGAAATTGGAGCATCCGGAGCGAGCCACCGCGTGTCCATGGTTTCCCTGCGGACGTGGTACAGAACTGCGTCGCAATCCCGAACCGGAGCGGAATCCGGCGACTCCTCCACCGCAAACAGTCTGGGCAGGGCGCCCGCGCGCTCCAGCCCCGTGCACAATGTCTCGACCATCTCGGTCGCGAATCCCACCAGGGCAATGCGCTTCCCCGAAAGTACGTGAACGATGGATTCAGGCAACGGATGATGTCCAGCCTCGAGTAGTTCGGAAAAGGCGAACACCAAGTCGGTCAAAACAGCACGGAGCCGCTCCGAATCTCGCGCCGGTGCGCGGAGCAATTCCACTCCCCGATGCGCCAACGTTGCAATGTTCTCGTAACCCAGGATCCCGGCCGCCCCCACCCACTGGTGAAGAAGACCCGAAGCATTGGCGACATCGAATTGCTGGCTGAGGCACTCCAGCATCTGGCGGCTTTGCAGGATGCCCTCCTCCAGGAAGCGCCGCCGCAGTTCCTCCACGCCTCGATCGGAAGTCGAAGTGCCGCCGGCCGGAACTGGTTCCGCATGGGGCACGGAAGTCCGCAAGGCCAGATACTTCCGAACCTGGGCGCCAAGCATGTGTGTATCGATTGGCTTGGTAATGTATCCGTCGCAGCCCGTCGCAGTGGCTTCCTGCCGGTCGCCTTCCGCGGCACACGCGGTCAGCGCCACAATAACGATATCGCGTGTGCGCGCGCTTTGCTTGACGCGACGGGTCAGTTCCAACCCATCCATGCCCGGCATACGAATGTCCACCAGCATAAGATCGGGATGAAAGCCGCGGAGCAATGCCAGCGCCTCCTCTCCACCCGCTGAGGTATGGACGTCGAATCCATAATCCGTCAAGACGATGTCGGTGAGCGTCCGGTTCACCTCAGTGTCATCTACTACCAATATGGCTTCGCCGCCCATGGCTCAACCTTCCGAATGGCGGGCTGTCGCCGGGCGCCCCTGCTCGGTCGTCTTTGGGATCCACCAGTGGCGGCCGGCTTGGCAACATACCTGCGGCGCTCTTCTGTGGAGTGATCGTTCTCTTGATAGTGCCATCGGTTAGCTTGGCGCTGGTGAATGTTAGCTGGTGTGGGGAACGGTCCGTCGGGACCGATCGCTGGCACAGTTCAACCTATAGTGCTTCGGGCGCCTCCTGAGTAGAGTGTGCACCGGAAGAGTTACTTCGCAGTATCCCACGAAACCCTGGTTTCACAGGCTGCGAGGCAGCAGTCTCCGTAGGCTGTACCCTCTATCGAGTACGGGCCTTCCCCCGCCGCCCTCCGTTCTCCGGAATAGCCTGGGGTACGATCAGCCGGAAATCCGAGGGAGGTCCGTCACCGGGGCTGTCCCACACCTTCATGTAGTTGGTAGCCTGATCGGCGGCATTGTCGTTCGAGCCGCCAGTACATTCAGAACTCCTGATGTCGCCCCACAATTTCTGCATGGCGGGGAAAATGGGCTGAGCCATTCCTTTCGATGGCGAGAGCTTCGCAGGTGGGGCAGGCGGTGCCGCCTGCCCGCCCGCGCTGAATTGGGCTCACTGCAAATTCCACGACATCAGGAGTTCTGACATTGCCCATGCCGGCACAGCCGCGGCCATCGCGCGGCACGCCATTCGGCAAGGTCCCCGATTCGAGATGAAGTCATGGACCGTCTTTATGGGCGCCGAGCCCACGGAGCAATGGCACGCCGAATGGAGGATCCGGACTCCTGATCTCGTGGAATTGGGTTGAGCCGGCGAGTAGCGGCCCGAAGTGGCTCACCTTATTTCCCCGGGCCAACCGAAATTGCGGGCGACATCAGGAGTCCAGAGGATGCAGCGCGTTACGGGTCTCTTGCAAAACTTCGGTATTAGACGACTGATATCCGTACCACGGCCCAGGACATACAGGTCCCCATCGGCTCCAATGCGGGTTCTTGTGGATTTGATTGGACCACCCTTAATGGCACCATGAAATTGGGCCGCGAAACATTCGCCATGCCGGCGAGGAAGCCGGCTGCTGTCTATCCGCGCCCGCGCCAGGCGATGGACTCCATCTTTGCGGGAGCGTGGGGGTTCCGGTGGAAAGGTTGCAAAATAACGGATTTTCACAGGCGCATCTTATGAACGAAACCATGGACCACCAGCAAGTGGAGGAACAACTCCTCATCCAGAATCTGAGCTTGAAGGAGCGAAACCGCCGGATCGAAGCCGCGAGCCGCATGAAGAGCGAGTTTCTGGCAAATATGTCTCACGAGTTGCGATCGCCGCTGAACGGCATCATCGGGTTCAGCGAGTTGCTGTACGACGGCAAACTCGGTGCGCTGGCAGAGCGGCCCAGGGAATTCGTTGGCCGCATCCACGCCAGCGCCTCGCACCTTCTTCAGTTGATCAATAGCGTGCTGGATCTCAGCAGGATCGAGGCCGGACAACTGGAGTTCTACCCGGAGCGACTGCTCGTTTCTCATGTGATCCAGGAAGTGACCGGAATCCTGAGCGCCCTGGCAGCCGAGAAGGGGATCCAGGTCGAAACCGAGATCGAGGTGGGAGCGGACGACGTCACGATCGACGCTGGTAAGCTCCGGCAGGTCCTCTACAACTACCTCTCGAATGCGTTGAAATTCACGGACGATAAAGGCCGCGTCGTGGTGCGCCTGAAATCCGAAGGCGCCGCCGAATTTCGCCTCGAGGTGTCCGACACGGGAATAGGGATCTCGGAAGAGGACATTGGGCGGCTCTTCGTCGAGTTTCAGCAACTGGATGGCGCGACGGCAAAGCGCTACCAGGGCACGGGACTGGGTTTGGCGCTGACCAAGCACATCGTCGAAGCCCAGGGTGGCAGGGTGGGCGTGGCCAGCAGGCTTGGTACAGGCAGCACGTTCTTCGCTGTGCTGCCGCGCGTATCGTTAAAGGCCCCGGGTCGCGACCACGTTGCCAAAATCCTGGTGGTTGACGATCAGAGACTGGAGCGGTTCCTGCTCACCCACGTGCTGGAATCGAACGGCTATCTCGTGGAAACGGCCGCGACCTGCAGCGAAGCGTACGAGAAATGCTGCGCGGAGCAGTTCGACGCCATCACATTCGATCTGGTTCTGCCGGATGGCGTGGGATGGGAAGGGTTGGTACCGATTCGGTCATTAGAAAGCCATCGAAACACTCCGGTGATCGTGATCTACGGCTCTGAGCGGGTGGACCTGGACATTCCGGGTGGCGTGCAAGGATTCCTGACCAAGCCCGTTCGTCCGGAGCTTCTTCTGGGAGCGCTAAAACAGATTGGCGTCCCGATGAAAGTCCAGGGGGGAGCCAATGGCTGAATCGATTCTCGTGGTGGACGACAATCTCGACAACCGGGATCTGACGCGGATTCTGCTGGAATACGAAGGTTACGAGGTGCGGCTGGCTGAGGACGCTGCGCAGGCGCTCGGAATGTTCGAGACCTACCGTCCGAAGTTGATTCTCATGGATGTCCAGCTACCCGGAATGGACGGCCTGGAACTGACTCGCCGGTTGCGGCAGAAGCCTGCGTTGCGCGATGTGATCATTGTGGCGATGTCGGCCTATGCGATGGTGGCGGAGAAGGCGAATGCCCTGGCAGCGGGTTGCGACGGCTACATCACCAAACCCATTAACACCCGGACTTTTGCGGGCACCGTCGCGCAATATCTGGAGGTCTCAGCGCGGGAACACGCTTCGGCCGCCTGATCACCCTGGGAGCAGGCATCATTGGGAGGAAAGAGCGATTCTCACCGTCTCAACGATCTCCTCGTGCGAGAACGGCTTCTCGATGAATCCATGAATCAGCCCTTCTTCCAGAGCCGTTTGGATGGCGGGATCGTCCTTGTAGAAGTAACCGGAGACCACCACCACCAGAACATCGGGATGGGCAATGCGAATGTTCCGGGCTAGTTCCAAACCGTCGATATCCGGCAACTTGGCGTCCAACAGAGCCAGAGTCAGGCGGTTGAGCCGGGCTGCCTGCAAAGCGGTTTGGCCGTCGAGTGCGCGGACGCACTGCGCCCCGAGTCCCCCGAGCACACGTTCGAGAGCCCAGCATATGTCAGGGTCGTCGTCCACGACCAGGGCCACCCGATTCACGAGGCTCAACGCATTCCTCCTCTGTCGCGGACAGCGACGGCAGTTTCACCGTGAAGGTACTCCCCTTTCCGCTTTGGCTCTCTACGCTGATCGAGCCCCCGTGCTGATCGACGATGGAATTGCAGATGGATAGTCCAAGGCCCGTGCCCTTCCCCAGAGGAGCCTTTGTAAAGAAAGGATCGAAGATTTTGTCGAGGTCTTCCCGTGAGATCCCTTCTCCGGTGTCGGTGACGCGAAGCAGCAATTCGCCGTTGGCCCGATCGGCGAAGACGTCGACCGTCCCGCCGTTCGGCATGGCGTTGATGGCGTTGAGCAACAGATTGATGAACACCTGTTCCAGGAGGCTGGGAACGCCCAGGACCTGGCAGGGGGCCGGCGGAAAATGCGTGCGGATTTCGATATTCTGAACCTTGGCCTGGCTATCCACAAGGGTCAGGGCCTCATTGATCACGCCCAGGAGGTCCAGCGGCGTCTTGCTTTTGTCCGCCGAGGGGTGCGCGAAGCGCAACAGGTTCTCAATGATGGTACTTGCCCTCCGGATGCCGCTGTGAACCTTCTCGGCGCACTCCCGGCGAAACTCCGGGGTGAGGCCGTCCTCCATGAGGAATTGAGCGGCTGAGGAGGAAACCGCCAGGGGCGTTCGGATTTCATGCGCGATTCCCCGGGCCATCACGCCCAGAGCGGCCAGTTTCTGCGATTCCAGAATCTGCAACTCGAACTTGCGTTGTTCCGTCAGGTCCCGGCCCACTACTACGAAGCCCACCGTTCGTGCAGCGTCGTCCATCATCTGCGAGAAGACCCAGGAGACGGCGCGGTAACACCCGCCTTTCGTCTTCAGGTTGGATTCGATTCTGCCGGAGTTCCTGCTGGACGCCCCTTTGGAGAGCAACATTCTCACGCCGGCGGCGCCGGTCTGGTCGCAGTAGTCGAAAAACGGGCGGCCCTTCAACTCATCGAGCGAGTAGCCGGTAGTCCTTTCGGCCGCCTTGTTCCAGGTCAGGACATTGCCCTCGGTGTCGGTAGAGATGACAATATCGCTAGCGCTCTCGACGACGCTGGCCAGATGGCGCTCCATCCTTCGGATCTCTTCGCCCAGCCGGGTCTGCTCGGTAACATCATCCATGAGCAGCAGAACGTGATCGACTTGCCCTGCCCAGTTCACGGGGACAACGCTGTAATAGTAGACCCGAATCGGAACGCCGGGCGCCCGGTAGGTCAGCCTTTGGCCTTGCGTCGCATGGCTGCTTCGAAAAACGTTTCGAATCTGCCTTTCCAGGCCCATTTCCGCCAGGATCACTTCCGGGAAAACCTCGGCAAGCCGTTTTCCGGCAGTCACGCCAACGGTCTGGCGGGACTTGTCGAGGAAGTTCCTGTTGGCCAACACCACGCACAAGTTTTCGTCCAGCAGCAGGACCGATGAGGGAATGGTATCCATCAGCATCCGGCACAGCAACTCGGACCTCTTGCCTTCGCTGACATCGTTTGCGATGACCAAACATGCGCTCTCGCCCGCGAACTCCACGGCAGATCTCGCCACCTCGAGGTAGATAACCGTTCCGTCTTTCTTTACGTGTTGCCACGTCCGTTTCCCCACTGAGAAAACAGGCGGCTTCAGCGCCCCGTCGAGAACGGCGGACCTTTCCGCCGGCAGATGCAGTTGCCGCACCGTCATCGCCAGAAACTCTTCCCGCGAGTAGCCGTAGCATTCAACGGTCGCATCGTTCACCGCAAGAAACGACAGCGTCCGCAGGTCGTAGATCCACATCGGCATCCGACTGTTCTCAAACAGTCCTGCTGTAGCCTCTGCAATTTGCAGGGGCCGTCGCTCGTGGACTAAAGCGGAACCTCTCACGTTTCCCCCTTGTTCCGTTTGAGTAAAGAGTATACGGCCTGATAGTATTCATAAACTGCATACCCGTCAATCCGCAGTTTCCCGGTTCCGGGAGGCGCTCTGATCCAACCCTGCGAGAGGGGTTTTCGGTAGCCCGCTAGAGTATCGCCCTATGCGGGTCGCGGGTTTAGCTGGATCAACTTTCCGTGTTTCCGATGCTACTGTTGTTCAGGGCTTGGAGTCCCTGCAACCCGTTCCAAAGCGGGTTGCACATACTATTCATCGACCACAACCCTGCGATGCCGACTAATAGCCAATCCGGTGGTCCTGCCAGGAAACTCGTCTACATCCCGATCATCCACACTGTGGCGGACATGGGGACACTGGGGGCGTCCATACGAAGAATGAAACTGTCGGCGCTTGGGAGGCAGGGTTTGGCGCACAATGCGGCCGTGGTGGAGAAAATGTGGGAGCGGATCGAGAACGTAGTCGCCAGCCTGCCGGTTACCACCGGGACCGTTCGAGTCTATCAGGACGGATTGCCGGTTTGCGGGCACGAGCAGGATATTGTCTTGGAATTGGCTGGGGCAGGGAGCCGGAACCACAGGGCGCTCTTAGGACTCCAGGCCCGTGGCGCGACACTGATGGGTACGGAGTCTCCCGAACTGCTGGTTCAAGAGTACCAGCTTGCAACTGCCGGTTTTGCTTCCGGCGTGACTGTCCGGACCGAGGACCGCCAGAAACAACTGCGCGAGACACTACTCGAAAAGCGAGACCGTTACATCGCGGATCGCATCAACGGGACGTTGTGCGCCGGGGAAAACGGAATACTGTTCATGGGGACGCTCCACGCGGTCGCGAAAGATTTGGATGCCGATATCAACGTTGCCTACCCGCTTGGGCCGCCCCGGGTGGAGCAAAGAAGAGGTGTATGACTACGGTTCCGGGTAGAATCCTGATCGCGGACGATGACCAGGATATGGTCCAGTTGCTGGGGCGCCTTGTCCACCGCGAGGGGCTGACGCCGCTGCTGGCCAAAGACGGAAAAGAAGCACTGCAATTGGTCCGGGCAGAAGACCCCGACGTGTTGCTGGCGGACCTCAGAATGCCGGGCATGGATGGCATGGAGTTAATGCGCAAAGCCAAGGATCTCGATCCGGAGCTGCCGGTGATCCTGATCACCGGATTTGCCGATGTGCGGGGGGCGGTGGAGGCGATCCGCGCCGGCGCCCACGACTTCCTTGCCAAGCCCTTTGAACATCCTCAAGTGCTCCGCGTTTTGCACCGCGCGTTGAACGAGCGGCGGCTGAAGCTGGAGTTAAAGCACCGGGCCGATCACGTCCACCCTGTCCTCTCGCCGCGCGAGTTGTTCGGCCCCAGTGAGGCGATCGGCAGTGTGATCTCCGCCATTGAGCGGGTCGCGAAATCGAATTTCAGCGTGGTCATCGTGGGCGAAACGGGTTCGGGAAAAGAGGTTGTGGCGCGGGCGATTCACCAGGCCAGTGGGCGCGCGCGGTATCCATTCGTCCCCGTGGATTGTGGCGCTGTTCCCGAGATGCTGATGGAGAGCGAGCTGTTCGGACACGAGCGGGGCGCATTCACCGGCGCGGATCAGCAGACCGTGGGGAAAATTGAGGAGGCTCACACCGGGACACTCTTCCTGGACGAGATCTCCAATATGCCGCTCGCCTCGCAAGCCAAGCTCCTCCGGGTCCTGCAAGAGAGGACCTTGTATCGGCTGGGCGGCGCCAAACCCATCCATGTGGATGTCCGGATGCTGACCGCCAGCGGCCACGACCTCGAAGGACTTTGTGAAAGCGGTTCCTTCCGGCCCGACCTTTACTTCCGGTTGAACGAATACTCGATCTCCATCCCGCCGCTGCGTGAGCGGAGGGAGGACATATTGTACCTGGCGAAGCAGTTTCTCGATATTGCGAACATCGAGATTCCCAAATCCATCGAAGGTTTTTCTCCGTCGGCGATCGAGGCGATGTTGGCCTACCGGTGGCCCGGAAATGTTCGGCAGCTTCGGTCGGTTGTCCGTCGCGCCGTACTGATTGCCGAAGGTATCGTTACCGAAGAGCACCTCGGCTTGAGACCCGAGGGGTGCAAGCCGTTGTCGGAAAATGAACTGGCGGCGTGTTCCTCCAGGCCCGGCCCAGGGGGGCGCGATCTCTCGCTGCGGGAGACCGTCCGGAGCAACACGGTCCACGTGGAGCGGGTGGCGATCGTCCACGCTCTGCGGAGAACGGGCGGAAACAAAGCCAAAGCGGCCCGCCTCCTCCAGGTTGATTACAAGACCCTTCATTCGAAAGTGAAGGAGTATGGAATTCAGATCGAAGGAGAACACCTACATGAATAAAAAGCATAATGAGAAAACTTCCGAAGGCGGCATCGAGGTCGGGCTGGGCGGGATTCTCAAAGGTTTTGGGGATCTGGTCGAGAAGCTTGGGGACCTGGCCAAAACTGGCGAGCAGCTATCCCGAACCGGCGAGATCCACGGCGCGGGCAAGGAAGTGAAGGGAATCTACGGGTTCACCGTTAAGGTGGGATTGGGAGACGACGGGCCGCGCATCGAGCCGTTCGGCAACATCCGCAAGGACCGGGAGTCCGGGCACACTGTGGTGCAGGAAGTGCGCGAGCCCGTTGTGGATGTCTTCGAAGAAGAGGACCATGTATTGGTTGTGGCCGAAATGCCCGGCGTCAGTGTCGACGATGTGAAAATTACGGTGGAAGACGACCTGCTGACCATCACAGCCGAGCGCGGCGAGAAGAAGTATCGCAAAGAGGTGACGCTTCCCGCCAGCGCCACCCGCGAAAAAACGCAGGTCACGTGCAATAACGGGGTAGTTGAAATCAAGTGTATGAGATGAGGACCCTTACATGACCTCAGAGCGCACCGAAATCCCGGTTCTCAAACTCAAAGTCAGCGAATCGTTGAGCAGGGATGTGGGACGAGGGATCGCACGGTTGGGTCCGGAAGACCTGGAAACACTGCAGGTCGTGAGCGGAGACCTGGTCGAAGTCTCCGGGAAGCGGGGCACTGTCTGCAAGGTAATGCCGGCTTACCGGGAACTGCGCGGGCAGTCCCGAATCCAGATAGACGGACTGGTGCGTGAAAACGCCGGAGCCGGGCTGGACGAGTTCGTGCAGGTTCGAAAAATCACTTGCAGTCCGGCCAGACGTATCGTGCTCGCCCCGGCCAACGTGCGGCCATCCCAGCGGGATCTGGACTACATCGCCAATTTGCTCGACGGCCTGCCGGTGCAGGCAGGCAACCGGATCCGCGCCACTCTTTTCGGCAGCCGGTGGGCGGACTTTCGGGTGGAGAGCACCACGCCGAAAGGCCCGGTCCTCATCAATTCCGCCACCGAACTGGTCATCGGCAGCCCGCAACAGGCCGAAGAAGTAGCCGCGCGCTCCACCTCCTACGAGGACATCGGCGGGCTCAAACCGCAGCTCCATCGCATCCGCGAGATGATCGAGCTCCCCCTGCGCTATCCGGAGGTCTTCGAGCGGCTGGGCATCGACGCCCCTAAGGGTGTCCTGCTCTATGGCCCGCCAGGCTGCGGAAAGACTTTGATCGCGCGCGCGATCGCGCATGAAACCGAAGCCAACTTCTATGCGGTGAGCGGTCCGGAGATCATCCACAAGTTCTATGGCGAGAGTGAAGCCCATCTGCGGAAGATCTTCGAGGATGCCACGCGCAAGGGTCCGAGCATCATTTTTCTGGATGAAATCGACGCCATCGCGCCCAAGCGCGAGAACGTGGTGGGAGAAGTGGAGAAGCGGGTTGTGGCGCAACTGCTGGCCCTGATGGACGGGCTCGCCAAACGGCAGCATCTGATCGTGATCGCCGCCACGAATCTGCCTAACATGCTCGACCCGGCCTTGCGGAGGCCCGGCCGGTTTGACCGGGAGATCGCCATCCCTATTCCGGACCGCTTGGGCCGCGAAGAGATTCTTGCCATTCATAGCCGGGGCATGCCTCTGGCCGAAAACGTGGAGATGGGACACCTGGCCGCGATCACCCATGGCTTTGTGGGGGCCGATCTGGAAGCACTCTGCCGCGAGGCGGCCATGATTTGCGTGCGACGCATCATGCCCGACATCGACTTCGGACTGGCGCGCATCCCTTACGAACAACTGGCCAAGCTCGAGGTCGGGCCGGATGATTTCCTGGAGGGCTTGCGCGAGGTGGAGCCCTCCGCGACACGCGAGGTGTTCGTGGAGGTGCCCGACGTCCGGTGGGAGGATGTGGGTGGCCTCGCGCAGGTGAAGCAGCGGCTTATCGAGGCGGTGGAGTGGCCGCTCCAGCATGCGGAGCTGTTCACAAAGGCCGGCATCCGTCCACCTAAAGGAATTCTTCTGGTGGGGCCGCCTGGTTGCGGCAAGACGATGCTTGCCAAGGCCGTGGCTACCGAAAGCAAAGTCAACTTCATCTCCGTAAAGGGTCCGGCGTTGCTCTCCAAGTACGTGGGGGAGTCGGAACGTGGAGTGCGCGACATATTTCGGAAAGCCAAACAGGCGGCGCCGTGCATTATCTTCTTCGACGAGATCGACGCGCTGGTGCCGGCACGTAGCGCCGGCGGTTCCGACGCCCACGTCGCCGAGCGTGTCTTAAGCCAGTTCCTTACCGAGCTCGATGGGGTCGAGGAACTGAAGGGAGTGCTCGTGCTGGGCGCGACTAACCGGCCGGACATGCTCGATCCGGCTATCCTGCGGCCGGGGCGCTTTGATGAGATCGTCGACATCGCCCTGCCCGACGAGGAGAGCCGCCGGCTAATTTTTGAGGTTCATCTCCGGAACAAGCCGCTTGCGCCCGGAATCAGCATAAGCGGCCTCGCCGCGGGCACGGACGGTTTCAGCGGCGCCGACATCCAGGGAGTGTGCGCCAAGGCGGCCCTTCGCGCAGTGCGGCGCGCGGTGACGAGTAAGATCGAGCACCCGCAGGAAGAGGCGCCGGTGACGATCTTGCCTGACGACCTGGAGACGGCTCTGAAAGAAGCAAAGGTGAATGATTGACAGTGAGATTGCCTATTACTTGTATTGTCTGACGCCTTGCGCACGAGGCATCCAAACCTCTGCGATCGGGGTGGATGGGCAACATCCTGTTTTTGGGGTGGCCTGCGGGGAAATTGGTGCGGTCCTCAGTGAGGTAGGCCGGGGCGAGTTCTGCGGCGATGCAGCCGAAGCGAACTTGCAGGATCTGGCATGGTTGGGGCCGCGCGTCTACCGGCACGAAGCGGCTATCGAGGAGGTCATGAGCCAATCGCCAATACTTCCAGCGCGGTTCGCGACCATGTTCACTTCCATCGATAGCTTGAAAGAGTCCGTTCTCCAACACCGGGAGGCCATCGCCGGATTCTTCGTTCAGCTTGGCGACAAGCAGGAATGGGCCGTCAAAGGGATTCTGAATCGCACCGGCGCGCTGGAACGGCTGGGCTCATCGGGCCAGCCCGCGTCGGTAGAGCGAGCAGTGGTCAACGCCCCTGGAGCGAGATATTTCCAGGAGAAGCGGATCAAGGCCCAGTTGGAGCGGGATTTCAACTTACACCTGAAAGAATTCTGCCGGCGGGCGGCGGCGGCACTGGGAGCAAATGCCGAAAGTTTCCGGGAACGTAAAGTACTGGCGCCGGTTGCGGCGGGAACTGACGCTGAAGTGGTATTGAACTGGGCCTTTCTGCTTTCGCCGGCAGACCTTGACGAGTTCAGGGGACGCCTGGAACGGCTCAATGGAACCGGGGCGTTCCCCGGTTTGATGCTGACGCTGACCGGTCCGTGGCCACCTTATAGTTTTGTTTCGGATCTTTTATTCGGTGCGAAGGCATGAAGTACCTTCTCTATGGCATCGTGCGGGAGGATTTGGCCGGGTATGCCCCACAGCCGGGAATCCGTCTCCTGACGGCGCACGGCTTGGCGGCCGCGGTTTCGGCCGTTGAAGAGACGACTTCGCCACCCAGCGTCTCCTCTTTACTGGCCTATGAAAAAGTGGTCGAGGCGATTCATGCCAGACAGGCCGTCATTCCTATGCGATACGGCTGTGTGATGGAAAGCGAGTCTGTGGTCATTCGCCTCTTGGAGGACCACCGCCCGGAATACGAGACGCTGCTGGCCCGGCTTCGAGGTATGGCGGAGATGGGGATCCGCGTCCTGTCGCCGGCACGCGCCGCGGTTCTTCCCGCCTTGCCGTCATCCCCGGGGGTTGCGTACTTGACTTCCCTGCGCAACCGCTACAACTCCGCAACGGCTCTCGCTCCGGAGGAGGTCCAACTGGCCGATCGGATCGCGGCCTTATTTTCAGGCTGTTCCACGGAGCAGCGGAGAGAGGTTTCATCATCCAGCCGGGGACGTCTCGTCTCGCTATACTTTCTCATGCCAAAAACCTGCGTGGAACAGTTTCGGCAAAGAGCCCGGGAGATCCGTCTTCCCGGCGCGGCAAAGATGTTATTAAGTGGGGCATGGCCTCCATATAACTTCGCGGACCTCTGAGCCGCTTTTATGGAATGCATACTATGGAGACAACTCCGATATAGTACTCTAAGTAATTCGTATAATACTCTATGTCAATGAAACACATAGTACGATTTCAGGCACGCCGCCTCAAGGCTTTTGGCTAATGACGTGCTTGTTAGTATGTGGGTCGCACGGAACGTGAGGCCCATTTACAGTTGAAGAAAGCCGAAAAGGAGAACGAACAATGGCAAAAGTAGCAAAGTCCACGGATTCCTCCAGCCTGGCAGAGGTTGTCGACCGCATTCTTGACAAGGGCATCGTGATCGATGCTTGGGTCAAGGTGTCGCTGGTCGGCATCGAACTGCTCTCGGTGGAGGCTCGCGTCGTAATCGCGTCGGTTGAGACGTACCTGAAGTACGCCGAAGCCATCGGTCTGACTGCCAGTGCCGCGGCGCCCGCCTAGAAACTGCGCCCGGCAAGGTTCCCGCCGCCGGTCTGAGGCCTCGATAGGGGCCTCTGCCGGCTTGGGAACGCAAAGAGATAGTAAGAGAGGAAAGGAGTGGAAACTATGTTGACGGAAGATATGACACGCTTGCGTAATGAAATCGTGGCGATGCGCAAGATGCGCGGCAGTATGGTGAGCGAGTTGCGGCACGGTGCCAAGGGGCTGAAACACGCTGTTACGAAGCTTTGCGCGCACTTTGGCCACGCTCGCACGACGATGGCGAAGCGAACCAGGAATGAACGCATGGTCTTTCTGAACAACCTGAAGCGCTCAGTTGGCGAACAGCGGCGCGATATGAGAAGCGACTTGACCGGGGCCCGCAGTGCCTGGGCCGGCAAGAGCTCCTAGCAACGGCCGGCGGGGACCGAAGTGCAAGCGGGCGGGAGCAATTGGCCTGACAGCAATAGCGGCTCCTATGCAGGGCCCGCTGGAGGGTTCGCGGCGCGGGTGGCCAAGGCACCCGATTCAGGACCCCGCCAGCGGCCTCCCCGAACGATTATCAACCCAGGAAAGGGCATGGGTGGGTGTATTACCTGAAGTTGCGATGCCGTTCGGAGATGAGATTGTGTTCTTGCGCCATGCCCGGGTGGCCTTGCGCGGCGACTTGGTCTGCGACTACCCGCTTCGGGTAGACGGCAACCAGACGGTATCGCCCGCGTGCCGTGAAATTCAGCAGGGAAAGAGGAAAGTAAGATGAAAATCAACTGTCTTGGCTGCGGGTACAAGGTGGATCTCGCCAATGGCTATGACAATTATGTAGGCCCGATCAAGTGCTTCGCCTGTGGCGCGATCATGGAGATTGCGACCCAGGAGGGCAGCGTCCGAGCCGTCGGGTCCGTGACGGAACTGCGGCACCCTTCGGCTGAGGAAGTCCTTGAGCGGAGCCTCGGCTAACAACGTGCCGGGCCGGAGTTGCGAGGCCGGCCGGCTGAAGCGAAGCCGCCGCGGCGGGGCTGTGGGAATCCCGCGCGAATTGGCAAAAAGAGCCGATGTATTGGGTGACTTTGGAAAGGAAGAATAAACATGGGTGTACTAACCGAAGCGACCATGCGACTGCGAAAGGAAATGATGGCCTGGCGCCATATGAGAGTGGCCTTGCGGAACGACTTGGTCCGTCAGACCGACGAGCGGCGCACTCGGGTTTCCGCTTTGTGCGGCGGATTCGCGAGGGACCGCGCGGGCGCCCACCGCGCTTGGTTTGGTCCCACGCTTTTCGAGAGCCAGACCGCCGAGAGACAACAGCGGCGCGGACTGGTGGAGGCAGCAAGGGCCAAGGTCCAAGCGGAAGAGCAGCCACCTGCCACACCGAAAGCGGAGCCGCGCAGTCACGAGCCTGCCAAGCCTGTCCCGGTCCCGGTCCCGGCAGCGGCCCCGGCAGCGCCAGCGCCCATTGCGTCTCTTGCACCCGTGCCGCGGACCGAGAGACTGCTTCTAAAGGGATCGAAGAAGCACTGATTCCTGCCAGTTTGAAAGTGAACATTCCGATGGAGAGACAATGAGCAAAGACCTCGGGGCAGTTGTGGTGAGAGTGCAGCCGGAGGGGGACGATGTTCTGCCCGAGGCCAGTGAAGAGTTTGTGGCGACCCCGCATATTCAGGCTTTGGCCGAAAGGGCGCTCGCGTACCTGGAAGTTGGTTATGCGGTGCACTTTGCCGGCTCGGCGGGAACGGGAAAAACGACGCTGGCCTTCCACGTGGCGGCCAAACTGGGCCGTCCGGTCACTCTCATTCACGGGGATGATGAGTTTGGCAGCTCGGACTTGATCGGCAAGGACGCCGGCTACCGGAAGTCAAAGCTGATCGACAACTACATCCATTCCGTCCTGAAGACGGAAGAGAACATGGACACCCTATGGGTGGATAATCGTCTCACCACGGCTTGCGCCAACGGGAACACTTTTATCTACGACGAGTTCAACCGCTCCCGCCCCGAAGCCAACAACGCCTTGCTGAGCGTGTTGGAGGAGAAAATCCTGAATCTCCCCGCCCTGCGGCCGAGCGGCGCAGGGTACCTTGAAGTGCATCCGGACTTCAGGGCGATCTTCACGTCCAACCCGGAGGAGTACGCCGGGGTTCATAAGACCCAGGACGCGCTGATGGACCGCCTGATCACGATCCAGATGGGTAACTTCGACCGTGAAACAGAGATTCAGATAGCGATGGCCCAGTCGGGTGTGTGCCGCGAGGACGCCGAGATCATTGTGGACATCGTGCGCGAATTGCGAAGTACCGGCGTCAACAACCACCGGCCGACCATTCGCGCCACCAATGCCATCGCCAAAATCCTGGTCCACCGCCATGCGCGGGCCAGGCTGGACGATCCGGTTTTCCAATGGGTCTGCCATGACGTTCTTACCACGGAAACGGCTAAAGTCACGCGCGAGGGACAGTCGGTGATGCCGCGTAAAATCGACGAAAGCATGACTAAGATCTGCGGGGCTGCCCTGAAACCGCACCGAAGCAATAACCGGCTCGGCTCCGCGAACAATGGAAAGGAATGATGCCATGGCTATTCCCAACAAAGGTCTGACCAGCATTCGCACGCTCTCCGGCCGGGTGGATCAGCTCTCCCTGCCCTACCGCAGCTACATGCAAATTACCTGCCTCGAGATGGAAAAGGCCCGGCGGGGTATGGAGCGCAAGAGCGCCGTCGAGAGGGTCGCGCTGATCGACGCCCGTATGGAGCAGATTGAAAAGTCCAAACGAGAGCTGCTCCAAGCGGTGGCGGCTTCGGACCACGGGGCACTGGTAAGCCTGCCCGGCCTCGAGCTAAGACCCGCGCCCCGGCGCAGCGCGCGCGGATTCAAGGTTCGTTACTGAGGGACCGGCCCATGCTGACAATCAGAACCTCTGCCCACGTCCCTGCCAACCACCACCGCAGGAGCGGCCGTTACAGCCCCGCTTCTACCGGTGCGCCTCGGGCGCGGGTCGGCGCGTCACGTCTGCTTCAGGAGTGGATCAGGCTGCTAGACGCCGAGTCGCGGCGTCTGTGGCTGGAAGTCCGGTGGCGAGCGCACCTGGAACGAATTCGGTCCGCGCGAGCGAGGAGGCTGCCATGAGAGTCAGTGGTCGTGCGGCGGTAGCTAACGGCCCGGTTCAAGAGTCGGCAGTGCCCGTGGCGAGCGGAAGGAACTATATCTATGCCATCGTCGCGGGCGGCGAACCACGGGCGTATCCATCTCTCGGCATCGAGGGCAAGGATGTGTACACCATTACCGACGGCCGCGCAACCGCGGTCGTAAGCAGCTTGGCCGCTTCTAAGATCCGGCCGGAGCGCGCCAACCTCAGGGCCCATCAGGCTGTGCTCAAGTGTGTGATGGCCGACACAACACCGCTGCCGATGGCCTTCGGCACCATTGGCGCCAGCCCGGAGGCCATCCGCAAGATCCTGGTCCGGAATCAGCACGCCTTCCAGGAGCAACTCCAACGGGTGGCCGGCAAAGTGGAAATGGGGTTGCGCGTAACTCTGGATGTGCCAAATATCTTCGAGTACTTCGTCAATACGCATACGGAGCTGCGCCTGGCGCGGGATCGCCTGATGAGCGCCCGCCACGAGTTCACTCAGGAAGAGAAGATTGAACTGGGCCGGACGTTCGACCGCCTGCTCCATGAGGACCGGGAGGACCACACCCGGAAGGTGGAGCATGTCCTTACTCCTCTGTGCGCGGAATTCAAGTCGAATCCATGCCGCAATGAGAACGATGTCATCAACCTGGCATGCCTGGTGGGGCGCGATGCACAGGAAGCGTTTTCCGCGGGCGTGTTTGCCGCAGCCAAGCTGTTCGACAACAACTTCGCCTTCGACTATAGCGGGCCCTGGGCGCCGCATAACTTCGTCGAAATCGATCTGGAGCAGTAATGCTGCTGGTAGACGACATCCTCTTTTTCCCGGTCCACAGCATTATGTGGATTTTCCGGGAAATCAGCAAGATCGCCCACGAGGAACTGGCTGGCGAAGCCCAGTCGATCACCGAGCGACTGAGGCTCCTTTACATGCAACTGGAAACCGGCCGGATTACCGAACAACAGTTCGATGCCGAAGAGAAGCTCTTGTTGGACCGGCTGGACGCAATCGACAGGCGTCTGGAAGATGAGGGAGAAATTGAGGAATCTGGCACCGTGACGACCGAGCGGGAGATTGGCAATCCGTAAAAGGCTTGGGAGATCGGCATGAGTCGGCAGATGCCATCATTTTTCGACAAGAAAGGCCTCCAGCTCCTGCTGTTCGGCGGTAAGGGCGGGGTGGGCAAGACGACCTGCGCCACTGCGGCTGCGTTGCGTATGTCCGCGCTCGCCCCCGGCCGTTCTCTGCTGCTGGTTTCCACGGACCCTGCCCACTCCGTACGGGACAGCCTGGCCGGTCATGTACCATCAGGCAATCTGCATGTGCTGGAGCTTGACGCCCAGCAACACCTCAATGCATTCCGCGAACAAAACGGCCCGATGCTACGCGAGATTGCCGCCGCCGGCACTTTCATGGACGATGAGGACATTAGTCAATTCCTGAACCTCTCGCTGCCCGGTGTCGATGAGTTGATGGCCTTCTTCGAGATATCCGCCTGGGTGGAGGCCCGCTTGTACGATTGCATCGTGGTGGACACGGCGCCCAGCGGCCACACCCTGCGCCTGCTTGCCATGCCCGAACTGATTCGGCGATGGCTCGGCATGTTGGAGGCCCTGCTGGCCAAGCGCCGGTACATGCGGCGGGTGTTCAGCCGGGACAGCAGCCCGGACCGCCTCGACCTGTTTGTCGTCAAATGGAAATCCTCGCTGCAGCGAATGGAGAGTCTGCTGCGCGACCCTGCGCGTTCCCAATTCGTTCCCGTTACGATTGCGGAGCCCCTCGGCGTGCACATCACACTGGCGCTGTGCAAGGATCTGTTGGGCCGAAAAATACCGGTATCGGATCTGATTGTGAACCGGCTCCATTTCGAGAGCGATTGCCTTGCCTGCTCGGCCGCTGCCTCGGCCGAACAGTTCCAGTGCCAACAGCTCCTAGCCGGGATTGAGGTCCCTTGTTCGGCCTGGGGAATTGAGCTATTCGCGGAAGAGGTTCGCGGGCTGAAGCCATTATCCGGATTCTGGGAACACGCGCGAACGATCTCTCGAACACCGGTGAGTTCGGCCAAGCTCCCTTTGTCCTACGCAACGGCTGTGCTGCATCCGGCTGTGTCCCCGTCTCCCGATGTGCGGCTCGTCCTGTTTGCCGGCAAAGGCGGCGTGGGCAAGACGACGCTCTCCTGCGCCACCGCTGTGCAACTGGCCCGCGACTTCCCCGAAAAGCGGATTCTGCTTTTCTCCACAGACCCGGCCCATTCGCTCTCCGCCTGCCTACAGGTGGAAATCGGCCCCCGGCCGACGGTGCTTTTCCCAGGCCTGACCGCCATGGAAATCGACGCGCAGGCGGAGTTCGGGAAGGTCATGGCCCATTACGCTGGGGACCTGGAGCGCTTTCTTGAGTCCGTATCCCGGGGCTTCGACCTGACTTTTGACCGCGTGGTTCTTGAGAAGATGATGGACATCGCGCCGCCGGGCTTGGATGAGATCATGGCACTCACGCGGATCATGGAGTTTCTGGCCCGGAACAGCTACGATCTTTTCGTTCTTGATTGCGCTCCGACCGGCCACCTGATTCGCCTGCTGGAACTCCCGGATCTCATCCACGAGTGGCTGAAGGCCTTCTTCAACCTCTTTCTCAAGTACGAGCGTATCCTGCGATTGCCCGGTTTCGCCGAGGAACTGGTGCGGATTTCCCGGAGCTTGAAGAAACTCCGGGAACTGCTGCGGAATCCGGCCGCCTCCGTGCTATATGCCGTGAGCATCCCCACCCGCATGGCGCTGGCGGAAACCAAGGATCTAGTGGCCGCGTGCGGGGGGATGGGCATTACCGTCCCGCTTGTGTTTCTGAACCTGGTGACGCCGCCCGGCGATTGCCGCTTATGCTCGAACGTGCGGCGAAGCGAACTGCTGGTGGCCGACAGTTTCCGGCAGGCGTTCCCCGGCAAGCAACAGACGCTGGTCTACAGACAAGCGGAGATCGCCGGGGTGGAGCGACTGGAAGAATTTGGACGGCGCCTGTACCAGCCCGCCCTACTGGAGATGGTCAGCCGTGACGCATCCTGAAACCATACCCGGCGCGGATAGGTTCACACCTGAACTATGCGCGCTGGAGGAGACCGAGCGCGTTTCGATCTGCGAGGTCCTGGACCGCGTGCTGAACAAGGGCGTCGTACTGGCAGGCGAAGTGACCATTTCGGTTGCCGATGTGGACCTCCTGTACCTGGGCCTGAATCTGGTCTTAACCTCCATCGAGACCGCGCGAGAGAGCCTGGGGCATGGAGCGGCAACTGGTTTGGCACTTGATATCGGAAAGGGGAAGACCAATGGATCCGGTCGGAATAACGCGGGTCGAGTCTGAATCGATCGGGGACTTTGCCCTCGTGATGCAGCAGGATGACAAACTGCAGCCGCGGGCGCCACATAACGGAGCTCCGCGCCGGGCCCGCCTGGATCTGGATCCGGACCGTCTGAAAAACGGACTCGGACAACTCGTCCTCACGGTTATCAAGCTCTTGCACGAACTGCTGGAGCGCCAGGCGCTCCGGCGCATCGACGCCGGCTCGCTCACCGATGAACAGATCGAGCGGCTGGGTTTCACCTTGATGGGCCAGGCAGAAGAAATCGATCGGTTGAGAAGAGAGTTCGGCCTCGAAGAGGAGGATCTCAACCTTGATCTGGGACCCTTAGGCAGGCTTTTCTAACAAAGGAGATTTTTGTGCCCCAACAGGCAGTTACGCACGCGTTGCAGAGCTCGACTCTGTCTGATGTCCTTGAGCGGGTGCTGGACAAAGGCATTGTCATCGCTGGCGATATCAAGATCAAGCTGGTGGACATTGAGTTGCTCTCGATTCAGATCCGCCTGGTGATCTGTTCGGTGGACAAGGCAAAGGAGATGGGAATGGATTGGTGGGTCAACAACCCGGTTTTTTGCAGCCAGGCTCCTCAAGGACAACTGGAAGCTTCTCTTGCCGGGATCGCCGATAGGCTGGCAAAGCTTGAGGCGTCCTCGCCGAGTGCGAACCCGGCTTGAGCGCTGCGACCCCGTGCCGTAAGGTCAGGAGGTCGATTGCAGGATGCATCCTCCCCGAACTCAAAAGAACGACCGTAGGAATCACGCAAGAATAACTTCGCAGTAAGCATCGTGGCGCAGACTCTCAGTCTGGATAGCGCCGAGACTCGTCTCGGCGCTCCGAGAACCGCACTGCCAAGAGGGTCGAGATGAGTCTCGACCCAGCAGGCAAGAGTGCCTGCGCCACATCGCCGCCGCAGACAATGTGAAGTTATTTTTGCACGGCCCCTTAGCAAGAACAAACACGCTCCAACCGAAGACCAACCCTCGCTTTGATGACGTTTGCCTGTGCTGCGACCTTCTTGGCCAGTTCCCCGTAACGCGGCGCCGTCCGCCTACAGCACTCGCACGGGCACTTACATCCTCGCACTCTTTATGGGCTGGATCGCTTGTTTCAACCGCCGGATGCGGAGAACCGCACGTCCGGTGATGACCCGATCCTGCGGGCTCACTGCAAATTCCACGACATCAGGAGTTCTGAGACTTGTCTCGGCAGGCAGGCGTGCCTGCGCCACGTACAGCGCCGTGCCTCCCTGGTGTCTTGCTTGCGGTACACTGAAACTCTTACAAGACATGACCAGAGTATTCCTTCTCTCGCTCCTGCTGGCGGCGCCCGTGGCCGCGCAAGTTTCCGCCAGCCTTTCCGGAACGGTCACCGACCAATCCGGCGGCCTGGTTTCCGCCGCGGCCGTGAAGGCCACCAACGCCGATACCGGCGCTGTTCGCAGCACCTTGAGCGATTCCGCCGGCCGTTATCGGTTCCTTTCGCTGCCTGTGGGGCACTATGAGGTGCGCGGCGCGAAGCCCGGCTTCACTGAGGAAGTCCATCCGGGCGTTCAGTTGGCGGTGGGACAGAGCGCTACCGTGGACATCGCGCTCAAAGTCGGCGAGTCCAGCCAGGAAGTCACCGTCAAGGGTGACGCGGCAATCGTAAGCGCCACCACGGCCGACGCCTCCGGACTGGTGGGCGAGCAGCAGATCAAGAACCTTCCGCTCAACGGCCGGAGCTTCGATGAACTGCTCACTCTGAACCCCGGAGTGGTGAATTTTACCTGGGAAAAGACCGGCGGCATCGGCGTGTCGAATTCCACCAACGGCAATAATTTCGTGGTGGAGGGAAACCGGCCGCAGCAGAATCTTTTCCTGTTGAACGGCGTGGAATTCACCGGCGCCGCGGAGAACAATATGCAACCGGGCGGCACCAGCCAGCAGTTGTTGGGCGTGGATGCGGTGCGCGAATTCAACGTACTGACGGATTCCTACAGCGCCGAATATGGCAAGCGTCCGGCCGGGCAGGTGCTCATCGTCACCCAGTCGGGGACCAACCAGTTGCACGGATCGCTGTTGGAATTCCTGCGAAACAACGCCCTCGACGCGCCCAATTACTTCGACCCCGGCTCGGCTCCCGGCTTTCAGCGCAACCAGTTCGGAGGCTCGCTCGGCGGCCCCATCCGGAAGAACCAGATCTTTCTCTTCGCCAATTACGAGGGCTTCCGCCAGCGCCTGCATCAGACCGGTGTCGACCTGGTGCCCGACGCGAGCGCGCGGGCCGGCAGCCTGCCCTGCAAGCTGGTCACCCCGGCGCCCAGTCCGTGTCCGGCATCGGGACTGGTGTTCGTAGGGGTGTCGCCACTGATCGATGCGTGGCCCGCGCCGAGCGCCGGCGCTCCCGATTTCGGCGGAATCTCCGAGGCCTTCAACAATCCTCTGCAGTCGATTCGCGACGATTTCGGGACGTTCCGGCTGGATCGTCTATTCTCCGCCAAGGACTCCTTTAACGCGGTCTATACCGTTGACGACAGCGCCGACTTCACTCCCACCAGCACCAATGCCTACAGCACCGACGTGGAGAGCCTGCGCGAGCAGGTGGCCAGCGCGGAAGAGACGCATATTTTCTCGGCGAACCTGTTGAACACCGCGCGGGTGGGCTTTTCACGCGCCGGTTATTTCTTCACCGGCGAGCCCACGCCCGGTACGCCGGCGGCCAGCCTGCTCGGTTTCCTGACCGGACTGCAGCTCGGCGCGCTGGTGGTGGGCGGCAGCGCCGCGTCCAACCCCACGGCGCAGTTGAGCCTGGCGGGCAGCAACAACGGCAGCAATCTGGATGTGGCGCGCAATCTGTTCACCTATGAGGACCGCGTGTCCTTTACGAAAGGCCGGCACCAGTTCACCGTGGGGGCCTGGTTCCAGCGATTGCGGTCGAATGAGAATCTCGCGCTCAGCCAGTATGGGCAGGCGACCTTCACCAGTTTGCAGACGTTCCTGCAGGGCACTATCAGCAGTCTGCTATACGACCCGGCGCCCACGCCGCTCGGCTGGCGGTCGTGGTTTGGCGCGGGGTACGCCGAGGACGTGATTCGCCTGAGTCCGCGGTTTACGCTATCGCTGGGCTTCCGCGACGAGTTCAGCAACGGCTGGAATGAGTCGCACGGACGCGCGTCCACTTACACTTATTCCGGCGGCGTGATCGTGACGCAGCCGGCCATCGGAAGCTCCGCCTTCACCGTGAACAATGCGCGATTCCTGCCGCAGCCGAGAGCCGGCGTGGCGTGGAGTCCGTTCAGCGCCAGGCGCGCCACGGTAGTCCGCGCGGGCTTCGGAATGTACCACGATCTTCAGGATGCATTGGGCTATCGCACCGATCAGAACGCGCCCTTCAACCCTACTTACAGCGCTCCGAATGTTCCTGTCTCGCAGCTTCCCATCGTGCCGAGCGCCGCCATTCCGTCCGGCACGAAGCTCGTTCCCGGCGGAGTCCAGCCGGATATGCGGACGCCCACGCTGGTATCGTGGTCGTTGCGGATTCAACAGGAGATCACGCCGAGTACGGCGGTCACGATGGGATATATCGGGTCGCATGGTTACCACGAACTTATCGGCATCGACGCGAATGAGCCGTTCCCGGTGATTTGTCCCGCGTCGCCGTGTCCCGCGACTTATCCGGCCTCGTTCCCCGCGGGCATTGCCGGGACGGCGGTTCCCGCGGGCACTTACTATGTTCCGACGTCCACCAGGGCGAATGCCGCCATCGCCAACACGTGGACTTACTTTTCGGAGGGTGACAGCTCCTACCAGGCGCTGCAGGTGGACGTGAATCATCGCTTCAGCGGCGGATTTACGGTCCGCGGAGTGTATACGCGCTCGAAGGTCATTGACGATGGCGATTCGCTGAATGCCACGACGTCGGGCGGCGAGCCGGCGCTGGCGTCGAACCCCTTCGACCTGCGCGCGGATCGCGGGCTGGGTAACTTCGACGTGCGGAATGTGGCCGTAATCAACGCCAGTTGGGCGGTTCCATTCGGCGCGAAGAAGGTTTACGGCGGGTGGACCGTCAACTCGATCGTGACGTTGCAGGGCGGCTTTCCGTTCACGCCGCAGCTTAGTTATAACCCGTCGAATAACGGCGACACGCGCAATCCGGTGCGGCCATTTGTGAACCCGGCGTTCAGCCGGCCGGTAATCTTGGGGACTCCGGCCCAGTGGTTCAATCCGGCGGCCTTTCTGGCGCCGCCGAATGCCAGTGGATTCTATGGGAATCTGGGGCGCGACACGTTGGAGGGTCCGGGGCTGGCCACTTGGGACTTCTCGTTGCTCAAGGACACGAAGCTTGGCGAAAGACTCAATCTGCAATTCCGCGCGGAGTTATTCAATCTCTTGAATCGGGCCAATTTTAACACTCCGAACGCGGTGGTATTCACGCCGTCGGGAGTTTCACCGACGGCCGGACTGATTACCAGCACGTCGACCACTTCGCGGCAGGTTCAATTCGGATTGAAGCTATTGTGGTAAGGCGGTCCCCGCTGGTCCGCGCGAACTCCCCTGGACCTGCTGCCCTGCAACGCCTTTCCAGCGAAATTCTGGGGGGCCGTACCACCTGAACTGCGAAATCAGCGTAGTTCGACGAATCGATTCCCGCTTTCGAATCGCGCCACGATTCGCTCCCATTGGTCCCGGAACACACTCAGCAGGAACACGCGTCTGCAGTTCCCGAGGCGCACTTATAGCAGTCTGGCCAAGGGTGTCTTTGAGTATAGATTTACAAAGTCGTCGTCTTTCGACGATAACAGGCCCTACCACTTGGTGGGTAGGCCATGCCAGTACCCAACGCCTGGATGGTCGGCAACCGGGAGAGAGGCGGGCGGGTGTTTCCTGGATTACTCCCGATACTCCCGATAAGTGCCGTCCACGCCACTTGGCCGCGTAACGGTCATCCGAGAAAGTATCAATCGTGGTCAACCCCGGCCACCAACGGCAGTTCTCTCATCCGCGGTCCAGTTGTCCCCGCAGTTCGTCGGGGTAGAGCGATTTCAGCTCGGGATAGGCCTCGGCCAGCCGGATTAAGTCCAGTTCGTCCTTCTTACGCTTACTCAGACGCCGGCGGGGATCGGCGTACGCCCAGAGCTTGCCCTGTGTCACATCTTCCAGACAAGCCGCCTTCACTTGAATCCCGAGGACATTGGCCTCGACTGCTCGCGACAGGAAGCGTTGGTATCGCTCGTCGGTAGTGAACTGAATCCGAAGGTCGCTTCCTGGCGCCATGTGGGCCGTCAGTTCCGGCAGACTTGCCGCAATCACGACGATGTCGACGTCTAGTATATCGTTGCACTAAAATATAAGCACTTCAGTTTTCTTCAAGAGCCTTGAAGTTCTTCCATCTATGAACTACCGGCGCGGCATTGATTTCCGCGACTCCCTTGAGGATCAGGGTTTTGAGCTCGTCGAGAGATTGCACCCGGATATGCCGCAGGAAGGTTCGCGCCATCTTGCCAAACAATGTCTCGACGATGTTCAGCCAAGAGCCATGCTTCGGCGTCAGGACGTACTGAAAACGGTTGGGGTGCTTGGCGAGAAATGCCTGCGTCTCTTTGGAAAGGTGTGCGGAATGATTGTCCAGTATGATTCTGATGGTGCACTCCGGGGGATATCTGGCATCGAGATCGGATAGCAGGCTGGTGAATTCGGCACTGCGGTGGCGGTCCTCCACGCGCGCCGTAATGTGGCCGTCCTGGAGGTCCAGCGCGGCCAGTATCGAACAAGTGCCCAACCTCTCGTACTCGTGATCACGGCCGATTTTCGGGTGCTTGCCGGGTACAGGCGGCAGGTCGGGTGCGGTATTGGCGATCGCCTGCACCCCCGGTTTTTCATCCACCGAAACGGTGATGACGCTGGAGGCAATCATGCCGGCGGCCCGCATCGCGTTCTGCAGTTCTACATCCTGATATACGATCAGGACCTTCCGCATCACGGCTTCGAAATCCGGATCGCGCCGCTCCAGGTAATACTGAACCTTTTCCGGATGCAGCGGCTGTGCTGCCAGAATCCGCTGTACCGTCGCTTTGGCCGCA
>Ga0182030_10002314_pt1 | contig 40314 bp, 24 predicted proteins | sample 812S3MmetaG_FD_121299 | JGI IMG/M metagenome (GOLD analysis project Ga0182030, IMG submission 121299) | Permafrost microbial communities from Stordalen Mire, Sweden - 812S3M metaG (Illumina Assembly) | ecosystem: Environmental > Terrestrial > Soil > Wetlands > Permafrost | place: Sweden...
CGCAAACTCCTCTGGAACCTCAATCACCATCTTGGGCATCACACCTCCTGCGACTAGGAACAAATCTTGCCAGCCTGTTTTAACATATTCATGGCAATTTGTCCAGCATGAGAGCCACACCCGATCCCTACATGGACCGTGACCGGCACGGAAAGCCGGTAAGCGGCGGCCAGTATGCTTTGGTCGACGTGCGGAAAGGGAGAGTCCAGGAGCCGCCGGCCGGCGTTTTCGCCCAGGCCCAACTGCAAATCCGCGGCTTCCGAAATCCAGTCGTTCAATTCGCCCGTCTCGCGCCACAAGCCGAAGCAGCCGGACCGTACATAGCGGGCCACGCTCTCGGTCGTGGCGCCAATCCTCGCCAGTTCGTAATCGTGGATGAGTCCGGCGCCATTCATCGCCACGTGGTTGATGAAACCGCGCTCCATGAGGTCGATCAGAATGCGATTGACCCCGGCGCGGATCACATGGCCCCCCATCATGAAAATACGCGCGGCCTGGGCGTCGCGCGCCGATCTCACACGGTCTGCCAGCACCGCCAGGCCGGGAAGGGAACAAGGGACCGGAGCATCGTCCGGGTTCAGCCAGTTGTCCAGATGGAGATCGTGAGTGCGTTCCGCAAGGGGCCGCAGGAGCAGGCGGCTACGGTCGAATACAGTGTATTTGCTTTTCATGCGCGAGATTCCGAAACAATCGACAACAGGAGCGGTTGACAGAGAAAATTGGGCAAGATGTAATCGGCGCCGGCGAGGGTCAGACGCCGTTGCTTCCAGGCGTCGATCTCGATGCATTCCGGTTCGAACGTGGCAATCCCCACCGCCACTCCGCCAGCCTTCTTTACTTCCTCTATCTCCACAAAACCATCGCCGAAGCCTATGAGTTTGGCCGGTGCGCGTTCCGACGAGGCCAGTATCCGCCGCACCAGCAAGGCCTTTGAAAAACTATAATCGTCCCGGGCGCCGAAGATCGAGTCGCCAAAAAAGCCGTCAATCCGAAGCAAACGGGCTTCTTCGAGCACGTCGGCATGGTCCGTACCACTGGCCAGATAGAGCCGCAATTCCTGCTTTTGGAGCGCTTCGAGAAACGCGCGCGCTCCGGGAACCAACAGCGCATCCGGATCGATCGTTCCTCGCCGGAGGCCCTCCACGCGATCCGCAATGGCGTGCCTTAAGCGGCGCAGGTACTCGCTCTTGTAGGTCAGCGGCGGAAGCGGCTCTCCACCCCTCGCCAGAACCTGCTGGTGGAGTTCCTCCATTTGATAAATAGTGTCTTTGCCGGTCAGTTGAAAGACCTTTTCCCGCACCGCGGACCGGACCTGCTCGATGTCCTCGCCAGTGCCGCATTCGAACAGGACCTCTACCATCATCGGAATCATGATGGACTGCCATCCCGTCCGGATCAACGACAGAGTCCCGTCGAAATCAAAGAGGGCGACTCGGGACGCGGGCCCGATGAGCGGCGATTGCGGCAAACTCGCTTCACTCATGCGCAATAATCACCCGGTGACCACGTTGCCCCAATCTTCGCCGCAACCAATGCAAGCCGGTTCTTCGCGAAGCCGCACACAGCGACGATGGCGCGATCCGGCTCGGGGCGTCACAATAGAGATGCCGTGCGTGCCCGCGCCGATCGCCGATGCTTGTAATCTCTTGGGGGCGCCCGAGGACGCTCTCTGCGAGGCCGCCATCATGCCGGCGGAAGTTCGCAAAAACTGCTGTCCGCTTTCCTATTGCGATTCTCATTTTTCAGAGGCTTCTTTCCTGCCATCCTCACGCTTCACAATACTGACATGTCAGTTACAGAATAGGCGAGATCCACAATCCACGGCTCGCTCCCGTAACGACGGCAATTCTTCCCGACAGGTCGAATAGGTTGTCATCCATCTCCATCACCTACGGCTGTAAAATCACTTTCATCAGATTTGGCTCTCGATTAAACAAGCGGTCGAACCAGACCTGCCCCTCGTCCAGAGGCGCAGTTACACTGATTAGGCGGTCGACGCGAATGGCCTTGCGCGCAACGAGATCAATGCAGACCGGGTATTCGCCCGCCGAGGCGCACGATCCCATGATGCGGATTTGTCGCGTCACGACCGACTGCAGCGGAAGCTCTATTTTCGGCGAATAATTGCCGACCAGCGTCAGAGCGCCGCCCTTGCGAAGGCTGGCCACCGCGGACTGCACGGTCTCCGTGGTCCCGACGGCCTCGAGTGCGACGTCGGCGCCTCGACCGGAGGCGTACGTCCGCACCTCGGCCGGGACGTCGCAGGCGGCGGCGTTCAGGCAGAGGTCCGCGCCATACTCTGCGGCGAGTTTCAGCCTTGCTTCGTTCAGATCGACCGCGACGATTCGGCTGCAGCCGGCCAACCGGAGCGCTTGAATCGCCAACAAGCCGATCATCCCCGCGCCGACCACGACGGCGGTGTCACCCAGTCTAACGGGCGTCAATTGAACCGCATGGACCGCCACGGAGACGGCTTCGATCATCGCCGCCTGCTCAAACGTGAGTGCGTCGGGAAGCGCATAGACGATGCGTTCCGGAACGGCTACGAACTCCGCAAATGCGCCGTTCCGCCGATACTCACCCGCCGAGACGCCGAGGACCTGGCGATCGTCACAAAGGTTGACGTCCCCGCGTTGGCAGAAATAACATTCTCCGCAGTAGACGGTGGAATCGAACGTGACGCGATCTCCAACCCGGACACGCTTTACGCTGTCGCCGGTCTTGACCACGACTCCGGCAGCTTCATGCCCCATAACGAGTGGAGGAATCCGCCGTCCGGTGCTCCCGTCGTACCCGTGAACGTCGCTTCCGCAGATACCGCAAGCCTTGACGCGCACCAGCACGTCGTCAGGCCCGACCGCCGGTTCCGGCATGTCGGCGATCTCAAATAGTTTATATTCCTTCAGTAAGAGTGTTCGCATAATAGTTGACAGTCTGAACTAAGCTTGAATCTCTGTTAACGGCGGCCCAAGTTACCCCGCTTGTCCTTCCTTGACGTCAGGCAGGAACCAGATGATGCCCGCCGCAATTAACGGCAGAATCCCGAATCCAACAAATACCGGCACGTAGGAGTAATGGTCCACAACCCAACCCGTCACCAAACTGAACACCATTCCACCGAAGCCCGCACCCATGCTCGCAATGCCCCAAACTGAACCCACTGTGTTCTTAGGGAACCTGTCAGCCGGCATTGCCAGCATATTGGAAAGCGCTCCTGTGTATCCGAGGGTCGCGGTGGAGATCAGCGCAATGGAGATAAACACGTTTGACACAAGCACCGCCGGAATCGATGAGGCCATTAACGCCGCGAACACCATCACCGATACCTTGCGCGCCCAAATCACGGGAACTCCACGGTTCAGCAAGGCGGCGGCAAAGGCGCCTCCAATCAGATTGCCCGCATCAGCCGTGAGGAACGGAATCCAGGCGAACTTACCAATCGATGCAATGTCGAATCCGCGGGCGCTTTTCAGGTATTGTGGAAACCAAAAAATATAAAAGTACCAAGCCGGGTCGCTGAAGATTTTGGAGACCGTAAACGTGCAGACCCAGCGCATCCGGAGAAGCTTCCAAATTGGGATGGGCGGATCGGCGACCTCTGTGCTGGTATTTCCTGGAGTATAGTAGACCAACAGCCAAACCAACAGCCATATCAGACCGATCCCGCCAACCACCAGGAACGCACTTCGCCATCCCGACCGAAAAATGACCCAGGCCACGAGCGGCGGCGCAGCGACGGCCCCAATGGAAGATCCGCTGTTGAAAATACCCGACGCGAGTGCGCGCTCCTTCGGAGGAAACCACTCGGCAACGACTTTGACGCCGGCTGGCCAGTTACCCGCCTCGCCCATGCCCAACAGGAAACGATATACACCGAGACTGAATACCCCGTGAGCCAATGAATGCAGCATGGTGGCAATACTCCACCAGGCCATGCAGACGGCATAGCCGAGCTTTGTGCCAAGTCGATCTACCATCGGACCGGAGACCCCGTTCATGACGGTGTATGCCAGCATAAAAGCAAAGACTACGCGTGAGTAGTCCACATTGCTCATGTGAAACTGCTCGGTAATAACGGGAGCTACTACCGAAAGAGTCTGACGGTTCAAATAGTTTATGACTGTGGCGAGGAAGACCAGACTGATCATGACCCATCGACGTTTGGAGGCTGTGGTCATGAGGGTATTCTCCGTCCGTAGGCTGGCGTCAGTTGTTCTAGACACGATTAAGATCCCCTGAATGAGGTCCACAGGGAGTGCTACTTACCTGCGACTGCGTCACGAACGCCGCCTTCGCGATGCACCCGCCACCCATTCTCAGTGTCGGATGGACGCAGGACATCCAGCACACTCTCCAATCCGTACCGGATGTGGGTGCGCATGGCCCTATCGGCAGCTTCGATGGAGCACCCAGTCAGAACCGCTGCCAGTTCGGAGTGGAAATGTGGCGGAAGACTGCGTTGGTGCGCGGCCGTGTCAAACAGCCAATTAAAAACCAGGACCTGTTGGCGCTCGATGGCATCGCGCAATAACATGCTCCCACCGATTTCCGCGATACGCAGGTGGAACCTCATGTGATAGGTATGGACCGAATACAAGAACTCCTCGTCTGCCCCCTCACTGGAAGCATAGAGCTGATCCAACTGATTGCCGATTTTCCGGATCTCCGCCCTGCCGCCATCGTCAACCTTCTCGACGCACAATCGCCCCGCTTGTGTTTCGAGGGCCTCCCGCAGACCGTACCGCTCGATGATGTCCTCCCGTGTCGGTACACGGACCCGGCTACCAACCCGGGGTTTGCTCTCCACCAGCCCATCTAACTCAAGGTGCTGGAGCGCTTCGGAAATCGGCAAAAAACTCATGCGGAGTTCCTTGGCGAGGTGTCGTCTCGAAAGAGCGGCGCCAAGAGGATACTGGCCGCGCAGGATTTTGTCGCGAATCAACTGGTAAGCCCGTTCCGATAAGCTCTCGGGCGAACGAATTCGTGCGCTACTGAGGCGATGTTCGGGCATAACCTGCGGCTCCGCCTTCAAACGGTCTCCGTGCGAATTTGGAAGCCCCAGGCAAATCGACACGGACGCCCCGATTCATCCTGCATCCCGGGAGGAATCTGCACTTCCAGGCCGGCGCTGGACACGCTCCATTGCAGAGGTACGCTCGTTCCGAGCATCTGAATGACCGACCCTTTGGCCGGCTGCACCGAACGGAGGAGTAGTTTCTCGCCGGGCCATTTCGTTACAAAGGCATAGACTGTCCGGTTGTCTTTGGTTCGGGTGAACCGGATATCGGCGCCTTCGGACCAAAGGTCCCCGTCGCGGCCGCGGGTGGAATAAATGCCCTCGCCATTGACCTTTAACCATTCGCCGACTTCCTTCAACTGGCTGACCGCCGTGGAATGAAATCGACCGTCGCCGTCGGGGCCAACCGCCACCATGAAGTTACCCCCCTTCGCGACCGAATCTACCAGGTTCCGCACGATCCAAAGGGCTCCTTTGTAATTCGCCGCCTCTGCCTCATACGAGAAGGATCTGCCGAGTGGATAAATGACGAACCAGGGCGTATCCGTATTGCTCTGATCGCCCGGCACAAACCCCTCAGGAGTGTAGTAATCGCCATAATTACCGATGCCGCGAGCTCGATACATCACGTCAGGCCGCAGTTTTCGCAGATAGAGAATGGTCTCACGAAGCTGGGGCCACACTTTCGGGCCCAGGTACATATCAAAGTCAAGCATGTCGACGGCGCCATAGTGAGTCAACAGTTCGGTCAATTGGGCGCGATGGCGGGCCATCATACGGCTGACTTCAGCCGGGCCGGCATCCGGGACAATCACGATGTTGTCACCGAGCCTCTTCTTCGTACCCTGATAATCGGTGGTCAAGACCTCCGAGGAAGGCACCTGTAGAGGATGGGCGGCATAGGGGCGAAAGTCTGCGTCGTACCAGTCGGAATGCGAAAAATAGAGGTTAATCTTGATATTCCGTTTGTGGGCAGCCCCGCAGAGTTCCTTCACCACATCGCGGCGGAACGGGGACTCCATGATACTGTAAGCAAGGTTGCAGTCCTCGATCTTCGGGCCGCCGGGAGCCATCCAGTTCGCACGGCTGCGGACTCGGGTACGCGTGTCGAACATGGAAAAGCCCTCGTGATGTTTCGTAGTAAAAGCGAACATCTTCATACCGCAAGCGGCGAACAGATCCATCCACTCATCAGCGTTGAAACCGCGCGGATTCCATGTTTTGTACATCGATTGATAGCGCTGCCGGTCCGCAAGAGACATTTGCAGGAACGGCCAGGACTCATTCGGCTGGCCGAGAATGGAGTAGAGTCCCCAGTGCAATCGCACTCCGTACTTAATGTCGCGGAAGCGTTCGTACGCTGCGTCGGAGGCCCAGCGGTACTCCGGGACGGGAATGTCCTCAACGTACGACCGCGTGTTTCGATAATGAGTATCGCGCGCGGGAAGACGATGATTCACGCGGTCGGCGGCGCGCGATGATGGCAGCGCCGCAGCCGCGGCTAAGCCGGTTGTAAGGAACGATCGACGATTCATAATACCCTCAGAAACGCGTTCGAGCAGATTCGACAAACATTTCCATGGCGCCGCCGCAGCCGGCGGACCCGTGCGGCCCCGAGGACGCTCCTGGAAGCAGCCATCGCGGCTACGGAAGTTCGCAAGAACTGACCTCTGTTTCCATCCCTGCTCCTGTCCATACAGGACTCCTTACGTTTGTGTAAACAATCGGCCAAAGACTGCCATGACAGTTGAGTATACGGCGGCGCTGGTCGAGTGTCAATGCCAAAAAACGACAGGCCTACGGGGAGTGGTGGGGAGTAGTGCGAGGCGTCCCGGCCGCGGATCCGCAGGCTGCTTGCGGCCGGCCGCCCGCAGGCTGCGACCGCCAGTGCGCGCGCCGCCCGACAACGAAATCAATCAGCCTTCCGGGGAGCAAGCGGGGGGCGACGGATGGGGCGTCCGCGCGTTCGCGCGTTTTTTCCACTTGACATTGAAATTGGCCGGCTGTACTATCCCAAGTGATATATCAGAAGTCGGGGTCTGAAGCTCCTGGTTGACAGGGCGCGGACCTGGAAGGCAGTGCCGTTTCTTGCAAACCTCCGCGATGCGCGGCGTGACATCGGCGTGGCATCGAGGAGGCGTCCTCGTTTAACGACAAGAGTTCACCATAAGGAGGTTCCGATGTATTTCTTAGACGATTTGCAGACGTGTGGGTCCGTTTGGAGTGCGCACAGAAGGGGAGCCGCCGGGTCGAGCTGGATTTCCAATCTGTTATGCTGTTTGCGGCCAGCCGCTCCGGTCGTTTTACTGGCTATGGCTTTACTGGCGATTCCGTCGCGCATGGCATATGCGCAGAGCACTGCCGGGTTGATCTCCGGGACGGTCACCGATCCCCAAAGCGCTGCAGTGCCGGAGGCTTCGGTTATCGCGCTCAACCAGGACCAGAAGACAACCGTGCACACGAATACGGATATGGCGGGGCAATTTGTGTTCCCGAATCTTCTGCCCGGCCGGTACACCATCACCGTCGGGGCGAAGAACTTTAAGACGCTGAGAAAAGTGGATGTGGTTTTGAACGCCAACGCCACAGTCGCGCTTGGGGGCCTCCAACTCCAGGTCGGAACCCAGGTGGAGACGGTGGAGGTGGTCGCCCAGGGGCAGGAGGTGCAGACCGACACCGCCCAGCAAGGAGACACCCTGATCGGTACCCAGATTGAACATATCGAGGTGAATGGGCAATCCCCGCTGGCCTTGCTGAACCTCTTGCCTGGAGTTTATGAGACTGGTTCGGGGGTGGGCGCGGCCAACATCAACGGGAATCGCTTCGATTCCGCGCACGTCATGCTCAACGGAGCCACCAATATGGATACTGGTTATGACAATGGTTGGATGGCTCAGGTCAGCCTGGACGCCGTGCAGGAAGTGACCGTCCTGACCAGCAACTACCAGGCACAGTACGGCCGGTCCGCCGGCGCGCAGATCAACATTGTGACCAAAAACGGTGCATCGCAGTTTCACGGAACCGGCTTCGAGTACTTCCGCGATAAGGGCATGAACGCCAATACCTGGACTAACGACCGTGTGGGTACGCCCAAAGCCGCCTACCATTACAACGACGCCGGCTTCAATATTGGAGGCCCAATTTATTGGCCGCACAAATTCAACACGGCCCGGAATAAGTTGTTCTTCTTTTGGGACGAATTGTGGGAGCACCATACGACGGCGACGGTCAACGACGTAACCATGCCCACGCAGGCGGAGCGGACCGGCGACTTTTCGAGCTCCGTGGATCAGAGCGGAAAAGCGGTGGTCATCATGGATGCTTCTTCGGGGGCGCCATTCCCCAACAACCAGATTCCGGCAAGCCGGTTATACAAGCCGGGCATCGCATTGCTCAATCTGCTTCCGCTGCCGAATGCAGTCGGCCCAGGCCATCCCACTTACAACTACATTTCCCAGGGCGCTACAGCGAACCCTCACCGTGAAGACGTTGTGAGGTTGGATTACGATGTCACCTCCAAGTGGCGCGTGTATGGAAGCTTCTCGCATTCGCAGACCGTCACTGTTGGTCCGTACGGCACGTACGGCGGGTCGGCCAATTTCCCCCTCTATAACTTCGGACTTCCGATTCACGCCCAAAACTTTACACTGAACGCCACGCAAATCATCAGCCCGACTGCCGTAAACGAGATCCAGTTCGACCAGAGCTACGACTACCAACATACCGGACCGGTGATCGGATCGAACGGCTGGACATCCACAGCATCCGGCGTGACGTTGCCCACGCTGTACCCGGCGTACCAAGACCTGCTTCCCGGATTCACGTTTAACGGCACGCGAATCGCCAACAGCCCGACGTATTCGAGCAGCCAGGAGCCGTTTATCAACCATGACAAGGTCACCGAGGTCTTCGATAATTTGAGCATCACGCGGCACGCCCACACGCTGAAATTCGGGGTGTCCTATGGGCACAACTTTAAAGTCCAACCCTCCGGCGCGAATTATCCCGGGACCTATAACTTCGGCGACAGTTCCGTCAACCCTCTGGATACCGGCTTCGGCTTCGCCAACGCGGCGCTTGGCGTTTTCAGCTCATTCACCCAAGCCTCCCAATACGCGCAGGGCGACCCGGACTATAATCAGTTCGAAGTCTATGCCCAGGATACCTGGAGAGCGACGAGTCGCCTGACGCTGGACTATGGCATTCGGTTTTACTATATGGGCCCGGTTTACGACGGCACCGGTGTTCTGCCGAACTTCTTTCCCCAATCGTGGAGCGCGGCGCAGGAGCCTCGCCTCTTGTATCCGGCGTTCAACGCAGGCGGCACTCGCATCGCGGTCGATACTGTTACCGGCCAGACGTATCCATCCAATTTCATCGGAGCCTATGCGCCCGGCACGGGCAATATTCAGAACGGCATGATGGTTCTGGGTCAGAACGGCGTCGACCGAGGCGTTACCCGGAACCCCGGCTCTCTTCCGATGCCGCGCATCGGCTTTGCTTACGACCTCACCGGCCGGCACACGCTCGTGCTTCGCGGCGGAGGGGGCATCTTTTACAACCGGACGATGACCGACCCCTATTCGTATCTACTGGCCGACCCGCCGGTGACGATTCAGCCGACGGTATTGAACGGACAAGCATCCACCCTGGCCTCCAGCGGGGCCGTACTGAATCCCCCGACGCTGTCCACGTTCAGCAACAGCCCCAAAGTCCCCGTGACATACAACTACAGCCTGGGCATCGAAGACAAATTGCCGTCCAGCCTCTTGCTGGGCGTATTCTACGTCGGTTCCGTCGCAAACCATCTGCTCGACACGTTGAATCTCAATCCGGTGCCGTTCGGCGCCGCGTTTCTACCGCAGAACCAGGACCCGACGCTTCAGAAGGCTTCGCCGAATGCTCTGGCCGGTTCCAACGCCTTGCTGTCCCAGTTCATGAGACCGTACGTCGGCTTCAACGATATCACCGAATACCTGTTCGTGGGCAACTCGAACTATAATTCGCTACAGGTATCTCTCAATCGGCGGTTCGCTAGCGGCCTGATGCTGGGCGTCGCTTACACCAGGAGCAGGTGCATGGATACCAACGACAGTTTCGCCGCAATCCGCTTCGATCAGTACACCCACATGGCCGAATACGGTCCCTGCGGTTACGATATTCCGAATAATTTCGTGGCGAATTACGTTTATACTCTCCCTAAATTCGCTTCCTGGCTGGGGGTTGGGAAGAACGGGGTGGCAAAGGAAGTCCTTAATGACTGGCAGATCTCCGGCCAAACGACGTTTCAATCGGGCACGCCTTTTAGTCCGAGTTTCAGCGTGTCGGGAGCTTCCGGGGTCAACTTTACGGGTACCCCGAGTTGGGGCGCGATTCCGCTGTGCGTCGGCAATCCCATGGCCGGCACGAGCGACAGCCCCTACGCCCGGCTGAATTCCTCCGCGTTTGCCCTTCCCGCGGTGGGTAGTATCGGCCTTGGGTGTTCCCGCGACATTCTGCGAGGGCCCGGAGTAAACGACTGGGATATGTCCTTGCAGAAGACGGTGCCGTTCGGGGAGAAAGTCCGGTTAACGCTTCGTGGAGAAGCCTTCAACGTCTTCAATCACACGCAATTCAGCGGTATCAACCATAGTTTGACTTACTCCAGCATCACCGGCACCGTGCCCACGAACCTGCCGTACAACTCCGGCGGTGCGCTCACCAACATCAACGGATTCGGCACGGTCAGCGGCGTACGCGCTGCGCGGGTGATACAACTGGTCGCAAAGTTCGTATTCTGAGTAGGGCGCTAGACATGGGCTCGACGGAGCCTGGGAACGGAGATCATGAACATGGATAGAAGGCAATTTATTGGAAGGTCGACGGCGGCGCTCGGTTCCATCGCTTCGCTGGGAGCCGCCGGGCAGGATCCCGCGCAAGGGCCGGCGGCGGCCCGAAAAGGCGAAGCGAGTTCGGCACTCGGCCGGCCGGTTCGGGCAGTCAGCATCAGCTTTTCACGAGGCCTCTCGGTGGAACAGATCGCCGGCCTGGTGGACAAAGAGGGGGCGCGCGGGACGGACATTATCGCACTGCCCGAAGGCGCCGGACGCGATTTGGACGGCGCTCTCATGGTGGCTGTAGGTGGCTTGGCCGCTAAACATCGAACCTACGTCGTCTGTCCCATCAGCCGGGCGGACGGTGACGGGCGTCTCAACTCCGCGGTTTTGCTCGACCGACGCGGCCAGATCCTTGGCATCTACGACAAGATGTATCCCTACTGGAGTGAGTTCGCCAGGGATCCCGTTACCAAACCGGGGCAGGCCGTGAAGGTTTTCCAGACGGACTTCGGCCGGGTCGGGCTCGCGATCTGTTACGACGTGAATTGGGCGCCGCTGTGGCAGCGCTTGGGGGATTTCGGGGCGGAGCTGGTAATCTGGCCGAGCGCCTACTCGGCGGGCCGGTCGCTTCAAGCGCGGGCGACGGACTTCAACTACTACATCATGAGCTCGACTCAGGTTCCCGATTGTCTGGTGTATGACATCGACGGGGAAGAGCTTGTCTACGAACATAACAACGTGGCCGATAATACTAATGTTACGCGGTTCACGTTCGACTTGGACCGCTGCGTCTTTCACCAGGACTTCAACCTGCCTACGAAGCTCGCTAAGCTGCTCAAAGAGCACGGAGACGATGTCGTGCGAGAGAAATGGGAGCCGAAGGAAGGATGGTTCGTTCTGAAGGCGAAGCGTCCCGGCGTCAGCGCGCGCGAGTTGGCCCGGCAAGGCGGGCTGGAAGAGCGAAGACCCTATATCAACCGGAGCCGTTGCGAGCTGGATAGGCGGCGCGGATGGCAATTTTCCTGAGAACTTGTTGAAAAAGACCTGCTGAGCGGCCTCCGTGAGGAAGTGGTCTTTCGTGCCGACGCTGCCTTCGCTAACCCGGAGATCTATAAGGTGCTGGAGAAACGGGGCGTGAAGTACGCCATTCGCATGTTAGATAGGATCTGCGCGGGCCTCAAGAAACCGCTCCCTTGCGGTCGCGGCTCGGTAACAGTCGCGCCTGATTCCACGGGACTTGTTACTGAGCCGCGACCGCAAGGGAGCGGTCTTGCCAGATAGGATCTGCGCGGGCCTCCAAAAGCCATGCCAAGTCCTTGCTGGATGTGTGCAGTCAGATGGAGAATCGCCGGTCATTCCTAACGGCGGCGGGAGCCTCTTCGGTTTCAGACGCCTCTGCCCAGGTCCGCGGCCGGATCTGACAGGATACCAGGGACGCAGCCGCTGGAAACGGGACTACTCCTCGCGGGCGGCCTATGAGAACTCCATAGCGGAGAACCGTCCAATCAAATCGGGTTCTCGGACCATGCGCACCGGCAAGCGTAAGCAGCCGTATCGACGTCGCGGGCGAGGACACGGCGACCGCGTCCTCGCCCATTTGAGAGCCGGGCTACTTCCTGGCTGAGGCTTCGTCCGGGACGAAGTCCACTTCAATCTTTCTTGACGCGCCCGCCGGGGCCGCCGGAAGGTGAATTACCAGGCGACTACCGGCGCGATCGGCGTTCCAACCGGCAGCCGAATTCGTTTGGGCGTCGGCGAGCTTCGGCAGATTCTGGCCATCCACCCGGACGGCGGCCGCAGCGGTCGAGCCATACACCAGCAGGTAACTCGTTTCCGGGAGGTTCTCCAGCTTCCAGGAGGAACCGCGCGCCGTGGCCTGGACCGTTACCTTGGCGGCTTCGCTGCGCGCGTTGATGCGGGACCGAACCGCGTTGGCGCGCGGACGGGTTACCACCAGGGCGTTGACCCGGCCGGGAGTCATGCTCTTGCCGAATTGCAAATCCTGGCTAAGTTGCACGGGCACGACGGCCCCGGACCGCAGGTAAGCCGGAATTGCATTCAGGGGCACGCTTTTCTCGACGCGGGCCGGTCCGGAAACCGTCTTGCCATCCCACAAGCCCGTCCACTGGCCGGGAGGAAAGAGGATCGTCCGCGAATTATGTTCGTCGACCACGGGCGCAACGAGCAAATCCTCGCCGAACATAAACTGATCGTTGACCGGGGCCAGCGCCTCCTCGCGGGGGAAGGCCACAGGCATGGCGCGAATGATGGAAACGCCGGTCTGGTGGGCGGAGATGGCCGCGCCATAAATGTAATCCACGAGATTTTCCCGAGCCCAGGCGCAGAACTTATAGTTCTCCACGGCGGCATCGCCGTAATCCCAGGGCTCGCGCGCGGCCTTGCCGTGCCAGCGCATCAGGGGGCTGAACAAGCCGAATTGGGTCCAGCGGATGTACACGGCGGGCTCGGGAACGCCGAAGTATCCGCCGAGATCGCTGCCCCAATTGGAATAGCCGCAGGAGGACAAGTTGAGAATTCCGGTCATGACGGCCCGCAACCCGTCGAAGTTTGAACCGTGGTCGCCGGCGAACTGGCCGACCCATTTCTGCGTGCCGGGTGCGGCCCCTCTGCCGTACAGGATGAAGTCGTCCCCACGCTTATCGTGGAACACCTCGCTGATGGTCTTCTGATAATCGTAGTAGTAATAATTGTGCATCTCGGCGCCGCGCTGGCCGTTATAGAAGATGGCGTCTTCTGGCGTGCGATCGCCGAAATCCACCATGCTGCCGGCCACGCCGAGGTCGAGGTGCGGCTTCCACCATCGCTTGCAAAGCTCCAATGCGTGCGGGTTGGTGAAGTCGATGTAGTTGAGCGAGCGGGCCTCGCTTTCGTTGCCGGTGTGCATGACCGGAAGCTGATCGGGGGGCACATCCGGCAAGAGCGTGCGCTGCTGTGCCTCGCGTATGGTCGCGCACATGAAGTAGCCCAAAACCTCGATGTTGCGGGGCGCCATGAATTCATTCAAGGACGCGTTGAAGGCGGAGGCGCCTTCGGCGTAAATCGCGGAGTGCGGGATGTCCAATTCCGCGAAACGCCTGGTGACGCTCTCCTCTTCCGCCACCGCATTGTGCAAAGGTCCGCTGGCCCAAGCCGAGCCGCCCCTGCCCATCCATTCTTGAAAAGCCCACTTCGGCGGCAGCATGGGCTTGCCGGTGAGATCGGTATACGATTGGATCGCCTTTTCAGGAGCGCCGATCCAGAAGTAATAGTCGAAAATCGGGCCGTGCTGCGAGATGCGGTACTGGCTGGGATTCGTCTTCCCAACGTCGGCCCTTAAACGGTAGGACGAATTGCCGAAGGCCATGTAACCCTTGGAGCTGTGAAAGATCGCCAGGCCCTTGTACGTGGTATTGCGGAGGCCCATGCCGTTGCCGAGCCAGTCGTCCATGCCCCAAAGCGTGAGCACCACTCCGCGCTTATTGAAGTGATCGTACTTTTCGCCGAAGCCGTAGATGGATTCGGACGAGCCAAGACGATTTTTGAAATCGGTCGCGAGTATCCTGCCATCCGAATCAAAGCGGAAGGCCAGATTTCCGGCGCCGATTTCCGTGATAACCGCGGTTCCGGCGGCGTTATAGAACGAAACCGAGAACGGCTTCTTCCGGATCACCACCTTGCCGTCGGGGGTTTGGAGGGCGCAAGAGTCCGGCGACTGGGAGACTTTCAGCGGGGACAGGCCATCCGGCTTGTGATGGCCTTCCTCGGCGGTATAGATGCGCACACCGCCCGTTTTGGGCATGGAGAGGCTCAAGGCCACGGAGTGACCGCCGGCCACGCCACGCATTCGGAGGACGTCGTCCTTCACTTCCAGACTGTCCAGGCTGGTAACCGGCTTCCACTCATCCCTGCGAACGTTGCCGGCCGAGCCATCGGCGAACCAGTCCCGGGAGGTGAGATCGAGCTTGTGAAGGTAGGCATCCAGCAACTGACACGCGCTCGACGGGTCGGAACTGCGCAGGGCGGCGTTGACCATCTGCCGGAAGTTCGCAGGGGTCATGTCTTCGGGAATAATCGAGCCGGTAGCGGGGACGAAGAGGAACCCTTCGAGCGTCATCAGGTCGATCCAACTCTGCGTGAGCGAGAGCCGCTCGCCCAGATTCTTCATATCGGTGGGCGTAGATAAGGAAGACTGCATGCGCCACACCCGCTCGGCGGCCGCGAGATCGGGATAACTCAACATCGACGGCCGCTGCCAGCGGGCCGCGCCGGAAGGCAACCGGCACAAGCTGGCCGGCGGATCCTGGGCCTGCGCTTCGCCGGAAAAGTGGGTTTCGATCAAAAGGTCAACCGGAAGGCACTCGTGAAAATCCATCGCCACCGGGCTGATGAACTCGGTATCGCGCCAGCGGGTTCTCATCGGGAGGAATCCAAAATGAGATTGCGGCTTACCTCCCAAGGTCGCCCAGGGGATCTGGAACAGAGCGATCCACTCGTTCGCTTTCCGGGCGACGGTCACGTCGAAGGTCTCAATCCGGTTGACTTCCATCGAGTTCCTGGAACTGCTATCGGGGGGCCTTTCCGGATTGCGCAGTACGCGCTGGCAGCCGTATTTCACTTCTTCGGGCGTCACCGCGAATTGGTAATAGGCCGGCTTAGCCGCGTCGGGCTGAAGCAGGATATCCACTTCATCGGGAAGAGGAGGCCAGGAATCCGATCCGCAGGGCAGACCGGCCAGCGCATACCAATCCTCCTTGAGGAGCCCGACGGGGAAAGACATGTCGGGTTCCGTGCAACGAAACGCCACGAGAAGCGCGTCCTCGGTATAGGCAATGCGGCATTCGGTCGGGGTGATGGGACGGACCAAACCGCCCACGCGATAAAAGCGGTCCAGCGCGATGGTGTGCTCGTGGTCCGCGAGAAAAGCGTCGATGGATGGCGGACTGCTCCAAGGCGACTTCAGAACCACCGCGTTGGTTCCCCAGGCGGATTGAGGACTGGCAGCCGCCGCCTTCAGATTCTTGTAAATTCCGGCAAGCGACCCGACACCGATCGCCGAGCTAGTCAGAAACGTGCGTCTTTTCATTTGATCGTCTCCCGCGTATATGTCGCTTCAACTAACGATTTCAGCTCCATGAGATCCACTGCTTCTCCGCGCATCGCCCACCCCTCGTCAAATCGGTACCGATCTGTCCGATATCGTAGTTCCAACACGAGCTGGTCGGAAGCGGCCGGAGCCGAAGAGCTTGCGGCCGGGGCCACGCCGAGCGCTCGGCTCAGGAACGATTGTGGGTTGATCATCGGGAGAATCCTTCTTCTCGACAAAAAGCGCGCTAGTCCGCCAGCCGGCGCATCCAGATGTTGCGGAACTGCATGTCCGTTTCCGGGGCCGGTCCGTTGATCGGCCCCTCCTCGATTTCGATTTTCCGGCCGATGTAGCGGCTGTGGTCCTGGAGCACCAGGGGGCCTTCCGACACGCAGCGGCGCGCGCCTTGCGGCACGTTCACCGGGACATGATCCTGGACCAGTACGCCATTGTGCAGTAGCGTTAGGCTGCCGGGCGCCTGCATCGTTCCGTCCGAATTGCATTTCGGAGCGTGATAAATGCCGTCGTAGGTCTGCCATTGGCCGGGAGGCCGGCAGGCGTTCACCAGCGGCGCGGATTGCCTGTAGAGCGCGGCGCAGGAACTATCGGGAGCCGTATCGTTCTTATAACTGTCCAGAATCTGAATCTCGTAAGCGTTCTGGAGGATGATCCCGCTGTTCGCCCGCGCGTAGCCCTTCTGGCCGGGCTCGTTTGGCGCCAGGAACTCCACATGAATCTGCGCGTTGCGGAACGTCTCGGTGCTGCTGGTGTCGAGGGCGCCGGTCTTACAGGTCATCACGCCGCCGGCGGCCGTGCAGTGCGATGGCGTCCCGTCCAGCCTTGTCCAACCAGTGTTATCCCGCCCGTTGAACAACACGATCGCATCCGACGGCGGTTTTTCCGGACCGCCCGGATCGACCACGGGAGGTTGCGGTCCAATTACCCGCTGGTACGCATACGCCATCCCTAAGGTGGCCAGGCATATCGCCCACGCCGTTTCCTTTTTCATGATTGCTCCCATTCACGCAGCAACGGCTGGTTAGACGGCGCCCACCCGTTCCAGGGCTTAGCGCCAGCAGGAACCAGCCTGTATACAAACTCGACCATTTCCCGGTCGCAGACTGCTTGCCCCCTGCCCGCTATTCACCGGCATCGCCTACAACACCCGGCAGGGATACAACATGTACAACTCGCTCCGCGTTCGTGTGCGTCGTAAGGCGAACGGTGGTGGCCGTGTTAGTCGGAGTCAGGTGCGCACCCGGAACGGCCGCGCCGGACGGGTCGAGCACTCGGCCAGACCAAGGAGCCCCGGTACTCCTGCCCGAACAACCCTTCCACAAACAGAGGAAGGGCGAGGCTCAAGCATATCCGCAGTCTCATTGACTCTCTCCATCTGGCAGCCGGGAAATCCGGCCACCATTCTGATATGACAAATGGAGAATACGGCAATCATGGAGAGAAGTCAATCGGGAAAATCGCGCTTGCGCCCGGGCAGCCCGCGGGAATCCTCGTGGGGGTCCCGTGGCCCATAAAAAAGGCCTTGTTCTATCACATGGACGCCGCGGCGGCCGCCGCGCAACCCTTCGCGGAGGCGCTTCGAAGTTCTTGCTTTCGACCTACTGCCGCAGTATAGTATCAATGACATGACAGTAGGAAAGCCGCAAAATCGCGAAGCGGAGGCCGGTATCACATGAAGAAACGTGTAGAGGAAAGCCGCAGAGACTTCCTGCGCCACGGCGCCGGAACTCTGACGGGGCTTCTGGGCGCGCCCCTCATTGTGCCGGCTTCAGCGTTGGGCGGGGACGCCACTACGCCGGGGGCAATGTGAAGGCTGTAGTGCTGAGGAGTCCGAGAGTCCTGGAATACATGGAGGTACCCACGCCGAAGCTGAAGCAGGCGGAAGACGTACTGATCCGCGTGCAGGCTTGCGGGATCTGCGGCAGCGATCTCCGCTACTGGGAAGGCGAGAACCCGTGGGCGCTGCACACGCTCGGGCATCACGTGGATAATCCACCGAACATCATCATGGGCCATGAATGCGCGGGAACGGTCGTGCAGGTGAACTCCTCAATTTACGAGCATCTACTAGGCGCCCGCGTCGGCGTCCAGCCGTACCGTGTTTGCGGCCAATGCGCGTATTGCCGTTCCGGCCGTCATAACCTATGCAAGGCGACGATTCATACCGGCCATGCACAGGGCTGGGGCGAAATGGAGTTCTATCCGGGTGCTTACGCGGAATACTGCCTCGCATGGGGGGATTTGGTGTACCCGATTCCCAATGGCATTTCGTTCCAGGAAGCTGCTATGGCAGATATTTTCGGAGTGGCCGTCCATGCCGCCGGGCGCACGAAGATTCAGAAGGACGCCGCCGTGTTGTGCATTGGAGGCGGCCCGGTAGGACTGAGCATTGCGCAAGTAGCGATGGCGCGTGGCGCCCGAAAGGTATTCGTCGCAGAAACCTCACCCGTCGCGCGACGTATCCTGGCGCAATTTGATCTTACAGTGATCGATCCACGATCGATTCGGGAAGAGCTGTCGGCCCACCTCGGTCTTCCGGAAGTTGGGGTTATCTACGATTCGGTCGGGATTACGGAGACCTTCACAGAAGCGATTCCCCTGCTCGGGGCCTCGGGGACCTACGTGAACCTCGCGGTACACTCTGCCTCCCTTTCGTTCAACGCCACCCTGTTGGGATCCGAAAAAACGATCACGACCTCTTCGAACGCGTACTATGACGACGTGCGTGAAGCGTACGACCTGATCTTTTCCCGGCAGGTGCACGCCGGCCCCATGATTTCGCATTGTCTGCCGCTGACCGAGTACAGGCAGGCGTTCGATCTGCTGCTCAGCAGTCCCAAGCAGGCCTATAAGGTGGTTTTCACGCCGGGTTCGTGACTGCAAGGCGAGCATAGGAAGGTATATCGACCCAGGATTTGTGAGTTTACTTGAAGTAGATGCAGCGGTCGGCGTGGTAGACTGCGCGCGAGGAGATCCGTAATAAACGCGGGCCCGCCCGATATGGAAGCGCATTACCACAAGCGGTTCAGTAGCTACCTTACTGCGATGCGAAACGGGATCGCGGAACTGAGGACTGTATGAGAATTCGAGCAATCGCGTTATTTCTTTTGGGCATCCCTCTGCTTGCCCAGGAAAATCTGCCGGGCACGGCGCCACTGACGATGACGGGCGACCTGGCAGCCGCTATGGTGAACGGCATTCACCATTTTCTGGACGGCGAAACGGCGGCCGCGCCACAGAATCGCGCGCGCTTCTGGCGCCGCGATTACACTTCGCCGGCAGCGTACGCGAAATCGGTCGACGCCAATCGCGAACGGTTGCGAATCATCATTGGCGCGGTGGATGCGCGTGCCCCCTTCCAGGCCGTCAGCCTGTTGACCGACACCAATGCCGACTCGGTGATTGCCAAAGGTCCGGGCTATCGCATCCATGCCGTTCGCTGGCCGGTCTTTGACGGCGTGACCATGGAGGGCCTCATGCTCGAACCGCAAGGCACTCCCGTAGCTCGCCTGGTGGCCGTTCCGGACGCCGACTGGTCGCCCGAAATGCTTGCCGGTCTCGCACCCGGCATCCCGCCCGGCGCACAGTTCGCGCGGAGGCTGGCCGAAAACGGCTGCCTGGTCCTGATCCCCACCGTCATCAACCGCAAGGACACCTGGTCAGGAATTCCCGGGATTCGCATGACCAACCAGCCGCACCGCGAGTGGATCTACCGCATGGCTTTCGAGGCCGGCCGCCAGATCGTCGGATACGAGGTGCAGGCGATCTTGGCCGCGGTGGACTGGTTCGACCGGGAGAATGCCAAGACACGCGCCCCCATCGCCGTTGCTGGATATGGAGAAGGCGGCCTCAGCGCCTTCTACAGCGCCGCTATCGACCCCCGCATTGATGCCGCGCTGGTGAGCGGCTACTTTCAGCCTCGCGAGGAACTCTGGAAAGAACCGATTTACCGCGAGATCTGGTCGCTGGTGCGCGAGTTCGGCGAGGCGGACATCGCCAGCCTGATCGCGCCGCGCGCGCTGGTAGTGGAACATTGCCGCTTTCCCGTTGTGACCGGCCCGCCGCCGCACACCAACGAGCGCCGGGGTGCGACACCGAACGGGACCATCACAACGCCGCCCGCTGGCGCAGTGAGGGGAGAGGTCGAGAAGGCGCGCCTTCATTTCGAGCGGCTCGGCGCAGCGGACCACCTGACGCTGGTGGAAGGCAGCGACGAAGCGCAGCCGGGCTCGGATAAGGCCTTGGCCGCCCTGCTGCGCGCAGTAGGTGCAAAGAGGCCCCTGCGCACGGCCGGCGCCCTCCCGGAGCGCGAGCATTCCGCCCCGAATATTGAAGACCGCATGCACCGGCAATTCGATGCGTGGGTGAACTACACACAGCGGCTGATTCGGGAGTCCCCGATGCGCCGCCAGGAGTTCTGGGCGCAGTTCGACACCTCGAGCCCGGAACACTGGAAGCAGACTTCGGACTCTTACCGCGATCACATATGGGACGAAATCATCGGACGACTGCCCGCGCCCACTCTACCGATGAATCCGCGGGCGCGCCTCATCTACGACACTCCGAAATTCCGCGGCTACGAGGTGGTACTGGATGTCTGGCCCGACGTGTTCGCGTATGGCATTCTGCTTCTGCCCAAGGATCTTAAACCCGGCGAGCGCCGCCCCGTCGTTGTCTGCCAACATGGCCTCGAAGGGCGCCCACAGGACGTCGCGGATCCCAACATCGACAACCCCTATTACCACCACTTCGCGGCAAACCTGGCGAACGAGGGATTCGTCGTGTACGCGCCGCAGAATCCGTACATCGGCCAGGACCGGTTTCGGCTGTTGCAGCGCAAGGGCCATCCCCTCAAGTTGTCGCTATTCTCCTTTATCCTGGGTCAGAACCAACGCACCTTGGAATGGCTCAAGTCGCAGCCGTTCGTCGACCCGCAACGTATCGGGTTCTATGGCCTTTCTTACGGCGGGAAAGCCGCTGTGCGGGTCCCGCCCCTGCTCGGCGATTATGCGCTCTCGATCTGCTCGGGCGACTACAACGAATGGGTTTGGAAGACCACCAGCATCGAGTCGTCGTACTCGTACATGCCGCTGCAGGAGTATGACATGCTGGAGTTCGACTTTGCGAACAAGGTAAACTATTCGGACCTCTCGAATCTGATGGCTCCCCGTCCCTTCATGGTGGAAAGAGGGCATCGCGACACCGTGGCGCCGGACGAGTGGGTGGCCTATGAGTTTGCCAAGACCCGCCTCTTCTATTCGCACATGAAGATTGAAGATCGCGTCGCGATCGAGTTCTTCGACGGGCCGCACACGATCAACGGCAAGGGTACTTTCGAGTTCCTGAAACGATATCTGAACTGGCCACACTGACCGCCAGCCGATTCCGCTGTAGCGCATTTCCAAGAATTCGGGGATTGTGAAGACTTTATTCCTTAATTCCTTATGTGATAGGGGAAAAGCACAGAGGTGTCGGTGGCGGCGAAACCGAGGCATATGAACGTAGTCAACTCAACGGTGCCCGCGCACAGAGCATAGCGGTAGGCGTCGCCGGACAGCCCGACCAAGTGTTCCGCGCCGATGTTAGTGGCGAACAACGATGCGCCGGCAACGGGCCACGTGAGGCCACGCCCGGCCAAGAAGAAACTGGCGCTGGTCTCACTCACCTTCTTGCGTACGGCCAGGTACAACCCCAGCCAAACGCTGGCGAAAATAACCAGCAGGTAGACGACGCAATCTCCCACCGTTAGAGAAAAAGTAACGTCTCGTCATTGCCATTTTTCTCAAAGCTCCTTGCCCGGCGCGCGGGATCGCTAAGCTAAACAACTCTTCACGTACGCGAAGCACTTCTTGGCTTCGGCGATAATATCGGAGCCTTCCGGAATAGGGTATTCCAACTCCAGGTTGGCCGGGAAGGGGTACTTCTCACTTTTCATCAACTGCATGACTTCCTTGATGGGCGTATCGCCCGTTCCCCACACCGCGACGTTGGGGCCGTGGTTCTTCTTGCGATCCTTCACGTGCAAGTTGGTGATCTTGTCGTGGTGCTGTTTGATGAAGGCCACCGCATCGTAGCCCGCCGCCGTGAAATGGCCGATATCCAAATTGATGGCATTGTATTTGCCGTACGCCATCAGGGTATCGTAGCTTTCGAGCGTGGCCGTCTGGTTGGGATCGTTGGTCGCGTCGTGGCCGTGATACCCGACCATCATCTTGTGCTCGTCCGCGATTGGGGCGATGCGCTTCGCCACCGTCAGGGTCGTGCTGGTGGTGATAGCTTTCACGCCGAGGCCTTTGGCCATCGCGAAGCCGTACTCAATATCCTCGTCCTTCATGCGGTCCTGCATGTTGTAGCAGAGAAGCGCGACTTCGATGCCGGCATCGTTGAACTTTTTGCGCACGCCCTTCCACGTTTCCGCAGTGGCGGAAGCGCGCCAGTGCGCAAGTTTCTCCATGCCCGCCTGCCGCTCGGCCTGCTGTTCGGGGGTGGACTGGGGACGGCGAACGAGCGCCGGCGCCTCGGGCGCGCCCGCCAGCGCCTCGCAATGCTCGGACGTGAGCTCGGCCTCGCCCAGGCCAACGTCGACGTACGCCCGGATGATCGCTTCCGGATCCGGGCTGGCAATTCGGTTGAAGCTATAAGTGATGGCGCCGATCTGGACGCCATCGATTTTCGAATTGATCATCCGAGCGCCGAACGCCTTGCTCAGCGGCAAGGACGCCAGCGCCATCTTTCCCAAATCCCGTCGTGAGATCTTCATTCCGTTCCTTTCCAGTCGGCTCGCGTGAGAACGGCGACCCGGAGGTTCTCGCCACCAAGGTATCGAGGCGTGACACTCCGAAAAATACGCGTCCTCAAGGGTCGGGCGCCAGTTTCCCGGCCCAAGGCCGAACCGGCGCAATGATCGTCGGCGTGAGCGGCCCCGTCAAAGCAAGCGATCGGGGATTGAAGCTGCGGCTTAAGATTCGCACGGGGCGTCCGACGGATTGCAGCTCGGCCGCCCATACCGCTGCGTATAAGATATAAGGGGCCGTGATGGACGAGAAAAGTCGGATTGCTCTCATCGTCGTGTACTCCGGTATTCCGGCTAGTGCAACTGCACTCATCAGACTCCAGGTTCCGGGGCTCGCAGTGTCCGTCAGTGCCGCCAGGCACGGCGGACCGGCCCGGGGTTAAACCATGCGCATAGTCATCCCACCATCCACCGGGATTTCCGCGCCGGTAATAAAATCATTTTCGACCAGCGCGGCCAAGGCTGCCGCCACGTCCTCCGGCCGGCCTTCGCGATGCAGCGGAATGCGATTGCGCGTGTTGTTCTCCACCTGTTCGGAGGTGAGGTAATCCTGGAAGCGGGTGCGAATGATTCCCGGTGAGACGCAATTGACGCGGATGTTGAAATCGGCCAACTCGCGCGCTAGCGCCCGCGTGAACTGCGGAATGGCGCCTTTGGCGACGCCATAAGCGATCGCGCCCGCGCAACCGCGCGAGCCCGCAGCCGAAGAAATTAGCAGGATGGCGCCGCCGCCGCGCTCGACCATGGAGGGGACCGCTGCCCGGGCGAGATGGAATACAGCATGTACGTGAATATCGAAGGCCCGGTACCAGGTGCAGGGATCTACATCGAGGAGGCCTCCATTTGCCGGGCCTCCGGCGCAATGGACCAGCACATCCAAGCGCCCGAGGGCCACTACCGTCTGGCGTACGCAACGAACGGTTTCCCTGGGGTCCGACACATCGGCCGTAAGGGTCAAGGCCTTGCGGCCCAGTGCTTCGATTTCCTGTTTCACGCCCTGGGCGAGCAGATCGTCCTCAGGAAGACCGCAGATGGCAATATCCGCGCCGCGAAGAGCGAACTCTCGCGCCGTCGCCGCGCCGATTCCGCTGCTTCCGCCCGTGATCAGGCAAACCTTTCCGTCTAGTTCCATGTTCTCCTCGTCGCCGCAGACGCGAACGCCGTTCGACCCAACCGCGGCCGGCGCATTGCTGCGCCGGAAGTGGACCAACCGGGCGAGGGCCCGATCGCCGCGGCCGGCAGGCGCGCGGCGATTGAAGCCGCGCGCCTTATGATGCATTCGTGTGCCGGCGCCTCTCTGGGTTCTCCGGTTACCACGTCAGCCGCAGCGTCAGTTGCAGATCGCGCGGCGAGTTGGCGGAAGTGTTGGTGTACATTATGCCGTTGGCGCCCGGCGTGGGGAGCCCCGGGTTGTTCAATACCTGGAAGAAGTCGGCATTGAAGCGAAGCTTCGCGCGTTCGCCCAGGTTGAAGGCCTTGAACAACGATGCACTCAGGTTGAAATCCCACGGGACTGCAAGATACTGATTCATCCAGTAGGGGAGGTTGGTGCTCATCGTGGTCCGGACCACGCTGCCGTTTTTCAGCGGGAGCCAAGCGGTTTGGGTCTCCCAGTATTGCGACATGTTGGTGCCGGCGGGGGCGTTGGCAGGCAGAGTCGTCGTGCCGTACGGAATCAGCGGCAGGTTGGACGGCTGGTAATTCGCAGGTAGGCCGCAGATTCCGCTGCACTGTCCGGTCGCGTTGGTGCGATTGATCAGCGGCGGCGAAATATAGCCGTTCCAGTCTAAGTAGCCAGGTATGCATTGGCCGCTGGAGCAGTCCTCGATCGGGTACTTGGTGCCGTAACTCTGGACGGGGCCGGTCGGCCCATAGTTGGTGGTCGGCAACGCGATGTAGCGGCTCTGGTAGGTCCCGAAGCCGGCAAGCTGCCAGCCGCCGATGATGCCGTTCAGGAATTTCCCCGCATTATGGGCCAGCAGGTGGTCCCGCCCGAAGGGGAGATCCACGACCCAGTTCCACTTCAGTTGGTGGTGCGGGATGGCAGAGTCCCGTTGGTAATTGAGGAAGTGATTTCTCGCATCGAAATCCGTGGGGACCGCGCCCGGCAGGAAGGCAGAAACCGGCAACACGCTCGACCCGCCGCCGTTTCCGACCAGGGTGGACTCGGTGAAGGCGTCGGTCATCGTATAGGCAAACTGCCATCCGAAGCCGTGGTTATAGCGCCGCTCCAATTCGAGATCGATGCCGTTGGCGTTGGAAATGCCTTGCTTCGTGTATTCGGTAATGCTGCCGTAGGTCGTGGTGTCGTAGGCATTTTCTCCCGTCGAAGCGTAGGTGCCGGTAGGCTTCGGCTGGCCGGTCACCGTGTACCAGACGTAATCGGGCGGCGCGGCATTGAAATTGACGTTCTGCGGCAGGTTCCAGCCGTGGTTGCCCAGGTAAGTGGCTTTAGCTATGATGCCTGACGAGATTTCCCGCGACAGAGAAAAGTTCCACTGCATGTCGCGTGTGGGCGGTTGATGGGGGTTGTTGAACTGCAGCGCGCAACAGCCCGGCGTGATGCTGACGTAGGCCGGATTATTGAGAACATTAGTGGTATTCACACCGGCCACGAACTGGGGCTGAGAGCGCAATTCATAGTTGGGAAGGCCGTCGATTCCGTTTACTCCCACCAGCGCCTGGTTGTTTACGGAGTATTGAATCGGGTACCCGTAGGGGATGCCGCTGCCGGTGAGATTATCCCAGGTGCGCAATGCCGCCTGCGAGTCGAAGACTCCGAATCCGCCGCGCAGCACCAGAGGTTTTGTGGAATCGCCGAGCCGGTAGGCGAAGCCCGCGCGTGGCGAGAAGATCCATGAGTTGCCGTATACCAGGCCGGAGGGAAGACCCGCCTGCTGCGCGGTCTCGAATTTGGCGCCAATGTTTTGCAACCCGTTGATCATCGTCGTGGTGGTCATGCTGGCCGCGTACATATCCGCGACCGAGCGGCCGAGCACCATCGAGTCCTTGGCTGTATCGAAGCCCACCACAAAATTGCCGCCGACGCTCTCCGCGGGCAGGTTCTCGTAGCGGAGCCCAAGATTCACGGTGAGCCTGGAGGTGGCTCTCCAGTTGTCCTGGAAGTAGCCGGTGAACTCCTTATCCTGCAGGTTCCACTGCGGGCGCTTCGAGGTGTCCTTAAAAGTGCCTGCGTCGCCCAGGAAGAAGCTCGCGCCGGAAAAGCCGGTGAACGGAACGGCACTGTAGGACGATCCGCTGGTCGGATCGAAAAGGGCGGTGTACTGGCTATCGTACGTGACGGTCGTGCCGTTGTGGTCGGTCAACGCGTCGTCGAATTCCATGTGGACCTGCCCGCCGAACAGCAGTTGGTGCTTGCCGATCACGCGCGTGAAATCCTGATCCCCAATGAGAATTCTGGTGGTGTTATAGCGCACCTGCTGCGTGGAATAACTGGCCCCGAAACCCATGCCGCTGGTCGCATAGGAGTTATTCGGATCGTTTCCCAGATCCGGCACGCCCAGGTACTGGGACACGTTGCCGATACCAGAATCGTTAGGGGAGCCCACGAACTTATACTCCTGCGAGTAGGAGACCCGGGTCGAGCTCAGGAAGGTGGGGGAGATCGTGTGCGACCATGACCCCGCCGCGCTCACATCATGGTAAGTGCCGAGGACCCAGTTGAGCGGGCCGCTCAGCGCCGGAATGCCGGATCCTGCCCCGACGTACGGGGCATTGTCGAAGTTGTCGGAAACCCGGACGAAAAGCTGGTCGCGGTCGCCGATGCGCTGATCGATGCGGCTCGTCACCATATAGTCCATCGTTGAGCTGGGAGCCAGTCCGTAATAGTTGTTCGCCACCATCGGGTTGACGTTGGCGAAGGTGGGCTGCGGCATGATGCTGAACAGGTACTTGGCGTCCGGGCTTTCGCGGTTCAGCGGGATGATGTTGTTGGGGAATGGCGTGCGGCTGTAGTTCGGCCCCGGACCGGTGCTCAACGGATCGTAGATGGTGTAGAGCCGTCCCAGGCTATCCAGCAGGCCGCTGTAATCGCCCTGGCGCATGGCGTCCGTCTGCACGGTGGTGCTGACAGTGGAGTCGCTGACTTGGCGCAGCGCCTCATAAGAGGCGAAGAAAAACGTCTTGTTCTTTCCGTTGTATATCTTCGGAATATAGACAGGACCGCCCAACGACGCGCCGAACTCATTCCGGACGTAGTGGGGAGGCTTGGTGTAGTAATCCTGGCGGCGGCGCGCGACGCCGACCCCGCTGTTGCGGTTGGTTTCGAACGCGCTTCCATGGATGCTGTTGGCGCCGCTCTTCGTCGAAAGCATGACGGAGGCGGGACGGTCGAACTGGGCCCCGGACATGCTGGTCTCGACCCGTAATTCCTGCACGCTGTCCACGCCCGGCAGCCGCCCGCTCCAATCGCCCGTGTCGCGGTTCTTGATGATCGCGCCATCCTGGTATAATTCCACGCCGTCGCGCAACCCCATATTGATTGGGTTGTTATTGCCGTCCTGGCCCCCGTAGAGACCCGGCGTGGCCATCATGATGATATTCGCGATGTTGCGCCCGTCCGTTGGCAACTGCTCGATGCGGGCACGTTCCAGGTTTTCCGAGATGGTCGCATCCGTCGTCGCAACCAGGGGCGCGGCCTCCCCGGCCACGGTGACCTGTGTGGAGAGCGATCCCACTCGCAGGACCGGGCTGACTTCCGCGGTCTGGCCGACCTGCAACAGGAGTCTGCCTTCCCAGGTCTCCATCCCGGAAACCTCCACCTTGATTTCATATGTGCCGGTCACCATCGGCGGGAACGTGAAGAAGCCGACGTTGTTGCTGGTGGTGGAAGTTTTGATGCCGGTGGCGGTGTTCACGATGGAAACGTTCGCGCCGACGATCACCGCTGACGTGGCGTCCCGAACTACTCCTTGCACGGTGCCGCTTCCGGTCTGGGCCGGCAACATCAAAGCGGACATAATAATCAAAAGCGCGAACCGGTTCACTCGATACAAAAGCATAGTCTTCTCCTCTATGAAACCCGGCGATTTTCCATCGCCGTGTGGCGCTCGCCACGGCGGCGGAGAGCCAACCCTGAGCAATACATCTGATATCGCAGTTAATCATAATCTGCTTTTTCCCGGCAGTCAACAGTTTTTGTTTCCCTCTCCAGCCGTCCGGTCCGGAGCGCCGGGAAGCGTACCATTAGCCGTCGAAGGCCGTCGCGCGGCAACTTCAAAAAACTTCGCGGGCGGCCCGTGCTTGACTCGGACGGTGGGGTCTCCGTATGCCGCTGCAATATCAGGGGAGATCCGGGGAGTTATGCTTTCGAATCGAGCGGTTTCGCGCAACCGAATCGCGCCGGCATTTTCGATCCTTCCGCTGCTACTCCTCCGGGGAGCGCCGGCGGCTCGCGGCGAGTCCCCACAGTGGCGCCACGCGCGTCACATCGGTGAAATCGAAGATGGCGTACCGGTAGTTCAGAAACACTCCCCCCGGGCTTTGCCGCCCCGGACTTGGCCAGCCTCAGAACTCCTGATGTCGTGGAATTTGCAGTGAGCCCGCAGGTGGGGCAGGCGAGCACCGCCTGCCCCGCCTGCGAAACTCTCGCCATCGAAAGGAATGGCTCAGCCTGAGCCTCTTCTCCCCGGTGAGAGTCAACCGGTACAGGTTGAGGTTTCCCAAGGCGTCGTCGTGCGGGTCGAGTTCCAAAACAGCGCGTTTCGGTTGCGCCGGACGATATCCCACCTGCGAGATGCCGATGACCGGCTGCCGCCGCCATTGCGGATCGATCGAAGGCCGGATCTCCAGGTCCATTCCGTTATCGCCCCCCCCCGGCTAAAAGGCGAATCCGGGCGCTTCGAAATATTCCCTGTCGTTCAGGGTGATCGCACCCGGCGCCCCGGCCGCCATGCACGTTATGGCAAACGATAGGATGCAGGCGGTTCTGGATAGCTTGGGCACATGCCCTCCTTTCAAGGTCGAACTGCAATCGCGGCGGCCCGGCGGACACGATTTCCGTCTATATGATATGGCAGTGATATGAATCCGATTCACTCCAGCCGTCAATCGGGCCCGCGCGTTTTCCGGCTCCCGCCTGACGCAGCGCTCCGCGCATTCCATCCATCGCTACGGTATAACAGGCCTGGAATACCGATTTCTCTCTTGACAATTTGCCGCCACCGACCCTAGTATGGTAGCCGAAATGATATGTCAGACCCGAAATCGGGGTGCGATCGGGGCTTCTCGATAGCGCGGCTTCGCGGCAGGATCGGCAGGGTCGAGGTGCGGAGAATGAATCGAATACCGGAGATTCTGGTCTGGCTGCTTTTCGCAGGGGCTGCGGGGGCCCAGACATCGGAAGGGCCGCAGCCGACGGTGGTGGATCCTCAACGAGTACGGGTGGTTTTGGCTAAACCGCGACGGCAGCCCGACCGAACTGACGAAGAAGCTCTATCCGCGCCTGCTGGGGGCGAACGCGACGGCCGAGGACCGGCTCGCGCTGAACGCATACCTGCTGGCAGGCCTCACCGAGTACTGGCGTGCGTACCGCTGGTATTCGGGCGTGCTGTATTTCGTCTACCTGACCAGCAGCGGCCCACGGGGCTTCACGTCGGACAATTTCCGCGACGTCGTGAATCTGGAACTCGACCCGCACTTCCGCGACTATATGAGCAACGCGTTCGCGCCGCTCGGCGTATACCTGAGCTTTTGGCAGCCAACCTTAAAGGGTGGCGAAACGCAAAAGCTCACGGTGATGATGGTGAATGACGACCCGCAGCCGACGGAAGGAACGCTCTCAGTGGTGTTGGAAGGTGCGGACGGGTTGCAAGCGGCATCGAAGTCCGTGCACTTCTCGGTGGGTGCGCTCGGCCAGGAGACGTGCTCTCTGGCTTTCCCGGTTCCGCGGGTGAAAGGAGATTTCCTGCTGCAAGCGGTGGCGGAGAAACAGTCAAAGAATGGCACGCCGGAAAAGGTCATGAGCCGGCGCCGCGTGGCCGTCAGTTTCTGACGCGGCAGATCACGGGGGCTGGATGATGCTACAGAGTTGGAAGCGCGGGCCGGAAGGGCCGCTGAAACCTTTTTGACAGTCCTCGTGGGTGCGAAATGTTCGGACTTCGACACACGCGAAGAGTAGTGCTTAGCGGGCGATTTTCCTCCTGGTCGCCTGCTGCACCCGGGAGGAGGCGCGACATTTCGGTAGAAGAACTTATGTAGCTGGAGATGAAATCTATGCGACGACGAATTTTTCTTCAATCAGTATCCGGGGCCGCACTGGCTGCGCCGGCTGTGGCTGCTCAGCAGGACGGCCAAAGCGCCGGCTCGCCTTCTCAGCCGGGGGGGGCAGGGACTATCAAACTCACCGAGAAAGAGTACTTCGAGGGACCAGGATTCGTTTTCCTTGTTTTCCATAATCATAATCAGATGCAGGGCGGGATCCAGATTATACAAAAGGGCGAACGATTGCTCGACAGCGGAAGCCTGCTACTTACACTCAAGAGCGGCGCTGCTCGCCGTGGCTCATCCGGTACCGTACTGCGCCGGGTAGTAGATCGGGAACGATCCACGGCGACGGTCTTCGGCGAAGTGAGCGGACTGAATCTGGGCTACCAGATCATATGCCGTACCGATGGCCGGCGCATGTTTGTCACGCTGAAGTTCGATCAGGCGCTCGACTGGAGCAAGATCCAGGAAGCCGGCTTCCATATGTATCTTTACACGCCGGCATACTTCGAGAAGTCTTTTCAAGGCGATTCGATAACGGGCGTCTTTCCCCGCCAATTTACCGGCGAACCGGTTCTTGCGCGCTCGCGGAATATCTTACGGATCGCCGAAGAAGATCCCATGGTGAGCATGACCTTCGAACGGCCCGACGGCGAACTGCGGCTCGAAGACGGACGTCGCGAACGTACAGCATGGTTTTCGGTGGTGGCGCCCATCGAGCCTGGATCGACCGCGACCGAAGTCGAGGTCGCCATCACGCCGTCTATCGACCCGCAGTGGCGGGGGGCGCCCATGATCGGCGTATCGCAAGTGGGTTACCATCCCCGCCAGCCGAAGCGGGCTGTGGTCGAGTTAGACCCGCGCGAGGATTTTGGGGAAAAGATGAGCCTCTTCAAGATGTCGCCCCATGGCAATAAGGAGCTGATCAAGGCTGCGAACCCCAAACCCTGGGGAGAATTTTTCTACTATAAATACGGCGTCTTCGACTTTAGTGAAGTAGTGGACCCGGGCGTGTACGTGCTGGAGTTTCGGGGCCTGACAGCGGGGCCTGTCCGTATCGACCGGCGGGTTTACGACCAGGCCTGGCGGCCGACCCTGGAGGTATTTCTGCCGGTTCAGATGTGCCACGTATCGGTGCGCGAGGGCAATCGCACATGGCACGGCGCCTGCCACTTGGACGATGCGTCGCAGGCGCCCGAAAACACGATGGGCCTCGATGGCTATCAGCAAGGCAAGCACGAGACGCGATTTGCCGATTACGAGCACATACCAGGTCTGAACTGGGGCGGATGGCATGACGCCGGAGACCATGATCTGCCGGCCGGCAGCATGGCCGGTACAACCTTGGCCTTAGCATTGGCCCAGGAGGAGTTTCACCCGGGTTTGGACCTCACAACGGTTCGCCGTGCCGACCGCGAAGTGCTGCTGCACGTTCCGGATGGCGAAGAGGACCTTCTCCAGCAGATTGAGTGCGGCGTGGAAGGTTTGCTGGCTTCCTACCGCGCGGCGGGGCACATTTTTGCCGGGATTATCGAAAGCACGCGCGATCAATACGACCACACGGGCGATCCGGTGAACATCACGGATAACCTCGTATACGACAGCAGCCTAAAGCCCGATCAGGTAGCAGTTGGACGTTCCGGCAAGCGCGACGATCGATGGGCGTTCACCAACCGGAACACGGGACTGCAATATCGGGTGGCTCAGACCCTTGCCGCGGCGAGCCGGGTGCTGCGCGCGAAGAAACCCGCTCTCAGTGAAGAGTGTCTGGCCGCGGCGGCCAAACTCTGGGAGTACGAGCAGACGAACGCGCCTGTCTATGCCCCGGGCTCCTATGCGCCGGGACGCGGCGGGAGCTTCCCGGCGGACGAGATCTCAACCACGGCGGAGCTATGGCTCACTACGGATGATGCGCGTTACCAGCAGCGCCTCTATGCTCTGCTGCCGCAGGTCGCCTCCGCATCGCCCGAGCAGTTTGGGAGCGGGCCGGGCTGGGTCCTGGCACGGTTGCTGTCCAAGGCTCCGGATGCGGAATTCCACAATCTGGTTCTAGAACAGGCTAAGAAGTGGAAGGCCGCCACGGAGGCCATGGAGGCCACTAATCCGTATGGGATTCGCTTCCCATCCAGGCTCTTGAGGTCCGACTGGAAACTCGACTCGCCCGCGCAGGCAAGAGGCGACACGGGAAAGATCTCTGCATGGGATTTGCAGACCGCTGGCATGCACCATTACTTCTATCACAAGCATCTGCCGGACATCTTTGATGCGAACAGCTTGTTCTCGGCGGTGAACTTCGTACTGGGCTGCCATCCGGCCACCAATACCAGTTGCGTCTCCGGGGTGGGGACGAACTCACAGTTGATAGCCTATGGCTTCAATCGGGACGCTTGGACATACATTCCGGGTGGAGTGATCTCAGGCATTTCCTTGGTGAAACCCGATTTTATGGAACTTAAGAACTTTCCGTATGCCTGGTATCAGACAGAGTATGTCAATCGCGGCGCCGCCAGTTACATCTTTGTTGTGCTCGCGACACAGTGGATACTCGAGCATCAGCCCCCGGTGGCGCACGCCTGAAATCTGGCGTCGTGCCTTGCCGAATCCCTCAGCCCACGACGGCGGCCCCGTATGGTCCGAGGACTGAATTCCCGGGAGAGACGGTGTCCCGCTTTGATTGCGGCGTTCGCGTAGACGATCGGCGCGTACTGTGGCGCATTAAAAACCGCTTTTCCGGAACCGTCGCAACATTCGTGGTACTCGCGCGCCATGCAGTATTCGAGTCCGGCCGCAACGCGGTGCGGGCCACCAGCGGATCGAGGCTTGCAGCCCGCTGTAAGCCTGTTGTGACCCGCCGCGCTCTGCGGCGCTTCGCCCGGTGGCGCTCCAGATAATGCGCAGCCGCGCGAAATTTGATACCGACTAATACTGTTGTACTTTTCACCTTCCGAAATCCGCACCAATTCAGGTATACTTAATCGATTGATATGATAGTTTCGATGAAACCGGCTGCCCAGTTCTTCGCCTCTCCCGAGGCTTCGGCAGCAGGTCTGTTTGGAGCAGAATCATGTCGGAACGGTTGATTTTGGGGCGCCGATCCCAGGCGATGGAGAGCTTGTCGGAACGAGCCTACGAGTCGATCCGCGATAACATCCTGCGTGGCCGTTATGCCCTTGGCGCCCCGTTGTCGAGGAGACAACTGGCGAAGGAACTCCGTATGAGCTTCCTGCCTGTATCAGAGGCGGTTCAGCGCCTCGAGATAGATGGCCTGCTCGAGAGCAAGCCGCGCGTGGGTACCCGGGTTCGGATACCGACGCGGCAGGACGTTCTCGAGCGGTATGCGCTACGGGAGGCTCTGGAAACACAGGCCGCGCGGTTGTGCGCCGAACATGCGGACGAGAACGGCCGCCGGGACCTTCTGAAAATGGGGTTTCACCTGGACCAGTTGTATGGGTCCGGGACGGACGGTGACGAGGAGTTCCTTTATTCCGTCCACACTTACCACATGCGTTTCCACCTGCGTATCGCCGAACTTGCCGGCAATTCGCTCCTACGAGGAGCGATCGAACGCGAACAGGTATTGGTTTTCAACTGGCTCTTCGATACGGCCGCGCGGCAGCGGAGCCTTCCACCGCGGTTTCACAGCGAACTTGCGGCGGCAGTGACCGGGACGGTGGAGGGCGCGGACCGCACGATGCGCGCGCATATCCGACATGGCATGGAGCGGGTTATGGGGATTATGGACCCGTCCACCACCGAAAATGGATGGAGGATGCCCCGGAAAATCCGCGGGCGCGGAGTGAAGGTAGAACAGCCGCTATAACCGTTCGACCCGCGGTCCTGCCGTCTTGATCCAAGCGGATGGCGACGCTCTTGGATCCGTTGCAGCTTACTCCCCGACAAGGCGCGATTCCGGCGTGTCGGCGGAGTTCAGTTTCGGCGCCACGTGAGCGCCGTTCTCGCCGATCCGCTGCCCGCCACGGAGCACGCATTCTGCTGTTATATCACAGCGATTCTCGCTGTGCCCATCGGTGGAGAGCCCGGACCGTGTCATTGCCCGGTCCGGTCCGGAGGCAAACTCAGCCTCGCGGTTTCTGCTTCCAGGGACGGGCGTCCGGGCTATTGGCCCGTCCCTGATGGCGCGCGCGTCGTCTCTGATCCTTAGCCACAAGCGGGCCGGCATTGGCTATTTACGTGTGCTGCTGCCAGGCCCATGGTTGTTGACCGCCGTTGCTATTGCCAATGCCTTGGGCATAGGGACTTCCGCTTCTTCTTTCGTGGACATCCTCGCCGCCGTCATTCCTCGGGTTCGAGAGCCGCCCCGCGCGAATCGAACCACAGGAGCATCCTCCATGCCGGAGTCAAACCGTTCTGTGCCGCTGAACAGCGGCAAAAGACGTGAAACGGGCCTTGACACCGTACCGGAATCCGATTAAACTTGCTGCAATATCAGATCACGTGCTCTCCAATGATTTGGCCGCCCGAATGGGGCAGATTGGTTTGGGACATGTTGTGGGCGACGAGTGCGCGTGCCCTGGAACGGCCGTGGAGTGTACAGAAGCGACAGTGAGAGCGGGAAATTGGCTGGCGCTTGCGAGATTGCCGCGTAGATTAGGCCGTATATATTCTCGAGGAAGGTCGCTGGTTCCCAGCAACTCACTTTGCGGTTGACATGGTAATAGAGGAAACCCAGCGCCGAAATGAGAGCCATAATATGGACCGTCGATCGTTCTTAACTGGCAGCTTGGCCGCAGCTACTGCTACTGCTAAGTTGGCTTGGCCTGACTCCGGTGCTCGGGCCACCGAGTACTATGTCGCCCCCACCGGCCGTGACGAGAATCCGGGAACTAAAATCAAGCCGTTTGCCACGATCCAGCGTGCACGAGACGAAACGCGCAAGGTCGTCGCGAAGGGGCTAAAAGCAAACGTCAATGTCTGGATTCGCGGCGGCACCTATACGCTGCCAGATGTGATCGTCTTCGGGCCCGAAGATTCCGGCACTGACCAGTACTCTATAACTTACCAGGCGGTTCCTGGTGAGGAGCCCGTCATCAGCTCCGGCGTTGAAATTGTAAATTGGAGGAAGCCCGAGACCATGCTCGGCGATCTGCCGGTGCCAGCCGAAGGAAACGTGTGGGTGGCTGATGTCCCGGAATCGCTGGGCCGTTTCCGGACGTTGTACGACCAGAAAGGACATTTGGAACGGGCCCGCGGCAATGGCTTCGTTCCAGGTGACCCTCCTGCCAGTGCCGATGGGACCGATCGCATGAGTCGATTGCGCGATCTCTATTTCCCACCTGGCGCGCTACGCAACTGGAGCAACCTGGATGATGTAGAGATCGTCATCCGGTATTCCTCGACCATGAACATCCTGGGACTGGAGTCTGTAGACGAAGCCGCGGGGGTGGCCCGCACCAGCCTCCCCGGCACCTATGCCCTGCGCAAGCTCCAGAGACAGCAGCGGAACCCGTCAGCCTGGGTGGAAAATGTCCTGGAAGTTCTGGATCACCCCGGCGCATGGGTGCTCAATAGCCACACTCGGAAGCTCTATCTATGGCCGCGAACCGGGGAGCCAAAAGGGATTCTGGCGCCGCGGTTGTCTGAACTGATCCGGGTCGAAGGCAAAAACGACGCCAGTGGCGCCGGCGACGTCCCGGTAAGGAACCTCGTCTTCCGGGGGCTGACGTTTGCACATGCCGACCGCGACATCTGGTCGGCCGATGACATTGGCATCCAGCACGACTGGGAGATGTTCGACAAGCCGGACGCCTTGTTGCGCCTGCGGGGCGCTGAAACCTGCAAAGTGGAAAGCTGCAAGTTTCGCGATAGCGGTGGCAATGCACTCCGGCTGGATCTCTACGCGCGCGGGAACCGCATCGAGGGTAATGAAATACGCTGCATGGGCCAGGGCGGTATCATGCTGATCGGATACGGACCCGGCGTTAAGGACGTCAACCGGCAAAACGAAATCCTCAACAATCATATCCACCATTGCGGTCTGATCTACTGGCATTCTGTCGGGATGATGATGTGGCAGAGTGGGGAGAACCACGTCGCTCATAACTATATTCATGACATGCCGCGCCATGCAATTTCCCTCAGCGGCGTGCGCGTCCCTTATTTTGAGCAACCCTGCGACAGCCGGGAAATCTGCAAGAGTTTACGCTGGCCGGAAATTGGGGAAAAGAAAACATGGGACGAGATCATGCCGTTTCTGCACACGAAAAACAATCTCGTCGAACAGAACGAAATTGAGCGCGTGTTGCAGAGGCTGGGCGATGGTGCGGGGATCAACGTCACTGGCGCCGGCGAAGGCAACCTGATCCGCCGAAATTATGTACACGACATCTTCGCCAGTGAGTGGGTGAGCGGCTGTTTACGAACAGACGACTGGCAGCGTGGGACCACTTGGGAAGAGAACGTCATTTATCGCTCTAACGCCGGCGCCTGGGAGTACAAGGGCGCCAACAACGCGATTAATAATTACGCCATCGACCTCCTTCCAAGAGGCTACTTCCGAATATACCGGAACGGCCCGGGCGAGAAGATTGACGGAACCGTAATCGAGCGGAACATCTTTTACAGCTCGAATGGGGCCGCGGTATTTTACACGTTCGCGGTTGGTCCCGAGCAGGTGGCCAAATCGCGAATCGAAGGCAACCTGTATTACTGCGGAAATGTGGGGGATGATCCGGCGCCGAAGTTTCTCCAGATTCTCCGGCAACAAGGAGTTGCCAAGTCAGATGTGTATGCGGACCCCATGTTTGTGGCCTTGAATCATAGAGACTTCCGGCTGAAGCCGGAGTCACCGGCTCTCAAGATGGGAATCAAACAAATCGATCTGAAAGGCGTCGGACTTACAGAGACGTTTCAGAAACGTCTGATGGAATGATGCGAGGGCGCTGTGCCAATCGAAAATCCCGTTAAAACGAAAATCATTTGCCGCCGGTCTTTTCTAACCATCTTCTCCGGAGCCCTGGCGATCGCCCGGGGGGCGCAGCCGGAAAGCACACCGCTGCCGAATCGCCCCAAAGTCCCGGGGACAATGCTCCTGCGCGCGCGGTTGCGCGTGGAACAGCCGCCGGGCAGCGGCAGCATCCGGGTCACTGAAGAACCGCTGCGCTGGGAGGTGGCTCAGACAGCCATCATTATTATCGATATGTGGGACGCTCACACCTGTCATCTTTCGGCGCAGCGGGTGGCGGCAATGGCGCCGCGAATGAATCAGGTTGTGAGTGCCGCCAGAAGTCTGGGTGTGATGATCATTCACGCTCCCAGTGACACTATGAAGTTCTACGCGGGAAGGCCGGAACGCCTGAGGATGCAGCAAGCGGCGACGGCTGCGTCACCGTTTCCGGTTCGGGCCACCGAGCCGGATCGCGACGAGTCACGCAAGCTTCCGGATGCCGCCTGCGACGACCCGGTTTTCCAGACCTTCAAGGGCCCCGCACCGCCCACCACCAGAGGGTTGTATCCCTGGGAGCGGGAACATCCGGCCATCGAGATCGCCGGTTATGACGGCATCAGCGACAGCGGCCAGGAGATCTACAATTTCTGTAAGCAGGAAGGCATCACCAATATCGCCCTGATGGGCGTCCACACCAATATCTGCATCTTGAACCGCGCCTTCGGAGTTCGTGAAATGAAGAAGCTCGGGTTCAATGTAGTTGTCGCACGGGACTTGACAGATGCCATGTACGATCCACGGAAACGACCCTTCGTCAGCCATACGCGTGGCACTGAGCTGGTCGTCGAGCACATTGAGGCGAACTGGTGTCCATCGATCTCGAGCGAAGACCTGACGAAGGCGACCCCGGGATCAGACGGTCCGATTTCCCGCTAAGACGAATACTTTTGAGAAGTAGCTCTGGCGCCCGGCAAAGCTGCGAAAAACCGGCGGCCGGCAAGGGTCTTAGCGCGGGCTATAGATCTTAATATTTGCCGTTGACGCGCCGATCAGGCTACAGCGGGGTGTCCGGTGCCATCGAAATCTGCAATCTTGCAGTCTGCGGCGGCAATCCCGCCGGGGTCGAGGACGTCGTCTGGAACGGCCACGCCGCCGCGCTGATGGCTTAGCCGTCCCTCTCCGATTGCACCTCGTGCTCGAGGTTATCGAAGCTGCACCGCTATTCGTTAAGGATGGCCGGCGCCTGCTTCCAGCATCAACACCCAATCGGGGTCGCCCGCGCTGTTCTTGCCCGGCGAGGTAAATTGCTGTGTGCCCCGATTCGAAAACGGTGAGCCGGCAATAGCCCGGAAAGTATTATCGGTAGGGTCGAACCAGCGAGCGGTGATTCTCTTCCGAAGCTTGCGCATTGCCACAGTGATCGTCCCGCCCTGCGGCAGGTAGGCCATCCCGAGCGTGCCATCCGGCATCAGTGCGGCCGTTACATAATCGTTATCGGCGAATCGCGCTATAGTCGCCGTGGCAGGCGGGCCGGTGGAAATGAAATTTCCGTAGCCGGCGATGACAAACGCGTGCCTCTGGTCCGGCACGAGGTTAAACCACTTCCGAGCCCGAAACAGCTTCGCCATGTAGCCAAACTGCACGATCCCAGGCGATTCGAGATAGTCCTTCCAGCCGGGCAGGAATCGCCAAATATACTTATTGCCGTAAAGTTGGCCGGCTGCCCCGCAGAGCATCGTCCAGTATTCCTGCATGCGCAGGACGTGAGGCGAGCCGCCATCTTCGTCGCCGTTCCGTTCGTATTCGAAGTTGGCCTCGCCCATGAACACCGGGATCTTCGCCGATTGATTGTAGCCATGAAGCACTTCGGCGTAGGTGGCGTAATACGTATAGGCCAGGTTCAGACCGACAATCGGCGCCCAGTTCGGATCGTCCAGGGAAGAGCTCGCCTGGTAGTTCAATTCCACTGTATGAAGATGTGCCGGGTCTTCTTCCCTGATGCCCATTGCGACCGCAGTGATGACCACGTCGTTGGCCGGCACGCTCCATTTCTGAAAATCGTTGCCGTGGAGCCAGATGATGTTGGGAAAGTCTTTGTAGCGCTTCCCCAGATAGCGCCCGTAGGCCCGGCACCGGGAGGGACCATTGGCCAGCGCCGTTGGCAGCCAGCCTGCAGTTTCGAGCGGATCGCTCATCATCACAATCCCGTCCTTCGACGCCATTTGGATCACCTCGGCGACGTGGTCGAAGTAAGCTTCGTTCGGCGTGGTCAGGTCGTAATAAGTCGTTCCCGGTATCGTCGCTGTGAAGGGCTTGGCGCCGTCCAGCAGACTGCCATCCGCGCGCCCCTCCACGCCTCTGATGCAAATCATGTTGACCCACAGGCAGTTGATCCCGCGAGCCGCCCGGTCGGCCAGATAGGCGGCGGCATCAGCCGACGTAAGGCTCGAAAACACGCTGTGGGGAGAATCACCCACCATCAGGAATGGAACACTCTTCTGATCCACCAGAATGCGCCGATTCGTGCTGCTGATCTTGAGCGGGTAAGTGTAATTCGCTGCATGGAGGGCCCCGCAAAGAATTAGGCCAACGGCCAGAATGTGCCAGTGGCGTATGGTATTCATATTTGTCGTTCCCGAAGTCTTATTCGTGCTCTCCCGTTTGCGGCTGCTGCCGGGGTTCGTCCCGCCGCAGCCTCCGCGGCGCCGCGCACCAGTTGGAGTACCGGTAAGGATTGTCTCCCAGCATAAAGTCATCACGATAATCCGCGCTGTAGAACCCGCTCGGCTGTTTCACGGGGTCGAACTTCCAAGGCTGCGAGGCTGAGTAGATATTTGGAGCAAATGTGCGTTTCGCCCTCCTGGTCAGCCGCTGGAGCGGCCGCGGAAAGGCCCGCGAGCGAAGCGGATTCTAAAAATGTTCGGCGTTGCATAACACTTGCTCCAGACTCCTATATCAGCTCTGCCATGCCGTGGAAAACGACGTCGTAGGTCTACCACTATCCAGGCGGCGCGACCTGGCCACCGGCTGGCGTTCACCAGCGGGCCCCCAAAACAATGGCATTCGACGGCGCCTTGCCCGGGGCGCCGGGGTCCGCCCGGGGGTGGCTTCGGCCCTATTACCCCCGGCTCACGCTTCGTTGAGCTTGCGCGCGGCAAGAAGGCATATCCTCAATAAACATTGTCTTTTCCTCCCTAACTTGTACTCTGGCCACTTTTCCGGGCTCCCGGACGAAAGGTCGTGCCGGAGCGGAGCAGCGCCGCTATTTGCTCAGCCCGGCATCCGGATGTCGCGGAATCCTTGCCGTGAGCAGAATCAATCTGATATTGCACTGAGAATAACGCCGGGTGCGGTTTGTGTCAAGAGGTGCTTTGTGCCCGGCGCCCGGAGCCGATTCTCCGGCATTTTCGCTGGATCCGCGCTCTACTTGTGCCTTAGCGTGATCGATCCAAGAGATCC
>Ga0182030_10002315_pt1 | contig 40293 bp, 37 predicted proteins | sample 812S3MmetaG_FD_121299 | JGI IMG/M metagenome (GOLD analysis project Ga0182030, IMG submission 121299) | Permafrost microbial communities from Stordalen Mire, Sweden - 812S3M metaG (Illumina Assembly) | ecosystem: Environmental > Terrestrial > Soil > Wetlands > Permafrost | place: Sweden...
GGAGCCGTCGTGACGTACACCCTGCACCACGGGGAGTGTCTCACGTGGCTCGACGCCCGCGCCGCCAGCTCGGTCCACGCCATCGTGACCGACCCGCCCTATGGTCTGGTGGAGTACGACGAGAAGAATCACAAGAAGCTCCGGGCTGGACGTGGAGGGGTTTGGCGCATTCCGCCTTCATTCGACGGAGCCAAGCGCAATCCCCTTCCCCGCTTTACCGTCCTGTCTACAGGCGAAATCACAGCGCTCCACAGCTTTTTTAGCGCTCTCGCTTACGGCATGTTGCGAATTCTTGTGCCGGGTGGACATGTTTTCATTGCCTCGAATCCGCTGCTTTCCACCATGACCTTCCACGCGCTTCAAGAAGCCGGTTTCGAAAAGCGTGGCGAAATCATCCGGTTGGTCCAAACCTTTCGTGGCGGAGACAAACCCAAAGGCGCGGAGGAAGAATTCTCTGACGTCTCCGTGATGCCGCGCTCGTGTTGGGAGCCGTGGGGCATTTTCCGAAAATCCTGCATCGGCACGGTTGCCGACAACCTGCGGGCATGGGGAACGGGCGGATTGCGCCGGGCGTCGCGGGAAGAGCCGCTCAAAGACATCATCCAGTGTTCTCCCACGCGCGGCGAAGAAAAGAAAATCGCGCCGCACCCATCGCTGAAACCCCAGCGCTTCTTACGGCAGGTTGTACGCGCCGCCCTACCGTTGGGCATCGGAATCATCTATGACCCGTTCGCAGGAAGCGGCTCGACACTTGCCGCCGCCGAAGTCCTAGGATTTCACTCCATCGGAACCGACCGGGACCCCGAATACTTTGGCATGGCCCGGACAGCCTTCCCGCAACTGGCCGCCCTTGTCGTGCAGGGGCGTAATGAACGCTGACGAACTGTTCCAAGATTTTGAGAAGGGCTTCCCGAAGCGGAAGTTCTCAGCCGGACTCCTTATCGCGTTTATCGACTTTTTGAAAGACCTCGGCATACCCGGCCAGAAATTCAAAAGCCTCGAAGACATGCTAAGAAAGTACCCGCGCCAGCAGATCACGGCGGCGGGCCAGCACGCGAACACCCTCATTGTCAATCGCGGCGGCGAGGCCGGAACTGTCAGCTTGCGCCCGTTTTACAACGAGGCCGAACGGTATTTTCGTGCCGAGAAGAAACGCTTCGATTACCCAAGCTGTGCCCCCCACGCGACGCAGGCATGGGCCGACTATCTGCCATGGCTTGACGCCCTGGTGACGTTCGCGTCGAAGGAACTGGACCAACTCCGTGCAAAGGTCGTAGATTACGTACTGGCAAAGCTCAAAAGCCAGGCGTTTGACGCGGCATCAATCGAGACGGACCCGCCGCTATTCCGCCTTCTGCTGGAAAGCTTTAGCGTCACGGCGCAAAAGGGCGAACCGACCGGAGCGGCGTATCAGGGTATAGTTTTTGGATTCGTCAGGGCCGATAATCCCCATCTGCAGGTTGAAATCGACAAAGTACGCACAGGGTCCAAGAGATTGCAGCGCGTCGGAGACATCGACTGTTGGGAAGGCTCCCGGCTGGCCATTTCCGCTGAGGTGAAACAGTTCACGCTGAAACCAGACGCCGTGCCGGACCTCGAAGCGTTTGGGAACGCGACCGGCAAGCGCGGCGCTCTCGGCATGGTCATTGCCCTCGCCTTCGATGAAGGAGCGCGAGACGAAATCGAAGCTCTGGGCCTAAAAGCTCTCGACAGAAACGACCTCTTGCGGATTGTTGAGCTCTGGGACCCCCTGAAGCAGCGTACCGCGGTACAGTCGCTCGTTTACTATGCGCAGCACGTCGAGAAAAACTCTTCCCTTACCGACCGGATCAAGGCATTTCTGAAGCTGGCAGAGCAAGCCGCTGCGAAAGTGGCGACACCGGTTGATGCCGTGCCAATCGACGAGCCGCAGTTCCCGACACCCACAACGAAGAAGAAAAAGAGCTAGCCCTCGGAATGGTATGGTTCAGCTGTTCTTTAACGCAAAATATTTCTCAATCAGTTGCGTCACAATCCTGTGGCGCTCAGCCCTGCGCGCCTTATCGTTGGCCCCCTTCTCTACGGCGCGAACGTACTCTATGACATTTGGACTGACGGACGCATCTTCATTCCCGAGCCGCGTGTCCACGTCAACAGCAAATGACTCCAGTGCCCTTCGAATAGCTGTGGACTTATAAGATACTCGAGCTGGCCCCGAAACACGAAGCGATCGAAGGATCGATGCCATCGCTACGAAGAGCGTGTAAAAATCGGTCTTGTTGCCCCAGCGCGTGCCCTTGATGTGAGGGAGTACCGTTTGGATGATCTGCAAAGTGTTGTCGAACACTCGCTGCATGCGTTTCTGGTCTGGAAACACATCCTCGTAGTCTTCATATTGCTGGTAATACGAATCCACAATGGCTGCGCTGCCGCCTTGAGGGCCATGCAACACCCCGATCATGAGCTCACTGACGTACTCAACATCATTCATGCGCCGGATAGCGGCCGGCGTGACGATACGGTTCTCGGCCCAGTATTCATTGTCGGCAAGCTGAAGAACGAGAGCGGCAAATGGACCTGAGTAGGTCGCATTTCGGAGTTCCTGCGGCTTCAGCGGGGTAAGAAACTTGTTGAGCCGACGGAACATGTCTCGTACTTCATCATCACTATCCGTGTTGAGGTAGCGAACGACTAAGTTATAACCGTAAAAAGTACGCTTCTGATCGGGTGTTAGCTCGGCGAAGCTGATGTTCGCCCAGACAGAACTGGGGTCCAGTTTGTCGAGAGTGAATTTGTTATAGACAGCTTCTTCGGGGTCTTGCTCCGAGCCGACGAACTGAAGAACTGTTCTGATTCTCTGCTGACCGTCCACAACGGCATATGTGGTTTGACCTTCCTGCGAGGTCGTTTGTTGGATATAGATTTCCGGCACGGGTAGGCCTCGCAGGATGGATTCGATTAGATAACATTTTTGTCTGGCGACCCACACCGGCTTGCGCTGAAACGGCGGCTTGATCTTGAGATTCCCCTCGCGATAGCGGTCTCGGATCCAAGCAATTGTTTGGACAGATGAGTCGAATGTCATGATTGTGGCTCTCCTTGCGCCCGAAGGATCTCGCGGATTTGGCGTAGGCCTTCTGTGTGGTAAAGACGTAGATGGTCCCAAGTGCGGTAGAGGCGTCCGTTTACGTCACGCTTGGAAAATTCGGGGTAGTTCGTGAGAGATTGAAAGGTGTCGAACCAAAGGGTGGAGCAGTTCCTTATTGGCTTGAGTGCCGCCGGGAGACTGAGTCCGTTGAACCGGATTTTGTCCGGTACGAACCACCCCCAGTAGAGCTCCTTACGCCGCGCCCCGATCCATTTCCAGTCACCGTCGGGAAGGTCTTGGCGGCGGGGGTAGTGCCATTTCAGGAGGGTGTGCCAGAGGGTATCGAAGAGGCGCTCGTCAACCACTGCAACGTCAATATCAGAGCCATCCGAAAACCTGCGGGGGAAGTTGTCAGGACTGAGGCTGAATCCGGCCTGCGCGCTTCCGACGATCACAATACTGTTTTCATCGACATTCAGCGCTTTCGAAAGGTGGCTCTTGAGGTTGTGCAATGCATTGGGTTGGCCGCGAAAAGCATAGGGATCGCCAGAAAAAACGTACTCTAGCAACACTTCGTCGACGGGACGGTTTAGAAGTGCTGATTTGAAGTCGGCGATAGTCGGGGGGGCCAATAGAAGAGCGTACCATCCTTTACTGTTCGCCTTCACCGGATGTAGTCTTTGGCGATTTCGCGTTTGTCGTAGCCGTCCAGCACGTGCACGACGCGGATCTTTTTCAGCGATACCGGGGAAAGCTGGCCGATTGGGATGTACATAATGTTGCGCCCCAGGCGCGCAGCGAGGGTGCGGAAGATGGTGCGGGGCGGCTTGGCGGCCACGTAGACCACGTGCCGGTGGATGGAATAATCCAGCGCCGCCAGCAGCAGACGCTCGGATTTGGATTCGGCGAACTCATAATCCGGGTCCTGCCAGACGTCGTACATGCGGCGGGCGGGCAGGCTCATCAGAAAGCCGCCATATTCGCCGCGGCCGATGCCGGGGCCGACCAGGTTGTCGAACGGAAAGGTGGAATAGAATGCCATGTCCGATTCATTCTGGTTCTCGCCGAGCCAGGTGGTCATATAGGAGTAGCGGTTGTCGCGATCCTCGTCGAAGATCACCACCACGCTGCCCACCTCGCCGGAGATCTTCTGGAACTGGCGCACGTAAATGCGCTTTTCGTACCACTTGCGGATGGTTTCGCGGAGGTCGATGCCGTCCAGGATCGAGGTGGTGAACGGCTCGACGCGGACGCGCTCCTCGGAGAGGATGCTTTTGCCCTTCTTTTTGAGGTAGCGTCCGTAGTCCTCGATGACCAGGTCTTCGGGGGGATACGAGCAGATTCCGGCGCCGTTCAACTGGCTGGCCCATTCGCCGGGGAATTTCTCTTTCTTGCGCGGTTTGAGTCCGTAGGGGCGCAGTTTCTGCTTGGTATTGGGCAGGCGGCGGCGCAGGCGGATGCGGCGGGTGTCGATCCAGACCTCTTCGCCGGATATGCGCGCGGTGGGGAGGTCGCTCTCCAGCCGCTGGGGCGGATAGCGTCCGGCGGCCTCCCAGACGTCCCAGGCGTAGTTATCGTCGGCGATGCCGCGGGCGGCCACGGCCAGATCGAAGATGCCGGCCGAGAGATCGTTAGCGGCCAGGGCCAGATTGCGGGTATAGCGGGCCAGCAAGCGGCGCTGCCAGTGGGCGATGCGCTCGCCGGTATTGGCCTCGTACTCCTTTTCGGCGGCGCGCAGGACGGAGAGTTGGGCGTGGCGGCGATCAATCAGGTTGGCATCGGTGGCGAGGGAGCGAAAGTTCTCGTAGCGCCACTGGAGCGCGGGGTATTCGAGCAGAATTTCAGCCAGCGAGTCGGGATGCGGATTGAGCAGTTCGATACCTTCGCGGCGGGCGCGCGCCATGGGCTGCGCCTGCGGCTCCTCCATGGCGTCCAGCACCGGGTCCAGGAGGTTGAGCGAGACGACTACCAGGACGCTGGCGAAAGGATTGGCGCCCTGGAGTTTCCAGGCGATGCCGGCGGCGTGGCGCGACAGTTCCCCGGAGCGCTGCTGCGGATAGACGCGATAGGCCTCGATATAGCGCGCCAGGCCGATGTGGCGGACGGCGTACGGGTCCGGATAGGCGTCCTTGAGGTGGGGATGCCGGCCGGCGTCGGGGTCGGCGAAGAGGATTTCGGCGCCTACCTCGAGACCCGTGCGGATGGCCTCGGTGAAGGGGTCGGACGGCTCGATGGGAACGTAGACGGCCTGATCTTCGCCGGCGTTCTCGTCGGGGTAGAAGATGACGGAGATTTCGGGGAGGCGCGAAACGGCACGCATCCAGGACGCCTGCAGGGTCGCAGGCAGTTCCAAAGCGATCACTTCGGGACGGTCGCGCAGGATGGCGGCGCGCACTTCGAGGGCGAATTCCAGGCGACCGGGGACGACCGGAAAATAGGTGAACCGTCCGCGGGTCAGGCTGCCCGGATCAGGAATCGGAGGGTCGATTTCTCCGGGCATAGCGTAAAGATTCCTCTCCCAGCACCTGGATGACGGCGATCTCCAGGGCTTCGGATTCGTGGGTGCGGTGGGTGGCCAGGCTCTTCAGCTTGATGGCGTAGCGGGCGATGTTGATGCCGTCGCGCACGGTGTAGCGCTCGTCGGCGGCGTGCGCCATCTGCAGGAAATCCACCACGTAGCTGAGGATGCGCTCTTCGGCGAAGGGCAGATTCTCCTTGAGGATGTGGTGCTCCTCGTCGCGCTCGGGGAAATCGATGAAGATCTGGGGTTGCAGGCGCGAGTGGATGTATTCGGGCAATTCGAAGGTGCTGGCATCGTCGTTCATGGTGGCGACGAGGCGGAAGTGCGGGTGCGCCTTGATCTTGATGCCGGCCACGATGGATTCCACGTAGCGGCGGTTATCGAGCAGCGGGGCGAGGCTGGCCCAGCTTTTTTCGCTCATGCGATTGCCCTCGTCGATGATGGCGATGCCGCCCTTGATCATGGCGGTGACCAGGGGCGAGGCCACATAGCGCAGGCTGCCGCCGCCTTCGATCACGGGCGTGACCAGCAGATCTTCGGGACGGGTATCGAGGGTGGCTTGCAGGATGTAGACGTCGCGCCCCATGCGCCGGCCGGCGGCGTAGGCGAGGGTGGTTTTGCCGACGCCCGGCTTGCCGAGCAGGCGCGGGTTCATGGGGAGGTCCTGTTCGTTGACCACCATCCAGGCGGCCAGCAACTGCCGCATCAATTCGTCCTGCCCGACCCATTGGATGGAAAGTTCGTCCGGATGGGCCAGGTGCAGGGTAATGCCTTCAATCTCGACGGTCATGGGCTAGCTTTCATTATGGGGCATGGGGCTTGGGGGAATGGGGTCAGGGGATTGAAACGAGTTGGATTGACGGGCGGGCCGGCGACTCAGTCTCGAAAGGGGTCCCTTTTGCAACGTTGCGAACGTTCATCATGGTTGCCTCTTTCGCGTGACCCGGAGCAAGGAAGAAGGCACTTTGGCCGCCGCTTCACGTGTTACCCTGGGAGGGCATGGGAGATCGAAACAGCCTCCCAAAGGCCAAGCCCACGTCACTGGAGAAAGCGGCAGTAGGTATCGCTATATTGGCATTCCTCGCTGCCGCGTGGCAAGGATATATCGCTAACGATACTGAAAAGCGACAATTGCGTGCTTACGTCGGCGTCGAGCAGGTAGGCGTTATGGGCCTTGAAGATAGCGGCCCCATCGGCGTCGGATTCAATTTCATCAACCACGGGCAAACACCCGCGCAGAAGTTTAATTCCATCGGCGTCATCGATCTTCTGCCTTACCCACTTCCGCAGGGATATTTTTTGGCGGATGCCCCCAACAAGCCTCCGGAAGATGGCGTTATTTTCCCAACGCAACCCCACCTCTGACCGGCTGGACGTGGGAGCGGAGCAAGATCGACGCTTGAACGAAGAAGGAAATCACCTCCCCAGATCCCAAGCGCGAAATTTACGTTCATGGAGTAGCCACATACGACGATATTTTTGGTGCGTCTCGGCGCACTGAATTTTGTTTTTACCTCAACCCCAGCTCCATCGTGCGCGATGCGAGCGGGAATATGGTGCGCGACAAAGACGGGCACGTACAGTTCCAGTTTTCTCCGTGTGCCGGGTACAACAAGGTCTACTAAATGGACCGGCCTTTATCGCCAAGATCAATTCGAGCGCCGCTCACCCCCCGCCGTCAAATGTTTCATAAAAGGTAGGTTTTGAGACGAAACACGAGGACCCTAAAACCAAACCCTTGCGCGTCTCGAACGTCTGTCGCAAAGTGGCTCGATGCAATACGGCTATGCTGGCGTCTCAACTGAAGACAAAAACCCCGCCCTACTGGCCGCCCGCCCCATAGATGTGCCGGATCTGATCAGGCTTCAGCAGATCACCTCGCGCCTGACGCCCAAGCGCCCAAAACCAGCTATCCGGGCCGGCTCCAGAGGGTGTGAAGCACTATTTGTGACCGCAGGCGCCACACGGCCACGCCGGCGTGCGAAAGTCGAACGACTTTGCCCATCCGCTTCGATTGATTATCAAAGTCCGGGTGGCGCAGAAAGCGGCGAACGAACGTGGCGACTTCATACTGTCCCACACTCATCACGACCAGACAGTAGCTTCGATGCCGGTGGATCGGCAGAAAGAAACCTGCATCGCGCGTGAAGAACGTGGGATTGCGCTGGCGCCGCAGGAGGACAATGATCTCCTCGTCCTTCAGACCCTTATGACCGATGTCCACCCCAATTTGGCGCACTGCAATCCGCGACGCTTCCAGCAGCAGGCGCTGCCCATCGAGGATGTTCTCGTCGAGAATGATCAAGTCCGGGCTCGTTCGAGCACGTATTCCGGCGCGGCATACTGGGCGGAATGATCGCGGAACGCCTGGCTCGCCAATCGAACTGCTTCCGCAATGGCGTCCGAAGACACGTTACCGCGCCACTCTTCAACGATCGCCTCCCAGGCAATGCCGGCCGCCACCTGCTCCAGGACGTCGTCCACCAGGACCCGGGTCCCTCGGAAGGTCGGCTGACCATGGCAGATAGCGGGATCGGCGACGACAAATCGCCCGATCATTCGCCTTGCCTTCCGATCATCCTTGCGGCTGGTCATAATTAGCGCCTCAAGCCGATTATAGTCCGAACCGCACGCTACCCCTCATTATGCGGCATGGGGGCCCATTCCCCGGCGAGCATGGCGTAAAGGTGACAGCTCTTCCACACTCCGTGGATCTTGAGGTTGTCGACCAGGAACCCCTCCTTTCTCGTGCCCACCTTCTGCAGGACGCGCGCCGATGCGGGATTCTCCGGAAGGCAGGTGGCCCAGATCCGGTGGAGTCCGAGTTCGCCGAATCCGAAATCGAGCAGAAGTCTGGTGGCCTCGGTGGCGATTTCCTTGCCCCAGGATTCCGGCTCGACCAGATACCAGATTTCGCCTTCTTCGGCGCCTCTCAGGATGACCACGCCGCAGAGCCCGACGAGATCGCCTCGCGGGCCATCGGTAATGGCCCTGACGATGGATCTCCAGGCTTCCGATGGGGATTCCAGCAGCGAATCGCGCAGGAATTTCTCACTCTCCTGGCGCGAGCACAGGGGCAGCAGCATGTGGCGCACCACGTCCATTCGCGAAGTCAAAGCATGGACGCGGTCGAGATCGTCCCACTCCAGACGGCGCAGCGTGACCATTGGCGGCTTCTCCATCACGAGTATAGGCGCAACGGCCCGTTCCGCCCCCGGTCAACCTTATCCGCCCCCTCACCCTGCCGCCCCGCTTGTTACATTAAAGGCAGACACCCGGCACGCATGAAACAAGTTATCCGTAAAGGTCTAAGAGACATCATTGTGGACGAGGTCCCCGATCCCGCGCTTGTGCCGCACCACGTGCTGGTGCGGCCGCTGTACTCGCTGATTTCGAGCGGCACCGAGACGGCCAGCATCCATCGCGAGAGCCTGCTCGGCGAGGTGGCCGACAATCCGTCGCACCTGCGCAAGATCTGGGATGTCGCCATGAAGACCGGTCCCATGGCCACCCTGGCGGAAGTGCGCGCCAAATTCAGCGAGTACGCCGTGCTGGGATACTCCGGCGCGGGGGTGGTGGCGGCGCGTCACGCCACGGTGACCGACCTGGTGATCGGCGAGCGCGTGGCATACGGCGGCGAGGGCACGGGGCACGGCGAGACCATCCTGGTGGGACGCAATCTGGCGGCGCGGATGCCCGCAGGCGTGCCCTGCGAGCAGGCATGTTTCGCCACGCTGGGGAGCATCGCCATGAATGCGGTGCGCACGGCGCGGATCGAACTGGGCGACGTGGTGGCGGTGATCGGGCTTGGTCTGGTGGGGCAGTTGGTGGCGCAGTTGGTGCGCTTGCAGGGCGGCGTGGTGGTGGGCATCGATCTGAACGGCAAGCGGGTGGACATGGCGCGCGCGCTGGGCGCGGATTACGGAATCGCGGGCGCGTCGGCGCTGGAAGGCGTGCGCGGGCTCACCAACGGACGCGGCGTGGATTGCGCGATCGTGGCCGCGGCCTCGAAATCGCCGGCGCCGGCGCAGCACGCTTTGAGTCTGTGCCGCGACCGCGGGCGCATCTGCATCGTGGGCGCGGTGGGCATGGAGTTCCCCTGGAACGACATGTACCTGAAGGAAATCCAGCTCTACATGTCGCGGGCGTACGGTCCGGGAAGCTACGATGCGTCGTACGAGAAACAGGGGCGGGACTACCCGCTGCCCTACGTGCGCTGGACCGAGAATCGCAACATGGAGGAGTTCCTGCGGCTGATCGCCGGAGGACGCATCGACGTGCGCCTGCTGATCACGCACGAATTTCCGCTGGACGAAGCGGCCAAAGCCTACGACACCATTTTCGACCCAGCGGCGGGGAGTCTGGCGGTGCTATTGCGCTATCCCGCCGCATCGTTGGCGGACCCGGTGGCGGCCTTCGCGCCGGTCCGCAAGGTGGCCACGCCGGGTGTGGGCCGGGCCAAGGAGCGCATCGAATTCGCCCTGGTGGGGGCGGGCAATCTGGCCAGGTGGGAGCACCTGCCGAACATCAAGAAACTGCCCGGAGTGGGGCTGCGCGCGGTGTATTCGGCGGCCGGGGTGCGCGGGAAGAGCTACGCGCTGCGCTTTGGGGCCGCCTACGCCTCTTCCGATTACGAAGAGGTGCTGCGCGACGCGGAGGTGGACGCAGTGCTGATCGCCAGCCGCAACCAGCAGCACGCCGCGCAATCGCTGGCCGCCTTGCGCGCCGGTAAGCACGTGTTCGTGGAAAAGCCGATGGCGCTGACGGCGGAGGAATGCGGCGAACTGTGCGCCGCCGTGGAAGAGAGCGGGAAGCATCTGACGGTGGGATTCAACCGGCGATTCGCGCCGTATTACCGGGAACTGAAGGCCAATCTGGAGCGGCGCGGCTCGCCCGCCGTGGTGCAATGCCGCATCAATTCGCCGGGCATTTCGGGCAGCTACTGGATGGCCGACCCCGCCATCGGCGGCGCGATACTGGGTGAGGCGTGCCACTTCATCGACCTCATGTACTGGCTGCTGGATAGCGAGCCGGTCAGCGTGTCGGCGTACTCGCTGCCCACGGGGAAGGCCGATCCGATCGGCGAAAACAACCTGGTGGCCTCGTTCCGTTTCGCCGACGGCTCCATCGGCAATCTGACGTATTGCACGGTGGGCAGTAAGACGTCGGGGGGCGAGCGGGTGGAGATTTTCGCGCAGGGCGTGGGCGCGTTCACGGAAGATTTCAAGCGGGTGAGCGTGCAAAAGGGCATGCGTTGGGTGCGTTCGCGGATGTGGCCCGATAAAGGCTATGCCGCGCAGATGGCCGATTTTGCGGAGAGCATCCGGCAGGGGCGGCCGCCCATGGTCACCGTGTACGATGGGGCGCGCGCCACGCTGGGCTGCCTGGCCATGATGGCTTCGGCGCGCGATGGGGCGCCGGTGGCACTGCGCCCACCTAAGGCCGTATGAGGGTGGTGCAACTCGGGCCGTATCCGCCGCCGCATGGCGGCGTGCAGACCAACCTGGTGGCCATCCGCGAGTACTTGCGGCGGAGCGGCCACGCATGCGATGCCATCAACCTGACGCGCCACCGGCGCGCGGACGCCGATGGCGTGTATTACCCTGCCGGCGCGGGCGCGCTGATGCGCCTGTTGTGGCGCCTGCCCGCCGATATCCTGCATCTGCATTTCGGTGGCGATTTGACGCCGCGGCTGCTCTCCCTGGCGCTGTTCTGTACGCTGCTGCCGGGGCGCAAGACGGTGCTCACGTTCCATTCCGGCGGATATCCGGGGTCGCCCGCGGGCCGGACGGCGGCGCCCGCCACATGGCGTGGATTCGTGCTGCGGCGCCTGGATGGATTGATCGCGGTCAACCCGGAGATCGCCGCGCTGTTCGCCAGGTTCGGCGTGCGGCGGGAGCGCATCCGCACGATTCTTCCGTTTGCCGTGCAGCCGCCGGACCGCTCTGTGCCGCTACCCGAAAAGCTGGCATCGTTCCTGGGCGCGCACAATCCCGTGCTGCTCACCGTTGGACTGCTGGAACCGGAATACGATTTGCCGATGCAGATCGACGTGATGGCCGGAATTCTGGAGCGCTACCCGCGCGCCGGGCTCCTCATCGTGGGAGCGGGGAGCCTGGAGGAATCCTTGTGTTCGCGTATTGCGGCCACACCGTATGGCGAACATGTCTTGCTGTACGGCGATATGCCGCACGCGGTGACACTACGCGCCACGCTGGACAGCGATGTGCTGCTGCGCACGACGCTCTACGACGGCGATTCGGTTTCCGTGCGGGAGGCTCTGTACATGGGAACGCCGGTGATTGCGACCGATAACGGCATGCGCCCCGAGGGAGTTCGCCTCATTCCCCCATCCGATCCCGCGCGGGTGCTCGATGCCGTATGCGATGTGCTTTCCGCCGGCCGGGCGGCGCGGCCTCCGGCCGGAGACGGACAGGAGAATATCCGGGCGGTGGCTCGGTTTTACGAGGAACTGCTGGGGTGACGCGGCCCTACCAGAAGCGCAGTGGGATGTCGCCGGGGGCGAAGCTCAGCCCGAGGCCCACGTTGTAGGCCCACTTATTGTAGTTTTGGAAATCGGGGCTGTCGTACCTGCGGGCGCCGAAACTCAGCACACCGTGAGTCATGGGCGCCACCTGACGGCTGATATTCAGGCTGGCCGAATAACTGCCGTATGCGCCGATCACATTGCCCTGGGAGTCGGACCGGTTGTAGTCGGCCGAGGCCGAAATCGACCAGCGGCGTAAACCGGAATAGCTATACCCGCCGGCGACGTCGGTTGACGTCGAGGTCAGGAAGAGTCCGTTTCCGGGGTTCAGCGAATGTCCGGCGGATAGGAACAACGTGCCCCGGGGCACAACCTTGGTGAGCCGGGCGTTTAGGTTCGGTGTCAAGCTTGCCTGGTAAGACACTTGCTGGGCGGAGGAAATCCCGATCACCGCGGCGATCGCGGGGTCGATGGGCACGATCTGCACGAACAGGTTCTCATACCGGGAGACTCCGGCGAGTGCCGAAAACTGCATGGAGCGCGAGAGCACCACGGAATAAGTGCCGGCCACGGTGTGGGTATTGGTGCCTCCGGCAATCCCCGTGAACGAATAGCGCATGTACGAGTACATCGCGCCAACCGTGGTGCGGCGGCTCAACCGGTACTGGAGGTCGCCATGCGCACCTAGCCCGGTCGACCCATAAAGAGCGGAAGACCGGCGCCGGGTCAAGAAACCGTCGCCTCCAAGACTGATGGAGAGCCGCGCGGACCTCTGGATCGTGACGCTGGCTTGCGTACTGACGGAAATGGTGCGGTTGTCGAAGAAATCGTTGGTCGGGATGTAGGTGGTGTTTGGGTCAAACGCGATGGTCTGGGGCAGAGTGGGACTTGCCTGGTTCGATCCGTAGAGGGCGGCGGCGGTGCTGATGGACAGCACCGCATGCCGGCTCAACTGGTGAGCGATGCTCAGTTGCAGACTCTGTGAGCTGATGCCGTCGTAAAAGCTTTTCTGGTAGTGCGTATAGCCGCCGGAATAACTCAGTCCGATACTTGTGCGCTTCCAGGCATGCGAGCCGCTGACACCGAAGCCGAGCGTGACCCCGAAACTCGCGTCATTGACGGGAGTGCCGTTAGGGTCCACCGACACGCCGTTCAACCCAGTGTCATAGATGCCCATCACCGAGACATAGGGCCGGAAATCGATCGGCGAGGAAGACGCGGCGCCGGGCGACTGACCGCGCGCGAGGATGGCGGGTCCCCCGTACTGCGCGAAAAGAGGGCCAACAAATGCAAGAGCGGCGATCGCTCGGACGAAATTCAAAATGTGCTCCTTCGCACTGCGTACCGTATCCGGCCGGAAGCCTCAATGTAAGTCTGACGCGTCGCTTTCGGGCCTGTCAAGTTAATCCGGCCTGGCGCGGGTACCAGAGGTCCGGGCCACACCTTACTCCTGAAGGGCTACTCCTGGTCCTGGTGGTTTCCGTGACCGGCGCTGACACGAGTCTCCTTCCAGAGCACGCGTGCCGGAACGAAGAAGATCGCCAGGGCGCAAAGCGACGCCGCCATCAACACCGCAAACGTGCGCACGGGCGAGGTCAGGCGTTTGAGGGGGAAACCGGCCGGCAGCCAGGGATCGGACAGCGCCAGGAGGTAGGCGCAGGACTGCGCGCCGATGGCCCAGGCCTTCCACGGCGCCGGCAGGGCAAGGGACGCGATGGCTGCGGCGATTATCGCCCAGGGCATCAAAAGACGCGCCAGTTTGTGCGAAAAGAAGTGGATCCACATGCGGTTGCGCGGACCGAGCAGCGCCGGATAGGCGCCGACGATCTGGTAGACCCCGGCCAGGGTGCGCACCTTGCGCCGGAATTCGCTGGCCAGCGGAGTGGGGTAATCGAAGGCCAGCGCCGAATCGTCCAGGATCACGCGATACCCGCGGAAAAACGCGCCGAGGGGCAGGTACATGTCGTCATTGAGCGTGCCCTCCGGCAAGGGCATTGCCAGTTCGCGCCGCATGGCATAGATGCAGCCCGTGGCGCCTAGTACCGAATCCACGCGGCTGAGTTGCTTGCGGATCCATTTTTCGTATTTCCAATACAGCCCGACGCTGGCCTCTTCGACACCCGTGCCGTCCCGGATCACCAATTCCCCGCTGGCCACGCCGACGTGGGGATCGGCGAAACAGGCCACCAGATTGCCCAGGCTGCCGGCGTCAAGCTGCTGGCGCACGTCGGTGAAGAAGAGGATTTGGCCGCTGGCTTTGGCCATGGCGGCATTCAAGGCGGCGGCCTTGCCGCCGCGCGGCAGGGCCAGGTATAAGAGCTTCGACCGGCTGGCAAACCGCTGCACGATTGTGGCGGTGCCATCGGTGGAGCCATCCGACGCCACCAGGATTTCCACCAGTTCGGCGGGGTACCGCAGGGCCCGGATGGATTCCAGTTTGGCGGCCATCCAGCGTTCGCCGTTATGGACCGGCAGGACGATGGAAACCGTGGCGCGCCAAGGCGCTTTGCACACGGGCCGCACTCGCCTGCGCGCCACCAGGCCGAGCAGCAGCGGGTAGCCGAACAGCGTGTACGCGCAGAAGGCGACGCTGCAAAGAAATAGGGCGATCACTTCCCGGGCACCCGGAAACGCGGCTTCGGTCGTCTGATGGTCATCGCGGTAGACCCGCCCGATCTCCCGAACTATTATCGCGTACCGCCGCGTCCGTCGGAGCCGCGCCCGCGCGAAACTGCCGGTCGGAGGCGAAGCAACCCCTCCCTGACCCGGCGAAGCCGGAGCCAAACAGGGCAGGAGTCGATCTGACGCGAAGACAGGGGGGCCGCCCCACCATGGACGCTGCCATAATCGAGAGTGATGGAGACGGGGGAAGTTCGCGCAAACGTGGATCGCGCCATCGCCAGAGGCGACGCCTCGGCGGCGGCGAGAATGCTCGCCTCGGCCTGGGAACGGGAGCCCGGATCGGCCATGGCCGGATTCGTGGCCTCGCGCTACGACCGCATCGCCGGCCGGCTGGGCCTTTTGAAGCAGCGCTGGGCCATCCTGCGGTCGTTCACGCTGGAACCGGCGGTGCCGATTCTCAAGGCCGGAGCCTACGCTGCCGGCATCGCCCTGGAAACCCACCTGGGCGAGTTCAACGCTTACGCACAGGAGATCCTGGATGCCGGGAGCACGCTCTACGCTTTTCAGCCGGACGCGGTGATCCTGGCCGTGCAGACGCGCGATCTGGCGCCCGGCCTGTGGCGGGGAGATTCCGCCGCGGACGACATTCTCAGCCGCTTTGGCGACTGGATCGGCACATTCCGCGGAAACTCCAAGGCCGCCCTGATTGTGCATTCCTTGGACGTGCCCGCGGTGCCCGCGGCGGGCATCCTGGACGCGCAGCGCGAGGACAACGCGGCGGAGGCCATCCAACGGATCAATCGTGGATTGCGCGCCCTCGCCGGCCAGTACCGCGGGGTCTACATCCTGGACTACCACGCCCTGGTGGCGCGCCACGGGCGCGAATCCTGGAGCGACGAGCGCAAATGGCTGACTGTCCGCCTGCCGGTATCGTCCGCCAACGTGCCGCACCTCGCCGCCGAGTGGCTGCGCTTCCTGCATCCCCTGGCCGGCAAGGTGGCCAAATGCGTCGCCGTAGACCTGGACAACACACTTTGGGGTGGCGTCATCGGCGAAGACGGGATGAACGGCATTCGCCTGGGCGCGGAGTATCCCGGCGCGGCCTTCCAGGAACTGCAGCGCGCCCTGCTCGATCTCTCGCGCCGCGGCATCCTGCTGGCGGTGTGCAGCAAGAATAATCCAGCCGACGCCATGGAGGCGCTCTCCGGCCATCCCGGGATGCTGCTTCAGGCGCGCGATTTTGCCGCCATGCGGATCAATTGGAACGAGAAGGCGCAAAACCTGCGGGAGATCGCCAGAGAGCTGAACATCGGGCTGGACAGCATCGCATTCCTCGACGATAATCCGGTGGAGCGGCAGCAGGTGCGAGAGCAGGCGCCCGAGGCGATCGTGATCCGACTGCCGGAAGATCCCATGGATTACGCCCGCGCCGTGCGCGATTGCCCCTGGTTCGAGCGCCTCGCGCTCAGCGACGAAGACTCTCAGCGCGGCGCATACTACGCGGCTCAGCGCGAACGCGTGGAACTGGAACGCAGCGTGACTTCCAAGGAGGATTTCTACCGTTCCCTGGAACAGGTGGCGGAAATCGCGCCGGTCGACGCGCAGACGCTGGCGCGGGTGTCGCAACTGACGCAGAAGACCAACCAGTTCAATCTGACCACGCGCCGCTACACGGAGCAGCAGATCGCCGCCATGGCCGCCGGCCCCAACTGGCGCGTGTGGAGTCTGCGGGTCAAGGACCGGTACGCCGATAACGGGCTGGTGGGCGTAGCCATCGCCGGAATCGATGGCGAGATCTGCGAGATCGATAGCTTCCTGATGAGCTGCCGGGTGATTGGCCGGACCCTGGAGACGGCGTTGCTGGCACACCTGGCGGCGGACGCGCGCGAGCGGGGAGCGAAGGTCCTGCAAGGATGGTTCCTGCCCACGAAGAAGAATGTCCCGGCGCGGGAGTTCTATCGCGAACACGGTTTCGAGGTGGCGGAGCGGACCGCGGAAGGCGTTCATTGGAGGCTGGATCTGCGCCAGGCAATTCACGCTCCGGAGTGGGTCAAGGTCGTCTGAAATCCGCCGCCATGCCGCCCGTGGAAGCCAGCGGCGCGGCCGCCACAGCCGGCTTCCGGCCCACCGCCACCAGGGAGAGCCCGGGCCACGGCATCACCACATCCAGCCGCCGCCAGAACCAGACCGACTTATCGAAGATCTTCAGCACCGGCTTGCTGATATTCCCCGCATGGAATAATTTGCCGTAGGCCCACCAGGGCAATAGCGCCACCTTGTTAAAGCTCTCGACGGTTTCCACCGCGAAGCCGTGCGCCGCCAGCAGTTGGCCGATGCTTTCCTGGCTGTAGCGCCGTTTGTGGCCCATCTTGCGGTCCAGCGAGCCATACACACCCGGGACGTTGGGGACCAGCACCACCAGCGAGCCTCCGGGCCGCACGGTGGCGGCAAGGGATTCCAGCATCCGTCCGGCATCGTCCACATGCTCCAGCACGTTCAGGCAGAGCACGGTGTCGAAACAGTTTTCCAGGCCCGCCAGATCGCCCGGCACCTCGGGATCGATGCGCTGCACGGCGACGTTGGGCGTGCGCAGGAAGCGGTTGCGCAGCGCATGCAGGTGGAGGGGATCTTTCTCGGCCGCCACGTAGAGCATGCGGCGCGACATCAGGCGCCCGGTGAGGTTGCCGATGCCGGCGCCGATTTCGAGCACTTCGTCGCCCACGTGCGGCCGCAGTTTGCGGGCGAGCCAGCTCAGGTATTGGGGCGTTCCCGTCAGATTGTTGAGCACGCCGCGGCCATAAGGCGCAGCGTAGAGATCGTCGATCAGCCAAAATTTGAAGATCACGGCGAAGGCCTTGAGGCCGTCCTTCCAGCCGATCTTCTTGCCCTCTTCATAGGTGCGTCCGTGATAGCTGATGGGCACTTCGTAGATGCGCAGCTTACGCTTGGCGCTCTTCATCACGATCTCCGGCTCGAAACCGAAGCGGTCGGAACGGATGGGGATGCTTTTGAGCAGGTCCGTGCGGAATACCTTGTAACAGGTTTCCATGTCCGTCAGGTTGAGATTGCAGAACATGTTGGAAACCAGGGTAAGCCCCTTGTTGATGGTGGAGTGCCAGAAGGGGAGCACGCGCGATTGATCGCCCGCCAGGTAGCGCGAGCCGAAGACCGCGTCGGCGTGGCCATCGAGCAGCGGGCGCAGGAGGCGCGAATATTCGCTGGGGTCGTATTCCAGGTCGGCGTCCTGGATCAGGGAAAAATCGCCGGTGGCCTTCTCGATGGCGGTGCGGACGGCGGCGCCCTTGCCGCGGTTGACGGGGTGCCGGTAGAGCCGGATCCGCGGAAACGCGGCGGCCAGCCGTTCCAGGATGGCGAAGGTGCCGTCGGTGGAACAATCGTCCACGATGACCAGCTCCCGCTCCATGTTTTCCGGCAGGGGAGCGGTCAGGACGAGCGAGATGCAGCGCTCCACCACGGTGCGCTCGTTGTAGACCGGCATCAGGATGGAAAGCTTCATTGTCTGCTAGGCAGTTTAACAAACGGTGGCCGGAGGGCGCCTGCCGGCCTGGCACCGGGTCAAATTTAGGTCGCGTAGCGCACGGATGTTTCCCACCGGGCCAACGCGGCCAGCTTGCCGGCTTGGAAGAGTGGTTTGCGCGGCTGGAAAAGCAGCGATAGCTCTCCCGCTTGGGTAGCCTGCAAAGTCTACACTGGAATGGTGAAGCCCGTTCATCCGTTGTTGGCTGGTTATCCCGTGGTGACCACGATTCCCCTGCTATGGGGCGACGAAGACGCTTTCGGTCACGTGAACAACCTTATTTATCTGCGCTGGTGCGAGACAGCGAGGGTGGAGTACATGCTTCGCACCGGGATGTGGGTCGATCTGCCGCCGTCCGGAGCCGGTCCGATCCTGGCCAGCGTGAAGTGCGATTACAAGGCGCAGTTGACGTATCCCGACACGGTGGACGTGGGCACGCGGATCGGCGCCATCAAGAACAGCAGCTTCCAGATGGAACACATCGTGGTTAGCCGCAACCTCGGCGGCGTCGCGGCGGCGGTGGATTCGACCCTGGTGTGGTTTGATTACGGGAGCGGGAAGTCAGTGACAGTGCCCCAGGAGATCAGGCGAGTGATCGCGGAGCTGCAGGGCAAATCGTAGATGCGTATAAAGACCCTTTTTTCCTGAATTTTGCTACCATATTTCTTCCAGGGGGTGTGGTGTTTCTCATCAGTCGTAGAATACAGTTTGGTCCGACGACCTTTCTCTGGGACGTGAAAGCGCCGGATGTGGCGCGGGCGGCACGTCCCGGACACTTTGTCATGGCTCGCATTGACGAGCATGGAGAGCGTATCCCATTGACCGTGGCCGATTTCAACGTGGCTAACGGCACGGTCACCGTGGTCATCCAGGCGGTGGGCAAAACCACCTTCGAAATGCTGGCGCTGCGCGAGGGCGATACCATCCTCGATTTCATCGGCCCGCTCGGCTTGCCGAGTCACATCCGCAAGCTCGAAGGCACCGTCGTGCTGGTGGGCGGCGGACTCGGCGTGGCCCCGATCTATCCCCAATTGCGGGCCTATAAGGAGGCCGGCAACCGCACCGTCTCCATCGTCGGCTTCCGCAATAAGGACCTCGTCTTCTGGGAAGACCAGTTCCGCGTCTGCAGCGACGACCTGATCGTCACCACCGACGATGGCAGCTACGGCCGGCATGGCTTTGTCACCCACGCCCTGGCCGACGTGCTGGCCAACGAAAAGAACGTCAGCGAGGTGGTGGCCATCGGGCCTATCCCGATGATGAAGGCGTGCTGCGAAGTCACCCGGTCCTCCGCCATTCCCACCATCGTCAGCCTCAACTCCATCATGGTGGATGGCACCGGCATGTGCGGATCGTGCCGCGTCACCGTGGGCGGGAAGATGAAGTTCGCCTGCGTGGACGGAGCGGATTTCGACGGCCACCTGGTCAACTTCGACGAGCTGTCGCTGCGCCAGCGGCGCTTCGCCCGCGAAGAGAAGGAGGCCATGGAGCGCTTCCGCGGCGAATCCGCCAAGCTGGCCGCCTTCCCCGAACCCAACGACAGCGCCTTGCCGGAACGTCTGGCGCCGGCCTGTCAACTGCCGGAAGCCATACCTGAAACGCCCGCCCTGCGCATACCCAAGAACATCAAGACCATTCCGCCGGAGCGCGCGCCCATGCCGCACCAGCCGCCCGAAGTCCGCGTGCACAACTTCAACGAGGTCGCGCTCGGCCTCGATCTGGACGGCGCCTTCCACGAGGCCGAACGCTGCCTGCGCTGCAAGAAGCCGCGCTGCGTTCCCGGCTGCCCGGTGGGCATCGACATCCCCGGCTTCATTTCCGCCCTGGCGCGCAAGGACGTGGAACAGTCGTACCGCATTCTGAAAAGCGCCAACGCGCTGCCGGCGGTTTGCGGGCGCGTCTGTCCGCAGGAATCGCAGTGCGAGGCCACCTGCGTGGTCGGACTCAAGTTCAAGCCGGTGGCCATCGGCCGCCTGGAGCGCTTCGTCGCCGATGCCGCCATGGGGCGCGGATGGGAGAAGCTGGCGGCGCCCGCCGTGGCCGAGACCAAGCGCGCGGCCATCATCGGCAGCGGTCCGGCGGGGCTCGCCTGCGCCGGAGAACTGGCCCGCCGCGGCGTCTCGGTGACCGTGTTCGAGGCGCTGCACGTGGCCGGCGGAGTGCTGAAATACGGCATCCACGAGTTCCGCCTGCCCGACATCATTATCGATGCGGAGATCGAGAACCTGAAAAAGATGGGAGTCGAGATCAAGCTCGACACCATCATCGGCAAGCTGTTCACCATCCCGCAGTTGCTGGGCGAGATGGGCTACCACGCCGCCTTCGTCGGTACGGGCGCGGGGTCGCCGAAGTTCGCCAACATCCCCGGCGAAGCCTACAACGGCGTATTTTCCGCCAACGAATTCCTCACTCGCGTCAACCTGATGCGCGGCTACAAACAACCGCTCTACGATACGCCGGTGGGCATGGGCAAGCGCATCGCCGTGGTGGGCGCGGGCAATACCGCCATGGATGCGGCGCGGGTATCGATGCGCATGGGCGCCGAATCGGTGTCGGTGGTCTACCGCCGTTCGCGGCGCGAATCGCCGGCACGCGCGGAGGAACTGGAGCACGCCATCGAAGAGGGCATAAAATTCCAGTGGCTGACCCTCCCGGTGGAAATTCTCGGCGATCCCGGCGGTTGGGTCACCGGCATGCGCTGCCAGAAGATGGAACTGGGCGAGCCGGATGCCTCGGGCCGCCGCCGGCCGGTCGCGGTGGAGGGGTCGGATTTCCTGATCGATGTCGACACCGTCATCTATGCGCTCGGCACCACCGCCAACCCCATCATCGCGCAGACCACTCCGGGGCTCGGCACCAACAAGTGGGGATACATCGATATCGACGAACGCACGGGAATGACCAACGTGCCCGGTTTGTTCGCCGGCGGCGATATCGTCACCGGCGCGGCTACCGTCATCCTGGCCATGGGCGCGGGCAAGCGGGCCGCGCAGGGAATGCTGGAATACATGGGTGTCCTAACGCCGAGCGGGTCGCCGGAACTGGTTCCGGCAGGGGGAGCATAAAATGCCATCGACTTGTCCAAAATGCCGCGCGGTCATCGAAGAAGACGAAATCTGCTGCGCCCAGGTGCGCTACACCTGGCGCTGCAAGAGCTGCTTCAAGCTCACCAGCGGACTCGCCATGCCGTACGGGAAGTGCTTCCTGTGCGGCGGCGACCTGGAGGTGATCCCCGATCGCGACCTGGGCGATTCCATGCGCTTCCGCGCCATCCGCGATGCGGTGCAGTTCGAGCTGGATTCGTTCCACTTCTACAAGCTGGCGCGCGATAAAGCCAGTTCGCCGGAACAACGCGCGGTGCTCGAACGGCTCTACGAAGCCGAACTCGATCACCTGCACGAGCTGGAAGAGAAATACCACGCCCACCTCGATCGCGAAGTGGTGGAGCTTTCCGGCGACGAGGACAAGTTGCTCTCCAACTGGCTCTTCCGCGGCATCCACGTGGGAGAAACGTCGGGCGTGAAGGACCTTTACGCGGCCGCCCTGGAGATGGAAAAGCGCACGCGCGACCATTTCCAGAAGCTGGCGGGCGAACTGCCTCCCGGCCTGGAGAAGGACCTCTGCGGCGAACTGGCCGCGGAGGAAGAAGAGCACGTCGCGCTGCTGCAAGGCGAGATCGAACAGTTGGGATAGTCATAACGCGTAGGGCTTGGAAGGGCAGGTACCCGCTACGAAACCGCCAGGAATCCGTCCACCAGCCCTTCCCATGACTCCAATCGCCACCCCCTTCCCCCCTCCCACGTGGTAAATTCGAGCCGTGAACATCCTGCTGGTCGATGACGACGCCGAACTCGCCTCCCTTCTCGGCGAATTCCTCCACCGCGAAGGCTTTTCCGTGGAGGACGCCCACGAGGGCTACCGCGGCCTCGAACGCGCCCTCCAGCCCGGCATCGATCTCGTCGTCCTCGACGTCATGCTGCCCGGCATCGATGGCTTCGAGATCCTCCGCCGCCTCCGCGTCAAATCCAAGGTCCCCGTGCTCATGCTCACCGCCCGCGGCGAGGACGTCGACCGCATCATCGGCCTCGAACTCGGCGCCGACGATTACCTTGCCAAGCCCTTCAACCCCCGCGAACTCGCCGCCCGCATCCGCGCCATCCTCCGCCGCTACGAGCCCCGTTCCGCCCCGCCCTCCAACCGCATCGAATTCAACGGCATCTCGCTCGACCCCGGCACGCGCGAAGTCGTCGCCCACGGCAAACGCGTCGAGCTCACCACCTTCGAATTCGACATCCTCGAAATGCTCATGCGCTCCGCCGGCCGCGTCCTCTCCCGCGACTCCCTCATGGAGAATTTCTATAACCGCAAAGCCACCCCCTTCGACCGCTCCATCGACATGCACATCAGCCACCTCCGTAAGAAGCTCGAGGGCGGCGACGATCTCATCAAGACCATCCGCGGCGTCGGCTACCAGTTCTGCCGCACGCCCGAGGACGCCATCGCCGAATGAACTCCCTCTTCGCCAAAATCCTGCTTTGGTTCTGGTTCGCCCTCGCCATCACCGTGGTCGGTTCCGCCTTCATCTCCGCCTTCAACGTCAACGAAAACGATAGCGACGAGCGCGCCCCCGTCGCCCGCCTCGTCCGCTTCCAGTTGGAACAAGCCAGCAGCGCTTACGAGACCGGCGGCCGCCCCGCCCTCCAGTCTTTCCTCGATACCCTGCATCGTGTCTATGACGCCCGCGGCGTCCTCACCGACGAAAACGGCCGCGACCTGCTCACCAGCGAAGACCGCTCCGACCTCATCCGCCACGTCCAACGCCGCGTCCTCTACCAGGTCTTCCGCACCGGCGATTCCACCGTCGCCCGCACCTCCGATGACGGCCGCTTCTGGTTCTTCTTCATCGTGCCCCGCGCCCGGGTCGGCTCCTGGTTCCTCCAGCCCGAACACCTCTTCGTCATGGCTGCCGCCGTCGGCCTCTGCTACTGGCTGGCTCTCTACCTCACCCGCCCCGTTCGCAAGCTCCAGAAGGCCGTCGAACGTTTCGGCCGCGGCGATCTTTCCGCCCGCGCCGAAAGCGTCCGCCGCGACGAGCTCGGCCAGCTCGCCCGCACCTTCGACCGCATGGCCGACCGCATCGAGACCCTGCTCGCCGCCGAACGCCGCCTCCTCCTCGACATCTCCCACGAACTCCGCTCGCCCCTGGCGCGCCTCGGTGTCGCCATCGAACTCGCCCGCTCCGGCGACGATACCGATACCGCGCTCAACCGCATCCAGAAGGAGTCCGATCGTCTCAATTCCCTGGTGGGCCAGCTCCTGCAGGTCACCCGCGCCGAGGGCGACCCCGCCTCGCTCCATCGCGACCCCGTGCGCCTCGACCAGCTTGTTCACCAGATCGCGGACGATTCCGCCATCGAAGCCGCCGCCCACGGATGTAGCCTCCAGTGCCACGAGAGCGAGCCCATCACCATCGCCGGAGATCCCGAACTCCTCCGCCGCGCCGTGGAAAATGTCCTGCGCAACGCCATCCGCTACGCCCCGCGCGATACCACGGTCGAAGTCAGTCTGTCCCACGGTGACTCCGCCGCCATCGTCCGCATCCGCGACCACGGCCCCGGCGTTCCGGAGGATGCCCTGCCTCGTATCTTCGACGCCTTCTACCGCGTGGAATCCGACCGCAACCGCCTCTCCGGCGGCATCGGCCTCGGCCTCTCCATCGCCCGCCGCGCCGTCGAGCTCCACAAGGGCGTCATCCGCGCCGCCAACGCCAACCCCGGCCTGCAAATCGACCTGGAGTTCCCGGTGGGATAAGCCTCCGGCTTGTCCACCCGAGCGCAGCGCGGGAGGTCTGGTCAGACTTGTTACTGTCTTCCTCTCGCGCTTCCTCCGTGTCTCAGCGCCTCCGCGTCAAATGGATCTGTTCCCGGTTCCCGTCCCCACCACGCACTACAATAGTGACTTCATGTCCCCCCTGCCCCCGATCGCCGCCGCCGCTTCCTCTTTCCTGGCGTGGGCGGTTCGGGGACGCTCCGCCTCGGTTTTTGGCCGCTCCGTATGGCGCGGTCCGCGCGACCGCCCCGCCCTCGCACTCACCTTTGACGATGGCCCCGCCGAAAGCACCCCCGACATCCTCGCCATCCTCGCCGAGCACCGTGTGGCCGCCACTTTTTTCCAGTGTGGCGCCAATGTCGATCGCCTGCCCCGGATCGCCCGCGAAGTCGCCGCGCGCGGACACGAAATCGGCAATCACAGCTACAGCCATCCGTACCTCTTCCTGCGCTCGCCCGGAACCATCGAAAATGAGCTGCGGCGGGCGCAGGAAACCATCGAGTCGCACACCGGATTCCGCCCCGCCTGGTTCCGCGCACCCTATGGCGCGCGCTGGTTCGGTCTGGGCCGCGCCCAGCGCAAATTGCAACTGACCGGCGTGATGTGGAGCGCAATCGGCTATGATTGGAATCGAAGGGCGGATGAGGTGGTCGCGCGTTTGGCGGCATCCGCGTCGAACGGCGCCATCCTCTGTCTTCACGACGGGCGAGAGCTTCGGGAGAAGCCGGATGTGCGCACCACCGTGGAGGCCGTCCGGCGCCTGGTCCCCCTGTTGCTGGACCGGGGCTACAAATTTGAAACGATTGGCCGACTCTTATGTCCGAAGACTTGATTCAGCGCGTGACGAAGGTGATTGCCACCTCCAAGCGCATTCCCCTGGAAACCGTGACCATCGATAGCGAGTTCGTGCAGTTGGGGATCGATTCGATGGATGCCGTGGAGATCCTGTTCGCGCTCGAGGGCGAGTTCGATATCAGCATTCCCGACGATGAAGTGCGCACCGTGCGCAACGTCCGCGACATGTGCGCCGGCGTGGAAAGGCTGGTCGCCGCCAAGAACGCGGGCGCGCCGGCCGGCCAGTAGGCGATGCGACGGGTCGCCATCACCGGCGCAGGCGCCATCAGTGCGCTGGGCCGTAACACCACCGAGTTCGCCGAGTCGCTCCGCCAGGGCCGCGGCGGCATCGGGCAGATTGAATCCGCCGGCGTCGCCACGCTCCGTTTTCAGAACGGCGCCGAGGTCAAGAACTACAGTCATCAGCCCTACTTCGAAGACCGGCGCGCCGACTTCATGGACCGCTTCGCGCAGTTCGCCGTGATTGCCGCCCGCGAGGCCGTCCAGGACGCCGGTGTGGAATGGACGGCCGAATTGCGCGAGACTTCGGCCATCATTACCGGATCCTGCGTCGGCGGCCAGTCCACCGAGGACCTCGGCTTCGTCGAGATCTACAAGAAGGGCACCAATCGCGTGCATCCGCTGACCATCCCCAAGACGATGGCCAACGCCGGCGCCAGCCACATTTCGATGGAGTTCGGCATCACCGGACCGGCCTTCACTATTTCCACCGCCTGCGCTTCCGCCGCCCACGCCATTGGGCAGGCGTTTCAGATGATCGCCTCAGGCGCCACCGATCTGGCCATCACCGGGGGCAGCGAAGCCCCGTTCAGCCTCGGTATTTTGAAGGCCTGGGAGGCCATGCGCGTGGTGTCGCCGGAAACCTGCCGCCCGTTTTCCAAGGATCGCCGCGGCATGATCCTGGGCGAAGGCGCGGCCATGTTCGTTCTGGAACCGCTCGAAGCCGCCCGCGCCCGCGGCGCGCGCGTCCACGCCGAATTGGTTGGATTCGGCATGAGCGCCGACGCCTGCCACATCACCCAACCCTCCGTCGAAGGCGCCGCCCGCGCCATGCGCGCCGCCTTGCGCAGCGCGCGCCTCGCGCCCGAGCAGATCGGCTATATCAACGCCCACGGCACCGCCACCGTGGCCAACGACCTCACCGAGACGGCCGCCATCCGCCAGGTCTTCGGCCCCCATGCCGACCGCCTCGCCATCAGCTCCACCAAATCCATGCACGGCCATGCGCTCGGCGCCGCCGCCGCCCTGGAGTGCCTCGCCACCGCGATTGCGCTGCGCGATGGCGTGCTCCCGCCCACCGCCAACTTCAGCGAGCCCGACCCGGAGTGCAACCTCGACGTGATTCCCAACGTGGCACGCCACCAACAGGTTGAGTACGCCATGTCCAACTCCTTCGCCTTCGGCGGCCTGAACGCCGTCCTGGTCTTGAAAGTGGGATAAGCTTCCGGCTGATCCATCCGCTTCGCCGCCCGGATGCCGCGCGCGCTTGAACACTCCCATGCAAATCGCCTCCCACCGCCTTCAGGTCGCCACCCGCGGCAAGGGCCTGTACGAAATCACCGCCCAGATCGCCGCCTGGCTGGAGAGCGCCGGGGTGCGCGCCGGCCTGCTCACCGTCTTCGTGCCGCACACCTCCGCCTCGCTCACCATTCAGGAGAACGCCGATCCGGACGTGGTGCACGACCTGAACACCTTCTTCAACCGCCTGGTGCCCGAGGATAACCGGCTCTACCGTCACACCATGGAGGGTCCGGACGACATGCCGGCCCACATCCGCGCCGCGCTCACCCTCACCCAGCTTTCCATCCCCGTCGAGCACGGCCGCCTGGCGCTCGGCACCTGGCAGGGAGTGTATTTATTCGAACACCGCTCTACGCCCCATCGCCGCGGTGTGCTGCTGCATTTGATCGGCGAACCGTGATAGGCTTCGGGGCATGGGCATCTCCCGTCGTGATTTTCTCGGCACCGCCGCGCTCGGCGCGATAGCCGCGCCGCTGGTTTCCGCCACCGGCATGCCGATGCGCCCCTTGGGCAGCACCGGCGCACACGTCTCCCTCCTGGCCTTCGGCGGCGGCAGCCGCTTCGTCGGCTATGGGGAAGAACCGGGCATCGCCGCGTTGAATCACGCGCTCGATCTCGGCATCACCTACATCGATACCTGCGACAGCTACGGTCCCAACGGCGAAAGCCAGTTGTGGATCGGCAAGGTGCTCAAACAGCGCGGCCGCAAGGGACTCTGGCTGGCCAGCAAGATTGGCCCCCGCAAGTACGACGATTTTATGCGCATGCTGGACACCAGCCTCAAGCGCCTCCAGGTGGATCACCTCGACCTGCTGCACATCCACGCCCTGATGGGCCCCGACGATCTGGCCGCCGTCTCCGCCAAGGGCGGCGCTTATGAAGCCGCCGTGAAAGCCAAGGAACAGAAGATGGCGCGCTTCATCGGCATCACCTGCCACGCCTTCCCGGACGTCCTCAAGACCGCGCTGGAACGCCACCAGTTCGATTGCACCCAGATGGCGCTCAACGCCGCCATGCGCAGCCAGGAGAAAGGCGCTCTGCCCAGCTTTGAAACCGTGGCGCTACCCGTGGCCGTGCGCAAAAAGATGGGTGTCACCGCCATGAAGATCTTCGCCGCCGACGTTCTGGTGGGCCAGGCGACCCCCGACAAGCTGATTCACTATTCCATGTCGCTGCCCGTGGCCGCCACCGTGATCGGCATGCCCAAGGTGGAGCATATCGAACACAACGTGGCCGCGGCCAAAGCCTTCAAACCGCTGCCCCTGCCGGAGAGGAAGAAGATGTCCGGCGAGCTTGCGGAAAAGAACAAAATCGCCCTCGACACCTACTTCCGCCATCACCTGGACGCGTAGCGGCTGCTTCGCGCCGACGCCGAATAGAAATATTTGATCCGTCCGATTCGGATTTTAGTTGGTCGGCCCGCCAACCAGTTAGACGCCGTCTGGCTTTACAAATCCCTTACATAGAAATTATCGATTGGCATCCGTCACGGAGAAAGCATAGATTAGACCTAACCGTCCGTCTTGGATGCCTGCCCCGTAAGCACGCTCCGGTATTTTTGAAGGTCCATCACCGGTTTGAACTTCACAAGAGTGTAAAAGGGGAAAGTATTATGTGGAAAAGTTGCATCGCCAGATTGATCGCCGGGGCTTGTATGCTTACCGGTGTCGCCGCCGCGCAGTCGTCGCCCGCGGATACGGATCAGGCGCCCGCCCAAGCACCCGCCGCGCAAACACCCGCTGACCAAACACCCGCCGCCCAAACGCCCGCCGCGGCTGCGGCTGCGCCAACGCCGGCCAAGTCCGTTTTCACGCAAGGCGGCATGGATTTCAGCTTCCTCTTCGACGGCTACGTGGACGGCAACTTCAACCATCCCAATTCCGGATTCAACGGGCTGCAGAATTTCGATTTCCGCGCCGATACCCTGCACGTCAACATGGGCAAGATCACCATCGACCGCGCTCCCGCTCCGGTAGGTTTTCACCTGGACGTCGGCTTTGGCGAGGCTTTTGACGTCATCCACTCCACCGACCGCGCGCCCGACGCTTTCAAGTACTTCGAACAGGCTTACGTCAGCTTCAAGCCGAAATCCTGGCACGGCGTGGAGGTCGATGCCGGAGAATTCGTGACCTCCGCCGGCGCCGAGGTGATCGAATCCAATTCGAACTGGAACTACTCGCGCTCGCTCTTGTTTTCGTGGGCCATCCCTTACTATCACTTCGGCGTGCGCGCGTCCATTCCCATCGGCAAATTCACCGGCGGCGTGCAGGTAGTGCAGGGCTGGAATGACATCTACGACAATAACAGCGGCAAGACCGTGGGCCTCAACGGCGCCTACGCCTGGAAGAAGGTGACCTGGTCCAATACCTATTACGTCGGCCCCGAAAAGAACCATACCAACGTCGGCCTGCGTAACCTGTACGACACCGTGGTCCAGGTCAACCCCAACGACAATTTGAGTTACTACGTCAATTTCGACTACGGGCGCGACAAGAACGTGGGCCCCGGAGCGCAGAAGTGGTACGGTATCGCCGGCGCGTTCCGCCAGGCCTTTGCCAAGAAGTTCGCGGTTGCCGGACGCCTGGAATGGTATGACGATCCGGACGGCTTCACCACCGGCACGGCGCAGTCGGTAAAGGAAGCGACTCTTACCGGCGAATACAAGATGAGTAGCTGGCTGCTCAGCCGGTTGGAGTTCCGCGACGACTGGTCCAACCAGCCTTTCTTCCAGAAGAACAGAGGCACGGCCAAGAGCCAGCCGACCATCCTGCTCGGCATGATTGCCTTTTTCGGCCCCAAGAAATAGCGCGGCTACGGGGCTACCACTTGGAATTCGTGCCCACGAAAACCGCACCCAGGATGAGGATCAGGGAGCCCCACCAGATGCCCGCGCGCAACTCGCTCAGAACGACGGGCTTCGCCGGTGGAACGAACAGTTCCCACATCCCCTGACCCATAATCAGCACCCCATAGGCGATCAACAGAAGGCCGATGAAGATCCAGATCGAAATCATCCGCTTCCCATCCCGCTGCATGTTCGCTCACTCGCCTTCGTAGGGGAAACGATTGATGGCGCGCACGCACTCGGCCAGCGCTTCCAGCATGGTCTTCCCCCAGCCGCAAGGACGAAAGGCGGCCGTGTGCTGGTTGGTTTCCTTATCGGCCTGCGCGAAGAAATTCATGGTCGGCTCTTTGGGCGTGACGTACTCCTTCACGGTGATGGTGAACTCGATCGCGCCGCCTGCATGCTGCTTCTTCATAGAGAACAGGTGTATCTGCGCCAGTTCTTCGTTCGGGTGATTCTGGGCGAAGCCCCAATCTCTCATCGTCGATCTCCGGTGGCCGTCACCATATTATATTCCGCATGCCCGGCGGGAAATCAGTTGGCAGGCGGAAGCGCCGGCCCCACCAACGCGTTCTTACGCGCCACGCGGGATACCGCGTTGACCAGCTTGCGGTAAGGAATCTCGCCGTAGCTCGCGAAGCTCAGCCACTCGCCTTCACGCCACGTCGAGTAGTACCAGCGCGACAGCAACGCGAGATACTCCTGGCGCTCGCGCACGGTTTGCTTTCCGGGCGCGACACTGGCGAACGTCTCGCGCAACTGGAGGTCGAGCGAGACGGGCTTGCCTTCGTGCACCTCAAACCCGAAGCGTTGGGGGGCGCACCAGGAGCCGTCGCGCACGAACCACATCTCCACCGCATCGTGCGCCAGCGAAGGCGTGATGGCCACGCCGTTCAGCCCGTCCACGTCGCGGGCCAGCTCGTCGCGCAGACGCAGGACGTCCTGCACTCTTTCGTAACGCTTGTGTTGCCGCGCGGCCTCTTCGAAGAGCATCTCCTGGCTCAGGCGGTCGCGCGAGTGTTCGATGGATTCCAATAGCGAGTGCCCGCCGGTGCGCAGGAATTCGGCGACGCGCACGATTTCGCTGGCGTACTCCGCGGCGCCCACCACCTGCTGGCAGGGGCGCAGGCACATCGCCATCTCGCCATAGATGCAGCCGGGGTGGGCGGGCGAGGGCACCAGGTCTTCCTGGCAGCGGCGCATCTGAAAGAGATCCAGGAACTGCGCTTCGAAACGCTCGGCGGAAGCGCGGGAGCGGAAGGGTCCGAAATACAGTCCGGTGGGGCAGGCAGACCCGGATGGTACCCCGCCTGCCAACTGATTTCTTGCCGCAGATGCGGAATAAAGGCCCCCGGTGCGCGCCAGGTGTGTGGTGATGTGGCTGCGCGGGAATTCGTTGTTCAGCACCAGCTTCACGTAGGGCGGCATGCGCAGCTTCATCAGGCGCAGGTAGGTATCGGGAAAATGGCGGCGCGCCTGTTCATAGAAGACGATGGAAGATTCGAATGCCGAACCGGTCAGGCGGTATTCGATACGCGCCACGGTGTGCCGCAGGTTGAGCCATCGCGAGGGGCGCTCGCGTTCGGCGAGCAGGCGCCGCAGCCGCCGCCGCAGCACGCCGGTTCGGGAGAGATAGGGTTCGCCCTCTTTCGCCCAGAGGAGGAAGACCGCGGGCCGATCGGGCAGGGCATCGATGGCGGCGTCGAGTTGCGCCAGATCGCCCGCGATTTCGATCGCGGTCATCACTGGTACAGGCGGAGATACTGCTCGTGCGTGGCTGGGGGGACGGGCGCCACGCCGAGGTTTTCGAGGACGTGTTCGCGCCGGCCCATTCCCACCAGCGCGCTGGCGATGCCGGGAGTGGAACGGGTGAACTGAATGGCGCGCTGCGCGTTGGTCATGGCGGGCAGCAACAGGGCGAGCGATTTCGGCACGTGGTCGAGCGCCTGGGTTTGCGAAAGCGTGGCACTGGCGATGACGGCAATACCCAGACGGGAGGCGGCTTCGAGCACGCTTTCGGGCTTATCGCTTCCGGAATTGGCGCCTTCGGCCAGGTAGGCTTCCACCATGCCCAGGTTGAAGGGGAGCTGGATGAAGCGAAAGTGGTGCTGGGGTCCGCATTCTTCGAGGACGATCTCCGCCATGCGCGGCAGGCTGAGCGCGCCCTTGCGGAAGCCGTCCCAGGTAGCGGCGCCGTACCAGCGGATTTTGTTTGCGGCCACGAGTTGTTCCAGGCGGGCGAAGGCGCGGCCGAGCGCCGCGTCGAATTCCTCGCGGGAGAGAAAACCGAGTTGGGTTTCGGGGTTGTGCAGGTAGAATACGTCGATGGTGTCCACGCCCAGGTTGGCCCGGCTGCGGTCGATCTGGTCGGCCAGAAAATCGGGGTCTATGGAGTGCATGCGGCCCACGACTTGTTCGGGCTTTAGAGACGCCGGGACGGCGCCGGGGGTGAGAAAGCCGGCCTTGGTGCAGACCACCATCTCGTCGCGCTGCAGTTGGCGAAGGGCCGCGCCGACGCAGCGCTCCGACCGCTGGTTGCGGTAGTTGATGGCGGTATCGATCAGGTTGATGCCGCCATTGCCGGCGGCGATCAGGGCCTCGGTGTAGGCCTGGTCGGCCGCATCGTCATCGGCGCCCAGATAGGTGCCGATGCCCAGGCTGGAAACTTCCAGGCCGAGGATGGTGCGATAGAACGCGGCATCGCGATACTTGGGGAAGCGGTCGATGTAGCGCGTGGTGCCTTCGGTAGTAGCGTACATAAAGTCGCGTACATGTTCGGTCGGGACGCGCCCGTAGCGGCGTCCTACTCGCTTACGGCTTTGGAATCGATCAGGGCCTTGATTTCGGCGAGGAAATCGGCAATCGATTTCGCCCCCTGGTCGGCGTGCTTGCGGTTGCGGACGGCCACCAGGCCATTCGCCTGCTCGCGATCGCCCACGACGAGCATGTAGGGAATCTTCTGGAGCTGGGCTTCGCGGATCTTGAGGTTCACCTTCTCATTGCGATCGTCCACGGTGGCGCGGATTCCGGCGGCGTCGAGCTGCTTCTGGATATCGCGCGCGTACGCCGTCTGGCGATCGGTGATGGGCAGGACGGTGGCCTGAACGGGCGCGAGCCACACCGGAAATGCGCCGGCGTAGTGCTCGATCAGGATGCCGAAGAAGCGCTCGATGGAGCCGTACAGGGCGCGGTGCACCATCAGCGGCTGGTGGGCCTTGCCGTCTTCGGCGATGTATTCCAGGCCGAAGCGGCGGGGCAGGGTGAAATCGAACTGCACGGTGGAAAGCTGCCACTTGCGGCCGATGGCGTCCACCAGTTTCACATCGATCTTGGGCCCATAGAAAGCGGCCTCGTCGGGGATGGTTTTGGCGGCGATCTTCAGCTTATCGCAGGCACGCTGCAGAGCGCCTTCGCCAATCGCCCACTGCTCGGGCGTGCCGTCGTATTTGCCGCTCGTGCCGCCATCCCAGGTGGAAAGCTCGGCGTCGTACTTCTCGAAGCCGTAGGCGGTCAGGGTATCGATGGCGAACTGGAGGCAGTCCACAACCTCGCTTTCAATCTGGTCGGGGGTGCAGAAGATGTGCGCGTCGTCCTGGGTGAAGCCGCGGACGCGGAAGAGTCCGTTGAGCACGCCGGAGCGCTCGTAGCGGTAGACGGTGCCGAGCTCGCCGAGCCGCACCGGGAGGTCGCGGTAGCTGCGCTGGCGGTCGGCATAGATCAGGATGTGGAACGGGCAGTTCATCGGCTTGAGCTGGTAATCGGCGTCGTCCAGCTTGATGGGCGTGAACATGTTCTGCGCGTAGAAATTGGCGTGGCCGGAGGTTTTCCACAGGTCGAGGCGCGCCACGTGGGGGGTGTAGACCAGCGAGTAGCCGCGTTTCAGGTACTGATCGCGCATCCAGTCTTCGAGCTGTTTGCGGATGATGCCGCCCTTGGGGTGGAAGAAAATGAGTCCGGGGCCGGCGAGTTCCTGGATGCTGAAGAGGTCGAGTTCCTTGCCGAGCTTGCGGTGGTCGCGTTTCTTGGCCTCCTCCACCTGTTTGAGGTAGGCGTCGAGCTCCTTGGCGGAGAAGAAGGCTGTGCCGTAGATGCGCTGGAGTTGCTTGTTGTGCTCGTCGCCCTTCCAGTAGGCGCCGGCGATGGAGAGCAGCTTGAAGGCCTTGATTTTCGAGGTATCGGGCACGTGGGGGCCGCGGCAGAAATCGATGAAGCGGGGTCCGAGGGTGTACTCGGTGAAAACTTCGCCGGCCTTCTCTTCGATGAGCTGGCACTTCATCCAGGCTTCGGAGTACTTCTTGAGGCCCTCCTCCTTGCCGGTGAGGACGCGTTCGTAGGGGAGCGCGCGCGCCTGGATTTCCCACATCTTCTTTTCGATTTTTTCGAGGTCCTCGGGGGTGAACGGGGTGGGGCGGTCGAAATCGTAATAGAAGCCGTTTTCGATGGGCGGGCCGATGCCGAGCTGGGTTTCGGGATATAGTTCGAGCACGGCGGCGGCGAGCAGGTGGGCGGCGGAATGGCGGTAGACCTCGAGCGACTCGGGGTCCCTGGCGGTGAGGATCTGAAGGGTGGCGTCCTGGCCGATGGGGCGAGTGAGGTCGAACATCTCGCCGTTGACCTTGGCCGCGATGGCTGCGTCCGCCAGGCGGGGACTGATCCCCCTGGCGATATCGATGGGACGTGTCTCGGCCGCGACGGATTGTTTACTGCCGTCGGGCAGAGTAATTTCGATGTGATTCATAGGGAAATTTCAGCGTAGCACGCGCCGCGAGTGCGCGCCGGGCTGGTGGGTTATCATAAGAAGAACAAGGTCCGACATGGCAGTCTCCAGCCTGGCAGGAATCGACGAATCCGCTCTGGTTATACAATCGCGCGACGGCGATAGTACGGCCTTCGGCGAGCTGGTGCGCCGCTACGAGGGAAAGATCTTCCGTCTGGCGCAGCACGTCACGCAAAACCGCGAGGATGCGGAGGATGTACTGCAGGAAACGTTCATGAAGGCCTACGAGCACCTGGACCAGTTCAAGGGCGATTCCAAATTCTATACCTGGATTGTACGGATCGCGGTGAACCAGGCGTTGATGAAGCTGCGCCGGCGCAAGACCGACAAATCGGTTTCGCTGGATGAGACGATCGATACCGGCGAGGACATGGTGGTGCGTGAGATCGCCGCGTGGGGCGAGGATCCCGAGCAGCAGCTCTCGCGAGAGGAGCTGGGCGGCATTCTGGAGACGGCGATCCAGAGTCTGGAACCACTTTATCGAAGCGTTTTCGTCTTACGCGACATCGAAGAGCTATCGACGGAAGAAACGGCCGAAGCGCTTGGCCTTTCGGTGCCGGCGGTGAAGAGCAGGTTGCTGAGGGCCAGACTGCAACTGCGGGAGAAGCTGACCCGCTTCTTCAAGCGTAAGGGAGACGACGCTTTTGCTTACATGTAAAGATTTTTTGAGCGAGCTGAGCGACTATCTCGACGAGACGATCGACGCCGAGTTGCGGAGCAAGTTGGAGCGTCACATCACGGAGTGCCCCAATTGCTGGGTGATCGCCGACACCACGAGAAAGACGATTCAGATCTATAAGGGTATGGAGCCCTACCCGATTCCGCCCGATGTGGAGAGCCGCCTGATGAAGGCGCTCGAACAAAAGATGGCGGCGAAGTCGAAGTAGCCCGCCTCGCCGCGGCGAGTTTACTGCACGGCCAGCGTCACGCTTAACTGGCTGGCTCTGGCAACGTTGGTCTTCCCGATATAGACAACCAAAGGGATCGCTGCGCCGGTTGGCGCGGTGGGGGGCACAATGGCGTTGATCTGCGTGAGCCCGGCGACCGAACCCGCGGAAGCCCCGGCATAGCTGGTAACGGCGGCCTGACCGTTGATTTCCACCCGATAGGTATTGTCCGCCACGTAGACGGCGCCCAGCGCGACAGCTCCATCGGGCAGGGGAAGATAGAACGGAACGGTAGGAACCCCACTCAGGACCCCTAAGGACGATGTCGTCATTCCCAGCGGCAGCCCGCTCGCGGTCCACGTGTATGGCGGGGTCCCGCCGGCCGCTTGCATGGCGAGCGCCGGATAGGTGACTGACTGCGAACCGGAAGGCAGTGGTGACGCGGTAGTGATGGCCACCGGAGAGGCGATGTTGACGTTGTAGATGAAGCTTGCCGTCTGCGGTGAGGCGCTGCTGTCGGTCGCGTTAATGGTGATGGTGGTAGCGCCGGGAACCGCGGGCATGCCGGTTAAGAGGCCGGTAGGGGTCAGGTTGAGGCCGGTGGGCAACGCCGGAGAACTCCAGAGGATGGGCGGGGTTCCGCCCTGTTGCTGGAGGGTGGTCGAGATGTACGGCACACCGGCGACTCCATTGGGCAGTGACGGCGTGACGATGGTCATGCCGCTGAGAAGAACGTTCAGGGTGATGGCCGCTGGAGAAGAGACTACCCCCGGGGTGGAGCTATCCGTCGCCGTAAGGGTCAGCGGGAAGGAACCGCCGGATGTGAGCGTGCCGGTCAGGACTCCAGCGAGGCTGAGGCTTAAGCCGGTCGGCAAGCCGGTGGCGGACCACGTGTAAGGGGCTTTTCCCCCGGTGGCCGTAAGTGTGGTGGTGGGATAGGCTACAGACTGCACACCCGGCACAAGCTCGCTGGTGATGACAGTTACGGTGGGAGCAGTGACAGTGACGGGGTAAGTGGCGGTTACCGGTGTAATCGCGGCGTTATCGGTGACGCTGACCATCAGAGAGAAGGCCCCGGTGGTGGTGGGCGTGCCGCTCAACAGGCCGGACGAGGTCAGGGTCATGCCGGCGGGCACCCCGGAGGTCACGGACCAGATGTAAGGCGGCGTTCCGCCCACGGCCTGCAACGCGGTTAGGGAAAGTGTGCTTTGCACGAAGTCGATGGGTACCACCATAGGAGTGAGGGTCGCGGTGACCGCGGGGGCGGGCTCGATAATCAGCGGGAAGGCCTGTGAGGCGGATTGCTTCGGTGCGGAACTATCGGTGACGGTAATGGTGGAGCCGCCGGTCAGATCGCCCATTCCGGTGACATACAAGCTGATGGTGGATCCCTTCGCAGCGGGGTTCTTAGTGGAATTGATGGAGTAGCCCGCCGTGGCGTCATAGTTGAGCACGGCCGCCTGTCCGAGTCCGAGACCGCCAAAGGTGAAGACGCCGGGGACCTCGGGCACAAACGTAACGGGAAACCAGCTGGTGGCGACCACGGTCGCACTGAGGCCGGTTCCCGTGGTTTCCACCACCTGGACCCAGGCGTTAGGCGCAGGGATGGTGTACACCGAGGCGGAGGGCGGAGGAACGGGTACGACCGCATTGATCTGGTTGCTCGAAACCATAATGACCGGCGCCGAAACGACCGGGGCCGTCAAGGAAGTGTTATCGGAGCCAAATATGAAGTTCACCTCATACTGCACGGGTGAAACGCCGGAGGCGACGGGTGGGGTGGCCTGCAACGGGAAGGTGGCGGGGAAGGCGGTGGACGCTTGCGCCGGGAACACCGAGGCAGGGCCGATGCTCTGGCCGAAAATGGCGATGATCTCGCGGGGGGAGACGGCCGTGCTGCCGGGCATGCCCTGAGCGGGCACGGGATCCAACCCGATAGTTCCCTTCCATGTCGCGGAACTCAGATAGCTGGCTGCGTTGACAATCGCGTTGATTAGCGGAACGGTCCCGTCGGTGACGGTGAAGGGCACGGAGGACTGCTGCGGGGTCGGGTCGGTGAGCGTACTTGGGTTGGCCACGGTCAGGGTGAAGGTGCCGGGCTTGGTGAGATAGCTGGGATTGAGGGTGGCTTGCAGGACCTGGCGGCTGAGCAGCGTGGGCGTAAGGGCAGGCAGTGGCTGGGCCCCATCGGGTGTGAGCTGCACCGACGAATTGCTGAAGAAATTGTCGCCGTAGATGGTGATCACGGGCGGCACGCGGCCGCTGGCGGCGGCCGCGGTTACGGCGCTGGGGAAGATGGAAGTAATGGTGGGAGGCCCGGCGGACACATTCAGGCTGACGCTGTAGATCGTGGCTACCGCGCCGCTCGCGTTGTTGGTGAAAGTAATGGTCCCGGCATACGGCCCAACATTCAGCGTAGTTAAGGCGGTCAAGTCGATCGACACGTAGAGGGGCACATAGGAGCCGGAGAGCGCGACACCGCTGGTCTGAAGGCTGGGGAGCTGGTTGGCCACGTTGATCTTGAGCCAGTTGACGCTTTTGGTGCCGGATGCGGCCGCCACGGTAAAGGGAATGATGCCGCCGTTAGAGGCGACGTCGAGTTCCGTGCCGATGGGCAACGCCCCGGCTTGCCCGGTGGTGTAGTTATAGGCCAACACCGGATTGGCCCCGGAGACACCAGGGGTGTAATTGGTGACGTTCGCTGCCGGTGCCACCATGATCGAGGATGGCGGGTTGGAAATGGAGAGGGTAACGGGAACCGTCGAGGTGTTGGTTCCGGGATTGGTGCCTAAAGTGATGACGCCGGTATAGCTGCCCGGACTCAAGCTGGTAGGATTCACGGTGACGGTGAGGGCGAGGGGCGAGGTGCCGCCACCCGGGGTAACCGTGAGCCAGCCCGCAGGCACCGACGTTACGGATGCCGTCAAGGTATAGCCCGTGGTAAGAGATTTCGGCAAGGTGGCGGTGAGTTTGCCGGCTGTGGGGAGCAGCGTGCTATTCACCTGGTAGGTGAAATTGAACGAGGTGGGACTCGCCGTCGGCTGTGCCCGCAACGATTCGGCTCCCAGGAGGATCAGCGCTGCCAAAACCACCGGTTTAAAACCATACGTCTTCATACACGGTACTTATCGGCAGTTGCGCTGGAAGACTTTATAGCGGTGGCGGCCTGGGGATGGAAGTGGGGTTAATTAACTTTTGCAGTGCAGAGACTGTGCGGCGGGCAGCGCCGACCCTACCTGACATTTGAAGTTGAGAGTGGCAGGGGCAAAGGCGAGGTCGGGAGCAGTAACGTAGGCAAGATTCGCGACGGCCAAAGGCCGGATCGCGAACGCGAAGACGTGGCAGGATTGCGCCACCCGCTGTACATGACAGTTCATTGGGCTTTTCCCACCCTTTGTGGGGGGGAGTTCCTTCAGGTAACACATCGGCAGCCAGAGGAAAACCTGTAGAGGGTGGGGGAACAATTTGAGATGAGAGGCTGCGGGGGGAAATCCACCGAGCGGGCCAAAAGTGGCCCGCTATAGAACTTTGATTTGATGAAAACAAATGTGTTACGGAGAAATTCCTGGCAAAAGCGGGCGAATTTGTCCCGCCTGGTGCAATGAAATGCGAGAATGCCCCCACGAATGGGGTCGGCCCAAGGGGCGCCCCGCCTTAGGAGGCTACTCAATCAGCATGACATACGAGGTATTGGGAACGGGGTGGCCGAGCGGGGGAACCATGTAAGCGACTGGTATATATAGAGTTAGATTTCTCCGATGTTGGTGAAATGAGCTAGTCGAGCAGGTCGAGAGCGCCCTGCAATTCGCTTCTGGCGTGCTGGTCGCCGCTACGGGTGGTGACTTCGATGCCTTGCAGGTAGACCTGGCAGGCTTCGGCGATGCGGCCCATGCGTTCCAGGGTCTGGCCGCCGTGAAAGTAAGCGGGTGCATAGCCGGGGTTGGCGGCCATCAGGGCACGGAATTCCACGATGGCAGCTTCCAGTTGGCCGGTATTGCGATACTCCATGGCCAGACCGTAGCGCGCGAAGGTATCGGTGGGGTTCTGTTCCACCATGCTCTTGAGGGTATCCAGACGGGTACTTGGCATGCTTGTGTTACTATACCCTGCGAAATGGCGTGTCCGTACTTTTACCCGGTGGAAGCGCTCGCGGGGAGCGCCATGCTGCCGCTGGGAGACTGGTGGAAGGGCGTCTGTCACGCGGCGCCGGGGGCGCCGGAGGAAGCCGGCGGGACCTGGTGCGATACAGCCTGCAATCTGGGTTATGCGCGCGGCGCGTGCGCGCGGTTTCCCGAAGGCCCGGGGCCGGACGCGGTGCGATTCACGATTTCCAGCCACGAAAGCGGGGCCATCCGCATCTACTACGTATTGGAGCGCGATCACCATCCGTTCGCCCAGGGGCGGCTGGAGTATTCGGAGGCCGCCAACGCCTTCGCCAGGCCGCCGGAAACGGCGCTGCTGGCCCGCCAGGCGGAGGCTTACGTGACGAGTTATTTGCGGCGCAAAAAGGAGTCCTGATGGAAGCAAAGCCGGTACGCGAATCGGCCTCGGAGTATTTGGAACTGGCCTTACCCAACGACGCCAACGGCCTGGGCAACGTGCTGGGCGGCAAGGTGATGCACCTGGTGGATCTGGCGGCGGCCATGGCGGGGATGCGGCATGCGCGCAAACCGATCGTGACGGCCTCGGTGGACAGCCTTCACTTCCTGCATCCGGTGCACATCGGGGAACTGATTATGCTGCGCTCTTCGGTGAATCGGGTGTTTCGCTCTTCGATGGAGATCGGGGTCAAGGTGATGACGGAGAAACTGCTGACGGGGGAGCGCCTGCACACGTGCTCGGCCTACCTGACTTTCGTGGCCATCGATGCGGCGGGGAGGGCAATCGCGGTACCGCAAGTGATTCCCGAAACGGCAGACGAAATACGGCGGTACCGGCAAGCGGGGGACAGGCGGGAATACCGTCTCTCGATGCGCAACCGGCTGAACGCCTAGACTAAACTACGATCAAAGACAAGAGGCCGCCTGAAAGGGGGCCGCAGCCAGGATTGGCTGCCCCACGGCGGTCCGGGCGGTTAATTCTCTTTGTACATGTACTTGATGGCCGGCTTATAGAGCAGGATATTGGGGCCCTCGGTGCGATTGACTTTGAGGCAGCAGCGGTCGTACCACTCGATGACGCCGTGCAGCGTTTCGCCATCCCGCAGCACGAATACCATGGGGGTTTTGGCCTGCATCTGCTTGACGTAATAAAAATTTTCCGCGTTGGTCTGATCGGGCGGGACCGGTTTCTTCTGCAGGGGCGCACGGCGGGGCGGAGCAATCTGCTCTTTGATTTCGTTCAA
>Ga0182030_10002316_pt1 | contig 40283 bp, 31 predicted proteins | sample 812S3MmetaG_FD_121299 | JGI IMG/M metagenome (GOLD analysis project Ga0182030, IMG submission 121299) | Permafrost microbial communities from Stordalen Mire, Sweden - 812S3M metaG (Illumina Assembly) | ecosystem: Environmental > Terrestrial > Soil > Wetlands > Permafrost | place: Sweden...
CATGCGCATCTTGTCCGTTCTGAGCGCACGGAGCGAAACCATCCGGAACTGGACTGAGCATGGAGCCTCTCCGGGCTGATAACGATTTCGGACGCGGGTTCGACTCCCGCCGCCTCCACCATACATACGATTACTCGACGCCTGTCCAGTGCCACCCGATTTTCGGCAATACTCGATTGAAGTTATTTTGCAACCTCTTGGGCAGCGGCTAACCGTCGCCTGCCAAAATGAATGCATGGAAGCGATTGTCCTCGCCGGCGGACTGGGAACACGCCTTGCGTCAAGGTTGAATCAGACTCCCAAGCCGATGGCTCAAATTGGCGGCCGCCCATTCCTCGAGATCTTGCTGGATCAACTTATCACCGCCGGTTGCAACCGTATCATTCTTTCGGTCGGCCATCTGGGCGATGTGATCCTCCAGCGCTTTCAGAATCGTTATCGCGACGTCCCTATTGACTACGCATTTGAAGAAACGCCGCTCGGGACGGGTGGCGCGATTCGCTTGGCTCTAGGCAAAGCCCGCGAGCCATCAGTGCTCGTTGTGAACGGTGATACCTATCTTGATGCGGATCATTCGGCGCTGGCCAGGTTCCACCGGTCTTTAGGACGCCCTCTCACGATGTCGGTAGTGCGTGTCGACGATACCGCGCGTTATGGCGGCGTTCTTATCGAGGATCAAGTTATCAGCGGCTTTTTTGAAAAGGGTCGCACTGGACCCGGCTGGATTAATGGTGGACTCTATGCCATCGAAAAGAGTTTTCTCTGGTATGCAGACCTGCCCTCGCGCTTCTCGTTCGAAACAGACGTCCTCGTTCCGTTCCTCTCCGAGATCCGCCCGGCAGCGTTTCACTGTGGAGGATATTTCCTCGACATTGGCATCCCGGCGGACCTAGATCGTGCACAAGTAGAACTCGGCCATTCACACTGAAGCGCAGCGCATTCCTGGCCGTTGCTTGTCTTCCGAAAGACCGCGGAGTCCCATTGGTCGGAAATCCTGAACAGTCAGTCGTTCTGCCTTGTACCTAAAATGTGAAGCCGTCCGCATGATCGTATCCGCGAAGAATTGGAACCAAAACACACAATCGCGCTTCTTATGCGGGTCATAGAATAGAGTAGGTTGGACATGCCAAGGAATTCTCAATGCTAATTCGCTCCCGCGCGCCCCTGCGTATTGGTCTTGCTGGTGGAGGCACGGATGTTTCACCCTACTGCGACGAATATGGAGGCGCGATTCTGAATGCCACGATTGGGCATTACGCCTATGCCTCCATCGAACCACTCGCGGAGCCCCTGGTCCAGTTCAACTCTTGCGACCAGAATCAGAGTGCGGAATACAAGTCGATCGCACAACTGGAACCTGACGGTCGCCTCGACCTGCTCAAGTTTGTCCATAACCACGTGGTTCGCGAATTCAACAAGAACCGGCCATTGAATCTGCGCCTTATGACGCGTCTGGACGTTCCCTCGGGTTCAGGACTCGGCGGGTCTTCGACAGTCGTGGTGGCCGTGCTCAAGGCTTATTCGGAATGGCTGAACTTCCCGTTGGATGACTACGAGCTGGCGTCCCGCGCTCACAAGATTGAACGCGAGGAAGCGGGTTTGCGAGGCGGACGCCAGGACCAGTATGCGGCAGCATTCGGCGGGTTTAATTTCATGGAGTTCGGTAGTGGCGGCCGCGTGCTCGTCAATCCCCTGCGCGTCAAAGAAAGTGTCGTCAGCGAGCTTGAAGCATCGTTGCTGCTCTACTACACCGGTGATTCACGCGCTTCGGCCTCGATCATCGAGGAGCAGTCGCGCAATGTGGAAATGCATAATCGCGATGCGATTGAAGCCATGCACCAGATCAAGCAAGAATCGTTTCGGATGAAAGAAGCCCTGCTTCGTGGAGATTTTCCGCTGCTCCACGAGGTTCTACGTTCCAGCTGGGACGCCAAGAAACGAATGGCAAATAACATCGTGAACGAGAAGATCCAAGATCTCTACTCACGTGCGCTGAAGGCCGGAGCATACTGCGCACGGATCTCGGGCGCAGGCGGCGGCGGATTCATGATCTTTCTTGCCGATCCCATGCGAAGAGTCGCGTTGGAAGAAGAACTGCGCAGTTACCAAGAGAACGGAATAGCTTACGGTTGCCACTTCACCAATGTTGGCGCGCAAGCTTGGCGTGTCAATCAAACCGCAACAAATGATTGAAACCAGCGCAATGTGAATTCTCTTTTTGTTGTGCCCTCTTTGATTCGGGACCGGCCGCTGCCGAATGCACTCAGTTTGGGGTGTAACTCGTTCAGCTCCTTTCGATTGGTCACGACGAGCATCCTCGTGTTCTGCACGGGCTACAACTATCGTTGTACCCTGTTCCGGCAACTCTGGGTTAGAATTCCTGTGCATTCAGTAAGCCGCGGACGGACCTCGCAGAAGTGAGCTACGTACCAGACGCCAGCAAGGGTCCAACGGTGTGCGCTACGCGATCTGCCGACATTCTTAACTGATTTTGATTAGGCGGTATAGCTATGTTGTTTCGTTGGGCCTTGATCTCACATTCTTCATGCACTTCGCCCAGCTCTCCCAAGACTATTGCCTTTCCGTTCACAACTCAAGTTATCTGGCTTCTCGCATTGATTCTGACTCTCGGTATTGGGACTCAGGGTGCCTGGGCGGCGCCGCCGGCGACAACCACGACGCTTACTTTGACCTCCGGCGGCTCCGCCGTCGCAACGCTCACACGGGGAAGCGTGATTACGCTCACAGCTACGGTCAAGGCTGGCACTACGCCCGTAACGCCGGGTCAAGTGGACTTCTGCGATGCGGCGGTCACTTATTGCACGGATATTCATTGGCTCGGCACGGCTCAGCTGACAAGCGCGGGAACCGCGACGCTGAAACTTCTTCCCGGTAATGGAAGCCACAGCTACAAGGCGGTGTTTCGCGGGACAGTGAGCTACGCGGGAAGTTTTTCGACCAGTGCCTCGCTGACGGTGTCGGGGACGAATTCTTCGGTGACGGAGATTAATGGAGAGCCTCCTCAATTCTCTGCGACGGTCGGCGGCATAGGAACGAATGCTCCAAGTGGAAACGTATCGTTTGTGAATGCGAGCGGCGGAGCTGTATACGGGACTGCCACGCTCTCAGCAAACACTCCGGCGTTTACGATGCTGATATCCGCAGCGACTACATCAACGGATAGTTACGACTGTGAGGGTTGCCTTGTTGCCGCAGGGGACCTCAACAACGACGGATTTCCTGACGTTGTTACTGCGATTCAAGGGTGCACAGTCACAAGCTCATGCGCGACGACGGGAGAACTGGTCATAACGGCATTTCTCGGAGACGGCAAAGGCGACTTTACAGCAGCAGCGCCACTCATCCTTCCGAACACGCCAGGGATTGTCACGACGCTATCGGTCGCCGACTTTAATGGCGATGGGATCCCAGACGTGGCCGTCGGCGTCGGTTCGACCGGGACCATCCTGATTGCGCTCGGGAATGGCGATGGGACTTTCACGACCAAAGGAACCGTATCGACCGGCTCTACCTTCAGTGCGGATACCGTCGGCGATTTCAATAACGATGGTATTGCCGACCTTGCGGTCCTCGGCAGCATTGTGCAGATATTTAACGGAAACGGGGATGGCACGTTCACTGCATCGAGTGCCGCGCCGGCCGTGGTTACCGGCACATCGATTGCCACCGCGGACTTCAACGGAGACGGGGTTGCCGACCTGGCCTTGGTGGACTCTGGAACCGTAACGATCTTGTTGGGAAATGGGAATGAAACCTTCACCACTTCGCAGACATTGAGCTATTCCGGCGCGATTGCCATTGGGGATTTTAATCAGGATGGAAAGCTGGATCTTGTCAACGCGGCTATAGGATCGCAAGTTGGGAACGGTTCGTACCAACTGACGATCACAACGCTGACAGGCAATGGCAATGGCACCTTCACGGCAGGGGCTCAAGCATCGACGGCGGGACCGAATTGCTCCTTTGGCATGCAAGCGCAGAGTGGGGATTTTGCTGGAGCAAATCATGCGGACCTGATAACAGCCTGCCCAGGGATCGACAGTATGAACCCGGGACTCCTTGTGGTGTTCCCCGGTAATGGGGATGGAACTTTCGGCACCGCGTTCACTGAAGGAGCCGGGACCACGAACTTCGCGGTTGCGGACTTCAATGGGGATGGAGTCTCCGATGTGGCCAATGGGTTCGTCGAGATGACTGTGAACCAGACGTCGACCGCGACCATCAACAACCTCACACTTCCGGGCGGACTGGGAACCGTGTATATAGCCGCGCAATATCCCGGCGACAGCAACTATCTGCCAAGCCTGTCCTACTCTTCGGTGTGGGATGTGGCGCCTCAGGGCACTCCGGCGATCGCCGTGGCAGCCACGCCGAACCCGGCAGGCGTCGGATCTTCGGTGACGATCACGGTGACAGTATCTGGAACCGGTGCGACACCGACGGGCAGTGTCAGCCTGCTGGATGGCAGTGCGTCGCTGGGTACCTTGACCTTGAACAGCAGCGGTGTCGCGACCTACACCTCAAGCTCACTTGCAGCCGGCGTACACTCGATCACCGCGCAATATGCCGGGGATACAAACTACGCGTCGGGCGTTTCCTCCGTCGTAAGCCTAACGGTGAATGCAAATCCATTTACCATCGGCACACAATCGGGCGGAAGCACAACCAGCACAGTGACCGCTGGCCAGCCGGCGAAATATTCCCTATCGATCAGCCCCGCACAAGGTTACACGGGCACCGTTTCATTGACCTGCAGCAATTTGCCTGCGAATGCCTCCTGCAGTTTCAGCCCCTCCAGCTTGAGCCTTACAGGAAATACACCAGCAACCTTCACCGTCACAATTGCGACCCAGTCCCAGACCACTGCCGCGCTGCGCGATGTCCGGAGCATGAGCCCGCTAGTGGCATGTATCTTGCTCGGCTTGCCATTCGTCAGCAGGCGCAGGCGGGCCAGGTTATCTGTCCTTGCCTGGACGATTCTGTTATGCGTGGCCGCTAGCCTGTCAGCGTGCGGTGGCGGATCGTCCGGTTCCGGTGGTACATCGAACACGGGCCCAGCGAAAGTTGCGCCGGGCACCTATACGGTGCAGTTAACCGTTTCAGACGGTAAGAACAGCCAAGCTCAACCGTTGACTTTGGTCGTTCAGTAGCGCATTTGCACCATAGTTCGGCACCTGAGCTCTGTCTGCGATCTATCGCCGAATTGCGCCGAGAGAGAGACTCAGTTCGCTCGGCTCTGCCAATGTCGCGAGAATCAATCGTTGCATGTGTCGGAGGGGGGCTCTCAGCCCGCTCGGCACGACGAAATTGCAAAGACGCATGATTCATGCCCCGTCGTGCTCTTTTGGATGAATTCATGCCGATCTCGAACCTGGTAATGCTGTTCAAAACCACCCGCTATACTCGCAGAGATGAAATCCACGACTCAATTTCTATTGAGACTTTTGTTTGCCACGCAGCCCGCACTTCTCGTTATGGCGGTTGGGATTTCGGCGACTGAGGCTTTCGCCACTCCGAGTTCCGCAATCGCAGCGAGCTCGGTCAGCAATACTTGCCAGGTGTCGGAACAGAGCGGCCCCGATTGGGGAGCGAAAGTCATGGCCTGCGCCCATTTCCTTCCCCCAAGTGGCGGACTTCTTGATGCGACGGGCACGGTCGGCTCCCAGACTTGCACGACTCCGATCGTAATTCCGGCATTTAGCACCTTGCGCCTCGGCGCCGGAACCACGATTAGCGGGACGTGCCAAGTCACCCTCATGCAGGACTCGGCGATTGAAGGCACGGGGGCCGTCGTAAGCTATGGGCTTTCACCTTCCTCCGGCCAAGTCACTTGGGAATACACCGCATCCTCAGGCAACTTCGTTTCGATCTACGCGAACGCATGGCATGCAAAGCTCGCTAACGTCAAGTTCGTCGGCCCGCTTGCTCTGGGTGGCAGCAGTGGCGAAGGGGACGGACTCTATGTCACGGGCAAAGGAATTCAACCAGGGCAGAGTGGACCGGATTACGGGGTCGCCGGTTTAACGCTCGATCATGTGACATTCCAAGGCTTCTATGGCGACGGTATCCACCTTGAAGACAACGTATATCTGGTGGAGTGCTGGCGTTGCGCGAGCTTTGAGAATGGCGGAAATGGTTGGTATCAAGCGGCCAAGGCGTCGGCGCAGGCTCCGAATCAAGTCCAGCTCTATGCCGCTCAGATGATTGGCAATGGCATCTTATCGGGCAGTCAAATCAAGGCACTTGGGGCTACTGGCGCAGGCGAGATTCGGATTTACGGCGGTTCGATCGCCAATGACATTGGCAGGGCGGAAGGAAATGCTGCATATTGTGTTGATATTGAGGCCAATTCGCGGCAGCAGATGAATGCCTGGATCGATGGAGTCCACATGGAAGGATGCGGAAGTACATCAGGGTCGGGTGCATTCATCTACGGCAACATCGCGAATGGCGTGATGACCGTACACGACACCTCTTTCGTTTCGACCTGGATCGGAGGCACGGAAACGAAGGCGCCGGCGCTCGTTGTGGGTGGTGGTTTTAGCTCTGGGATTTTGCACTTCGGTCCTGGAAACAAATACAATTTCCGCGCTCAGCACGTCAGAACTGACAGCGCCAATATCACTGGAACAGTTTTCTTCTATGATCAAGCCCCCGACGATATCGGCGGTTCCGGACCTGGATCGAACTTCTCTTTCCCAAGCCAGATCTCGTCCTCGCGCGGCTACATTCGTGCGTCTAACGCGTTCTCGGTGAAGGCGCGAAATGAGCAATCAGCTGTTCCAAACGTGCCAAAGGGGGTCTCATGCTTGCTTGCCTTGCGCGATGAAACAAATTCTGGCAGTGCGGTCTTGATGTGTGATCCCGATGTTGGGTGCGCAGTGCTCTCCGACAAGACAGGTGGGACCGGCGAAGGCGCGTCTGGATCGTACAACGTCAAGAACGGCAACTCGTTACAATTCACTTTCAGCCACCCTTCTGGAATCTACCCTCGCACGATCGGGTACACAGCATTCTGCTGGTAACCGACGCAAGCTCTGGCTCACGCTGCGCTTCAGTTCCGACCGGTTATCGGTTTCCAATTGCCTACTCCAAATCCGGATCCAATGAATCCTGCCTCAATTTAGGCTGCTCAGGCATACTGAGTTCTTTCCTGAACCTCCTTGGAAGGGGTTGATTTTAGCTATGAGGCTGAAACCGCGTCCGAGGGCTGATTTGATACAAAGAATTCATGAACCTTTCCGTGCTCGTCAATCCGCGACGGCTCATCGCGGCGATCAAGTACAGAGTAGTTAACCGGCAAAAAATGAGCCGTGCAATCAACGTAGGCAAGAAGAGGTTCGCGAACGATCCCCATTTTCGCCCAGACCTGGTCCCCAGTTATTTTGCTTCACGCCCGGGCGATAATCGCAACGATTCCGCAATTGTTGAGCGAATCATCGCTGCTTATCAAAAGGCGAAACTTCAACAACAAGCCGCCGGTGAGGCCTTTAACATCAGCAATGAATGGAGGCCGATCTACGAATACCACCTTGGCCCAGTGATGAAAGCGCTCGCTGCGGGAGATGTGTCAGAAGTGCAAAGGATGTACCAAAACTTCTTTCGAGACCCGTGCAGCACAGGACTGGCTGGACTCCCGATCAATATCCCGAATCTCTTCGCTGGCGGAAAGATTAGAAGAAGATACCGCGAGTACATCATGTGCGACGTGTTGCACCGTCACGAACTGTGGCGAACGCGGACAGAGAACAAATACCCGACCAGCGCGCTTTCCGCGCCCGTCGTTGGCAATCCATACGGGTATACACGAGATGGAGTATTTGTTCGGGCGGGCGGGGATTACCAACACTACTATGCTCACGCAATAGGTGCATTGCTTCAATCTAGCGCAAAGCGCGTGGTTCTTGAGCTCGGAGGGGGCTTTGGCGGGCTTGCTTTCTATCTACTGAGGGATCGTCCCGAAGTAACCTACATCGACTTTGACCTTCCCGAAGCAACCGCCCTGGCTTCGTACTATTTGATCAAGTCGCTGCCGGAAAGGCAAATCCGGCTTTTTGGTGAAGTCGAACTCTCCCGCACTGTACTGGGAAGTCCGGGGATTTTTCTGATGCCCTGCTTCGAAATCCGGAACATGCCTGCCAAATCTGCCGCGGTCTCGTTCAATTCCTATAGCCTTGCTGAGATGTCGCCCGGAACAGTTCGACTCTATCTCGACGAGATCGCCCGAATTACATCTGGGTACTTTCTACACCTGAACCACAATCGCGATGCAGTCCTGAGCGCAGATGATTTCGCCGTGGAGGAGCGCGGATTCACGCTTCTGAACAGGCATTTGGCTGGGTGGACTCTGGGCATCAACCCGGATTCAGACGAATTCGAGTATTTGTTTCGATCCAGTAATTCAGAGTGACTTGCGATAGGCAGGGAGACGCCGAGTGATCGAGAGGCTATGTAACTCTGGAAAACGCCCCGGGGTGCACACCCTTTGCTCTAGCTGATGATTAGACAAGGCTTCCGTATTCGGATAAACTGCCAGCAATTCTGATCAAAATTGTGTGATCTCAAGAACTCGGGAGGTCTTCTCTGAGTTCGAGACAGTCGAGGGCTATCGGTCACATGGCGGAAGAGCATGATGGCATCCTGAAATCGATCGACAGACGCCACTTTCTCCAAAAAGCAGGAGCATTCGCTACCGGTTCCATCTTTTGCGGGACGATCACGGGTTGCGCGTCCTATGACATTAATATTCCCTGTCTGGGCCCCGCCGCCGCACCTGTCCCTGTCTCCGGAATGACTTATATTCGGGCATCGCAAATTGGCTGCGCACTTGATTGCGATCTGAAATCTGGCGAGAACAAGTTCAAAAGCGGCAGAGCCACTGATGACGGTCCGAGAATCAATGCAGCAATGGCTGGCGCCAGCGCGACGAACCCGATCACGCTCATCATTGACGGAAGTGCACTCGTATCCGGCCTGTTTTTCCCGTCGGGCGGGCATTGGGGCATTGCAGGTCTGGGCTGCGGAACCGGATTCTTCGTGGAAAACGGCGCCAATAATGACTGCATACACAACGGACCTCCCGATGCGGCCATACCATTCAATCCGGAAACGCTGGCGCCAACAAGAGGTATGAACGTCTCACTCAGCAACTTCGCCATAAATGGCAATCAACAGAGGAACTCGACAACGGGAAATCGGCTAGGCTCAAATGTGGCCTGGTACTGTGGCGTCAATCTGATGAGCCTGGATCACATTACCATCGAAAACCTAGTTGTCGTGAACACTCCCGCTTTCCACATTCGGCTGTCGAATGTGGGAGATGTATCCGTATCGGGTTGCGTAATGCAAAGTGAAGGGTCCGGCACAGACGGGGTTCATATTGATGGTCCTTCAAATGACATTGCGGTTACGAACTGCAGGTTTATGACTGGTGACGATTCAATCGCATTGAATTGTCCCGAAGGTTATGGGGGTGACATCTCGAGCGTGCAGGTGAGCGGGTGCGCCTTCAATAGTTGGAGCCTGATGCGGCTATATACGACGATTGGAGGCCAAAACAAATTCAAGATTAGTTCTGTAACCGTGAATGAGTGCACGGGTAGATTTATCGAGGCTGCATTTTTAATCGGTTTGGCGCCAGGCAGTCTGCCTCAGTCCATCGGCTCATTGAGCGTCTCAAATTGCACTTTGACTACTCCAACAGTCCTCGGAATGGCGGAGAACTTCGGGACGATCGAACTCCAGAACGTTGTCTTTGTGCCTTCGTGGTCGACCGGCACTTGGTCTTCGCCTCAGGCCAACCTGACCCCTGCCTTTCTCCGGCCCTCTCCGGCTATAGGCACATTGTCGTTCGAGGGAACACGTCTCTCTTTCCAGAATTGCACAATCCAACGCACTCGCAATTCGAGCGTTGCGGCAGTCATCCTGGAGAACCAGTCCTCCATTGGCAATCTCGAATTCAACGGATTTGGCTTGCAGGATCGGGGATCCTACTCTGCGTTGCGCTGCCTTCTCAATGTGGAAGCGGGCTCAATCGGGGAATTGGTCATCGATTCGCTGAACCCTGCGAACATCGAAGCACCTGTAGAATCAGGCGGTTTCTCTATGGTCGGGACCGTTAGTGGCGCAGAAGTGTTGGCAACGGGCTGGGATTTTCCAGACTCGGTCATGGCCGACAACGTGCCGTATATTTCGGCAAGCACCGGGCGCCCCTCAATCAAAATCGATGGAGTGGTGGAACCCTACCCCTAACGGAGGAACCCAATTGATATCGATTTGGTCCGAGGGGCAGGAAAGCTTTTTGGAGACGTTGCCGGACTCGCCGCACGAGATTTCGGTGCACGGGCTGGCACATACGCAAGCGTAATATCGGGGAATCCATGCTTCATCTCTTTTTCGCAGATCAGGAGTCATGAGCGAGACGGTGCGAGTTTGCGAAACACAGCTGATCCCCATTCGTCCGGAATCTCGACGATCATCTCGGGTTTGTCACTCATATACTTATGCGTGGCGCGCGAAATAGCGTAGTTGGATTCGGGCGAATTAAAGTCGTGCATAAAGAAGTATCCGCCCGGAACCATGCGCGGATAGAAGAACCTGAAAGCGTCCAGTGCAGATTGATAGAGATCGAAGTCCAGCATCACGAGCGCAAAGCGTTCTTGTTCGAGGCCAGCACCGGTGTCGGGGAAAAAGCCTTGGCGAAAAATGACATTGGTCGTATCCTCGATCATTCGCGCCACGTCTTCCATTGAAGTGTCTCTGAAGCGCATATCTCCGGCGGCTTCCGGAGCTTCAGCCGGAAAACCCTCGAATGTATCGAAGAGGTAGAGATGGCGATGGGGAGCCTGCTTGTGGATGAACCGGCTTGTAATGCCTTTGTGCACCCCGAGTTCTGCGAATGCGCCGTCAATATGTTCCATTTCGATCCGCTGAATCGCCAGTGCCAGGGAGGCATAGCGAACATCATCTCCGAGGGTCTCAATATAACTGCCGACTTCGGGAGAATAGGACGGAAAACGCATCGGCCGACGGATGAACCATGCGATCTTTCGCGAGCTTGCTCTTATGGAGGCCTTTAAGGAAGACGGAATCAAAGCGGGCCCTCCGAAGTTTCGACGATGCAGATGGACATGATGATAGGTTACCTGACGCGTTGTCGCCGCAGCAGGAGCACGACGGAATAACCCATCGCCCAAGATGCGGCGAGACGCAGCGTCACCTCCTGTTGTCGAGTGTGCGGAGTGTTTCTGGCGGGCGGACTAAGCGTGGAGACACTCTGCATATCATCCAGAAAGGATAGCATCGAGCTGAAGCGCCTCAAGCGGAAGCCGTTTGGTCAAATCGGCCGCGGGCAGGAGCCAGGTCTGTAAGGCGTCTACCAATTGCCTTCCAGGATTTCGGGGCTGGCAATAAGGTAAAATCTCAGTTAGCCGAGTTCGCACTAGCTACCGAAGTAGTTTCGAGCCGTTTAAGATTTGATTTCGAGGATTGTTTGACCCCGGAAATCTCTGATCCAGCCAACCCGGTCGCACGGCTTGTTCGGAAACGGGTGGGCGGGTGGCTCTTGCTGCGGGAATGGTTGGGTGTGGACCGTGCGATCGTGTTCACCGGCATCCGCTTTCCTCACAGAGTCCTCGACCCATTCACGCTCGTTTTGTCTAACAACGTACCGATCAATGTCGTTCTTTTTCTCAACGCGTCATATCTCAGGGGACACAAGCCGAGAGAATTTCTGCTCATCTCTATTCTCCCGACAATCCCGGTTGGATTGTCCGCGTATTTCTCCGGAATGAGCTATGTCGCGATGGGAGTCGCGACCGGATCGCTCCTGACAAAGGTCATTTTGGGTTTGCCAACTGGTACCTGTGTGTTTGGACAATACCGGAGGCTATTGCATGCCCAGTGATGCGCCGCTCCTCACATTTGCAATTCCGACCTACAATCGGGCCCACATTCTAGAACGGCTCTTAGATGTCCTCGCTCAGGAACTGCAAGACGAAACTCGTGTTGAGATTCTCATATCGGACAATGCTTCACCAGACAAAACATCCGCCCTTATCGGCGCGCAGAAAGACCGGGGTCTTCAGATTCACTATATTCGGAACGAGGCGAATATAGGTCCCGACCGGAACATCCTGCAGTGCTTCGAGCAGGCTGCGGGAAAATATGTCTGGATATTCAGCGACGACGATCTTCCCGCGCCCGGCGCAATCGCCCGCATACTCGCGACGCTGTCGTCACACGAGTACGACCTCATTGGCATCCGAAGTTATTCCTTCGATGGCGATTATCATCGGCACATGCGATTTACGCCCAAGTCCGATCTCGTCCTCACAAGAGCCGATCACCTTGCGCGATTGATCCACGTTTTCTTTACCTTCATCTCGGGAATCATCATTAATAAAGACCGCGTATGCTCGGTAGATCATCCTCCCTTTGATTCTTTGTTCGGCACCAACCTTGCTCAACTCGGACCCTACTATACAGCGCTCAACCATCACCGCAAAAGCCTATTCATTCGCGATCCGCTTGTCGCCGCAACCGGAAATGCAACCGTCGGGTACGCGATGTACCGCGTCTTCGGTCGCAATCTGACCAAGATAACTGACGAATGGATTGAACAGAAGGCTGTGCGGCAGGCAATTTACAATGGCACCATTCGATCTTTCTTTCCTCCGTGGATCCTGTCGACGCGAAAGAATCATGATCCGCAGTCTATTGAGAATCCGCACCACGTGCTTCGGCCTTGCTTCGGATATAATTTTCGCTACTGGGCATTCGATTATCCCATCTACGCCCTTCCGCTTGCGCTGGCGGAGGTCTGGATGTTCGGCGTGAGAGCGATCAACAAACTCGACAGCATGGTTTGGCAATCGCTTCTGCGAGGCTGAGATCCGCATGACGGGCTATTTCTCCAAATCAAAGAAGTTCATCCTTATCAATGGGTGGTATCTCTTCTTTTGCGAATTGGGTCGGCGGACGGGAATTGGATTTCGGAGACAGATGCTAGCCGGAAAACTCCGGTGCCCTACGATCACTCTTGGTCCCCGTTGTTACCTTCGTGGCTTATGCCATATGACGATAGGAGAGAATTTTTCCGCTGCCGAGGGATTGTGGCTCGAGGCCGTCACCTTTCATGCCGGGCAAGAATTTAGCCCGCAGATTGTGATTGGCAGGAATGTGAGTATGAGCCGTTGGAACCATATAACATGCGCAAAGCGAATCTGCATCGGTGACGGTGTTCTTATCGGGAGCAAGGTGATCATTGCCGATCACAACCACGGGGAATATAGCGGACCATATACAGCGCCGCTAATCCCTCCAAACCTCCGTGCGCTTGGCGGGGCTCAGGAGGTGGTCATTGAAGCCAACGTCTGGCTGGGAGACGGAGTAGTTGTATGCCCCGGATCCACGATTGGTGAGGGCTCGGTCATCGGCGCCAATGCCGTAGTAACCGGAACGATTCCCCCCTTTACGATTGCGGCTGGTGTGCCCGCCCGGCCCCTGAAGAAGTACAACTTCGACATCAATGAGTGGGTTCAGTTCAAATGACGCAAGCTGCCTGCACGATTGTATCTTTTAATTATCTTCATTATGCGCGTGTACTTTGCGCATCATTCCGCAAACATCACCCGGACACTAAATTCTATGTGCTACTGGTCGATCGCCTCCCTCACGACTTCGATCCTGCCAACGAGCCGTTTGAATTCGTGCTGGTAGAGAACCTGGGTATTCCGAACTTTCCTTCCATCGCATTTAAATACGATGTATTGGAGCTCAACACCAACGTAAAGCCGACCTTTCTGAAATCGCTCCTCGACAAAGGAAACGACTCGGTCGTCTATCTCGATCCGGATATCTTCATCTACAGGCCGCTTGATCCAGTCTTCAAGGCTTTGGAGCAGCATGCGATCGTCCTCACCCCACACGTGGTTTCTCCTCATCCGAACGATCACGGACTGTCGGAACGCTCCCAGCTCAAGAACGGAATCTACAACTTGGGATTTATCGCGGTGAGGAAAGATCCTGAGGCTACGCGCTTCTTATCCTGGTGGGAGGATCGATGTATGCATTATGCGTACGCGGCGCCCGAGTCATTCTTGTTTGTCGATCAAAAATGGATTGATTTTGCTCCCTGCTTCTTTAACTCAATTGGACTTCTGAAGCATCAGGGCTGCAACGTTGCTTATTGGAATCTCTATGAACGCTATATCTCCGGTACGAACGGGAACTGGATAGTCAACAATCGCGACCCTCTCGTTTTCTATCATTTCAGCGGGATTCGTATTGATGGCGGCGATCGGATTTCAAAACATATGGAGGCATTTAATCTGACTAATCGACCTGACCTGCGCCCTCTATTCGAAGATTATCGACGCAGCCTCTCCGAACAGGCTATCCATTCGGCTTCATCTCACCGATATGCCTTCGGAGCTTTCGATGACGGGTCCACGATCGCGCCGCTCGCGAGGCGACTCTATGCCGCGAACCTCGAACGATTCTGGGGGAACAACCCATTTGCAACTTCGTCGGAGTTTTATGCCTGGGCTCGGGCGAAGGGAGTTATTCGATCCGGAAGCGCTCCCGGCCCTGGGTCGAAATCGCAAAGGTCTGACAGGGACGGCCGCTTTTTGTTCGCGAATAAGCTTCTCCGCCTCGCGCTTCGCGTTTTCGGGCCCGATCGTTACATGCTCCTCTTAAAGTATCTCTCGTATGTCATCGTGGTTGAAAACCAGAAGATCGTTTTGGGCGATTGAGAGAATGGTAGCCGCTGAATCAGCAAAATCGGTAGGATGGCATCGACCACTTCACGCATACGGACGAGCACGCTTCGAGCCGTTTGTTCACCAACTCAGAGAGACCTATGAATAAAAAGAACGCATCTCGGAAGGCAAGACATGCCTAAAGCTGGAAAACCGCGGCTGCTGTTTCTGTGCTCACGACCGCCCTACCCGCCGATTGGTGGCGATCGCCTCAAGAACTATTACCTGTTGAAGGAGCTAGCAAAGTCTTTCAACCTTACTTTGATCTGCACCGGAAACGATCAGCTGTCAGCAGAGGGGCAGGCGTATCTTGGCCAATATGCCGAGGTACATTTTTGGCATAAATCGAAAGCTCACTTTCTGAAAAGCGCCCTCTCTGCCCCATTTCGGTTGCCAATCCCTTTTCAAACCAGTCTCTATTATTTCGGCGACGTCGCAAAGAAGATAAGACAACTTGCTAAGTCGCACGATGCAGTTTTCTGCAACATCATTCGCACCGCGATGTATGCCGAAGACTTGAATATGCCTAAGTTTTGTGACATCGGCGATAACAACGGTGTCTACTACGCGCAACTTTTGAAGAACAGCAAACCATCGCTCATGTCCCTTTACTGCTTCGTCGATCAACCTCTAATCGAACGATATGAGAGACACATCATCGCTACATTCGATCAGTGTTTTCTATTCAATGAGGAGGAGCTGGCGGACTATGGCGCCCCATCAAAGCTGACTCTTATTCCACACGGTGTGAATCCGCAGCTTCTTGCCGACCAGAACAGCGACCCTGCGTTTCGAAATACGCTTGTATTCTTGGGAAAGATGGATACGGTTCCCAACGTGAACGCAGTCGAATGGTTTGTTGCCAACGTCATGCCGTTACTGCCCGAGCGAATCAAATTCGCCATCATAGGCGCCAATCCATCCGAGCGCGTTAAGGCGCTGGAAACGGATCGGGTCAGCGTCCTCGGGTTTGTTGTTGATCCGTATCCCGCGCTGAAAGGAGCGTTGGCGGTCGTTGCCCCCATGCAGCTTGGCAGAGGCATTCAAAACAAGGTCCTGGAGGCGATGGCGACCGCGGGCCTGTGCATTGTCAGCAATGCCGCGTCCAAAGCGTTCAAAGGGGCTGAGAACGGGAGGGAGATGCTCGTTGCCGATCAACCGCAGGAGTACGTCGACCTGATTCTCAAGATCGCCTCAAATCCCGACGCATTCAACGAAATTCGGCTCGCCGCCAGGAGGTATATTGCGGAGAACAATTCCTGGGAGCGTGCCGGTGGCATCTACACGGCAGCCATTCAGGACGTGCTCTCAGGGAGTTGAGACGCCCAGGCTGGCATCATCGTTGGAGCGTGCGTTCCTCGCGTTCACCAGGCTTCTAAGCAACTCGCGAATGCATGCCGTCTGGTCGTAGTTTCTGCTGAGAAACTCCTGAGATTGTTCCACCATCGTCTTTACATCGACGCGTTCCGCGAAGATTTCCCGGATTGAAGAGGAAAATGTTTCAGCCTCATCCGCAACAAGAAGGTGACGATTGGGCTCGAGACCGGTTCCGCGATATCCGGCTGTCGTGGTAACAACCGGAAGTCCCTCTGAAACAGCATGGATTGTCTTCGAGTTAATCCCAGCTCCATGCTGCACCGGATTGACGAACACACGCGCCTCGGCATACACAGGGCGCAAATCAGGTACGTCGCTTAGTAAGACACATTGAGCATCGTCCTTGAGATGCGTGAGAGTCTTAAAAAGCGTCCGTCCGTCCGTTCCGCCCGCTACAACGAACCGATAGTCGGGAATCTCCTTGAGCCTTGGGTGAACATGCTTCAGATACCAGTCGATCGCCTCGATGTTTTGCGAGGAACTCAGGGCCCCGACGAAAAGCACCCTGTGACCCCGCCGTTGTACGAATGGGTGGCGTTGCGCTATGTCATGGAAATGTGGCAACCATGCACTCTTCCTCGCTAGCTCAGCGTTTTTAGAAGCCTCTGCCATTTCATCCAAAGATACCCACCACACCGCGTCACACTCCTCCATCAGGCGCGCGGAGTACCTGAGGTATCGACGGGCCTCGATCCAGTCATAAGCTCGAACCTGGGCCGGGGATGCGGCGATCCGTCCTCTCTCTTGGTGATAACGCGCCTCGTTATTGTGGGTGCGAAGGACGCGAAGATTGCAGTGCAAGGTTGGATTCGCGAGCACGGCTCCGACAGCATCGCCTTCGAGCAGAGCAATGTCATATTGTGAGCCCAACGAAACCGTCTCGAGAGGAAGCCTCGACGCAACCTGGCACGGTTTTGTCCCGAAAAGCCCCTTCCACAGTGGAATTCTTGGACAAAGAAGAACATTTCGGGCGTACTTACAAACGGTACTAAGTGCCTGGGGTTCAAGTTGTCCCCGGAGTGCAACCAGCACGTCGACCTCGTGGCCTAAACTGGCCAGAGAGCGCAGCCTTCCCCACATATCCACGCGGCCGCCTCCGCGAGGAGGGTATGGAACATCATGCAATACTTGTAGAATCCGCATTTTTCCTGCACTGGTAAAAAGCAATGCCGAAGGGAAGGTAAAGGTTATAGTAGGCGACAGAATCGACCGAAGTGCATAGCTGAATGATGAGAAACAATATACACGCAAGCAATGTGATATTTCGTTGTCGATAGAGATCGCGGACCAATCGCACGCAAAATCTTCCCGCTAGAAACAGGAACGGAAATCCGAAATACGCGGCATAGTTGGACGCGAGAGTCTTCGCGCCCGCATCCTGTGCGCTGTAGGCATATCCGCTTACCTCATTGAAGTTTAGCGGAAACGGAGAAAGCGACTGCAGAATGTTGGCGGCATCCAATACGTAGATCTTCATCGCCGGAATAAATCCAGAAAATCCTACGCCAAACGGAAAGTGAAGCAAGATGATTCCGGTCCAGATCTGCATCGTCAATCGCGTCGCAACCGACATGGAGTTCATGATCGCCTCGGTGGCGATTTGAGGGAGAAGAATGAGAATACTCAGAAACGCGAGGGGGATGGCGAGTAAGGTCAACTGCACCGTCCGAAGGACACTTACTTTTGCCTGGGCAAAGAAGAGCACCCCAACTAACAGAACCATGGATATGATGCCGCCTTTTGATCCGCTGAGAGCTGTGACGGCAAGAGTTATAGCCCAATAGGCAGTCTTCATCCCCTTGGATTTGGAAAAATGAGAGGACAATAGACCGATTCCCATCAGTAAGGGTGCAAGGACGCTTGGCTCCTTCGTCAGCCCACGCCAGCGGCCATCGGTGAAACCTTCGGGAACGGTCTGGTGGAACACCGGACTGGCGATCACCACGCGAAGTCCGAGAAAGTTGAGGTCATACGCCGCAACCCCAAAAACCGCTATCCAGAATGCGATCTGTACAGCAGTCGATATGATACGTTCGTTGGAATAATCCAAGCCAAAGATGACAAACAAGACCAGTGCCGTTTCCAGGCAAAGTTTCAAAGATTCGATCACTAAATTGGTGTCTTGAGACCTCAACCCGAACTGCAGCAGTCCAAAGAGACAAACCGCGAACACATAAAAGCTCCCGTAGAGAACCAGGCGGCTTACGCGCAAGTTTGCAGTCAGTACTCGATCGGCCGTACTTAGAAAAGCAAGCGCCAACAAGGGTAGAATGGAAAAACTGGAACCAAGCCTTTGCAGCGGGCTTGTCTGGAGAATCGTATCCTGAAATGGCATCAGGCAAATAAAAAGGAACAAGAGAACTTCACGACTGGTTCTCAATGGCAACATCGCGACAGTAAGTGTCGACTTTGGACCGGGCCTGTCGGCGAGAGCTCGCATTTCCATTTCAAACGTTATTTCGAATCAACGCTGTCACTGCGTGCTCCCGATCCCGTGGCGCCTTTGCAGCCGCTGAGATTTGGCGTCTTGTTCACGAGCGGTCGCTCGCGAACCGTATCGAAGAACCATCTTAAGCAGTCTTGCTTCAACCTTCATTGTATCCGAAGGTGTCTGGGTTCTTCCGCCAAGCAAGAGCGCCGCGCTTAAGGACTGTTCGGAGCATGCTGGTCGCGCTCAAATTCCCAAGTCTGAAGTGCAGAACCGGGCTCGCTGCAGTTAACTTGAACGTTGACAGCAGCTGAGGAATCGCTCCTGAGCTCCCGTGAGCATACTTAAGGTTCCTTAACTGGTCACCGTTCGAAGCTCCTGCTTCTGTTAGAATTCCTCTGGAAAATGTTGCAGGTTAACCCTCTATCTTAGGAATTGGCATCAAACTAGTTAAAACACAGAGGTCATAAAGGGGAGTGTCTGGGGTGATCCGGAATCTTACAAACGTCCTGTTCTTTTTCGTTTTGAGTTCACATCTCTCCGCTCAATCGGGCTACGTAACAACGATGAATTGCAGCGGCTCGGACCTAACCTCTGACTTCGGGGCGAGGGTCATGAATTGCCAGGCTCTTTTGCCTAGTACGGGGGGAACCATCGATGCGGCAGGGACCACCGGGGCACAGGCTTGCACGACCAACATCGTGCTGAACCCAAATGTCACGCTGCTGCTGCGTTCCGGCACTCAAATCAGCGGTCCCTGCGAAGTAAGTCTACAGGCACATGATTCGATTGAAGGAAGCGGCGGTACCGGTATGTATACCGACGCCGGCTCTTCAATCAGCTGGACCTACACGGGAACCGTCGGTCCGGCCAGCACCGGGAACCTCGTCTCGATCGTCCCCAACGCCTACGATGTCAAGTTGGCAAATGTCCAATTCATCGGAAATCCTTCCGGGGCTGTGGCTCCCGACACCGGGAACGGCCTGTTTGCATCTCCGGGTCCGGGCTTCTCACCATCGAACATTGGTCTCACGCTTGATCATGTAACGTTCAGGTTTTTCGCGCTGGATGGAATTCATCTCGAAGACAACGTCTACATGGTCGACTGCTATCGCTGTGCCGCCACGGATAACAACCGCTACGGATGGTATCAGGCTCCAAATCGGTCGATCGTTGGGCCAAACCAGGTTGACGTTTTTGCTGGGCGATTTACAAGGAACGGTGTTGGTCAGGTCTACGCGATGGGTGGCGAATCGGCAGGGACCTTCAGCATGTGGGGCGGAAGCATCAGCTCGGAGCTTTTTCCCTCGGGTACGAGCTACTGTGCCGACTTCGAAGCTGGCAACAATCAGCAGATGGACGTGTTTCTCGACAAAGTCCACATCGAGAGCTGCGGGGGCACTTCAGGCGGAGGAGCCTTTATCAATTTCGATGCTTGGAATGGCACGCTCACCGTGCGGGACAGCTTCTTCGTGATCCCCATTGGAACTGCCGACAATATTCTAATCGGCTCGCATGCAGGAGGACAGGCCTTTATCGGCCCCGGAAACCTCCTGGTTACAAATCCGGGGGGATATGCGCTGGACGATCAGTCGACATTCAGCAGCAATAATATTGAGGTCTACGACCCGATAGGAGGAGGGGCGATTGGTAACATCCACGGCAACGTCCACTTGCTCAATTCCGTCTATTCCGGAACTGCGTATGCCTCGGGTGAGTGGGAGCAATACCTAAACGGAGCCCGACTGCACTTTTACGACCCCACTTCGAACGGGCAAAACTTCACTCTAGAAGACAGTCAAGGCGCCTTGAGCGTGAACGATGAGAATGGCAATCAACTCCTTCAGTTCATTCCCGACACGGGCACGATCACTAAGAACCTCCAGATCAATCAGCATCTCTTTACGCTAGACAAATCAACGGATGTTGCGGGAAGCATCTCCATCGAGGATTCAACAAAAGGTACCAAGATGTTCGCGACGCAATACAACAATAACCCGGTATGCATCGTGTCTCCGACGCAAACCCTGAACGGACACGTTTCGTGGTGGGGTTACAATGTCAATCAGCAAGGTATCTACATTTTTACAAACTATCCCGTGACAGCAATCTTTAATTACATCTGCGTTGGAGCGCCCAATTAGCTTTTGGGATAGATCTTACCCAATCTCGTGGGAGCTGATTCGGAAGCAGGTTAGTCGCCTTGAGGAAATATCTGAACGCCTGATGGTAGTACGCACTGCGAAATGAAGAACTGTATTGAGGCCTTGGCGCCTCCCAAATGAAAATCGACGGTCGCTCTCGAACGGGGTACACTTTGATTGATGATTTCACGATCCACTTCGATGACAACTCAGCAAGTGTCACATCAGCTCAAAAGTACTTCAGCGCACGCTGAATCGATTGATAGCCGACGCGCGCAGCCAGACGTCTTCACAATCGATGTGGAGGATTGGTTTCACATTCTTGAAGTAGACGGAGCGTCCGATTCCGCTGCCTCCGATGCACTTCTCTCCCAAGTCGAAGCCAATTTCGAATCACTCCTGGACATTCTGGCCGCATGCAAGGTTAGGGCAACATGTTTTGCCCTTGGCTCGGTAGCTGAGCGCTTTCCAAGGCTGTTGCGCGATGCGGCGGACCTCGGTCACGATATCGCCAGTCACGGTTACGGGCACCAGGTGGTGTATTCCCTCACCCGACCCCAATTCCGTGAAGATATCCGCAAGGCGAAGGCCGTAATTGAGGACGCGACGGGGCGGCCAGTGAAAGGGTATCGCGCGCCGGGATTCTCCATTACTGCGAAAACGCCTTGGGCTTTCGACGAGATCCTCGAAGCGGGTTACGTATTCGATAGTTCTGTTTTTCCCGCTCGCCACGGTCACGGTGGTATTCCGGGTGCGTGCCGAAGCGCTCACGTAATTCGTTCGACGGCGGGGCGTTTGGTCGAGTTTCCCATCAGCGTCGCGGATACGCCATTCGGGCCGCAGTGCTGCTTCGGCGGAGGCTATCTTCGCATTTTTCCTCTCTGGTTCGTACAGGCCATGGCCAGGCGGGTACGGGCGGATGGGAGGGGCGTGGTCTGGTACATACACCCGCGCGAGATCAATCCCCATCACCCGCGGCTGCAGTTGCCGCTTAGGCGCCGCTTCAAAGCGTATGTGAATTTGCGTGGTACCGCCGGCAAGCTTACCGCCATTCTCCAGGGAGGGAACTTCGCGACTTTCAGCGAGCTGGCTGCCGCTTTTCCGCTATAAGCATTTGCAATCTGCGGTGAATGACGGTTTCTCATCACTCTGGAAGAAGCTTTGTCAAACTCGCAACGCTGGTGGACTCGGCAACTGTTTCCATGTCCATTTCAACGCCAAAGTGTTCTTGAAATGCCAGACAAATGTTTAAATGCGCCAGGGAATCCCATTGCGAAATGTTCTCCATAGATGCCTCAGCGCCAACTGCATCTTTGGGTAGATTTAGAACCGAAGCGACTAAATCCGATACACGCTTTGTGTTTGTTGCCGTCATACTATTACCCTCTCATAGAATTTACGGCCAGCCTGATCTTCGGATATCAGCCTAAAACCATGGCGATCATAAAAAGTTGCCACCTGCTGGTTCTTACGCGTCGGAATAAACTCTGCGGAGACTTTGGAAAGACCGCGCATCCTGAATTGATCATAGATTTCGCATAAAATGCGATCTTCGACCCCACGCCCGATCACGCGGCAGCTCAGCAGAAAGGTATCGATGAGGCATCCTTCGAAATCCAGAATCGCCAATCCTACAGCTCCCTCCGACCCAAAGCGATCCTTGTACTCTAGGAGGATCACAGTGTGATCGGCGCTCTCTAAGAATCGCTGGATATCTGGCATCTCGTAGCGCCGCGTAGTCAAGTTGAACTGGTTAGTCTTTTGTGTCATTTGTGCGATTCGCGAAATCCGTTCGACTGGATTTATCTCGATCACGCACTCAATTTGCAAGTCGTGCAAAAAGGCATCCAAATCGAGCCCTCGGGATAATTGCTGACGGATCTCGTTCGCTCGGTAATGATCATTCTTATGAAGATCCTCTGTCGTGATTCGATACTTGGCAAACCACGTTGGTACGATGTCGCGCAGAAACCATGTGGACAGGTTCTCAACACGAACTGGAAAATCTGGCACTACGACATCCGGAAGCGCGGTGCGAACAAGTTCCCGCTCGACCGGACTATCATCGATAAATACAAAACTGTCGACATTCAGATTTAGAGTTTCGGCAATTGCCTGTAGGTTTCGAGGCTTTGACTCCCAGTTCACTCGAATGCATGCGAAATCGTTTCGACCCAGAATCATCAGGGTATTCCGTTCGAACAGTTCGTCCACATCCTCGCTGTTATTCTTGCTGCAAATAGCCAACAAAACTCCGCTCCTCTGCACGGCCTTTACCGCCCGTTGAAAATCCCGATAGCACCGCCCTGTTCCGTCTTCAGAAAGGATTACCCCGCCCGGGCCAGTCTCCCCCAAAACTCCTCCCCATAGCGTATTGTCCAAATCGAGAACCAGAACCTTCTTGCTGCGGTGTGCATAGGCTGTTACAGCCTGATGGATCATCGTCGCAAGCGAGCGAAACATTAGGTTGCTGTATCGGATCCTACCCAGATACCAGAAAGCGTCGGATAGCAACGACTGTTCGCCATAACGACGAATCAGCAGACCGATGTCTAATAACAACAAATTCGCATTGGCCTGTGCGATCGCGATCAGTCGTTCATTGAGTTTGGCCTCTGCAACGTGAAGCGACATTGGATGGAGTAAATCCGCAAAGTTCAACCACCGTCCCGTGCCAAAACAGAAGAGATGGGTAATCACGAGCTTGCCTGGATTCCCGGCACAGAAGGACTCAAGCGCCCTCAGAAATACCTCGCACTGCTCTGGAGGGCCATCGCCATAAAAAGCGCCGGCCATCATGCTATCGCTATCGAAAAGACAGAGCACTTGAGTGAAATCGGACGAGTAGGCTGCAGCGGCCGGATCGGAAAGGTCGATCAGAATGCTGTTGTATTCGCCGCACACGACTTCCCAAGGCTTCAGAAAGCTAACAATTGGCTGCATGTTGACATTGCTCAGCAGCAAGGTCTGCATTTTTCCCAAACTCCGATTCTCCACAGCCGGTTCGTTGTGCGTCGTCTAGCCTCTCAAATCTTGCGGTCTACCACCAATATCCTTATTTCCGGACAAACCATGATGGTACTAAATGACATCACTGTCTCCGAGAGAGACATAGAAATTATCGCGCCGAATCTCAAAAGCCGCCGACGTGAGCCATTCTGCAAAAACAGCCGTCTTACGGGGCAGAACCCGTGACGGAACCTTCAAAAAAGGCAGTCCACTAATGGCCGAGAGCGGACCCCAAGCTCGATTGCCCATAATCAGAGCTAGTTGTGAGCCACTTTGCGCGGCACGAGAAATCTCTGCATGGGCTGCAGCCTGCAGCGATCGCAACTTCGTCCCCGGCCGACAGAACGCATCAACAACAAACGTACAATCTATTCCATCGTGGAGAGCCCGTCTCGTAACAACGTAACCGATGAGATCCTCATGTTCTCGAACAAAGGACATATTGTACTTAAACACGGGGCTGCGCCGATAACGCCAATCCAGATAATCCGCAGAACGAAATCCGATAGCCTGACTAGACGGGCCGACAGAAAGCATCCGATCCAATTCATCCGGTTGGGGCCAACGGTCTTCGATTTGAGCATTAGCGAGATAACTGGAGAAGCGCGTCCCGGAGCCAACGATCAGTTGCCACGACCAATCAAGGACCGAAAAGACTTTGCCACCGCCCAACTTCCCCATGGCTTGCAGCGTTGCAAATGGTCGTAAAGGAGCGGCCATTACATCCAGGTCAAAGCAGCTACGCATTTTTAGAAGTTTTTCCCAAACGGTGGCTCCCGCGGGGTTTGGAGCCATGATCAGCAAAAGATCAAAACCAGAGAGCTTCTTCAAACCCTTCGCAAGTTGAAACAATGCGGGCATCCCACGCATCTTGGGATGAACTAGAAAATCTACGATGTGCGCAGCTCGATAATCTCTACCTTCATAGAGAAATCGTCGTGTCAAAGCAGTCATCCTGCCCACTAACTCCCCGCTTGCGTCGTAAAGGTGAATGCCGGTGGACGGTCCCTGAGGATTCTCGATGAATTTCCAGCGCAAGTGCGCAGACTTCGATACAGCCGCCGCATCACCGTATTCTGCTTTCGAAAGCTTAATATAGGGTTCAATATGCTCAGGCCCTATTTGCTCAATCCGGGTCACAAAGTCCATTTATTCTTTCGTACTCCTTCTACAACCCTCTGGACAACTAAAGAATTCGAGCAGTAAGTTTCGCCACGTTAACATGGCCGAAAGAGCGAGCACCCCGTCGACCGCGCCCGAACGTTGGAATCGCAGTCGTGCGTAGGCGCGCTTCATTGGGCATGCCAAATTCTCCGGTACTTGAGGAATATATATGTGCCAAGTGGAAGCCCCACGATCAGAGCGATTAGCAAAGATCCGGTCACTATGCCAAATGCGCCGAAGCTTCTTCCTAAAAAGAAGGTGGAAGACCCCACCAGGATGGCGCCCAACACCGAATTGAAGAGGAATTTTTCCTGTTTATGGGCCCTTAGATATGTTGCCTCAGCAAAGCCGATAATATTCAACGTCGTGATCATCAGGAGAAAGGCGATCAAAGTAGGGTCCAAAAGTCGATGGGCGAATGGGAGTTGGGCCCAATTCAGACAGAGTACGCCAATCCAGATGGCGAGCGCACCGACGCAGCACACGGCCACTGATTGTCCAAGCGCCTTGAAGAAAAGTTGGTCAAGCTTTCGATACTCCTTGCGCGCTATCAAGGCTCCAAATGGTGCGGCCTTAGTGTAAATCCACGAAATTGCGACGGACTGAAGCGCGTTTGCCAAGGTCAGAGACATACCCATTTGCCCGGCAACAACCGCCCCGCGATAAGCGAACAGAACAGGATTGTAAAGCTGAAAGATGAAATAGCCACAAAGCCAGCTAACAGCGATCCGCCATTGAAAGGGCCACACCTCCTTCCCCCAGCGAATCTTGTGAGCACCAGGGTGATGCCGCAGAAGTGCGCCGAGCAAGTGCCATCGTCGCGAAAGCCAGATGAATGCGACACCTGCATTGCCGACCATAACCATCGCGGGAGCAAACAGTCCATGGTGCGCCGAGAGAGCGAGCCATGCGAGCATGCTTCCGGTGGTCGCCTGAGCTAATCTGAGGCGCGCGATGTTCGCGACAAAACCGCATCCTTCCATGAAGGAGAGGATGGGATCTACCTGGAATGTAAGAGTCGCTGCGAGCGCTGCTGCATACCACGGAAAATGCCATGAAACACCGTCTCCAGAATGGTGATTCACCGAAAAGAAATGCGAACCACCGGTCAGAAGAAACGCCGCCAGGAGAAGGGCCGCTACAGAATACCAGCGGATGGTCCTTTGAAGAACTGAAGCGAGTCTGGCGTGGGCAACAACGTCTCCCGAAATCGTACCGTTCGGGGAGATTGTCAAATGGGCTCGTTCATGAGCGGCCAGTTGCAGAATCACAAACGAAAAACCAAGTTCAAAGACAATCTGGAGGGCAATGAGGCTGCCAAAGGTGTAGTAGTAGCCCTGTTCCGCCGGAGACAGAAAACGCGCGATGAGAATGACGGTTATCAATCCGGCTGCGTTCGACCAGACCCTGGCGAGAATGGTGAAGCCGATCGCGCGATCGATCCCAAGCCGCGAATGAAGCCATTTGCGCGTTCGCCGTTGTTGGTACACGAGCCACGGAAACGGTCCCGCACTCTCGTAAATCTCCGGCATCAGTAGCGGCTCCACAAAAGATGCACGTGCCAGCTTTTGCTTGAGGCTAATGTTTCGTGGCCTCCCCGCGATGTTATTCGTTTGATCATGGTGAATCTGAGTACTTTGGACCAAGCCACATGCGTTAGAAGCTGCTCTAGCCTTTCCCGCGACATTTAAGATCGCCGAATAAGATGCCCGTACGCGGCGATCTGAGTTTGCGTCACCTGCTCATCGAGGCGCCTCTTTGCCCTGCTCGTACCCATCCAGACCGCGATTCCATTTCCCCTTCGCGCCGTGACAACCGCGATCTGAGGCTCCTTCAGCCGGTTTAGCGGGAAAAGGAGTGGCGCCAGGCTGCGGCGATGACATCGACGCGGGTCTTGCTCGATGCATAGGATCGTATCCGCCCAGCGGATCTCTAGGGCAACCCGTTCTTGATTGTGGTAAACCTCCACCGCAGATAACGAAATGTTGATGCCGTGCTGCGAATAGATCTTTAAAACGTGCCGAGGAATTGCGCGGCCACCGCTCTCAGCCATTGGCTTACGACATAAACGTAGCTCGTTGAGGTAGCTCGTTCCTAATCATACATTGCACTTTCCTGCGAACGCTCCGTTTCTGTCTCCTTGGAGCTCGGGCCCCATCACGGATTACCGCGACACTCCTTCGTAAGGAGATCCTCGATCCCCAGCGCGGCAAACTGTTCTATCGACTCACTCCACAAGCGGCCGAGATTCAGCCCGCTCCTTGCCGCTCGCTCGTCGAACTAGGATCCCTTGTGGATTGTGGAGTGAAGCAAATACTCATCTTCTGAAGATGCCCTACCTGTACCAGTCCGCCGTACGCTCAATGCCTTCGCGCAGTCCGATCATCGGGCGCAACCCCATGCGAATCTCTGCTTCTCTCACGTCGGGTACATACTGGAGCAGCCGTGTACCGGCTATTCGCTTGGACCCGATCACCACGCTAAGGGTCGGATTCAGCGCTTCGATCACCGCGAGGGCAAGATCCCGGATGCTGATTGCATCTCCCGATCCGACATTGAAGACTCTGGGTTTGCCTTTCGATTGATTGTCGGAAAGCAGGATTGTCCACAGCCAGATTGCCAAGTCGGCGGTGTACAGATAGGAACGCATCGGTGTACCGTCGCCTCGGATGGAGATGTTTCGGCCTTCAAGGGCGTCTCCGATGAAATTCCCAATCGCGAAATGCCGATCGAGCGGTAGATGCGGACCAACAAAAGCAAAGCACCGCGCAATGGAGATTTGAATCTCTGAGCTACTCGCATACAGGGAGCACATTTGCTCCGCAACACGCTTGCCTTCGGCATAGGCCGCATTCGGATCGAGCCAGTCAGGCCCTCCACGATAACCCTCCGGAATATGGCTGAGACTCTCCGGTTGAGGTCCATAGACGGCTCCGGAACTCACGAACAGAAAAGCCTCGGTGTTCCGTGCTTTTGCAAATTCCAGTACCCTTTCTGTGCCGCTCACCAGAGTAGTGAGCAGGCCCAGCGGCTGCGCAGCCTCAGCGCCCGAACTTGCCGCAGCAGCATGGATGACAAAGTCGAAGTTCTGGTCTGGAAAATCGAAGTCGCGAACGTCTCCAGCAACGAACCGAATCGAGGCTTCGCCCGCAAGGTGTGGCATTCTCGCTACGGCCGCGCCTGGGTTACGGCAAAGCACTGTGGCATTCAACTCAAGGCCCAGTTCGCGATTGCAATAGGCCAGACTTTCCAGCAGCCATGCGCCAAAGAATCCCGTTGCTCCGGTCAGAAAAATGCGCTTCCCGCGCGCTCTTTCCCAAACCTGCCGCGTGAACGACAGGATGTGCGCCAGGTCCCTGGTTGCGATCGGTTTCACGCATCCAGCATAAATCCATGGGTGTTCGCTCGGCGGGTTATAACTTTGGATCGGGCTTGGTGGGACGCTTTGGTCCGGATTGAAGTTCGATGCGATTCCAATCGCAATCCGGTGGCGACATCAACGGGCCGGACAACTGCCTTTTTAGCCCGCGCATCCACACCATTACCCTAGTATCAATGTGGTATCGTAGTTATCCATTGGCGACAGATAGACAATACCTATGCTGCCCGACTTTGATAGATTCGACAATGATGTCCGATGGGAGTTGGAACGGTTCTGCGCATCGGAATCGGCCCGCCTTTGAATGCAGCACCACGAGGAGTCTTTCCATGAGTACAGTCAAAATCGGCAGCAGATTGGTTGGTGGCGATGAGCCCTGTTTCATCATCGCGGAAATTGGAATTAACCATAACGGCGATGTCGACCTGGCAAAGCGCCTGATTAGCGTGGCTTTAGCTGCCGGATGTGACGCAGTAAAGTTTCAGAAACGCACGATCGAGGTCGTGTACTCCCCCGAAGAATTGGCCAAGCCTCGCGAGAATCCCTTTGGCCCGACAAACGGCGATCTCAAATTCGGGCTCGAGTTTGAGCAGGAAGAGTACGAAGAGATTGATGCGTTCTGCAAATCGGTCAAGATGGCCTGGTTCGCCTCACCTTGGGATGAGGGAGCGGTGGACTTCCTCGAACAGTTTCACGTCCCGGTTCATAAGATCGCGTCTGCGTCGCTCACCGACGACAACCTTCTACGGCATGTGCGCAAGACAGGAAAGCCAATCATTCTTTCAACTGGAATGAGTACCTACGGCGAGATCGACCATGCGGTCGAAGTTCTGGGCAAGAAGGACCTCATCCTGATGCACGCCACGAGCACTTATCCGGCAAATTACGATGAGCTGAATCTACGCGCAATCCCGACTATGATCGAGCGCTACGGTGTTCCCGTTGGCTACTCCGGACACGAGACAGGGATACCCAGTAGCGTTTGCGCGGCCGCTCTAGGCGCTTGCAGCGTGGAACGCCACATCACCATGGATCGTGCCAGCTGGGGCTCCGACCAGGCTGCTTCACTTGAGCCGAACGGCATTTCCCGTCTCGTCCGCGATATCCGCCTGTGGGAACAGTCGAAGGGCGATGGCATCAAGCGGGTGTACGAACGTGAAGTCCCCATCATCAAGAAACTTCGCCGCGTCGGCGCCGCGGTCTAATCGAGATGGCCGAGGTTGAGTCTCTCAAGGGATCTTTGGAGCGGATCCGGGCCATTGCAATGGATGTGGATGGTGTGCTCACCGATGGCGGCGTGTGGTGGGGCCCGAATGGCGAAGAATGGAAGCGCTTCTCCTTCGCTGACATTATGGGTGTTTCGCTGGCGCGCAGAGCAGGCATTCAGTTCGCCCTTATTTCGGGTGAAGACAGCCCTCTGGTCGATCGTTACGCCGCAAAAATGCATATCGGTCATGTATTCAAGGGCTGTCGCGATAAGGCGTCCGCACTTCGCGAATTTGCGGCATCGAGTGGCATTGATCTGGCTGAAATCTGCTACATCGGGGATGACATCAACGACTTGCCTGCCATGCAGATCGCAGGCTTTTCCGCCTGTCCCGCGAACGCCGTCCGCGATGTCCTGACCAAGGTGGAATTTGTCTCTGGATCTACGGGCGGAAGCGGCGCTGTGCGCGAAGTGGTCGACGCTATTTTTATGGCTCGCAATTTGAATCCCATCGAAGTTTTCTCTAGATCATGAGCGCTTGTCCCCAAGGTTGTTATGAACGACGTAAGAGTTAAATCATGAAGCTTTCCGACTATGTTGTGCGCTTCATTGCCGAACAAGGCGTGAAGCATGTTTTCCTCGTCACCGGGGGCGGCGCAATGCACCTGAACCAATCGCTTGGCGCGGAGCCTGCAATAAAGGCAATATGTAATTCGCACGAACAGGCGAGCGCGATCTGCGCGGAAGGCTACTCCAAAGCCACGAATCACCTCGGCGTGTGCATGGTGACCACAGGGCCCGGAGGTACGAATGCCGTCACCGGCGTCGCCGGCGCCTGGCTGGATTCGACTCCAACCCTCTATGTATCCGGTCAAGTGAAGCGGCCAGATCGCATGTTCGACAAGGACGGTAGACCACTTGGCATGCGCCAACTCGGCGTGCAGGAAGTCGACATCGTTTCGATCGTAAAGCCGATTACCAAGTACGCGGTCACGGTCCTCAATCCCGAGGACATCCGCTACTACCTGGAGAAGGCCCTGTATCTGGCACTCAATGGACGACCCGGTCCCGTATGGATAGATATCCCGCTCGACGTTCAAGCCTCGCCGATTGATGAACCATCCACTCTGCGGAGCTTTGATCCGACGGAGTTGAAAGAGGATTTCGGCTACTCGGATCTGAAAAAGGAAGTCAGTCGCCTGATCGAGAAGCTGAACTGCGCCGAACGTCCTTTATTGTTCGCCGGAAATGGCATCCGTCTTGCACATGCGGAAAAGGAATTCGAACAACTTCGAGTGCTGCTGGAAATTCCCACGGTGGCAACGTGGTGCGCAGCCGATCTCGTCCCGAGTAACGATCCAACCTATGTCGGTCGACCCGGCTCGGTGGCAGCACGCGGGGCCAACTTCGCGCTGCAGAACTCAGACTTTCTTCTCGCCATCGGTGTGCGGCTTGATTTTGCAATTACCGGGTATGCGCCGCAGAATCTCGCGCGCGAAGCGCACAAGGTCGCAGTGGACATCGATGCTGCCGAACTCCAGAAGCTTCATCCCTATCTGCAGCAACCCATCTGCGCCGATGCCCGTGCTTTCTTGCAGGAGCTGCTGCGGCAGAAGAATTCTATCCGGCTTAAAAACCACTCCACATGGGATGCGCGTTGCGCCGACTGGAAAACTCGCTATCCGGTGGTTACGGATGAGCATCGCAGGCCGGAGGGTAGGGTTTCCGTGTTTAACCTTGCGGAGTTAATTGGAACGGAGGTCAAGCCGGAAGACAAAATCGTCGTCGGAAACTCTGGCTCAGCCATAGAAATCTTCCTGCTCGCCTGCCCCACCCTGCATTCGCAGCGTCTCTACCACACAGCCGGCCTTGGTGCGATGGGATATGCCATACCAATGTCGATCGCGGTTGCAATTGCGAATCCCGGCAGAGAGGTTATCGCGATTGACGGCGATGGAGGCTTCATGTTCAACATTCAGGAACTGGAGACCATTCGCCGCCTCCAACTTCCCATCAAATTCTTTGTGCTGAACAATGATGGTTATTCTTCTATCAGGGCATCCCAGAGAGCCTATTTCGGTGAGGCGAACATTGGTGCGGATCGCAACAGCGGGCTTACCATCCCCGACCTCGCCCGAGTGGGAACTGCATTCGGGCTTGGCACAGCAGTCATCGAAGATCAGAGCAATCTCCGCGCAGATCTTCGCAGGGTGCTTGAAATGACCGGCCCGGTTGTCTGCGATGTCAATGTACTCTCGGATGAAGTGCGTGCGCCGCGCCTGCAGTCCTATCAGAAGCCGGATGGATCGTTTGTCTCGAAGCCACTGGAAGATTTATTTCCGTTCCTGCCCCGAGAAGAGTTTCTGGCTAACATGATTGTGAAGCCGCTGCCCGAATAGGAGAGGGTATGGAACCCATATTCGGAGTGATGCAAGGACGCCTCAGTGCGCCGGAAGAGGGCCGCTTCCAATCTTTTCCCAGAAACTCGTGGCGTCAGGAATTCATTTGCGCGCGCGAGGCTGGCATCAGCTATATCGAATGGATCTACGATGATTACGGCGCTTCCGCCAATCCTATTGCCACGGTCGAAGGCAGAGCAGAGATCAGCGGTCTTAAAGAGCAATATGGTATTCAGACACCCGCCATTTGCGGCGATTGGTTGATGGATTACCCTCTGATTCGCTGCGCGGAATCTGAGTATGAACAGCGGCTCCAAAGGCTCCACGAAATGCTCCATTGGGCGCGTGCGATCGGCGCCTCCAGAATTGTGCTCCCGTTCGTTGACGCTTCATCAATTCGCACCGAAGAAGAGGAAACCCTCGTAATCCGACTTCTGGAAAGGTCTCTTACTGTCTCCGAAAAGACCGGGGTGGAGATGCATCTGGAGGCGGACTTCCCGCCATCAAGGTTCGCCGGCTTTCTGGCGCACCTGCCCCACCCGATGATCAAAGTAAACTACGATACGGGAAATAGTTCCGGTTTGGGTTACATCGCGAGTGACGAGTTCGCCGCATATGGTGAACGAATTGGTAGCATTCACATCAAGGATCGTTTGCGGAATCCGGATGATAGTGTCACTACCAAACCCCTGGGACAAGGTAGTGCGGATTTCGAAGATGTCTTTAGATGCATTCGGGGCATCGGCTATTCAGGCGGGTTTACATTGCAAGTGGCGCGCGGAGACGACGGCGACGAGGTGAATTGGATCAAGCAACAAGTCGCGTTTGTTCGCAGCTGCTGGAATCAGGATCATGGATCTTCAGCTAACTGATCGCGTGGCGTTCGTGGCCGGCTCGTCAAAGGGCATCGGCAGAGCCATCGCGACCGAACTCCTTCGGGAAGGATGTCGTGTCTGCCTCTCCGGGCGCAATGGCGACGCACTCGAGGACTCATGCCGCGACCTGAGCACCCAATTCGGAGACAAAGTACTCGGCATACCAGGAGACATGACAGACCGCTCAGTTATCGATGCCACGCTGAGCTCTGTTCGTCAGAAGTGGGGAGGGTTAGAAATCGTAATTGCCAACCTGGGTAGCGGAAAAGGCACACCCGGATGGAATCAGAATCCGGATGAGTGGGAACGGCTATTCAACGTGAACTTCTTCGGCAGCGTTCGTTTGGCGCAAGCGGCCATTCCCCATCTGCAATCGCATGGAGGCAGCATCCTCTTCATTGCATCCATCGTCGCGGTCGAGGCGACTCAAGCACCGCTGCCGTATTCAGCGGCCAAGGCCGCGCTGATCAATTACAGCAAGAACCTTTCCCGTGCGGTTGCCAGCAGCGGCATTCGTGTGAACTGCATTGCCCCAGGCAATATTCTTTTCCAGGGTGGTTCATGGGAACGGCATCTCAAAGAGCGCCGCGAAGAAGTGGAGAAATATATCGCCACGGAAGTTCCGCAAGGTCGCTTCGGTACTCCTGAGGAGATTGCTAGCTTCGCTGCGTACCTGGTCTCCCCAGTCTCCGGATTCTCAACGGGAGCATGCTTTGTCGTCGACGGCGGCCAGACTCGCAGAATCTGATCGGAACGGGAGAAACTCGATATGACTGACGCAAAAGCCAGTCGCGCTTCAATGCTATTCGACCTTACTGGCCGCGTGGCGATTGTTACAGGAGGAGCGGGGCTGCTTGGTTATTATCACGGAGCCATTCTTGCAGCGGCAGGCGCGAGCGTCGTATTGCTGGATCTCGAAGTTGCCAATCCACAAACACGCGCAAAACAGCTCGCGGATGAGTGTGGTTCAGAATGTATCGGAATTGCCTGCGATATCACCCTGGAGTCTTCTCTGGAAAATGCGAAGGCAAAAATTTTCGAACGATTCGGCCGCATCGATATCCTCATCAACAACGCCGCCAACAATCCGAAAGTGGAAGATGGTAACTCCGCCTGGTCGCGCCTCGAAAACTTTCCGCTCGAAGTTTGGGATGCGGATATTCGCGTAGGTTTGACGGGCGCATTTCTTTGTAGCCGCGTGTTTGGCGCTGAAATGGCCAAGCAGAAATCGGGCGTCATCGTGAACGTCGCATCCGATTTGGCGGTCATCGCTCCGGACCAGCGCCTCTATCGCGTCGAAGGCCTATCCGAGGATCAGCAACCTGTAAAGCCAGTGACTTACTCCGTTGTCAAGACAGCTCTGCTCGGACTTACACGCTATCTGGCAACCTACTGGAGCAGCTCCAACGTCCGGGTGAATGCGATCTCACCCGGCGGCATATTCAATGGTCAGCCGGAAGTCTTCCTCAACCGATTGAAAGAGCTGATTCCGATGGCGCGAATGGCCAACCGAGATGAGTACCAGGGCGCAATCCTCTTTCTCTGCTCTGATGCTTCCTCTTACATGACAGGATCCAATCTCGTAATAGATGGAGGCCGCAGTTGCCTTTAAACTCGCTCGAATTGAAAAGTTCTGAGCTGTTTTCCGTCGCCGGCAAGACCGTTGTGTTAACCGGCGCCTCGGGCTTCCTGGGGCGCACCTTCGTACGAACACTTTTGTCGAATGGCGCCCGCGTGATCGCATTGGGACGTTCCGAGCGGCTGCAGCACGAAGCCGATGGATGGTCACAGGAGTTCGGATCGGATTCCATCGCGATTCACCGGGTAGATATGTACGACATCCCCGCATTGAGCAGCACATTAGATGAAATTGCGACCCGGGAGAAATCGATCGATGTACTGGTCAATAATGCTCACGAGTTAGGATCAGGCACCGGCTTCAATGTTCCCGAAGGCTCCTTGGATACCGCAACCATGGACACATGGATGCGCAACCTGACGGGCGGCGTCTACTGGGCTGCGCTGACCACGCAAAAAATTGGCGCAAAAATGAAGCAGCAACAGTCGGGGAGTATTATCAACATCTCCACGATGTACGCGCTCGTAGCGCCTCGCCCGCAACTTTACGCGGGTACCGACTTCATTAATCCGCCAGGGTATTCCGCATCGAAAGCGGCGCTGCTCAGCTTTACTCGCTATGTTGCCTCGTTCTGGGGATTGCATGGTGTCCGCGCTAACGCGATCCTTCCAGGCCCATTTTCGAATACAGAAGATGTGGGCGGCGCCAATGCCGTGCAGCAGGATAGCCCGTTCTTGGAGCGTCTGAAAGGCTTCACTTGCCTCGGGCGCATCGGAAAGCCCACCGAGCTATCGGGCGCATTGCTCTTTTTGGCGTCGGATGCATCCAGCTTCATGACCGGTCAGGCGATTGTCATAGACGGTGGGTGGACTGCTGTCTAATGCTGAAGCACATGAGAGGACTTGTTCGCTAAATTGAGTGAGATTTGGGCCGCGCCCAAGTGGTCATGAGAGGTTTTCCCTCCGAAACAGTGTCATACCCAAAGCTCTGCAAAATTGTTTCGACCTTCCGATCAGTCATAGTCCCGTCACCCTGGGGATGATTCGTGTCGATGGCCAAGTTTGTAGCATGGCGTCTCAGTGCATCTTGCGCAGCCGCAAGCATGTCGATCTCTGCTCCTTCGATATCGATCTTGCAGAACGCAGGCGCGCCCCATCGTTCAAATGCATCGTTCAGGCTGACTGCCTCCACCATTACGGTGGAACCTACGGAGTTTCGCAACATCAGCGACGCTAGGCTTGAACCGATGGTTCCTTCGCTATTAAAGGGCAGTTCACCCGTTTCCCCGGCGACAGCGATATTGACGGCAACGACATTCTCAAGGCCATGCCTCTCGATATTGCGCTTGAGAATACCGTAATTCAACGGATCAGGTTCGAAGGCGATCACCTTGCCCTCAACTCCAACCAATTTTGAAAGCCGATAGGTCGAAACCCCGCAGTGTGCTCCCAGATCGAATACGAGGTCGCCCGATTTCGGACGGTACCACCTAAAATATTCCTCTATGGCCTCTTCCTCTTCTGGAAATGAAGCCATCTCGAATTCCAGCCCCGATTTTGCGTACCGTTGCACGGTTCCAGGCCGAGAGTAATCCAAAATCATCAGGCCATCTTGTTCCCGAGGAACAAGGGGATCGAAATATAGTTCAAATCTCTCGGCCATCGATACGCTGTAAACAAGATGCCGCGGTGAAAGAATCATGACCCGCGTGTCTTTTCGCAACCAGATTTCGCTATCTCGGCTTTCAATCGTGACGCCCCACTTCAGACACATCTGCTCCCAGATCAATGCATCTGGATTGGCGCTGAAGTCGCTAACCTCGATTTCGTTCTGTCGCGTTATTGGCAGGACGCGTCGATACCGTTCGAATTCTCTGCAAATCTCTGTGGCCTGTCTAACATTCCGAGGCAGTACGCGAATGACATGATTTTGTTTGCATAACTCAACAACATCGCCGTTTCTTCGCACACGAATTCCATGCCGTTTGCCCTCTTGAGCGGCGAACCACCACGCAAGATTCAAGACTCCCGGCAAGACAAATAACAGCCTCTTCATCCTGCTGATCAACATTCTCTCCTCAATAGATTCGCGGGCCGAGTCGTAATCGAGACTGAATCCCGTTCTGGTTAGCAAAACACGGCATCTCGGGGGCCAAGCGGAAATAGACACGCTGTCTACAAAAAGCGCGGGCACTAACCGAAGATAGAATCAAAAAGGCTCTTAAATCATCGGTGGCGGACCGACTTCTTCTTATTCAGCTTACTCTTTCCTGCCAAGTGCCCGAATGTGGATCGCCTGTGCCCAACCGACATCTACCTTCCCGGCTTGGACTGCGACGATTTTGAGTCCAGCTGATTCTAAGAGGCCAGTGACGGCTGGCTTGCAGTACGAATTAATATGCTCGTGAATAGCGATATCAAAAGGCGATGCGCCATGCAGGAACAGGTTGCGATCATCGTCTGTGATCTCCTGTGGCGTCTCGATATAAAGATATCCCCCGGGCTGAACATATGAAGAAACCTTGCGTACGAGATCGAGGGGATGGGGAACGTGTTCGATTACATGCGCAAGCAGCACTATTGAATATCGGCTGAGGTCCGACTCGGATTTGATACGCGTGACGCCCGGAATCGGATCGATATCCGAGATCTCATATACGAACTTTTCGCCTGGAATGTCCGGTATGAACTTCCCGTCAGAACCCCCATAATCCAAAATAGTAGAAGTATAGTTTGCAGTCAGATTCTGATTTAGGAAATCTTTCAGCGCGGCAGTGCGGCCTTGGATCTCAAGATCATGTTGCCCGACGGCCTCCGCAATGGATGCATAAGATGGTTCATAGAGAATACGTTGTCGATTGTAGGAAGGAGAGCGGTAGTCAAGATACAAACGCATAATATCGTCCTGGTGAAAAGAAGTCCTCGTCTGAATAAAGAAACAACCCCTGCAGAGCTGCATTTCGACGAAGGCGTTGTGAACGGGAAATCGAGAGATCAGCGAAATAGCAGATGAGGCTAGTCCCCGAATTCTTTGCTTGAAAGGGTTCGGTGACCTTGGATATCGAAGCTCCATATCGAAGACGCGCTTTAGAAAAAAAGGAGCCACTTTCCCGATAGCTCCCAAGTCTTGCAAACTACACTTTCCACAGTTTCTACACTCGTTCACTGCAACCACCTCTCAATTGGGAACTCAAGTGGAGCACTCATGCGGGCGAAGTAACTAGGGTGTTGATCGATTCCAATTGGCTCAACACTACCCGGTCCAGGCACCGGCGACATCAATCTTAGATACCGGCTAGACGTAAGCCCAGAACTCTAACATGTCTACCATTTTCACACCTCCGAGCAATTTACGTCGATGGCGTATGGAACCCATCAAGCGAATACCCAAGAACGGCTGCTTGGTCAGATGAGAGGTCTTGTTTGGGAAGACTTTAGCGCAGTCCGAAAAGCTAACGTCCTGCTGCCTGGTGATAAGAGCTTGAGCGCGTTGAATTCGACGTTGCCAAGGATGCCCTATCAGAAATTGAAGAGCGACTTATTCACAAACGGCCAGCGTTGGAAATAGTCGAGACTAAACGTATCGCCGGGTTAGAAACAGGGCAACTCAGGCAGCAGAGCGGAATCGATACCTCGGCCTCTCGTGGGTACGCTACGTCGGGTCTCCAGAGGCCTGGGTCAATGCGACAATGGTGCCTGACTCACTCGCCGTTTAATGGAGATTGCTTCTTTTAGATGCATGAACTTGACGGCTTGTTCAGAATCTAGGTTTATGTTCGCGAAAAGCGCGTGCGCCATGGCGACAATAATCCCGACGAAGAAACCAGCGGCGGTCGCTGCGATGACAATCATTCCCCGTTTTGGAAAAGAGCGCTTATCGGGCGGAACGGCCGGGTCGACAACCTGGACCAGTGCTCCCTCTTTTGCCTCGTCAAGTTTGGCGATCTCGAACTGTCGAGCAAGAATGTCGAAGATGGTCTCGTAGTATTTAACATCGCGCAATTTGCGCATGTACTCCAGACCCGCCTCGGGAACTTGCCCCTTTGGCACCATTAGGCCGGCGTCAATGTTCCCCGATCCTCCCAGCCTTGCCAATTGCGTGCGCAAGCCATCCAACTCCTGCTCGGCCTGTATCAATTGGGCGTTTTCCCCGGTCGCGAAAGTACGCATCGATTGGATCTGTACTTCCTTGGCTGCGATCTGCGCCCGGAGTGCGGCCGCCGACTCGATCAATGCCCGCGCCTGGCTATCGAGTTGGATCAATCCTGTTTTCTGTTGAGTCTCTTTCAAAGCCTCTTCCGCGTTGGCAAGGTTGTTCTTCGCTTGTTCGAGTTGCTGCTCGAAAAACAGGCGGCGCTGAGAGGCTTCAGTAATCGCAAGATGCTCGGAGAGTTTGCGAAACTGATCGACATATCCATTCGCAAGTTGGGCCGCACGGTTGGGGTCGCGATCTTCAATAGAGATATGAATCAAGCCGTCCTTGCCATTGCCGTCGATGGTTGCATGACGCTCAAAGGCTTTGCGGGTATCGGAAAGGTACTTCTGCTTGTACTCCTGCATCAGACCGAAATGCTGCACCATCGCGTCTTCAACGGTGCGGCTCTTCAGCATAGCGATGTACATATCATTTGGGCTCTTTAGCCCGAGACTGCCCCCGGCAAGAGCGGCCATACCTCCCAAGTTTCCAAGCTGAGATGCAATTGCGGATCCCATGGACGAACCCTGTTGCGGAGGAAGTAACACCACATTTGCGGTATATTGCTTCGGCAGAATGAGCGCGATAACTATCGCAAGTACTGCAAACGCTACAGTCACCCCGAGGATGATGTGCTTTCGCTCCGCTAGAACAATCAAAAGGTCCAGCAGGGAAATCTCATCATTATCTTTTCTCGCACGTCCCGCGGCCAGCGCCGGAGGGCTGGGATGGGCGAGTTCCTGGAGTTCGGAAAGCGAAGAATCTATGGGCATGCGTTCCTGCCGAATCAGATTCGGCGGTATCTCAGCTCTTATTCTACAGGGGAATTCCTATGGTGCTGGATCCTCGTCGGAGGATGAACGTCTGTATGTCTATGAAGAGATAAACACCTAGCTGGGCATGGGCGAAGCGCTTTTCGTCCGAGAGGTATTCAGATCCAAACTGGACGGGAGGTTCGGTTCCGCCGGACCGCAATCATGCCTTCTACTTGAACCAGCGCTTGGCCTGACTCCGGCACGCGGGCGGTTACTCATTCGGCCGACGCCGCCGACGCTCCCGAAAAATCAAAGGTCGAGAAATGGCGATTGTCGCCGTTGATCTCCGCTCGCAGCTCGTGCCACAGCTCATTCGGAATCTTCAGAAACACCTCGACCACATTCGGATCGAACTGCGTCCCTGAACAGCGCAGAATCTCCTGCCGGGCTTCATCGAAGCTGCGCGCCTTGCGATAGGGGCGGTCGCTTGTGATCGCGTCCATCGCGTCGGCCACCGCAAAAATCCGCGCGCCGATCGGAATCTCGTTGCCTCTCAGCCGGCTCGGGTACCCGTTCCCGTCAAAGTGCTCCTGGTGCGTATAGACAATCGCAGCCGCCTCGCTCAGAAAGGGAATCTTGCGCAAGATGTGGTAGCCCCGGGTGCAATGGTCGCGCATGATCTCCTCTTCTTCTGAGGTCAATTTCCCGGGCTTGCGCAGGATTTCATCCGGGATCGCCATTTTGCCGATATCGTGCAGGAACGCGCCCCGCGCGATGATCTTGATGTCTACTGGCGAAATCCCCATCGCCCGTGCCAGCGCAATCGTGTACGCGGTCACCCGTTTCGAGTGCCCCTCGGTTTCAGAGTCCTTCAAGTCCAGCGCGTCGCCCAGCGCCTCCAGCGTCACGTCATAGGAGTGTTCCAGGTCTTCCATCGCCTGACGCAGCATTTCCGTGCGTGCGCGAACCACCTGTTCCAGGTTCTGCTGA
>Ga0182030_10002317_pt1 | contig 40273 bp, 37 predicted proteins | sample 812S3MmetaG_FD_121299 | JGI IMG/M metagenome (GOLD analysis project Ga0182030, IMG submission 121299) | Permafrost microbial communities from Stordalen Mire, Sweden - 812S3M metaG (Illumina Assembly) | ecosystem: Environmental > Terrestrial > Soil > Wetlands > Permafrost | place: Sweden...
CGCACCAGGCCTGTTGGGAAAGAGAACTCATATAGTCCACTAGAGCGCGAGCATTAGGGGATAGGTCTGACAACATGGCGTCAGCTTACCGCAAGCCGCGAGAGTCAGCTAAATGGTGTCGGGTCCACCACCGCAAACTTCCGGTCATTAAGAACGTGCGAGTCATTTCATCGGACGCAGACGGTCTGTATGAGCGGGCGCGCGCCTGGACGAGGCAGCCGGCCCATAGGGCGCGCCGAGTACTATCTATGCGGGGACTTCGTTCAGCACTGACACCAACGTTTCCTGGACATACACCAATTGTCTGGCCGTGGCCATGACAGCTGACCCTTCGCCTCAGTCTATCTGCTGCGGCTCGATTCGCCGGCCCATGCGGGCGGCTGCACTGAACCCATTTGCATAATGTCCGTAAGGCGTGCTACATGACCACGACTATTGAACAGCGAGCAAAGGTCTACCTGCTGGATCAATTCTCCCACCCCATTTATAGCTTTGCCGACAAGGAAACCGGCGATGAGGGGTTCGATCTCTGGCTGGTGGAGAAAGGAGGAACCCGTAAGAAGGTCGAGCTAAAGGCCACCGAGGGCGAATTTACAAGACCAAGCAGCCTATTTGAGCGGCTGGTTTTCAATGCCGAGATTGAAAAAACGCTGTTTGAAAGTGGGGAGTCGGTGATCGCGAGGGTATTCTTGGGTCGTTCGCCATACAGAGTGTTCGTCATTACGAATGCGATATTTGGCGATGGCGCTGGACTCAAAACTGAGGCGAGGTACGTGGTGCGAGGGAAGATCAATTACAACAAATCATACTCTGAACTCGCGTAACAAGTCCGGGCTGGCGCTGCTTGTGGCACGGCCAGATGTAAATGAAGCTGAAACTCGCGAAATCCTCCTAACACGTCATCGTCGCCGGCGGCGAGACGACCAGCTTCGCGGAGAGGGTTCTCTTATGAGCCCCAACCGCACTCATTGCCGCCCGACTTGGGGACGACGATATATCCGTCGGTGAGAGTCCCGAACATCTCGTTGCGCTCCTCCCCCCACCGCCAGCAGTGCCAAGCTAGATACGCGCAGAATATGGCGTCGAGCGTGTCCTCATGCCGCTTTAACGCTTCCCCGCGCAAGCCTGCAGTATCGCGCCCCAGTACCTCAGTCAACTTCTGCGACGCCACGAGTCCTCTCGATCCGTCGGCCAGATTTTGCAAATGCTGTCGCAAAACGGCTAAGCCGACCCGCTTGTCGGTAACCCGTCCTTTCTTGTATCGAATGATACGGTCCAGCCCGAAGAGCCGAATCATCGCCGGGTGCGGATAGACCTCAAAGACCCATTTCCCGCTGCGTTCTTTGACTTCGTTGAGCACGAATGCATGCTCGAACCCTCTCTTCTCGAGCTCGGCGACGACGCGGCTGCCGACGGCCGTGTGAGGGTGCTCCAGGTTCGAAGCATGACAGCCAGCGTGATACCTCCCAAAATTACGGGTAATTAGTCTCTCACACTCCCGCTGTCCCGTGGCGTTCTTGACCACAAGGGGCGCGTCGATCGCCACCACGGCGTCTGAGGTTGCGTGAGACGCCACGAAATCGACTACCCCAGCCATCGACGTCACGTCGGCGGCAATCGTCTGCAGATGAACCCGATCGGCATTGCCCACCATCACAGCGATGCCGGAGTGGTTGCCATCGATTCGCCACGCCATGTCGAGACCGATGAATGAGGTCAAAGTCGAGGCCTCGTTTCTAGGCTACGCCGATTCAAGGTAGGCGAGCCCCTACGCAGCCACCCCCTGGATTCGACGCGACGATACCGTATTTCAAACGCAAACCGTCAACCAGCCACCGCAATTCTGCGACGCCGGCTAAATGGCCTGCCATACGCTGCCATGACAGTTTCCTCAGCATATGCGGAAATCGCAAGGCAGCGAAAGTCGCGATCCATTGCGCGTACGCTTTGCCCCCGGAGGCGAATGCGGGGTTCCTATCATCGTAGATGACTAGAACGTGGCCCTCTGGGCTGCTGAGTGAGCCCTTCTCGTCGAGGTTGGCCGCGAGTAAATTACGAACCAACTGATAGGATTCGGCCAAGGCGCACGGTCGGCAATCACGGTCCCCGTACCAAGTGAGAAGCCTCGGGATATGTTCCCAATAGCGAATGCCCTGGCTGGTCAGCGAGCAGCGTTCCGAGCGGTCCCGCTGCATACTGAAATTCCCGTCGCAATGGTCGCGCTTGTAGTGAGGTTCATTGGCCCTAAGCCGCGGGCGGGAACAGGTACCGAACTCCGATTCGGCGAATTTGACCTCCACCGCTATTCGTTGCGGGCCGTGGAAGAAAGCGTCGATGGACGTTGGTCGGGGCTCGTTTAGCGTCTTTACTTTGTGTTCGAGCGTAAGTTCCCAATCGTCGCCGCGCTCACCGAACGCAACGCGCCCGTCCTCCGCCAATAGGCCGCGCAATGCACGGATGTGTCCCGTTTCGCGTAGGCCGGCGAAAACCGACTGGCACAGGGCCTGGGAGCTACTGAGACTGGAGAACCACTTGTGCCGGTCGGCTGGTGCGACGGCATCTTGAATGGCTTTGACCGTCTGGGGGCTCGCATCGCACGGAACCAGGATGTTGCGAGTTGCATGCATACGTTTGAACACCGTCGGCGCCGTACCGTCCGCAACGCGGTCTTCAAAAAGCGCATCATCGCCCGGGAAGGCGGTCCGTCGGTACTCGGCGAAGGTTCGCCACAGGTGATTGTGATACGTGTGACTGTTCATCATCAGCACTCCATCGCACCCATGCAAGTCGCTATCACCAAAGCCTTGCGCAGATTCTGGTTAAGGTAATCGATTATTCCCGCGCCACGATCGCCTGACACTTCGGATACTTCAGACAGCCCCAGAATGAGCGCCCCACATGGGCTCCCTTCTTCGCGCCTCGGAGCACCATGGGAGACTGACACTTCGGGCAGGTCGGCGCCTTCAGCGTGAGTTCAGGCATCGCCGGCATTGAATCAATTGATCTCACCGTCGACTGTCCATCACGAAGCAGCGCCGACAGTCCTTTGCCGTCGACCAACTCGATATTTCGACCCGCGGCAAATTCCTTCGCGTCTTTGGTGAACGATCCCGATGTCACCACATAGCCGCCGGCAACGTGCTCAGCCGCCATTACTCCGTAAAGCTCACGTACGACGGAGACGCCGACTTGTTGCGCCCGCCATTGCTTGCATTGGACCAGAAATCGCTCATGCCCTCGCGCCAGACCCAGATCAACGCCACCATCGGGGCCCGCCCCTCCCCGCTCCGTCACCTGAAATCCGCGCTGTCGAAATCCCTCCCCCACCAGACTCTCGAATTCTTGCCAGCTGAGTGACGAGGCATCACGGCCCGAAGAGCTGCGAACAGAATCGAGGAGCGCACCCGATCGCCTTTGTTTGATGAAGGACGCCGTTGCCCCAATCAGAAAACCCGCGGGCACGATGAATTGAAGGAATGTCGCAAGCACTTGCACGAGTTGCCGCAGCACCCCGCCACCCAGGGTCTGGGTACTGGTGGCCACCGGGGGACTCGACACAAGGGCGATGACGTGCAGAATGATGAAGGCGACCACCGCCGAAGCAACGCCGACCTTCCACGGCAACCTGGACGCGAGTGTCATCAAATCATCGAACGCGCTGTCTCTACGTCGCCCCATCCCAGTTCCATGCCGCTTAAACGGCTTTCAGTCTTCCATGGATAACTGAAGGGGGCTACGAATCTGGTCACGAACACTTACTCTTAATGAGCGGGGCACCGGAGTCACTTCCAAGCAACGAAACCGTTTAACTCATTGATTATAAAGCCGCAATGGACGAAAGCGCCCCGCTCTGTTTAATGCGTGGCTCCAAGTCCCACCCGCTGCTGATAGGGGTATTTACCGAAACCTGCCAAGAGTAACGGTTTCCTGTGGATAACTTTCTCATTGGGCCCTGACGGACGCGGCGATATTCTCCGCAGCTCTCCCACTGGGGGCTCCTTGTGCGCGTATTCCAATCGACGTATGTCGGCCGGCATGATTTCCCGAAGTCTCTGCCCGATTTTTTGTTGCAACGATGGTTCACGTTCAATGATCGAGATCGGCGCGCGATCCGCAAGGCATTCCGATCGAGGCATCGGATCGGCGCCGCTTTGCAGCTCGGTTTCGTCGGCATGACCGGCACGACGTTAAGATCGCTGGACTATGTGCCCGCGGCGGTTCTGCGCCATCTCGGTCATCAATTCAAATAGCCAGTGCCAGACATAGCGACGTTGCGATCGTTGTATAGGCGGCGACCGACTCGGTTTGCCCATCAAAGGTGGGCCATCCAACAATGGGGATTGCGCGAGTTTGATCCAGCCATCGAGCAGCGGCTCACCGAACATCTTCATGCACGCACCAACGCTACACTCTCGCGCGGCCGGCTGGAACAGGCGGCCCGAGAGTGGTTGTATCGAGCCTACGTGGCGATTCCGCGCCCGCGCACGATCACGGTGCTGGTTCGCGGCGTCGCCCAAACCGTTGCGCTTCAGGATCATCGCGATTTGCGGCGATACGTGACTGAATGGACCGTGCAAGGTTTCATCAAGGAACTGCTCTCCCACCGCCCCGGCGAAGCCATGACTTACCTGGAATGGCTGCGACGGCCACCCCGACGGCGATCGAAGAAGACGCTGCTGGAGTTGTTCGCGAAGTACCAATGGCTGGAGGCGCGCATCGGGCGTGGGCTTCCGATCCCGATTTCGAAGGAGCGCCAGCACGTCTATGCCCGGCGTCTGCGTCGTCGGCGCTCCTCGCACCTCGCTGGGCTACCGCGCTATCGCCAAGAACTCGAGGCCATGTGTTTCGCAGCGGTCTGTCTCGGAACGCTGGTCGATGACATGTTGCGTCTCGTGGAGATCCGCATCACCTCGATTTGGAACTGGGGTCACAAGCTTGTCGCCGATCGGTTGCTTCCGGCCCGGGTGCGCAAGAAATCAGAGATATTGGCCGAACTGCGCCGCCTCGTCACGGACCAGAGCCTGAGCGATGAGGCTTTTCGGACCAAGGCCAATACTCTCCTGAACACTGACCAGCCGAACATCCGTCAGAGTCGAGCCGCGGATGTCCGCGAGGTCTTGTCGCGCAATGCCCGGCGCGTCCGTCCGATTCTCCAACTTCTCACCAAGCTCGATCTACAGGGGGACGGCGACGGCGGGAATGGCCTCAGTTGGCTCGATGGCGTCTATGATGATGGCATCGGCACGTTCTTCGTGGACAAAGCGCCGGTCTGGGCGCGGCGCTGGAAGACGCTCATCGAGGAATCGGATACCCAGACGAGCACTCGCGCCTACGAAGCGGCCACCGCCTGGGCGGTGCGGCAGGGCCTGCGGAATGGCTCCCTCTATTCGAAGTACGGATTCGATTATGCAGATCCTTCCAGCCACTGGATGCCAGCCGAGATTTGGCAACGCCGTCGTTACGGATACCAACTGGAGAAAGACCTGCCCAATGCGGAGCATCTCTACACGGGCAGAGCCGAGGCGGCGCTGCGCGCTGGGCTATCGGGACTTCGGGAGGCCGTCGCTGCCGGTGAGGTCTGGGTCGGTCGAAAGGATCTGTATTTTCGACGAGACGAGGCGGAGGTACAACCTGAGGGTCTTGACCAAGCCCAAAACGAGCTCTATCGCAAAATCGGGCGGATCCAACTGCCGACGCTGTTGCTCGAGTTGGATTCGCAGGTGCATTTCAGCTGGAAGCTGCTGAGTCACGTACCGACGAGTGCCGAGGAACTGCTCGGCGTCTATGGGGCGCTGCTCGCCGCCGGCACCGACCTTCAGTCACGCGGGGTCGCGACGATGATCCGCGGCGTTCACGAAAGCACGATTCGCCGTTACATGCGCCTATTTGAAAGCGAGCCGGCCTTGCGCGAGGCCAACGATGCGCTCCTGCACTTCGCTCGCAGTCACACGATCGTAAAGCATTGGGGCAGCGGTTTCGAGGCCTCATCCGATTTGATGAGCCTGGATGCGAGTAAGCATCTCTACGATGCTCGCGTCGACCCGAAACGCCGTGTTCACTGTGTCGGAGTATACCAAACGGTACTCGATCAATGGGGGATCCCGTACGATCAACCCCTGCCGCTGCTGCGCCGCCAGGTCGGCGCCGCGCTTGAAGGCGTCGTCCGTCAGCGTGTTACCCCGATCCGCTCGCTGGCGGTTGATACCCACGGTCACACCCATTTCGGCTCCGGGCTCGCCAAGCTTCTCGGCTTTGACCTGTACACTCGCTGGCATGACATGCGCGGACAGTGGTTACATGTGCCGCGCGACTGGCCACCGGAGCCCGGCCTGGAGCCGGTCCTCATGAGAGACCTCGACCCCGAATTCATTCAAAGCGAACTCGGCGAACTCTTGCGAATGGCCGCCTCGATCAACGATGGCTATGGTTCGGCAACATTCCTGCTCGAGCGGTTTGGTTCGGCGGCACGCCACTCGCGGCTCCATCGTGCGGGTACACAGTGGGGGCAATGGTGGGATTCGGTCTACCTGTGCGACTATGCCGCACAGCCAACATTTCGCCGCAGCGTCAACCGAATATTGGTCCGTGGGGAATCCGTCCACCAACTCGAGCGCGTCATTCACTCAGGTCCCATTCGCGTCGATCGCGGGCGTCGACGGGACGAGAAAGTCATGATCAGCGGCGCGCTGACCCTGCTCACCAATGCCGTCATTGCCTACAACACCTGGAAGCTGCATCAGGTGCTGGAACGAAACCGAGAAGCCGGCCGACCGGTTCCAAGCGATGAGATTCTGGCGCACATCGCCCCCATTGCGTTCCGACACATCAACTTTCAGGGGATCTACCGCTTTCCGCTGGAGCGCTACCTGGACCGTCTCCTACCCTCATTTCCCCAAAAGATCGCTGCCGGAGCTCAATGAGTTGTCCACAGGAAACCGTTACTCTTGACACGTTTCGGTAAATACCCCCATCGATTCACGGTCGCTCACGCCGGGGCCTTGCACAGAAACGAGCTTCACCACGGTAACATTCCGAGTGAGCCAACGTCGGGCTCGTCCCAGCTTGTGCGAATGGCAAATCGGTCCTCTACATGAGCATCACCGCGCTCCAGGAGAACCTCGCCATCACCCGATCCACCGGACACTACCTTCGGTATCGCGCCAAACTCGCCAAGTTCGACCTGATCATCTTCGACGAGATCGGAATGCGGAAATTTACTGCTACCGAAGCTCAGGATTTGTGCGGGATCATCGAGGAGAGATCCATCGACAAGTCGATCGCCTTCACTTCCCAGCTCCCTGTGGACCATTGGAACGAGGTCATCCCCGACACCGTCATCTTCGACGCCATCCGTGATCGCCTGGAGCACTCCGCGCTCACTATCACATCACGGGACCCACCTATCGGGGCGTCAAAGCCCGAAAACTTGCTTCAAAGAAAAAGGACGCGTAGAACTCTCAAACCGCGGCTCCGCCGGTAACCCATTTAAGGTGGGTCCATTAACCCGAAACCGGGCGGGTCCAATACGCGAAATCGTGCATGTACGCCGCCCGAAAGAAGCAACCCGCTACCTGGGCTTCGCCGCCGGCCACCTGGACACCCAGGCCGACGCCGATACAATGAGCACGACAATCAGCATCAAGGATGCTGATCGCCCTCCACGTTGAGAATCACGCCAAAAAGAAGAAGAAAAGCTGGAAGGATGACGAATCCTGTCTACGGCGTCTGTTGCAACCCAAATACGGATCCCGGCCGGTGAACGCCATCACCACCGCCGACATCGAGGCCATACACGCCAACCACGACACCACATTCCCGATCGCGGGGAAACCGCTTTCTCAAGGTGGTCCGCAAGATATTCCACTGGGGCTGCGTGGCGGTCGCCCGATAGCTCGCCGCCTTCAGCTGGGATATCGCTCGACAAGTTCAGATCCCTGCACGATTTCCTCTGTTGGGGACCACCCAGTTTCCTCGGTTGAAGACCACCTGATTTCCTGAGTTCGGGACCACCCGATTTCCTCAGTTGGGGACCACCTGCGGGGCGCTGTTCGAGGCGTCTTGAGGGCGCCAAGGGTCCGCCAATGATGAGATTTCCGTTGATTTCCTCCGCCGCCACCGACGTCATGGTGGTCGTCGCCGCCCGCCGATATCTCCGGCCGCCAGGGTCGATCCGGCTACCTTCGTCGGTCCACACGAAGGAGTTGACGATATGGGGGTACGCAGCATGACGGTGCGGCGGTTTGAGGAGATCCGGCGGCGGCTGGACGAAGGTCGGGGCCTGCGCGAGATCGCCCGGGCGCTCGGCTGTTCGCGGGACACCGTGCGCGAGGTCCGCGACGGCCTAAGGGTCTCGCCGGACGCGCCCAAAACGTTGCCCGATCCGCTATGGATGCTGCAGGTCGACTGGCCGCCGCTCATCCACGATCTCGGACTCGGCCATCCGCTGAAGTTCCTGTGGGAGGAGCGCGCCCAGCACCTGACCACCTACTCGAACTTCTGGAAGCAGTTTTACCGTAAGTTCCCGCAGTACCGCCAGGCGAGCTTCACGGCGCGTGAGTTCACCGCCGGCGAGCGCGTGGAAGTCGATTATGCTGGCGATCCGATCGAGTGGTTTGACTTGAAGACCGGCGAGATCCACCAGGCGTGGGTGTTCGTCGCTGTGCTCGGCTTCAGCCAGTTGCTGTAGGCACGCGCGGCCGAGGACATGCAGAGTCGCAACTGGCTCGGCTGTCATCGGCGCATGTTCGCCTTCTACGGCGGTGTCACACACGTGCTCGTGCCCGATTGCTTGAAGCAAGGCGTGCTCAAGTGCCACTTGTACGATCCGGATTTAAACCCCGCGTATGCCGCGCTCGGTATCCACTTCTCCACCGCCATCGTACCCGCGCGTCCAGGGCACCCGAGGGATAAAGCGTTGGTCGAGAATGGGGTGAAACTGCTGATGCGCTACCAGCGCTTCCGCTATCGACGGACGCGACTGACTTCACTCGCGCAAGTCAACCAGGCGCTCGAGGAGTGTGCCAAGCGCATCAATGACCGACGCCACACCCGCTTTGGCGTCTCGCGCCGCGAGCGCTTCGAGGCGCTGGAAAAGGCCGCGCTAAAACCGCTGCCGCAAGCCGAGTTCGACGGCGGGGAGTGGAAGGAGGCAAAACTCCATGCTGACTGTTACGTCAGCGTCGAGAGCGACTACTACAGCGCCCCGCATATCCACCGCCACAAGAAGCTGCGGATCAAGATCACCGAGAACCAGGTGGAGATCTTCCTCAATCTCGAGCGCCTAGCGATCCACCCCCGTAGTCGGCACAAGGAAGGCCGGCGCATCAAGATCGACGAGCACTTCCCGCCGAACTCCGTGGCCTACTACGAGTCCACCCCGCAGAAGCTGCTCTCGCAGTCGCGCTTCATCCACCCGGATCTGAACGCGATCTTCGTCGAGCTGTTCAACGCCGACGTCTACGGACACCTGCGTCGGGCTCAAGGGTTCGTGCGCACCTGCACGAAGGAGATCAACACCGCCGGACACGAGGCTGCCAGTGTCCGCATTGCCGCCGCCATCGCCACCATGCGCCGCTACAACCGCTACCGCGTGCCGTACTTCCACGATCTGCTCGCGCAGGCACGCAAGCAAGCCCCATCCCCCGAGGCTGACCGCGAGATCGTGCGCCGGCCCGGTAACCCCATGCTGCGTTACGTCGCCGGTGCCGTGCAGGCCGCCGACGCTGACGCTGCTGTTCCCACCGTCAACCAGGAGAGTTTAGAGTTATGAGTACCGCAATCGCTAAAAATCTGATGGCCGAGATGAAGCTGCTAGGCATGTTCGCCGCGTTCGATCAAAGCGTCTCCGACGCCACGCGCGATCAAACCAGCTACACCGAGTTCCTCGATACCCTGCTGCAGGCCGAGGCCGACTATCGGCAAGAACGCAAGACGGGCTACTGTATCAAGGCGGCCAAGTTCACCCTGCGCCCCACCTTCGAAGACATCGACTTTACCGCCAGCCGCTCGATCAGCAAGGCTTAAATCAAGGAGCTCTACGGAATGCAATGGCTCACCGAGGGCCGCCCGGTGGCTCCTCATCGGCCAGACCGGCGTTGGCAAGACGTTCATCGCGCAGGCCACTGGCTTACACGCCTGTGCGTGCGGAAAATCCGTCATGTACATGACCGTGACCACCTGGCTCGAGAACGTCGCGCTCGCTCGATCCAGCGGCACGTATCTGCGTTACCGTGACAAACTTGCCAAGCCCGATGTCCTGATCCTCGACGACATGGGCATGCGTAAGATGTCCTCCATCGAGGCGCAGGATCTGTGCGAAATCCTCGAGGAACGATCCATCAGCAAATCGACCATCTTCACGACGCAGCTGCCTCTGGACCACTGGTGTGAGGTCATTGCCGATCCCGTGATCGCCGATGCGATCCGCGACCGGTTACAGCACTCCGCTCTGACCATCAACATCACCGGCGAGAGCTATCGCGGCGTCAAAGCGCGAACACTTGCCAGCAAGAAAAAAGACGCGTAAGAATCGTCGCCTTCGGCTCCGCCGGTAACACCCTCACGGTGGTACCCAACTTAGGAAATCAGGCGGTCCCCAACTGGGAAATCCTGCACAGATCCCCGCCTAACAGTGCCTCTCTCATACCAATCGAGCCCAGAAGGTCGCTCACCCAAATCAACTCACCACAAGCTTCCACACCCAAGCGGAAACGCGATGCGCGAGACCGATGAGGGGGGAATCCTCGGCGACTCTTATGCGGGCACCTCCGTGACCCGAGCACCTAGAGCGAGGCAGCCCCGCGAGAAGGAGATGAAATGCGGTAGCTAGTCCGCGGATATAGGAATGATCCATCGGCGCAGCCATCTCTCGCACGTCGCGTTCCCGCTTCGGTGCCACGCTCGCTTCCCCAATCGGCCTCAGGCAATCGCGCCCGCGCGAGAAAAAGACGGTGCCTACCCTTGACCTGGCCGGACATATCAGAATTTATAGTCGAGTTGTACCCCCACCGTTCGCGGTGTGTTGACGGCCGCCCGGTTGAAGGTAGGGCTCGCGGTAGACCACGCCTGCGTATTGATAGTGATTGCGGCATGTTTATCCGCCAGATTATCTGCGAAAACATGAGCGCCAAAAGCTCCCCGAATGAGCCCCAACCGCGCATCAAACACCGTCCAGGCCGGAAGCTCGGTGAAGTAATAGCCAACATCATGTAGAGGCCCGATTCGGTTGGCGGCGAGGCGCGCCGTCACTTGATAGCGATCCGAGATCGGATACTCGTAGTTGGCGGCAGCGTTCAGGGTGTAGCGCGGCACGTTTTCGAGCGGCAACCCAGTCACGAGCGGCTGCGTGGGTCCAATCGACAGGCCCTCGCTTGCGCTGTTGATCTTCGATACGTGAGCAGTCGTGTACGTTCCGTTGAGGCTTAGTGAAAGCTCATGCGAAATTTGGCCTGTAATCTCTAGTTCCGGGCCATAAGAAATGGCGGTTCCGACATTGTTGGTAAAGGGGTACCCGCAGGCCTGCTCAAGTTGTTGTTGTGCGTTGTTCCAGCGAATGTAGTACACGTCACCGTTGACGGTTAATCGCCCGCCTAGCAGCCTCGTCTTCTCACCAATTTCATAGTCCCAAAGCGAGTCAGGGCTGTAGGTAAGCGGCACCTGGAAGGGGCATGGCGGCACCGGAACAGGCAGATTGACGCCGCCCGGTCGGAATCCTTTGGCGATTTGCGCATATAGAGTGAGGTCCGCGTTAGGCTCGTAGGAAAGATTGAACTTGGGATTCACGCCAGAGCTCGATGAAGCGACCTGTCCCGTGAACTGGGACGCATTGCCGGTTTGGGAGTAAATTCCCGACTGCTCGTAGTCTATCGATGTGTCGTACTTATACCAGCGCAGCCCGACCGTCGCTTTCAACGCATCCGCAAAATGGTAGGATCCCTCGGCGAACGCTGCGTATTGCTTGATGTCATAGGGATTGTTCGCTTGGTACCAAATTCCGAACGGATTGGCGGCTGGACCGCCAAAGGATAGGTACGCCGCATCGGAATCCGCCAAAAATTGGGAAAACGTCGATGTGAACGTGGAATAGAAACCTCCAAGCAGCCATTGGACGCGACCGTCACCCTTGGAAGTCAGGCGCAGCTCTTCGCTCGTTTGCCGCGAAGTGTCGTCATTCCGATAGACCTGGGGCGACGTTACCTGGTAGTCAAAATATGACTTGCCAAATAGTGCAAGGGTCTCCGAATAGTCTCCCGCCCACACACTCGCGCGCGACCATCTTGACGTGGCAGAGGTAAGCGTCGCGAACGGAAACTCGTAGGCGGCCGTAAGGGCATATAGCGTAAAGGTGTCTTTGTATGGGTCCCCAAGACTATACGGCTGGTAATGGGTGAGCGCGTCGACTCCGGGCGGTTCATCGGCCTCACTAAAGCTCCCCATGGTGATGGACTGCGTCATCAGCAATGCATCGATGACCAGGGCATCCGTCGGCTGAAACCGCACCTCCCCGCGACCTCCCTCGAGGCGCTCCCAATTGCTGCGTGGGATCGCTTGTTCCGCCGGCGCCTGCGTTACATTGCCGCGCGTACAGTAGATGAATCCACAGGTGCCCGGCTGACCGGCCGGGAACGGATTCAAAACGACTCGGTCGATCCACCCGTCGGTGTATTTGTCCGTTCCCACGATGCGAACCGCCAGGCGATCGTCGATCAGAGGCAGGTTCACCATGGCACTACCGCCATAATTGAACCCGCCATTCGAGGTATTGCTGAGAGTCGACTGGACTGCCGCTTCGAACTTGTTGAGCTGCGGCGTATTGGTCACGAGCTTAATCGTGCCGCCCATAGATCCGGACCCATAAAGCGTGCCTTGCGGACCTCGCAAGACTTCGACGCGATTGAGATCAAACAGATCCGGATCGATCGTGACTTTGCCGTTGAGCGCCGCTGCTGGTGCAGATAGCGGGACATCATTGAGATAAAGCCCTACCGTGGCTGACGATCCCCCCGAAGAGGTGAGGCCCCGCATCTCATACTCGGTCTGTCCGGGTCCAGAAGAACGTACCGAAATGCTCGGCGTCTGCATCGCAACATCTTCGATCGTGGACAAACCTTGCTCGCTCAACTGGGCTCCAGTGATGGCCGTGATGCTGAATGGCGTCTTCTGGACCGTAGACTCACGCTTCTCCGCCGTGACGACGATTTCATTGAGAGTATCGGCGTCGGCCGAATCAAAGGTCTGAGCGCCCGCGGGAAGGATCGAAACAGTGAGCGAGAGCATAGTCGCAGATAACGCTGCAAGTGCGCTGGTCTCCCAGCGATGCTTAGAGTACCCATAACTCGTCATAAACTATCTGCTGCTCAGCGGACTGACGTGCTGATCGTAATCATTATTCCCAATGCGCCGCCATTCTGAATTAGGATTCGGCGCGGTGCTCTTCGTCGCATCCGGACGTTCGCCACCGTAGCCAAACAAGCAGAGCAACGAGAGTACGAAGAGCGGCTTGTACGTGGCGATGGACTTCATGGCTCAGTTACCGGAAGGGCCGGCCTTGATGTTACGAGTTCCGATAGGCTTGCCGTAGCCGTATCCGGCAATGTCCGTGTGAGCTTTACGAGTGGCTATCACAATTCCATTTATGAGTGTCATTGACTGCACCAGAAGCGCACAAAAAGCACGGGAACTTCGCTCTCGCACTCGCGCCACCGCTCGACCCGATCGACGAACCCCACTTGCCGGATGCGAATAGGGGCTTCCTAGCCAAGCGCTCGACGCCGGAAGTGACGACCGGGATCGGGTTGCTAAAGCACCGGTGACCAGCGCTGAAGTGACGAGAACCTTCAAGCGGATTACCCGGTGCATCGGTCCCGTCGAAGCGACCGGCAATATCAGTGGGCATTCGACGCGAATCGGGGCCGCCCAAGACATAACAACGGCAGGTGCGGCGCTCCCGGAAATCATGACCGCCGGTGTTTCGCGGAGTACGCGAATGCCGGCTCGTTACGCCCGCAAACTAGATGCTCGACGTGGCGCGATGCGGGCATGGCTAACCCGCCGCTTACCTCCGAATATCGTTGGGAACCGTCGAGGCGGCAAGTTGAATCCGGACCCCTCCTCTACGATCACGCGGGCAGAGGTACTTCTTGGCAAATCATCGATCCATTATCGATGACGTATTCTGCACCTGTGATAAACCGAGATTCGTCCGATGCGAGAAATAACACGAGGTTCGCCACGTCCCGCGGCGCACCCGATGCCCCAATTGGCAAGACTCCGTCCGGGACCGGGGACGCGACTGCGGCGCGACCCTCGGCTATGCGCGTCATCGCAGTCTCGATGCTCCCAGGATGAATGGAGTTACACCGAATCTGGTATTGCCGCATCTGACACGCGATTGCAATTGATTTCGTCATCGATCGAACCGCGCCTTTCGCGGCACTGTAAGCGCAGAACTGGGAATATCCCATATGGCTTGCAATCGAACTCACGTTGACAATCGACCCCCCGCCCCCCCTATGCATCACAGGAATTGCGTACTTGCAGCCGAGAAACGTGCCTTCCGAGCTGACCGCGTTCACGCGTCTGAATTGCTCTAAAGTCGTGTCGACAACGTCGGCGACGAAGGCGATTCCGGCATTGTTAACCAGGACGTCGAGGCGGCCGAAAGTGCCCAAGATTTCGGCCATAAGACGTGCCCAGCCGGACTCACTCGTCACGTCGTGCGCCCGGGCTAAGGCACCGTTGCCAAGTCTTGCCGCCAGATCCCGCGCCGAATCCACGTCAACGTCCGCGACGACGACCGTCGCGCCCTCGTCCGACAGTCGCTCGCATGTCGCAGCGCCAATCCCGTTCGCGCCACCCGTTACTACCGCCACCTTATTGCTGACCCGCCCCATAATTACCTTCCCTTGTGTTCGCTCGAATTTCTAGGCTTTGCCGTTTGCAGGATTCGTCGGCAGCCCGCGCACGACTGAAAACATTAACGCAAGTCCAGCAATGGTCGTGACCGCCGCACAGACGGCTATCCCGGCGTAGCCCGCGGATTGGATAATCAATCCGCCCAGAAATGGGCCAGCTGCAAGGCTGAAGAAGAAGACCGCCACGCCAGTGGACGCAAAGTCGCCGTCGGCATCGGCCTCGGCGCACAATGCGAAAAGATAGGGAATTCCGAAGCAAACAGCCAGCGTCTGGACGACGACGCTTGCCAATACCAACTCGGCGTTTTCGCTAAGGCATGCCCAAACGATGCACATTGTCTGAATTCCGAATCCCAACGCGATCGGCGGCCAGCGCCCCCAACGCCCGGAGACCCACGACGACAGGGCAGACGTGACCGCGCCTCCAAGGTAGGCCACCATCAAGGTTAATCCGATTGCCTCAGGGCTCGCGCCCACACGCGAACCAAGAAGCTCCGTAAAACCCCAGTAGATACCCATCCCGACAGTGAGTAGTACCACGCCGATCCCAATGTTCCAGCGGGCGCCGGCGTTTGTACGGACCATCCGCCTGACGTTGGTAGATTCAGGAGTTTCCGGTGCCTTCACAGGTGCGAAGACAGACTTCACCGCAAATGCAGTAGCGAGAGCTGCAAGCGTGCCGTACATTCCTGCAGCACCAAGGCGTTCAACGAGCACTGGAAGCGCGAACAGCAGCGCGGCGCCCAGCACGGTTGCAGCGATCTGCGCGAATGCAAACGCCTGAATAGGGTCGTCCGATGTGGCCAGTAGCCTATTTGAGCAAACAAAAATGAGCCCTGCTCCCAACCCGCAGACACAACGCGCGCCGATCAACGCAAAATGGGTGCTGGCGCCAAGTGACATCAGGTTTCCCGCGACTAGCAGCACACTGCCTATAAAAAGCAGGTGCCTATGAGACACGCGCGCGCAGATTGCGCCGAGGAAGAATCCAACTGCCGCCGTGAGGAGAAGTTCCGCGCTCGCCACCAATCCGGCCAGCGACTTGCTCAGGCCCTGATGCTCCGTCAGAACATTTACCAATATTGGGGAAATAGAGAACACCAGAACGGCGAGCGCGTAGGCCGCGCAGGGAAGGAACAAAGGGGATACACGACGCATTTTGACCAACTTGAAAGGTGAAATGTTTGAGTTGGCGGCTAAGAAGAACTTCGGGGGCCACGCTTGGCGTCCACCGCGCAGATTTGGGCTATACCATTAGCGCCACTAGCAACCGTCGTCTGGCAGGCACCACAGAGCGCCAATTAAGCCAGAGGGTGGGCGAATGGCGTCGCCGCCGCGTTGGCGACAATGGAAAGGGGTGCTGCACCAGGTCGTCGCAATGCAGGAACGCATTGGCAACGCCTCGAATCCTTTCAATGACCTGTGTCATCACACGGGTCACCGTGCGAGCGGCCACCAAACCCGCCTGCCCCATTTCTTTCGCCCGATGGCAACCCGCGCGTTCGCGCCTGAAGTTGACTACAGTCCTCACATCTTCGCGCTCGGCTGCTAGGACGCCAGTCGTCGCGAGCAGTACGGCCACCGGAAGCAGTACGGCAGAAACGTTCGCGGGAATCAGCGTGGAAACGGGCATGTCAACCCTCGTGCGGGAGGTAACGGCAGGGTGCTCGCCGCGGCCTGTGGATGTGAATGTGGTGATATGGCACTTGCGTTTTTCTGTGAACGCTTCGCGAGATACCACTGGACCGAGGCGACGCAAAATCTGTTCGTCTGGAGCAGGCTTTCGAGATGTTTGCGATTGTTGACGAGGCCCTGGCTGCGGATCACGCCGGGGGCGTCGATGAACAAGACGTACGAGAGGCGCCAGAATCCGCATCAGAGGCACCAAACACACAATTTCCACCCAGTCGAGGGAAGACGTTCGGATTGGAGTGTCAATCGTTGCAGCGGCGAGGGCAAGGATGACGTTTCTTGCCACAGGCGCGGGTCCGACTGTCTGCTTCTGCTAATCACAAAACGCACAGCCACAGTCTGCAAGCCGGTTGCCCCGAGCAATGTTTAATAAGATTGCCCCGGCATGGAGCAGGAAGAGCAACACACCGAGAATGACCCCGTAAACCGTGTGCAGCAGCGTCCATGAGCCGGCGATCATGGCCGCCGCCTCCGCGGTTGCGATGGCCAAGGCCAATGTAGTCACAAATTGAGTACCCTTACTGGGGGGATCGCGCCGGTAGGATGACATCGCGCTGCACAGGCTGGCGAGGTCGCGACATTTGTGCACCGCGCCGGCGCCCAGCAGCGCCGCGAGCGCGAGGCGTGTCGCCGCCAGCGGCATGGACAGGTCGATCATTGCTGCGCCAGCGGCTGGATGAGCGAACCCATGCTCGCATCGATGTTTATGAGTTCCCGATTCGCCCATCTGACACATTCACACGCCCGCAGCTTTTGAACCAGGCGTTCTCTGCCGGGTTCTCAGACCACGGCACAGCGCCGCAAGCTGAATTTGCAGTATGTCGGGTGTATCGGTCACGACAATCGGCGGCAAGGCCGCGGACGACACTTTGACCTCATGCAATCGGCGCCGATGTACGAACCATATGGGAAGACTAGCGCATCGGCGCAGGCAATCGTTCATCTGAGTTCCCGAACGCCCGACGGAATGCATCCAGCTTCAGCTTATTAAAATGGCGAGTGATAGGGGCGTCTGGCGCGAAACCATCAAAGCCGTGGGGAGCGCCTAGCACGACATGCATTTCCGTCGGGACACCTGCGCTGATCAATCGCTGGGCATAGACCAAGTCTTCTTCGACAAAGAGATCGAGCGCCCCGACCCCGATAAATGTTGGCGGTAGCCCTGCAAGGTTAATCACTCGGGCGGGTACCGCGGCCGGAGGAACGTCCGGACCGCCCGGAGGCATGCCCAGAAAAGCACCCCATCCGAACCGATTGGAAGCTGCGCCCCATATCATCGTCCCAATTCCCGGCGGAACCTTGCGAGAACTACCCGTTCGATCGTCCAACATTGGATAGATTAGGCACTGTAAAACGATGGGAACCTCCCTGCGATTGCGTGCCTCGATCGCCAAAAGCGCTGCGTGACCTCCCCCCGCGCTCTCGCCTAGCAGCGCAATCCTTGAGGCATCCGCGCCAAATTCAGCCGCGTTACGGTGCAACCATCGGAGTGCCGCATAGTTGTCTGCAACCGAACCTCGCCAGGTGGTCTCTGGCGCTAGCCGATACTCCACCGTCACGGAGACGCAGTCGAGCTCTGCCGCGATTTCCTGTTGAATCCTAATGTCAAAACGCGCAGCCCCTCCTACGAACCCGCCTCCGTGCGTGTGCAAAATCGCGGGGCGCGAGGTACCGGGCTTCGCGTTGATGACGTACACCGTAATGTCATTGTGATCAGCGCCTAAAATCACGCGCCGCTCCACGGGGACCGACTCCAAAATTGGGGCGTTCCACTGCTCCATCGCTGCTCGGAACTCTCCGAGTGTTGCCTGACTAACACGTGGCACCAGGCCAAGAGAGGCTGCAATTTCCTTGCGGAATTCCGGCTGCACCAAGCGTAGCGAATCAGCCTCGTTCTCCGTTGGCCGTTGACGAACTTCGCTGTTCTTCTTCGGTTCTGTACCTGTCATTGCCCAATTTCTCCGTTTTCCCGCAAGCCACGCCCGCCCCTCGTTGCGCCAGTCTTAGTCCCGGGGTCCCCTTAAGCTGGTCTTGTTAGATGTCCTATCTCTCGGGTCGCTCTACAGATCGGGGTTTCTGTTATGAACGCCCAGTCCTGCCGTCTGCCGGCACTGACATAGAAGCTGGCGTTATGCGCACAAGCTGAATCCGTTAACTGTTTGACACGAGAGTCGGGGATGTACTTCCATCGTCGTTGAGAGTCAAACACACCATGCTTTTGGCCTATCTTAGACCAGCTTTCGCCGTCAGTCCGCATGCCCAACCGGCATTCTATGCGGAGTCTGCGCTGTCGATCGGGTACTTAACATCCGGGCAGCCCACCCCCGGATTTGGGTGAAGAACCGGAAACATGGGCACGAACGACCCGCATTTCACAGACCGTACCCACCAGACACAGACAGACGCTGGCCAGTTAGATAGGCCGCGCGGGCAGAAGCGAGAAACACGCACGCGTACGCTACCTCTTCGGGCTGGCCCCAGCGTTTGATTGCGACGTTTCGTTGCGCAGATTTAATCCAATGTTCGTCAAAGTCCCCCCGGCTCTGCAATTCCAGAAACATTCCCGCTTCAATCACGCCCAAAAGCACGGAATTGGCCCGTATGTTGTGACGGCCCTCTTCAGACGCAATTCCGGTAATAAGAGATTCGATGGCGGCCTTGGGCGCAACCGACAACACGTCGCCACCCGGCCAGCGGACGTGGCCGGCGGTGCCAATGTGTACGTAGGATCCTCCGCCCCCGGCCTTCAGGCGCGGCAAAGTAGTGTGCAGAACATTGAAAAAGCCGTTGAGGTCTTCATTCATCACGCGCTGCCACTGCTGCGGTGACAGTTGTGAAATAAAAGATTGTGTTGCCAATGAACCGGCGCTCATTACCACGGTGTGAACGCGCCCGTGGGCCATTTCGGCTTCGATAACCGCAGATTCGACCTCCACCAAATTGCTGAGTGTGAGGTGATGGACCGTAGCCTTGCGCCCCATGGACCGGATTGAATCGGCGAGCTCATCGGCGGCGTCCTTGCGCGAATGGTACGTCAGCGCCACGTCCGCGCCAGAGCGCGCGAACTCCGTACAGATCGCGCGCCCAATGCCGCCCGTGCCGCCAACGACTAGAACTGCGCCGTTTGGAAAGAGTGGTTCGGCCACTTGGCCTCCTCAGTCGCACACATTAATTCGGTCAATCTATCCGATTTACGGCTCCGGTGCTGTCCTGTGGCGGCAACGGTGAAATTTCGAGCTACCGGATGCATCGCGGTTGTCAAGTGGATATTGCCGTAAACGGTCATGAACACCGGGTTAGGAATGTAGAATACTCTCGGGAAGAGCCTGCCGAGCACTATGATCCATCGGTCGCTGGGCACCAGACCTTAATTTTAGCGAAGTGCCGCGCCCAGCGACGATGACGATGAGTGCTTGCATTGGTGGATACGGTCAGCGCGTAAAATAGCCGCCTCGAGCGGCTAGCCTGCACAGCAGTTCGGCCGGGTGCCACTCGTTCCCAAGCATGGCCTCATAACGGCGGACCGATTCAAGCACTTTGTCGAGACCGAAATCGTCTGCCCAGTACATCGGTCCACCGCGGCGCTTCGGCCAACCATAGCCGTTCACCCAAATCACGTCGATGTCGCTGGCACGGTGCGCGATGCCTTCTTCCAGAATTTTGGCGCCCTCATTGACAGATGAAAACAGGCAGCGTTCGAGGATTTCCTGGTCGGTGATTAAGCGTTGCGAGTGACCAGACCTCATCGCGTATTCGGCGACCAACGCCTCCACCATCGGGTCGGCGCTGCGCTGTCGTGTCTTCGGGTCGTAGCTGTAATAACCGGCGTGGGTCTTCTGGCCACGTCGTCCCAGCTCACACAATCGATCCCGAAGCAGCGAGTCACCCTGTGAGCGTTCGGATGACCATCCGACGTCAAGGCCCGCCAGATCCGTCATGGCAAACGGGCCCATCGGCATACCGAACTCCTCGAGCACGCGATCGACATCCCACGGCATAGCGCCTTCTTGGATCAACGCTAGCGCCTGCTTGCGTCGTGCACTCAGCATTCGGTTGCCGACGAAGCCATTGCAGACGCCAACCAGCACTGGAACCTTGCCAACGAGCCGACCTAGCTCCATGGCCGTGACAATCACCTCAGAAGCGCTCATTTCGCCGCGCACGACTTCGAGCAACTTCATCACGTTCGCCGGGCTGAAGAAATGCATGCCAACGACATCCTCTGGACGCCGCGTCGCTTTCGCGATCTCGTTCACGTCCAGATAGCTGGTATTGGTCGCCAGCACCGCACCTTGCTTGCATATGTCGTCGAGCCGCGCAAACAAATCCTTTTTCAGGGCCATGTCTTCGAACACCGCTTCGATCACGAGATCGCAGCCGGCCACCTCCTCGAGGGATGTGGTCGCAGTGAGCAGCCCCATGCGGCGCTCCACGTCCTTGGGCGTCAACTTGCCCTTGGCGGCGCTCCGCTCGTAATTGCCACGAATCATAGACACGCCCCGGTCGAGGGCGGCTTGGGTCGCGTCGATTAGCGCGACCGGGATCCCCGCATTTAGAAAGTTCATGGAGATTCCGCCACCCATCGTGCCGGCGCCGATGACGCCGATTCGACGGACAGGACGAGCAGTCACATCGTCCCCCACGTCGGGAATGACTCCCGCCTCACGTTCCGCCATTGCGTAGTAGCACGCGGCCTCCACCCCGGGTCCGGCATGCGTTTGCGTCTCGGCCGACGCCACGGTTTGACTGGGCGTGCTGGATTTCACCATGGGGACACCCGTGTGGCCTGTTTTGATGGGTGCATCGCTCCCGTCGCCGGGTTCATTACAGCCTTTACCTCAAGGAAGTCATGCAGGCCGAACGCACCCCACTCACGACCGTTACCCGATTGCTTATAGCCCCCGAAAGGCGCGTTGAGGTCGATACCGGCACCGTTGACATGCACCATCCCCGCGCGCAGAGCAGACACTATCTTCTGCACGCGCACCGCGTCCTTCCCAGACACGTAGGAGGACAAGCCGTACAGCGAGTCGTTCGCCATAGCGATTGCCTCCGCGTCGGTCGAATAAGGGATGATACAGAGGACCGGCCCAAAGATTTCCTCGCGCGCGATCCTCATGTCATTCCGAACGTTGGCAAAGACCGTCGGCCTTACGAAGTAGCCGGCTCCGACCCCCTCCGGGCGCCCAGGTCCGCCACACGCAACGGTGGCTCCCTCGGCTATGCCCGCCTGGATCAGTCCCTGAATGCGGTCGTACTGCCTCTCGCTCACCACCGGTCCAATGCTGGTGTCGGCCTGAGTTGGATCGCCGACCTTCATGGCAGCGACAGTCGCGGTGGCGATCGCTACGGCCTCATCGTGCCGAGATGCGGGGACAAGCATGCGGCTCGGCGCGTTACAGGACTGGCCGGAATTGAGCATGATGCCCTGCACCCCACCCGGCACTGCGATCGCGAAGTCTGCGTCGTCCAGCAGGATATTTGGCGACTTTCCGCCGAGTTCCTGGGCCACGCGCTTGACAGTGCTGGCTGCAGCCTTCGCAACCTCGATGCCCGCGCTCGTGGATCCGGTGAAAGAAACCATGTCAACACCGGGGTGAGCCGACAGGGCGGCCCCGGCACCCGGACCGTCACCATGCACTAGATTGAAGACTCCAGCTGGTAATCCGGCGTCGTGCAGAATTTCGGCGAACAGGGTCGCACTCAACGGGGCGATTTCAGACGGCTTGAGAACCATCGTGCAACCGGCCGCCAGCGCAGGAATGACCTTGCACGTAACCTGGTTCATTGGCCAGTTCCATGGCGTGATCAGCGCACAGACACCCACCGGTTCCCGGCGAATAATCGTCGTGCCACGATGCTCCTCTAGCGCGAGCTGCTTCAGCGCTTCGAGGGAGAATGCGATGTGCCCAGCACCCATGGCGGCCTGCGCTTGCTCGCATAACCAAAGCGGCGCCCCCATCTCAGTGGAAATCGCAGCCACCATGTCGGCGAAGCGATGCTGGTACGCGGTTTGGACGGACTCGAGTAGCGCAATGCGCGCCTCGCGCGTCGACTGAGAGTAGATGGGGAATGCCGCCCTGGCCGCAGCGACGGCCGCATCGACATCGTTTGCATCACCCATGCGAACTGTACCGACAGCCTGCTCCGTGGCGGGATTGATGACATCTAGCGTGCGTTGGCCGTGGGGCTCACCCCACCGGCCGTCCAGATAGAACTTCGTGCACTGCTTCATGAGAATCCCTCGTAACCTTGCGTCCCCTTAATCGCCTAGTGACGCGCCTGGGCCCGCCGCGAGCGTTACAGAACTTCAAATATGCCTGCAGCACCCATACCGAAACCCACGCACATGGTCACGCAGACGCGCTTTGCGCCGCGGCGCCGACCCTCGATGAGCGCGTGACCAGTCAGTCTCTGTCCGCTGACGCCATAGGGGTGCCCCACGGCGATGGCGCCGCCGTTAACATTCAGCCGGTCCATCGGGATCCGGAGCCGATCCGCGCAGTAGAGAACCTGCACGGCAAAGGCCTCATTCAGCTCCCAAAGATCGATGTCGCCGACCGATAGGCGCAGTCGCCGTAGCAATTTCGGCACCGCAAACACGGGACCGATGCCCATCTCGTCAGGCTCGCATCCAGCCACGGCAAAGCCCAGAAACCGGCCCAATGGCTGCAGCCCCTTCTTCTCGGCGTACTGCTCGTGCACCACCACGCATGCGCCGGCACCGTCGCTGAACTGGCTGGCATTTCCCGCAGTAACGACGCCGCCAGGCAACGCCGATCGCAGTCCCTTGATACTCTCGTACGTCGTTCCCGGGCGCAGACCCTCGTCGACCGACGACGTGACTTCATTGGTGCATATCCCGCGCTGTGGGTCGACCACGCCAGCCAAGACCGTAATGGGCGCAATCTCGTCGTTGAACAACCCGCGTTCTTGCGCAGCGCAAGCACGTTGCTGGCTTTGAGCACCATACTGGTCCTGACGCTCACGAGAAATCCGGTACCGGCTGGCGACATTCTCGGCGGTCTGCAGCATCGACCAATACAGCTCGGGCTTGGACCGGAGCAGCCCCGGGTCATGGATCATGTGCTGGTTGGCCTCCTGCTGCACGCACGATATGTTCTCCACACCACCGGCGACAAAGGTTTCGCCTTCTCCCGCGATGATGCGCTGGCTGGCCATCGCGATCGTCTGAAGGCCGCTCGAGCAGAACCGGTTGACGGTTACCCCGCTCGTCGTCACAGGAAGCCCCGCAGCGACCGCGATCTGACGGGCGATGTTCATACCCGTGGCACCCTCCGGCGTGGAACAACCCATCAGGACGTCCTCGACGTCCGCAGGGTCGATGCCAGCCCGCTGTACCGCAGCACGCACGACGTGTCCCCCGAGAGTAGCCCCGTGGGTCATGTTCAACGCGCCCTTCCAGCTTCGGGTGAGCGGCGTCCTTGCAGTCGAAACGATCACGGCCTGTGTCATGGCAATCTCCGGATTAGTTAAAGGATTTGCCTTCGGCCGCAAGCCGCGCAAGCAACGGCGCAGGCTCCCAGAAGCCGCCGTCATCACTCCGGTTTTGACTGAAGCGCCTCATCATCCGAACCACTTGGTAGAGGCCCACCGTGTCGGCGTAGAACATCGGGCCGCCCCGGTGCCGCGGGAACCCATATCCCGTCAGATATACGACGTCGATGTCGCTGGCCTTACTTGCGATTCCCTCATCTAAGATATGTGCCCCCTCGTTGACGAGGGCCCAGACGAGCCTGTGCACGATTTCGTCATCACCGATGGCGCGAAGTTCAATGCCAGCATCTTTGCGGCAATCGGCCAGCATCTTCAGCACGACCGGGCTCGGGATTGCGTCGCGTCTACCATGTTCGTAGTCGTAGAAGCCCTTTCCGACCTTCTGGCCAAAACGACCCATCTCACAGAGCACGTCGTCGATCCTGCTGTATTTGACATAAGGCTTCTCGAAGTATCGGCGTTTGCGGATTGCCCAGCCGATGTCGTTTCCCGCGAGATCGGCCATTCGGAACGGGCCCATGGCGAAGCCGAACTTCTCGATCGCACGATCGACTTGATCGGGGTAGCATCCCTCTTCGAGCAGGAAGCTCGCCTGACGAAAGTACTGGTCGATCATCCGATTACCGATGAAGCCGTCGCAAACCTTGCTAACGACGGCCGTTTTACGAATCCTCTTGGCGAGGTCCATGACAGTAGCAAGCACCTCCGGACGCGTGGCTTTGCCGCGGACGACTTCCAGCAGTTTCATGACGTTCGCCGGGCTGAAGAAGTGCATACCGATCACATCGCGCGGCCGCTCGGTCACCTCCGCTATGAAATCGACGTCCAACGTGCTGGTGTTGGTCGCAAGGATAGCGCCGGGCTTCATTACCGCATCCAGCTGCCGGAATACCTGCGCCTTAACGGCCATCTCCTCGAAAACAGCCTCGATAACTAAGTCCACCTCTGCAACGTCCTGATAAGCCAGCGTTGGCCGAAGCGAGGCGATGTTCCTGTCGCGTTGCTCCCGGGTCAGCTTTCCTTTGTGAACCTGCCCGTCATAGATCTTGCGAATATTATCCACGCCTCGTTTCAATGCGTCCGGCGACGTTTCGAGAACGGCCACGACATATCCGGCATTGAGAAAGCACATCGCGATACCGCATCCCATCGTGCCGGCGCCGATCACGGCGACCGTTTCGATGACGAGTCGAGGCGTCTCGGCAGGGATATCGGTAACCTTTGCCGCAGCCCGCTCCGCAAAGAACATGTGCCGCAACGCCTTCGACTCGGGTGTCGCGAACAATTCGAAGAACAGATCACGTTCCAGGGCGACACCGGCCTCGAATCCCCGCTTTACACTTGCTTCCACAGCGTCCACGCATTTCGCCGGCGCCGGCAGATACTTCGAGGCGGCCTTCACAGCCTTACGTGCAAATTGGAAGTAGGCGTCAGGGCTAGGATGCGCGGCGGTCAGGAGGCGCACGAGTGGCAGCGGCGCCCCGGAAGCCGTCTGGTGAACCGCACAGTCCGCCGCGAAAGCGCAGGCCCCCTCAAGCAGGTCGCCCTCGATGATCCGATCGAATAGCTTCTGCCCGGGTATTGCCGCTAGTACTTCGCTCTTCACGGAATCACCGCTCACGATCATGTTGAGAGCGGGCTCGACACCCAGGGCACGAGGAAGCCTCTGAGTACCGCCAGCACCAGGAAGAAGACCCAGCTTAACTTCAGGCAAACCGACGTCTGTTCCAGGGGCCGCAACGCGGTAGTGCGCACTCAGCGCGAGTTCCAAGCCGCCACCCAGGCATACCCCATGCACCGCAGCAACGATAGGCTTTCGTGAATCTTCTATCTGCTTGATCAGCGAGAGCAAATCAGGTTCCGCACGTAACTTCGGTACGCCGAACTCCCGAATATCGGCCCCGGCGGAGAACAGCTTCCCTGCGCCCTTGAGGACGATCGCAACGATTAAGGGGTCTGCCGCAGCTCGATCGAGCTCCTGACTGAGTCCGCACCGCAGGTGGTACGAAAATCCGTTAACCGGCGGATTGTCTATCGTGATCACGGCCACGTTGCCGTACGTCTGTGACTGAACGCCCAAGGCTATCTCCCGTGCGAGGCTCGGCGGCGCCGATCCCGACTAATAAGACTTCGGCAGCGAGAGAACCTTCTCGCCGATGTAGTTCATGATCATCTGCGCGCTGACCGGTGCTAAACGTGGGATCCAGCTTTCCCGCAGGTAACGCTCGACGTGGTAGTGCGCGGCGTAGCCCATGCCGCCATGCGTCAGCACGGCTGTCTCGCACGAAGCGAAAGCAGCCTCAGCCGCCAGGTACTTCGCGGTATTCGCCTCGGCACCGCATTCCGCGCCGCTGTCGTAGAGTTGTGCGGCACGCAGCACCATCAGCCACGCAGCCTCTAGGTTCATCCAACTCTTTGCCAACGGATGCTGAATGGCCTGGTTTTGCCCAATCGGTCTGTCGAAAACGATACGTTCCCGTGCGTAACTGCACGCTCTGCGCAAGGCTGCGTGACCGAGCCCCACGGCCTCGGCCGCGATCAGGATCCGCTCGGGGTTGAGGCCGTGGAGAATCTGCTTGAAGCCGTTGCCCTCCTGGCCGATCAGGTCCGCAACTGGCACTTCCATGCCGTCGAAAAAGACCATGTTCGAATCCACCGCGTGTCTGCCATGCTTTTGAATCGCACGAATTTCGACGCGGCTGCGATCCAGCGGGGTATAAAAAAGGCTGAGGCCGGACGTCTTGCCACCGGATGACCCAGCTGGACTCGTGCGCGCCAGGATCAACGCACGATCTGCGACCTGTGCCGTTGAGATCCATATTTTCTGCCCCGTTATTCGATAATAGTCACCGAAGCGCTCCGCCCGCGTTTTAATCTGCGTCGTATTGAGACCCGCGTCAGGTTCGGTGACAGCGAAGCAGGCTTTTTCATCACCGCGGATCAGCGGCGGAAGCATCCTTGCCTTCTGTTCTTCGGTGCCAAAGACGACAACCGGCTGGAGTCCGAAAATATTCATGTGAACGGCCGACGCGCCGGACATACCGGCTCCGGACTCGGAGATGGTCCGCATCATAATCGCCGCAGATGTTATTCCGAGCCCAGAGCCACCTTGTTCCGGCGGCATCGCAATGCCGAGCCAGCCGCACTCGGCAATTGCGCGATAGAATTCGTGTGGGAACGCGCCTTGCGTATCTTTCTGTAACCAGTAATCGTCATCGAAACCGTCGCAAAGTTTCGCGATTGCATTGTAGATGTCTTGATGCACGGTATCGTCGCCGTACCACATGTGATTTCCGGCCCGTTGACTAGTGTGGCTGATGTTCAAAATTCGAGAGCGCCATTCAGCAGTTCCTGCGCGATGGTTCGGCGCTGGATTTCGGCAGTTCCATCGTAGACACGCATCATTCGGGCGAGGCGATATACGGCCTGCAGCCCGACTTCGTTTGTCATCCCCATGCCGCCGTGCACCTGCATGCAGCGGTCAATCACCCGCGACAACATCTCGGTCGCATACGCCTTCACGATCGCGATCTCTGCACGAGCGGAGGAACCGCGCTCAACCCGCCAGGCGCAGTTCATGACGGCGCTCTTGGCGGAGAAGACATCCATTGCGGCTTCCGCAAGATGAATCTGGATCGCCTGGTGATCGCCAATGGGTTTTCCGAAGGTTCGGCGGGTCTTAGCGTATTCGATTGCAAGAGCAAGACCCCATTGCGCGTATCCTAGACAAGAGGCGGCGACGCCAAGCCGGCCGATGTTGATACCGTGCATCGCGACGGTCAGGCCCTGTCCAACCTCTCCAAGTCGCCGTGAATCCGGCACCCGCACTTCATCGAGGGCGATGATGCCTGTGTCGCCGCCTTGATGGCCCATGAGCTTGAGGACGGACGTTACGTCGAATCCCCGCGAATTCGTGTCGACCATGAAGCCAGTAATGCCGCCTTTGCGGGCTGCCGCTTGCTCGGGATCCGTGACCGCGAAGATCACTGCGTAGTCTGCGTAAGGACTGTTTGTAATCCACTGTTTCGATCCGGAGATAACCCACTCGTCGCCTTCGCGTCGTGCCCGCGTCCTGATGGCGAGCACGTCCGAACCCGCGCCCGGCTCGCTGAGGCCGAAACACGAGGTGCTCTCGCCGCGAGCTAGACGCGGCAGAATCTCCGCTCTGGCGACCGGACTGAGGAAGCGCATAATCGGCGAAAGCGCGTTCGTGAATGGCGAAGGCACCACCACGTGATGTATCAATACGCGGCCCGGCCCATAGACCCGGGCGATTTTTTCCTGGATGTGAACCGCTGCGATCGGGCCTAGGCCTCCTCCACCGAGTTCCTCGGAGCCAAGCATCGTGTAGAACCCCGACTCAGCGGATTTCTGTCGCACGATTTTGCGTAGGCGCAGAACTTCAGGCACGTACCGCCCGCTCGCGTCGTACAGCTGCCGCTCATCAACCAACATCGCGCCGTGGGCGCGCTCCAGCGGCGCCACCTCGGATTCGATGAACCGGATCAGACTTTCGCCTACGAGTTTCACGTCGTCCGCAATGTCAAAGTCCACGCAACCTTCTCCCTATCGCCGCGTCCCGGATCCGCCACCGGGGCAATTCCAAATCGCGCCGGTATTCTAACGAGTGTTCGAATACTGACGCTCGGCCACCTCGTAGACAATGCCCTATCGCATTGCCGTAAGACAGATTGCCGAAAGCGGATGCCAGCAGTTTTCCGCCCGCTTAGAATGCATAGTCGCGCCGAGGCGCCTGCCGAACGTCAGCTATTTTCGCGTTTGCGCGAAGATGCCTTCGTCGATCAGCAGGGAGAACTGACTGGCGATCTCATGCAATGCCTTTCCCTGCGGCTTGTACCACTCGAGTGCGGAGTTGAGCGCGCCCAGAATGAACGTTCGAGCGAGGTGCAAGTCAATGTCTCCTCGCAGCTCGCCGCCTACACGAGCACTCTCGAGCAATTCGAGCCAGAAATTGCCGTAGGCGTCACGCAGCGCAACGTGCTTGCGACGCACATGGGCAGGTATCTGCCCGAGCACGCGACGTGACGCGAGAGCATAATCACCGAACGTAAGCACACTGGTAAGGTGTGCGAATATCGCGCTGTCGATCCGGTCCCGCCCCGATGCGCTTGCCGGCAGGCTGGCGACCGCCAGGTGAACCGCCTGCGATACGCCGACTAAGGCAGTCCCGATGACCGCCTCGATCAGATCTTCTTTGGATCGATAGTGGTAGTAGATGCTCGCTGCCTGCAAACCGACGCGATCCGCAACCGCACGCATCGTGGTTCCGGCATAGCCGCGCTCAGCAAATATCTTTGCAGCGGCTCCAAGCACCCGCTCGCGTGAGATATCCGCTTTCCGCGTGCGAGCAGGGATCTTTTGGGAGTTTTGCAAATGATCTGCGACACTTGGTTCAGTTCGGATCATCGTGGCATGCACCTTCCGTTCGGATTCCCGAGTATACCTAGCCTACCGCTCAAGTTGCGAGCGTGCGGCCAAGCCCCGTCGGACTCCTCTTCACCCGGGCACCGCTATGCTCAGACCGGGAACTCGAACAGTGCCGCGGCCCCCATACCCTGTCCGACACACATGGTAACTACGCCGTAGCGCGTGCCGCGTCGCCGCGCCTCAAACATGAGATGCCCTGTCATGCGCGCGCCGGACATGCCGAATGGGTGCCCAATCGAAATGGCACCGCCGTTAACGTTCATCCTAGCGTCAGGTATGCCGAGTATGCGCTGGCAGTAAATCACCTGACTGGCGAACGCCTCGTTCAGCTCCCACAGGTCTATGTCCGCAACTGAGAGACCGTGTCGTGCAAGCAAATCTGGCACGGCAAACACGGGACCGATGCCCATCTCATCCGGCTGGCACCCGATTACGGACAGTCCGCGATAGATGGCCATGGGCACGATATCGCGGCGCGCCGCCTCTCGCGCAGACATGAGGACTACCGCCGCTGCGCCATCGGACAACTGGCTGGCATTCCCGGCCGTCACCGTGTAGCCGTCGCCGCGGACCGGCTGCAGCACCGCCAAGCCTGAGAGCGTCGTTCCCGGCCTATTACCCTCGTCTCGGAGCAACCTGGTCGCACAGTCCGGCATGGAATCGTTATCCGTCGCTTCGATCGGGACGATCTCCTCGTCAAATCGACCGTTTGCCTGCGCGTCCGCTGTTCGCTGCTGGCTTTGTAACGCGAAGCGATCCTGTTCATCCCGTGTCACGTGGTAGCGACGAGCAACGACTTCGGCGGTGTCGATCATGGGCATGTAGACAGCAGCCATCCGCTGCGACAGCCATGATTCCTGCGGTGCGGTCACCGCCTGCGCCTCTTGCAGCGAAACAGACTCGACGCCGGAGGCGACGGCGATCGAAATCTCCCCGAGCATGATTCGCCCCGCCGCAGCAGCAATCGCTTGCAGACCCGAGGCGCATGCCCTCGTTACCGTGAGCGCGGCGACTGAGTCCGGCAGTCCCGCTCGCAAGGCAGCGTGACGTGCGAGATTGCCGAGCGCCGGACCACGCGAGATCGCTGTGCCATTAATGACTTCATTGATATCCGCAGGATCTACACCAGCGCGTGCGACGGCGTGTTTGATCACGTGGGCCGCCAGTGTGACGGGATGCAAGTCAGCATAGGCACCGCGCATCGCTCTCCCGATCGGAGTACGCGCCGCGGCAACAAGAACCGCTTCATTCACTGCGACGCACCGGGGCCGCCCTGTCTGGTGATCCCACTATCATTGACTTGTCGCTTGCGCACCTTTGGCGTGCGTTGACCAACTCCACATGACACAGCTCCCTGCTTTTCGAGCGCAGCGATATCGTGCCTGGTAAGTCCGAGACCCTCAAGGATTTGGCGCGTGTCCGCGCCCGCAGTCGGCGCGGGAGTGCGAATTGCAGAGTCGATGTTCCCAAAACGCACAATCGGACCCGCCAGCGGCGCGGGTCTTCGCAAACCACGATGGACCACCTGTTGCAGGATCCCTGTCTCACCGACGAGTTCGTCGGCAATGAGTTGTCCGGGCGAATAAATCGGGCCCGCCGGAAGACCGTGACGCGCGAGAGTTTCCAATGCGTCTGCCGACGTCCTGGGGGCCGCCCAATCCTGCATGATCCGTGAGATTCGTCGGCCGTGGCGGCCGCGCGCGGCATCTGTTTTCAATCGGCGATCCTGCACTAGCTGAGGCTGCCCCACAAGTTCCGCCCACCGCGCGAACATTGGCGCGCCGATGACCTGAACCACAATGAATCCATCGCTGGTACGGTAAATGTCCGAGGGCGCGGAGTTTGGACTGAGGTTGCCAAAAGGAGCGTGGTCCCGCTCCCGCAGCGCTGCCTCGATATGCCAGCCATTCGAAAAGGTTAGGGCCGTTGCAAGCAGGGACGCCTGCACGTCGAGACCCACGCCGGAGCGATTTTTGTGGCAGATAGCTGCCAGCACACCCATCGCCGCAGCTAGGCCCGTGCCATAGTCCACATAGGAGCATCCTGCTCTTGCCGGCAAATTGGGTTTGCCGGCAAGGTACACAGCGCCACTCATGCCCTGACCGATGCCATCGAACCCGTTACGTTCACTCAAGCGCCCCACTGCACCGAAGGCCGAAACGTTGGCCGAGATAATGTCGGGCTTGATGCGCTCAAGGGAGGCTCTATCCAACGATAATCGTGCCAGCGTCTTGGTGGACATGTTGGTGACCACGACATCGGCCGTTGCAATCAACCGGTCGAGAATCCGGCGACCCATCGCCGATTTGGTATCGACGGCAATGGACTGCTTGTTCCTGTTCGCTTGAAGGAATAGAGCGCCGCCGGGCCCACCCCCTACAGGCATGAGCTCGCGGTCCTCTCCACCCCCGACCGGCTCGACCCGAATCACTTCTGCACCCAGATCGGCGAGAATAGATGCACAGTACGGACCGGCGACGTAGCGGCTCAGGTCGAGGACCCGAACGGATTGCAAGGGCATTACTGTCTTGCCGGCGTTCGATTGCCGTGTCATTCGATTGACCAAGTTGAATAGCCGGCGCCGTGAAAATTCGCCGCACGTTTCGACTGAAATGCGTCGATTCCTTCTTTGAGGTCTGCCGATCCGAAACATAGAGCCTGATGCAGAGCCTCGGCCTCGAGGCAAGAATCCAGACTACCTCCGCTTTGACGCAGCATCTGACGCACTTGCGCCAGCGCATAGGCTGGCATGCAGGCGAGTTTCGACGCTGCCGCCACTGCTAGGGAACGAACCTCATCGTCCGCGACGACTTCGTCGACTAGTCCGGCCATGAGTGCATCCTCCGCAGCAAAGGTCTTCGCATAAAGCAGTGCCTGCCGCGCCGCGGACGGGCCAATGCGGCGGGTAAGGGTGTGGCAGATGCCGAAATCCGGTACGAGCCCGATCTTGAGGAACGGAAACCCGATAGAGCAAGAACGGCCCAGGATAATCGTGTCGCACAGCAGCGCGAGACCCGCGCCGGCACCTACGCAGTGACCTGTGACGGCAGCGACCGAGGGTTTTCCGCCATTTCCAAGCAGCCGCACCAGGTCGCCGACAGCGGTCATCCGAGCGTGACTCACCTGCCCGGGCTCGAGTTGGCGGATCGTTACAAGGTCGCCCCCAACCGAAAAATTCTTTCGCGCACTGCTGATCACAACTGCGCGAACTGCCGGGTCCGAATAGGCAGTAGCCATCGCCCGTCCGATAGCGTCTCTCATTGACTCATCAAGTGCGTTTCGCCCGGTGGGATCGCTCATGCGGATCTCGCGCACGCCCAGCGGTAGATCGAGAATCTCCAGCAAGGTGGAGAGGCTCTGCTTTGGGTCCAGACCGTCAACGTCCATCCGAGTGCTCCTGTCGGTCATTTTTTCTAACACGTGTTATATTCCATGCACTGGGGCATATGCAACCTTCGCAACAACAGTTTCTAACGTCTGCAAGCCCGCAATTGCGCGGTTTGTCGACCGAACCTCACGCGCCATCTTAGGGAGTCGCCATGAATTTTTCCGACTACGCCAATCTCAAATTCGAGCGCATCGACAGGGTGCTTAAGATCACTCTCAATAGACCCGACAAACTCAACTCTATCTCCGGCGAATTTCACACGGAGATTGCCCGTGTATTCCCGGCCGTAGCCGCCGACCCCGGCAGCGACATCGTCGTGCTCACCGGGGCGGGTCGCGCATTTAGCGCCGGGGGTGATCTCGCCTTCCTTGAGAAGGCTCGATCTGATCCCCGCGTCATATACGAGACGCTGCGCGAAGTCCGGGCGATCGTCATGGGACTGCTTGATTGCGACAAGCCGATCATCTGTCGTCTGAATGGAGATGCCATTGGCCTTGGGGCGACGCTCGCCCTGTTTTGTGACGTCATAGTTGCTGCAGACCATACGCGCATCGGTGACCCTCACGTTCGGGTTGGACTGGTGGCCGGCGACGGCGGCGCGCTGATCTGGCCCCAACTCATCGGTTATGCCCGCGCGAAGCAGTATCTGCTGACTGGAGACTTGGTCGACGCACTTACCGCGCAGCAAATCGGCTTGATCACTGCAGCAGTGCCAGAGGCAGACCTTGACCAGACGGTGGACGAGTGGATCACCAAGCTGACACGCAATTCACCGCTGGCAGTGCGCTGGACGAAGGCAACCATCAACACCGGATTGAAGCAACTGGCCGGTACAATCCTAGACACCGGCGTCGCCTACGAAGGGATGAGCTTCCGTTCCGACGATCTAGGGGAGTCCTTGAACGCGATTCGCGACAAACGAAAGCCGAATTTCGAGGGTCGTTGAGGCATCACAAGCATCGACCGGGATGCAACCCGTCAAAGAGTTAAAAAAAATTTACGGACACCGACACGGCGACTCCTTCTTATAAAAAGGTGTGAGCACCTGTACCGAATGGGCCGCACCACCGTGTACGGTACTCTGCTCAACATCCGCGTGTAGCCGAAAATGGCAAGCGTTTGCGCGGTATTCACTACCCGGTGACCGTTTGTGTCTACTGTCGCTTCCGATGTCCCTCGGACGTTAAATTCTTGGCCGCCACTAGGGGAAGCCTTCGTTCCTCAGAAAGGCGACGGCCTCGCGCTGGCTTCAACCCTATATAACGCCGCGTTAGGCCACTTGGCGCGCTCATTGCGTCTTCACTCCAAGTGCGGAGTGCCTCCGCCGCTTCTCGCGCCACAACGCAGTCGGAACCAGCGACGCAGGAACCACGGTCGACAGGCCCGCTGCCGGCATCATCGACCAATTGTTGACGCGCAATATCCTACCGCCCACCACGATGGGCCCCGCGAAGCTGCCTCGACACCATTATTGGTGGTTTTGTATGCAAGGACGAGGTTTCCCACTCAACCCGCTCAGCATCGCTACCGAGATTTGCACCATAAACGCGATTTTCGCCCAATCGAATTCTTGTGCGATCTCGCTGTTGCTGACGTGGATTGCCGACTGGGCGCAAGCCTCGGCGACCTGCCCGGGATGGTTGCGCGGGTAGCTGACCCCCGGGGGGGGGTGCGATCCGGAGCAACCTTCGTCATCTGCCCTGCCCTCGTTCCCGAGACATCTTACTCCTTCGGCAGTTGCAGCAGGTTCGCAATGTTGTTTCGCTGGATAGCGCTGGATCCACCGTAGATCGTAATGGCGAGCACATCGCGTACATAGCGCTGCATCTGAAAGCCATGCGCGTAGCCATATGCACCCATGACCTGCTGGCAGGAAAGTGTTACGTCCTTTGCGTTTTCTGTGACAAATAGCTTCGCCATAGAAGTCGCAACGGCGCTTGGCTTCCCCTCCTGCACGAGCCATGCCGCGTTCGATAGCATCAGGCGGGCCGCCTGAAGCTGTGTGCGAGAATTCGACAAAACATGCCGTACCGCTTGATGCCCGCAGATGTGCTTCCCGCCCTGTACTCTCTGCTGGCTGTAGCCCCACGCCTCATCGAGCGCCGCCTCGGCGATACCGAGCGCAATCGCCGGTGGGCCAAGCTTTTCAACCTCAAGTGCGGGGCCAGCGAGGACGGACCATCCGTTATTCCAGCCCGCCTCACCTCCCACCACATCATCGACGCTGAGTTCGACATCCTCGAACACAACATCTGCCAGTGGCACACCATTGTGCCCCATGGCGCTCAATACGGTTACAGAAACGCCCTTTGTTCCGGTAGGGATGAGGATGAAAGAAAGATTCTTTCTTTTGTCGGACGCAGGACCACTGCGCACTAGGGCGTAAATGTAATCATTCATAGATGCGGCAGAGGTCCAGCGCTTTGCTCCATTAATTCGGATTCGGTCCCCGTCTCTCTCGGCCCGAGTCGCCACAGCGCCGAGGTCGGCTCCAACGTTTGGCTCAGACAACCCGTATGAGAACGCGATGTTGCCAGCGGCCAGATCGGGCAGGAACCGCTCCTTCTGCGCCACCGATCCTGACTCGGTAATGTTTAATCCACCGTAGCCTGCACACATAAAGTAGTAGCTCGCCAGCCCTGCACTGCAACGGCCCAGTTCCTCGATCGCCGCGACCATTCCAAGAACGTTGCGGCCGAGTCCGCCGTACTGTTCGGGGATACACAGCCCACAAATACCAAGGTCGCCAAGCCGCTTCAGTTCATCTCGCGGAATGAAGTCCTCACGATCCCAGCGTTCAACCTTCTCCGTTGAGCATTCCCTTGCGCGATAGCGCCGCAGCATCTCTCGCAATCCAGTGATTTCCTCACTCTCAGAAAAGTCCATCGTATGGCTCCACAAATCAGTACCAACTGTCCTGCATTTCACGAAATGTGGCATTACGTTCTTCGAATGGCGTTAACCACGCCCGCACTTGGGGTAGTTCGTAGTCGTAGAAGTATCCGGCCGCGCGGACTACCCCGCGGAGCCTTGCCTCATTCTCCGTGAGGTGATCGGTGAGCAGCTGTTGCTGCGCCGCACGCGCCAGGTCTAACCAGATCCACGCCATGACGACATGCCCGAAGGCTTCGAGATAGGGCGTCGCATTGGCAAGTACCTCGGACGGCGACCCTCCGCTAGAACCTTGCGCGGTAGATCTTACAAGGTCGGCAGCGGCCTCCCGCAGAGCTACGCCGAACCGCGACAGCTCTGGGAAGGCAGCAGCCCCCTCCGACACGCTCTTGAACTTCGCCAGTAAGGTCTGGAACGCCCTGCCACCGTCGGCGCCGACCTTGCGACCGAGCAGGTCGAGCGCCTGAATTCCGTGCGTGCCTTCGTGGATCATGTTCAGTCGGTTGTCGCGCCAATACTGCTCGACAGGGAAATCGCGCGTGTACCCGTATCCCCCGTGAATCTGAATTGCGAGACTGTTCGCTTCCAGACACCACCGGCTCGGCCAGCTCTTAACTATTGGGGTCAGTACTTCGAGCAGCGCCGTTGCGTCAGCCGAATCGGTTGGGTTCCCGGTGCGTTGTTCGTCAACTAAGCGTGCGCAGAAAAGCCCGAGCGCCAAGCTCCCCTCAACGTATACCTTTTGGGCGAGCAGCATACGTTTTACGTCTGCATGTTCGATGATCGGAATCTGCGGACTGGCTGGGTCCTTGCCCGCCGGCCCGACGGGTCTGCCCTGGCGACGCGCTCTTGCATACACGAGGCTCGCCTCATAACCCGCATAACCAATGGACGCGGCCGCCACGCCAACAGCGATCCGGGCCTCGTTCATCATGTGAAACATGCACCGCAGCCCGTCGCCTGGGTTTGCGACCAGATACCCTACGGCCCCGGCGGTGCCGGCGACCGGAAACCGCCCCTCCCCAAAGTTGAGCAGAGTATTTGGGATGCCGCGACAGCCCAGTTTGTGGTTCAGCCCCGCCACAGCGACGTCGTTCCGCTCACCCGTCAGGCCGCCATTGGCATCGACGAGCTTCTTGGGCACGATAAAGAGTGAAACACCTTTCGTTCCAGCAGGCAGCGCGCCGTCCGAATCGGGTGTCTTGGCGAGCACGAGATGGACGATATTTTCGGAAATTTCGTGATCTCCGTTGCTGATCCACATTTTGTTTCCATAAAGACGGTAGCGCGGTCCGAGCCGGTCATCCGTATGGCCGGGCCCATCGGGAACAGCACGCGTTGTTATGTCCGAGATGCTGGATCCTGCTTGTGGCTCGGAGAGGCACATGGTCCCAAACCATCGACCTGAGAATTCGTTGAGCGCAAATACGGATTTTTGAACAGATGTTCCGTGCACCATCAGCAGATTCGCGTTCGCCGTTGTTAGCATCGGCGCACCACCAAGCCCAACACCCGCTTTCCAGAAGAGCGAATTCGCAGCCATTTGCAGGGAACAAGGCAATTGCATGCCGCCCATTTCGTAATCTTGCGCGGCGGCCAACATGCCCGATTCAACATAGGCTCGAGCGGTTTCATAGGCGCAGCGCGGCAGAACTACGGTATCGCCGTCGAGTCTCGGCTCTTGCACGTCCGCTTGGCGATTATTGGGAGCGAACTGCTCGGCTGCTATTCGTCCGCACGTGTCGAGAACCCCGTCGAAGGTCTCTCGGGAATGCTCCGCGAACCTTTCGCGTGAGGTCAACCCTTCGACGCCGAGCCAGTCGTATAGCAGGAAGTCGATCACCTTGCGCACAGGATCGACCCCTAACCGTGAACAGCCGAGAGGCCGCCATCCACTGCAAGCACCTGCCCCGTGATGTGCTTGCCCGCCGCAGACGCCAACAATACCGAAGCGCCTTTCAGGTCCTCGTCGTCACCGATCCGGTTCAGCGGAACACGGGCTACGACGGTCTCCATTCCGAGATCATCAAGCGTGCCACGCGCCATTTTTGTTAGAAAGAAACCTGGTGCTAGGGCGTTGACAGTGATGCCGAACTCGCCCCATTCTCCAGCGAGCGCCCGCGTCAAGTTGATCAGCGCAGCCTTGCTTGTGTTGTAGGCGACTGTCTCATAGCCGGGAATATTGCCGCCCAAACCAGCCACTGATGCCATCATCACGATGCGCCCTTCGCGCCGTGGAATCATGCTGTGCTTGGCCACGTACTGACTGAGCAGGAAAGCGCTCCGAACGTTCAAATTCATAACCTTGTCCCACGCCTCAAGCGGATAGTCCTCTGCAGGCGCACCCCAAGTTGCGCCGGCGTTATTCACGAGGATGTCGATGGTACCGAGCATCGCCAGGGACTCACGCCCGATGCGCTCGACTTCCCCGGGACTCGCCGCATCACCTGCAATCCATCGGACTGACAAACCTTGCTCGGCAAGAGATGCTGCTGCGGCTTTAAGGTCCGCTTCTTTGCGAGATGTCAGAACCACATTAGCACCTGCTTCAGCCAGGGCTTCCGCCACCTGCAGACCTAGCCCGCGCGATCCACCGGTGACCAGGGCGTTACGCCCAGTCAAGTCCAATAATTCGCGGACATGTCTACTCATGCGGATTCCTCATGTTTGCCAGCTCGATCATAGTCAAGACTCCCGCAAGAACTTAGCCGACGGCGGCAAATGACATGGCGCGAATGAACTGTCGCTAGTCCAGAACGCCGGCAGAATATGCCGAACATTGCGCCCACTTAATCGTGAGCTCGCTACGTCACGCTCCCGTTTGAGGTTGCCGGTTGGTATCCGACACCACCTTCCCAGCCTGCTGTCTGTCGTACGCTCCCACGCAGAATTGAAGACGCATGCCTGGAGCAGATTGGGATCTCCCTCCGGCAACTCGTCAAACTGCACCAGCCCACACGCACCTAAGTCCCTCCGGTCACAATTTTCGACAACGCGGCACGGGATGCTGCATGTGCCGAGCGGCGATAGCACCGCTAGGTCGCGGACGACCGCTTGCGGCCCGGTGGCAATACCGGCAGCCTCGGACTACTCATGTCATGCAGCACTTTACAGGATCCGATCGATTCCGGCGTCAATTCAAGCTGTAGTGCACGGTCGCCGAAGATTTCAGACTCTAGCGAGGTGATTTCGATTTTTAGGTGGAGTATGCGTATTCCGGACCAAGTTGACCGCTGATTCCGTTTGAACGTGACCGGTCGTTCCGACCGAACGTGACCGCCGATTCTGATTGTAGGTGACCGATTTTTGGCTTTGGCCGGAATCCTCGGTCACGATCCCGGAATAGCCGGTCACGTTCGTCCGGAATGAAGCTGAGTTTGCGCTGGAACTTACATTTCCCTGGCTAAGCTGCCCGATTTTTACCTCGGGGAGCCTCGATGCCAGCCAAACGGAGTGCCATGCGCAAGATCAAAGAGGTTCTGCGCCTCAAATTTGAGGCAAAACTCAGTCACGAGAAGATCGCCGCGGCGACCGGGATGTCGAAGGGCGCGGTGTCGAACGCCGTGCAGCGAGCCGTACAGCAGGGCTTAGACTGGCCGCTGCCGGCGGAGCTTGATGAGGCCGGTCTCGAAGCGCTGATGTACCGCAAGCCCGCGCCGCCCGCGCGCTACGCGCAGCCGGACTATGCCGTGATCCACCAGGAGCTCAAGCGCAAAGGTGTCACGCTGCAGCTGCTCTGGGAGGAATACGAGAAGGCGTACGGGCAGAGCGCGTACCGCTACAGCCAGTTCTGCCTGCATTATCACGAATACCGCGGCAGGCTTGCCCGCTCGATGCGCCAGGTGCACCGGGCCGGGGAGAAGGTGTTCATCGACTACAGCGGCGACACCGTCGCGGTGATCGATGCGAAAAGCGGCGAGATCCTCACGGCGGAGATCTTCGTGGCGACGCTTGGGGCCTCGAAGTACGCGTATGCCGAGGCGACCTGGACGCAGACGCTGCCAGACTGGATCGGCTCGACGATCCGGATGCTCGAGTTCTTCGGGTCGGTTCCGAGCCTGTGGATCCCGGATAATCTGAAAGCGGCCATCCGCAAGGCTTGTCGCTACGAGCCGGAGGCGACCTCCACCTACCAGGACTGCGCGAGCCATTATGGTGCCGCGATCCTGCCGGCGCGTCCCTATCACGCGAAGGATAAGGCATCCGTCGAGATGAGCGTGCTGGTGGTACAGCGCTGGATCCTCGCGCGTCTTCGCAACCGCCAGTTCTTCTCGCTGCGAGAGCTGAACGTCGCGATCGCAGAGCTCCTGACGGACCTCAATCGCCGGTCGTTCAAGAAGCTGCCCGGGAGCCGTCTCACGGCGTTCGAGTCGATCGACCGGCCGGCGATGAAGCCGCTGCCGCCGACTCGGTACGAATACGC